>ERZ1036460.98-NODE-98-length-69123-cov-10.485102_pt1 | contig 69123 bp, 56 predicted proteins | sample MGYA00514229_ERZ1036460 | MGnify/ENA primary metagenome ERZ1036460 (study PRJEB33795, sample SAMN09464921) | human gut metagenome | host: Homo sapiens | place: USA: Stanford, California | collected 2016-08 | study: EMG produced TPA metagenomics assembly of the...
TAGTTTACTTATTTTTAGGTTGTAATTGAGTAGATTTGGGATATAAATAAATATAATTACAATAAGTTTTAAAAATCAATTATTATGCACAACATTTGAAATATTTATATTATAGTTGTATATACAATATCTATAGAAGTTATACAAAAAAATATTGATAAAATCGTTATTTTTTGTAATGTAATAATTAATTTTCTCTAAAATTATTAAAAAAATATTATATCTAAAATATAGACATATTAATATTTGTTGTATATAACTAATAAAAAACAAATGATTTTTTATACTGCAGAAATTAAGAGAGAAAGCGTTAATAAAAAGTTCGAATCTATTTTAAAGAAATATACAATTATATGTAAAAATATAAAGTTTGTGTAATAAGTATTAAATGTTGATTACAAGTTATAAGCAAGAAATATTTATGTAAAATATACGATACAATCGATAGATTTTATAAATTCTCTTTACTATTGATATACACATTATATTTAAAGATTATTTAATAGTTGTATATTTTATTCACTTCATATATTAATTTCTTAATTTTTGTACTGGACTATCGTTTGTGGTATTATTGGTAGTAATGAAAGTAGAATAAATATGAAAAATAAAATTATTTTATCTTCTTTGTTTTTGCTTAGTTCGTTAACTGTAACAAGCTGTGTATCTTTTAGGGATTATGAACTAAGTGCATATGAGAAGGTAATGGAATATAAAGACAATTTTAAAATTATGCAATTAACTGATATCCATTTTTCTTTACCAACCGATATGGAAAAACAGTTTAAATTTCTTGAAACTAATATTAAAACATCGAATCCAGATTTAATTGCTATCACAGGTGATTCATTTTTTGGAGCGACAAAAAGACAAGTTGATTTGTTTTTTGAATTTTTTGATGGTTTAGGTTACCCATATGCTTTTGTCAACGGAAACCATGATCATCAAGGATCTTACGATTCATATTATGTTGAAACTAAGTTAAATAATTCTAAAACTGCTGTTTTTGTCGATTATCAAGATGACAAGCTCACTGGAAATATGAATTATTATGTCGATTTAAAAAAAGGTGACGACATCATTTATCGTTTATTTATGATTGATAGTGGATCTTATATTTATAAAAATGGGTTGAAGTATAAATATGGTGTAATCGAAGATGATCAAATCACTCATTTTAAAGCTATACAAGAACAATCAAAAAATGATGAGTTTACAACTTTAGCTTTTTTCCATATACCTTTGTACGAATATCAAGATGCATATAAAGAGTATCAAGATGGAAAAACTGAAGGAAACGGAATCTATAATGAAGATCCTGCTGTTGGATACGAAAATAGAGGACAATTTGATGCTTTTAAATCAATGGGTGTTAAAGGAATATTCGTCGGGCATGACCATGTCAATTGTTCAAATATATTATATAAAGATGTAATTTTATCTTATGGACTTAAATCGACTGATTCGGTTTATCATGATGATAAATTAGTTGGATATAAAGAATTAATTTTACCTCAAAATGGTAATTTCACATTAGAAAACATTAAAGATGTTAAAGTGGAGGTAAAATAAAATGAAGAAATTTATTGAAAATAAATATATAAAAAATATTGTTACAGGATTATTTTTCTTCGCTAGTTGTCTCGCTGTATTTGCATCATTTAACATGATTTTCAATATCATTGGAGATGCCTTTGCTCCACTAGAAGAATATAGTTCTTACGTTATTGTTTATTCATTAGTCCCAGCTTATTTATTCTTGTTTTATAGGAATCAATTTGTTCGAAAAAGCAACAATACCTGGCTATGGGTGTTCGTCATTATAACGATTCTATCGAAGATATTTGCAATTTTTATGTTTTCGTTGCATTTTGAAGAACTATTCTCAAACTTCCAATATCACTCGATAAATTATTTATTTCCGTTTGATATTGTTATTATAGCAGCGCTTGAATTTCTAGTAGATATTTATATCTTAAGAAAAGTAATTAAGATGAAAGGAAACATTACTTATATAAAATATATTAATAAGAAAAGTTTTTGGCCTGTTACAATTCTTAAAGGGATAGTTCTTGTGTTAGCAATGTATTACATTGGAGCTTTCTTTAACGGATTCTATGGAATTAAAAATATTACATATAAACATGGATTTGGATATTTTATATTAATGATGATGTTCTTTGTGCCTTCAATTACTATTTGTTCAGCTTGTTCAATGCATCGAAAAAATGGATTAGCAACAAAAGTTCAAGTTATAGGGTTTATATTATCACTAGCAACCTTAATCGGTTTTATAACGTATAAATCTATTTATCCTTCATTTGAAGTAGAAGTAGGAAAACCATTACTTGAAATCGATTTCTTTGGCTCAATGCTAATAGGAACGTCAATTACGTTTGTAATAAATTGCTTAGTAATAATTAGATTTATTGTTAGAGCAATCCAACAAAAAAGAAGTAGCGAGACTATTTAGCTACTTCTTTTTTGTTGTGGTTGAAGAAAAAATTTTCTTTTATATAACTTGAAGGAAGATTAACTCTATAAAATAATTGAGATAAAGTTATTCCAACAATGCCTCCTGCAAGTGCTTGAATTAAATCAAACGCACTAGAAATTAAAGCATATACGCCTTGCCCATTATCGTAAATTAAGTAATAAGGAATGTAAGAAATTACCATGAATAATGGAGCAATAAAATAAGATAAATATTTAATATATTTTGTTTTTCTTAATAAACCATATATCAAGAAAATAGCGATGGATTCAAGACTTTTTGCTAAGATTGTAAAAGGTATAGCGCTAGCAAAACCTGCATATAAATCACCTAAGGAACAACCGATTATACCACTGAATAATCCTACAACAGGTCCTAAATAAATAGTAGAGAATAAGATTATTCCATCACTTAAATTGAAATACCCTAATCCGCCACCATAAGGAATTGCAATAAAGGAAGTGGCGATGAAAATTAAGGCTGATGTTAGAGCTATAAAAGAAATTTTTAAGACTAAATTTCTACTTTTCATGGTGTACCTTTTCTTCGAGTAATTCGTCTATTTCATCGATTGTGTAAAGTTCAATTCCTTTTGACTTTAATAATTTAGCAGTATAGCCCATTCCATCAATTAAAGTACCATTAAATTTGCCATTATATACTTTATGAATGCCACAACTAGGTGATCTATCCATTAAAATTGCTTTTTTGCAGTGGCAGAAATTCACAATGTTAATTACTTTGTGTGCACCTTTATTAAATTCAAATGTGACATCTTTTCCCTCTTTGTTGATGATTGAATCGCCTTTAATTTCACTAGGAATTCTAGGTGTAGTTAAACCACCGAACATCTCAGGGCAAATTGGGACGATGTCGTAATATTCTTTTAATTTTTCGATGCGCTCGTCATAGTTATTTCCGCCGTTATATTTGACGTTATCTCCGAGCAAACATGCGCTTACTAATATAGTTTCCATAAATCTAAGTCCTTTTTAACTTTGAATATTATAGATAAATACTTATAATATTTCCATATGTCCAAGGAAGAATTTGTTTATATATATGATAATGCCACATATAAAGTCGAAATAATATATCGTGGAAATAGGCAAAAAAACATTTATTATCGAAAAAATGGCGATACAATCAATGTTTCTGCTAGTTCAATAAGAAGACGAGAACAAATATTAAAAGGACTTCCAGAAGCTATTAGAAAGCTAAATGCAAGGAGCCAAAAAAAGAAAATTAATGATTTTATAACAAGTGAAGGTGTTTATTTATTAGGCGAATATCAAAAATTTAATAATGATCATTTTGAATTTATGGGTTCGAATTATATTTATCTAAATAAAGAACAACTTTATAAACGTCTAAAAGCACCTTTTGAAATTATATTAAAAAATAGAGTTGCTTATTATTCAAAAATAATGAATGTTACTACACATTATGACGTTAGAGTTAAATCTGTTAAAACAATTTATGGTTCTAATAGTTATGCTACTAAAACTCTTACATTCAACTCAGTATTAATTCATTATTCTATTGATATTATTGATTCTGTAGTAGTACATGAATTAGCTCATGACTTTGTTAGAAATCATTCATCTAAATTTTATGATGTCGTTTTAAAAACGATGCCTGATTACTATTTAAGAGATAAAAAACTTAGAGGAGGAATTGTAAAATGATTCAACCAATTATAAGCAGAGATAATACACTTGTAAAATATGTTAAAAAACTTAAAACAAACTCTTTCGCTAAAGAAGAAAATAAGTTTGTTGTTGAAGGCGAACATTTATGTCTAATGGCTAAAGAAAGCTTAGAATATGTTTTTACAGTTGTTGAATTAGACGAAACAATTTTCCCTAAACAATATCTTGTTACTAAAGAAATTATGGAGAAATTAAGTGATGGTAAAAGCATCGCTAGAATAATCGGCGTCTGTTTAATGAAAAAACAAAAAAATGTCGATTCCAGGCTATCTTTATATCTTGATGATGTGCAAGATCCAGGTAATGTTGGAACTATTTTTAGAACAGCTTTATCTTTTGGATTTGATACAGTTTATGTAACTAATAAAACGGCCTTTGAATATAATTCAAAAGTTATTCAAGCATCACAAGGCGCTATATTCGAACTAAACATTATTCATACTGATAAATCTAAGTTAATTGAACTTCAAAAGAAAGGCTATAAACTTGTTTCAACAGCTTTAAGAAATAATTCAGTTTTCGCTCATGAGTTTATATTCAATAAAAGTGAAAAATATGTAATAATTTTAGGTAATGAAGGCAATGGAATATCTAAAGATATTCTAGATTTATCAGACGTATCTTTAAAAATTAATATTAAAGGTATGGAAAGTTTAAATGTTGCTATTGCCGGTGGCATTATAATGAATCAAGCATTTAATAGCGAGGAGTAATCCTATGAAGAAAAAAGGTATAGCATTAACAGGATTAGGGGTCTGTTTGTTAATTAGTTCATGTACTTACGACAAGGACCCTTTTTCAGATTTTAAAAACGAAGCGAAAGAAAAATATATTGAATATTACGAAAAAAATCCTAATGTCGAAAAAGCGCCTCTTTTTTATTTTGATATTGGAACATTAAGATCAGCTTTAGTCAGAAATGAAAATGAAGTTAGTTTCTTAGGACAAATGAAGTTAGTTGATTTTACATTTAGTGAAAGTAAAAATTACTTCTGTGATATTGGAAATTTACCAATTTCTGTAACTGATGCTGATAATGATGGTATGCCAGATCGTTTTAAAGTAGGGGATTTTGTTTCTACTGATGAAAACGGCAATACTAATTTTGATGTAAAAACATTTATTAATAACTTACCTTTAGTACTTTACGAAGTACAACCTGACAATTCACTTAAAACATATTCAATGCTTTCAAGTGATGGAACGATTCACGAATCAAGCGATGTGAAAGCTTATAATCCTGATTTTTTCTATATTTCAGACTTAAAACTTAATGTTCAAGGTTTAGAAGGGTTCGCAGATGAATTATTAGATTTTACGGGAAAAGATGTTTGTATTTTAAGAAAAGACTTATATCAAGTTTTATCAGAATTAACCGCAACAGCAATTCCTGAGCAAGTTCAAAATTTCTTTTCTGTCTCAAATTTATTTAATGGCCTATATAGAAAAGCTAAAGGCTTAAGTTCAAATGATGAAATGCCTCAATCTTTAACAATTGAAGGAACTCACTATTCTAACTCAAAAGAAGATAGTAAAAGAGAAGTAGTTGTAGGACCTTTTTCATTGATTAATGAATTATTAAATCAACTCGTTACAACTGATTCAACTGCTGAAACTTCAACATCATTAATTCATGAAATTCCTTCGATTTATATTGAAGAAGGGGTGACAACGGTTTCTTTATTTGCTTTTAATAGTAAAAGAGAAGGTGAAAATTCAACTAGTAAAATTAAAAGCATCTATCTTCCTTCAACATTGCAAAACGTCCAGTTTAATGCATTTAGTAATTTGGATTTGAATTCTTTATATATTGATAAAACTTTTAAAACAACAGCTGATGGCAATAAGGAAGAAAAACCTTTTGATTTTGTTGATTTTGGTGATATTAAAATTTCTATGGGCGAAGGCGAAAATAAACTTGAATTAGATGTTACAGGTTCTTTCTCACATTCAACAATTCAAAACTTATATTTTGAAGGATACGACAACCAAAATATTAATAGTTTCCCTTATTCATCAACACTTAATATGAATAATAGTGAAGGTATTAATAAAGCTTTAAAAATCTATTCTAAGAATGATGGAACAATTAACACAGAAAAAACTAAAACATTAAGTGAAGCGTTTAATAAATATCAAATAGTTAATCCGTTCTATCAAATCTCGTTAGCCGAAAACCAAGATAAAAAATATGCTTTAAGTAGTGGTATAAATACAATTGGAAAAGGTAAAACTTTATATTTACCTTCCCAAAAATACTCATTATCAACTAATGATTCTAGAGGCATTTATTTAGGAAAAGTTAATAGAGAAGCAACACCCGAAGAAGCTTTACTTACTTTGAAACTAGATCAAGATTTAACTATTGAAGAAGGCGGAACTCTTATTATTGGGTCTAAAATCGGCAGTAATGAGAAACAAAGTGGCATAAATGTTGGAGAATTTTCTTCGCTTGATTTAAATGGTCATAAGTTAACAGTCAAAGACGGTGGAACATTAATTGGTGATGGATTTATCTTTGATTCAAGTAAAGAAAATGCCGGAAAGTTAGAATTAAAGAGTGGAGCAAAGCTAACAACTAATATTACTATTAACGACTATACAAATTTAAATAACACTATTGAGAAAATAGAAAATGGCGTTTCCCCATTTAGTAGTTATTCATTAAATTCATTACGTGTCGATGCTTTAATTGAACAAGGTGCGACTGTAATTGGTAATATCGATTACATCGATTCTAATTTCTATAATGAAAATAAAATTACTTTTATTTCAAACTCAAATCAAGCATTATTCCAACTTACTAGTGGAAAAATAGTACTTAATAAGTCGAAAATTAGTAGTTTAAACGATGAAACAAATGTAAATATTAATAAAATAGACTTAATAACTATTATAGATAATACTTCTTCAGAAACAAAACCTGAAAACTATGGAACTGATCTTTTCCCATTTGAAATTGGCAATTCTACTTTCGAAGTGGAATTAGCTAATGTAACGAATCTTACTAAGATTTGTGCTAAGGAAGATTCAAAGATTTCTTTCAAGAATTTAACTTTAGGAAATGAATCTTTATTAGTTGGAGCAAAAGCTAATTCATTAGTTATTAAAGAAAGCATTAAAGTAGCTGACGCTGTTGAAAAATTTACTCTCGCAGGTGAATTTAGTTTAAATAATGACACATACAATTCATTTAAAGATATCGTTCAAAAGAATGATGGAAGTCTTATTCCAAAATACAATTTCAATGAGATTAAGTTAGAAAACGGTTTAGAACTTTTAACTACTGGTTACAATTTAACTGGATTCGTTGGACAATCAACAAGTGCTTATTCTAAAAAAATTTTAAAGAATGCAAGTGGATATTATTACGCTTATGAAAATAATGGAGATAGTGGTTTGCTTGTTAATAATAATGGCGAGAATTTAGCTTCTTATAGTAAAAGTTCAACAACCTGGACGGTAAATGGTGAAGATACCAAAGTCAATAAGGATTCGTTAATTTCTTCTTATGGTCAAATTGATAAAATGCATGTTTTAAAACCTGGAAAAAATGGTTTCGTTTATTGGGATGCAATAAATCTTTCTACACTTGAAAACGGTACATACGAATCTAGTGGTAAACATTATATTAAAGAGTTCGGTTCAAATGAATTAATTGAAGGAAATTTCTTAACTGAAACACCTATTAAAGAATCTATTTTCGAGTCAATGTTAACTGGTAAAAAATACGCTAACGCCGCAAGTGGAACAAGCGAACCATTATGGCTTGAAATTAAAGGATTCGATAATTATGCGACATTGCAAATCGTCCACAAGGATGCACCTAGTGATCTTAAATTCTTTGCTTTAATTAACGGAAAATATGAGTCAGGATTCGATTATAATTCAACCCAACATATTGTTACTAAGAAAGTAGGTGTAGACACAAAATCTTATGTTTATACAAATGAAAAAATATACAAAGAATTTGTTTACGATAAACTTGATTGGAAAAACAAACAAATTAACGATGGCGCCAATAAATTAATTTATCTTAATGAATCGTCAACATGGGCTAGTGTTAATGAATTAAGTGGTGGGTTATGTAAATATTTAATGGATGATGGCAATTTCTACTATTATTTCCTTATTGAAGGCAAATGGTATCAATCTGTAGAAGGTGAAACGGCTAAAACTTATAACAAATTAGCAAACATGAGTTTCGGTGTATTAAAGAATAAGCTTACTTACAATGGCTCTAAATATAAATTTGTTATGAGAAATGGTGATCATGATGAAACGCCATTTGAGTTATTTTTACCTCAAGAATTAATTAAAGTTACTAAAAAAGACTTCCCAGATTTATGGCCAACAAATGCTTCAACTGAACATTTATATGCTTATAGACATATCGTAAAAAATGATGGTAGTAGATATTTGTTCTTTAAGGATGAAGCTACAAACGAAGTCACTTTAAAAAAATTCGAGTTTGCTCCTGGATTTACTCCAGTTCAGATTGATCAAAATAACACAAATATTCTTACTAAATTCAATTTCATTATCTATAAAGTTATTTTTGAGGGTGAAGTAACTCCAAGAACTTTATATGTTGTTACGGATTCTAGCGACAAGAATAACGCTATTTATGCTGGTAACACTAATGTCGGTGAAGATGGAGCACTCACAGATGAATACTTAGCAATTGCTATTTTCACAACGACAAACCCAATTAACGACTTAGTAAATGGAAATTTACCAGTTAGAACATTAAAATAGATTGATTTGAGTTTATTTTAACTAAAGTTAAATGTATAATTGAAATGCGTTGAAAAGGAGTAGTAATTAATCCTCTTATGTTTTAGGGAAGGATGATAAAGTGAAAACATCCTACATAAAGATTAATGAATTCGCCTTGGAGCAGGTTTGATGAACCCGTTATGACTTAACGATTAAGTCTAAATTAAGAGCTAAAATTAGAATTAGGATGGTACCGCGGAAATTTTTCGTTCCTAAAGTATTATCCTTTTTTTATTTTATATGGAGGTAAATGATGGAGAATTATAGTCACATTTTTGATGAAATTACTTCGAAAATTATTTCATTAGTCGAAGAATCAAAATCATTAGAAGCATTAGTTGAAATTAAAAATAAATACCTTTCTAAGAAAGGTGAATTTTCGCAACTAATGATTAAAATCAGAGAAGTTGCTGATAAGAAAAGTTTTGGTGAAGCATTTAATGCTGCTAGAAAATCAATTGAGGAAAAATACGATGAAAAAGCAGATAAATTCAATCAAGAACTTTTAAATAAAAAATTAGAAAGTGAACAAGTTGATATCACTCTTCCAGGAAACACTCTTTCAAGAGGAGTAGAAAATCCTTTCTTTAAAGTTAAAAAGGAAATCGAAGATATCTTTGTTTCTATGGGTTACACAGTAGAAACTGGTCCAGAAATTGATTTTGATAAATATGTTTTTGAATTATTAAATATCCCTAAGGATCACCCAGCTAGAGATATGCAAGATACACTTTATATTGATAATAACTTACTTTTAAGAAGCCATACATCAAGCATTCAAGCTCATGTTATGGAGCACGCTAATGGAAAACCAATCAAAATTATTTGTCCTGGTAAAACATATCGTAGAGATGACGATGATGTTACTCATTCACACCAATTCGCACAAGTTGAAGGTTTAGTTATCGATAAAAACATTAACTTAGGTAACTTAAAAGCTACTTTAGAACTTTTTGCTAAGAAAATGTTTAGTAAAGATAGCAAAGTCAGATTTAGAAGTAGTTATTTCCCATTCACAGAACCAAGTGTTGAAGTTGATGTAAGTTGCTTCAATTGTCATGGTAAAGGATGTCCAACATGTAAAGGAAGTGGTTGGATTGAAATTTTAGGTGCTGGTATGGTTCATCCTAATGTTTTAAAAATGAGTGGATACGATCCTGAAGTTTATAGTGGATTTGCTTTCGGTGTTGGTATTGAAAGAGTTGCTATGCTTAGATATGGAATTGATGATATTAGAAGATTCTATCAATCAGATATTCGTTTCATCGAAGAATTTAGTAAGAAAGTTGAGGATTAATTATGCTAGTTAGTTTAAAAGAAATTAGTAAATATGTTGATATTTCTTCTTTAACAGCTGAAGAGATCGCTTCTAGACTTACTTTTAGTGGAATTGAAGTCGAAGAGATTAAACATTTAGCAAGTGCTACAGGTTTAGTAATTGGCGAAGTTTTAGTTTGTGAAAATCATCCTGATAGTGACCACTTACATATTTGTAAAGTTGATATTGGAACCGAAATTTTAGATATTGTTTGCGGAGCTCCAAATTGCCGTAAAGGTTTAAAAGTTATTGTTGCTAAAGCAGGCGCTAAACTTCCTGGTGGAGAAATTAAAAAAGGCGAAATTAGAGGTCAAGTAAGTAATGGTATGCTTTGTGCATTAAATGAACTTGGTGTTGATCAAAAATATCTTAAAGAAGAACAAATCAAAGGAATTGAAGAACTTCCTAATGATGCAAAAGTTGGAAATAAAGACGTTTTAAGTTATTTAGGATTAGATGATACAATTTTAGACCTTAGTTTATTAGCGAATAGAAGTGATTGCTATTCTTTATATAATGTTGCTAGAGAAATCGGAGCTTTATTTAATAGAAAAGTTACAATCCCTGAAGTTAAAGATCCTAAAAATTTCGAGACAACTTTTAAAGTTGGAAGTGAAACAACTAATTCAAAATTATTTACATCTAAAATTGTAAAAGGTATTGAAATTAAAGAATCACCTAAATGGTTACAAGATGTTTTAAGAAGTGAAGGCATTAGAAGTATCGATAACATCGTTGATATTGGCAACTATGTCATGCTTTTAACAGGTCAACCAATCCATATGTATGACCTTGATAAATTAGAAGCAAACGGATTAATCGTTAAAGACGACTTTGAAGGTGAAGTTGTTGCTTTAGATGATAAAACATACAAATTAGAAAAAGGTGATTTAGTAATCACTTCAAATAATAAAGTAGTATCAATTGGCGGAATTATGGGATTAAAAGATGTAGCTATTGATAGCGACACTAAAAATATTGTTATTGAAGTTGCTAATTTCCACCATGCACAAATCAGAAAAACAAGTTCAAGATTAGGATTAAGTAGTGATTCAAGTCAAAGATTTGTTAAAGGACTTAATTTAAATCAATATAATGAAGTTTTAAATTTGGCTGCTTCACTTTGCTTAGAATTAGCTAACGGAAAAGAAGTTTCAGAAAATTATATTTATAACGAAACTAATTTCGTTAAGAAAATTATCCATACAACATATGATTATATCAACAATAGATTAGGTACAAATTTTGATAACGATGTCATCAAAAGTACCTTACAATCGTTACATTTCGAATTTAAAGAAATTAATGCACACGAATTTGAAGTCGTTGTTCCTGACTATAGAATTGATGTTGATGGTGCAGCTGATTTGAGTGAAGAAGTTGTTAGATATAATGGATTCGATTCAGTTAACGCAAATCTTCCGATTATGGAAACTACAGTTGGTGGATTAAAAGATACCGAAAAGAAAGCTAGAGCAATTGAAGATTTATTACTTGATAAAGGATTTGATGAAGTCTTAACTTACACTCTTTTAAATAAAAAAGATAATTCTTTATTTAATTATGTTAATGCTGATGAAGGATATGTTGTCTTTAATCCTTTAACTGAGGATAAAAAGTTTGTAAGAAGAAACTTATTATCTTCAATCCTTAGATGTAGTGAATATAACTTAAATAGAAAAAATAGCGATTTCAAAATCTTTGAAATTTCAAGTGTTCAAACTAAGAAAAAGTTCGATACACACTTATCTTTTGCTTTCGTAGGTAAAGAATTCTTACAATCCAAAATGGGTGGTAGAGAATACAATTTCTTTGATGCTAAAGGTATTATTGAAAGCATTTTACGCATGTTTAATGTTCAAGAAACTAGAGTTAAGATTGAAAGAATTAATAGTGGAAATGAATTCCACCCTGGAAGAAGTGCTAAATTTATTTTAGATGGAAAAGTATTAGCTGTTATTGGTGAATTACATCCATTAATTAAATCTGAATTCTCATTAGATAAAACCAATATTGTTGTTGGCGAAGTGAACTTAAGTGTCCTTTTTGGAACAAAATCAGGAAACAATAAATTTGTACCTATTTCAAAATTCCCAACTGTTACACGTGACTACGCTTTTGTTGTAAAAGAAGATGTTAAATTCGCTGACATTAAAAAAGAAATTAAAAAAGCTAGTGGATTAATTAAAGATTTAACTGTCTTTGATATTTATAAAGGTGAACATGTTGAAAAGGGATACATGAGCGTTGCTGTCACTGTATCTTTAAATTCAAACGATCATACATTAAAAGAAGAAGATATAGCATTAACAGATAAAAAGATTCGTGATATAATAGCATTAAAATTTATGGGGGTTATACGTCAATGAAGTTATCTTTTTTTAATGTCAACAAAAAAGAGACGCTAAGCTATAAAGGTGATGCTAATATTTATAATGAATTAAATAAATCAAGTTACATCAAAAATTTTAATAGTGTTAGCGGAAAAATTTTAGTTGATAGATACGAGGAAGTTGTTGTTTGTAGATTCAAAATAACAGCTAACTTAGTTGTTCTTAGTTCATTAAGTAATGAACCATTCAATTATAAACTTAAAATCGATGATGTTCTTTGCTACACAAGAAAAGAATCTTATGCGGCTGTTGAGAAAGATATTATCTTAACACCAGATAACTATATCGATCTTGAGGAAGTCATTTATTCATTAATTATCACTAATTTACCTACTAGACTCGTCAAAAAGTCAGAAACTTACCCACAATGTGAGCATTACCGCGTAATTAGTGAAGAAGAGTATCTTAAAGACAAAGAAAAAGAGGATGGTGGAAATCCATTTGATGTTTTAAAAGATTTAGATTTTAATGAAGAAAGTGAAGTAGAATCTAAATAGATTTTCTTATATAGAAATCAAATAATATCGATTGCATCGAATAAATTTAAAATTTAAATTACCGAAATTATAAAGAGCCTAATTGATTTTTGCTTTAAAAATCAAGGGCTCTTTTTCTTTTACAAATTTAAAATTCTAGTTATTTTTAAAACTAAAAAATAATTAAAATTTTTTTTCAAAAAATGAATTTTTTCATTGTTAAATAAGTATTTCTATTATAGAATATAATCACAAGTGTAGAGAAGTGGGTGAAAGTGGGTATGTTCTTCGGAAGCTATGAATATAACGTTGATGAAAAAGGTAGAGTTAATATTCCACCTAAATTTCGTAACGATATCGGAGACAAACTTTATCTCATTAAAGGATATGAAGGTTGTATCTCGCTTTATAAAGAACAAGATTTCCAACGTTACATCGCTAACATTCAAAACTTGCCTTACGAAAAAGCTAAAGTACGTCAACACGCTAGAATTCTTCTTCAATCAGTAGTTGAATTATCCATCGATAAAGCAGGCAGAGTTCTTATTCCAACAAAAACACTAAAAGAATATGAAATCGGTCGTAACGTCTTAGTTCTAGGTGCATTAGATCATTTAGAAATTTGGGATGTTGAAAAGTGGAAAACATACAAAGAAGAGAATGAAAAGAGTTTTGAACTTGATGCAGAAGATTTAATTACAAATTATGAAAACTGATTTCCACATTCCTGTAATGCTTAATGAAGCAATAGAAGGGCTTAATATAAAACCTGATGGCATTTATGTAGATATGACTCTCGGAAGAGCAGGTCATAGCTCAGAAATATTAAAAAGGCTAAACGAAAAAGGTTTATTAATTTGCATAGATCAAGATGATGAAGCAATAACGTACTCAACAGCTAAACTAAGTAAGATTCGTTCCAACTTCAAAATTGTCAAATCCAATTTTAGAAGTATTAGAAGTGTATTAGATGAGCTTGGTATTGATAAAGTAGACGGAATCTTATTCGACTTAGGTGTATCTTCCCCTCAATTCGATGAGGAATATAGAGGATTCTCTTACAATAAAGATGCATCACTTGATATGAGAATGGATTTAGATAATCCTTTAACTGCAAAGGTCATTGTAAACACATATCCTTTAGAAAAATTAACAAAAATTTTTAGAGAATATGGTGAAGAAAAATTTGCATACCCTATCGCTAAAAATATTGTTAAAGCTAGAGAACAAGGGGAAATTAATTCTACATTAGAATTAGTTAATATAATCAAATCTAGCAAACCTCAAAAAGAACTTTCTAAGCCAGGTCATCCAGCTAAGCAAGTGTTTCAATCCTTAAGAATTGAAGTTAATGATGAATTAAACGCATTAAAAGAAGCAATTGAAGATTCATTAAATTCAATTAAAGTAAACGGAAGAATAGTAGTTATTACATTTCAAAGTTTAGAAGACAGAATTGTTAAACAGGCATTTAAAAAAGTAAGTGTAATCGAAGGAAATAGAAGAAATGATTACATTAATCCAAAAGATATCCAAACTCCTGACTATAGAGAGATCAACAAAAAAGTTATCATCGCTAGTGAAGAAGAACTAGAGATGAATAGACGTAGTAAAAGTGCAAAGTTAAGAATTATTGAGAAGATTAAGTAAGATCGAGGGGATACGCATTATGGAAGACAAATTAGTTAAATATCATCACAAAGCAGTTTATTATTATTTCAAAAAAGCAGGAATTTGTTTTTCTATTTTCTTAGGAGCATTCGTAGCAGTTGCTATACCAATTTCAGTTGCAGCTGGTATGAGAAATACAGTTACAGCAGAAGACTCTGATAAAGATTCAGAAACAAATACACAAATAAGTTTATTATCCTTTTAAAAATATAATTCCTCCCTTAAAAAGTTAGTAGATAGCCTCTTTTAATCTACTAATTTTTTACTAGATATTTACTAGTTTTCTACTAGCAAACATCTTTCGTTTTGCGTTGTAGTTTTTACAAAACTAGAATATAATTATTAGTATGAACAAAACAGTTGCAGCATTACAAATTTCTAATAGTTATTATGAACTCGTTATTGGGTATGTTTTAGATGAAAAAGTAGACATTTTATACAAGGTTAGAAACCCATTAAGTGTCTCGTATAAAGACGGCGACATCTATGATTTTGGCTCTTTAAGTGATGACTTAAGTAAAATCAACAACATCGAAGCTAATATATCCGGTCATAAGCTTAGAATTAATGTAAATGAGATTGTGCTTGTTTTACCTTCATACGGTTTAGAAGTTTATCATACATCTAAAACCACAAATACAGTTTCTAACGTTTCAAAGATTGCTAGAATCGATATTTCTAACGCTTTAGCTCTTGTTAAGAAAGAGAAGTTACCTAACTTAAACAATGTCTTAGTTGATATTGTTCCAAATTACTTCAAGTTAGATAATGGCAAAGAATTTATCACCCCACCGATTAATGAAACGTCATTAAACATTACTCTCGATGCTAATGTTTATACTTTACCTGGGAAGATGGCTAAAGAACTTAAATCTGTATGTGAAAAAGCTGGACTTAAAGTAATAAGAGAAGTGATTTCTCCGATTGGAGTATCGAATTTATTACAGGGTCTTAGATATAAGCAAGATACGTATTTAATTGTAGACTTTGGTAATAAAACTACCACGTTGTCTTTTATTGGAAAAAATACACTTTACGCAAGTAATTTCTTCTCGATTGGTATTGATGATCTTGTTGAAAGATACATGGAAGAAATGCAAATTAGTAAAGAAAAAGCTATTGAGATTAAGAACACCTATGGCTTTGATGTTAGAAAAACTGAATATTCACCAGCAATTGTTACAAAAGTTGGTTTAGATGGCGTAAAAAGAAACTATGCAAAAGAAGATGTTTCTTACATCACGTTAAACTTCTTAAAGCAATGGCTTGGAATGTTTAAAGGCTCATTTGATAATTTGATGGATAATTATCAAAGACTTAAAAACACAATTACATTAGTTTTTATCGGCGAAGGAAGTCGTTTGAATGGATTGAAAGATTACGTTTTGAAAAACTATAATTCAAATCCTTTAGAAATACTTACCTTGCCTACTGTAGGATGTAGAGAAGGTGAATTCGTTAGCTGTCTTGGTGCTATTTATACAGCTAGCAGTTATCGCGGTGCTTTAGAAGATGAATCAAGAAATCAAGTCAGTGAATTAAATAGAGAATCCGATACAGTTCGAGATAGAAGCGATAAAGTAAGAGAAAAATATACAGAATTAAGAGATGAATTATAGACAATAGGAGAAATACACTATGATGAGCGATGAATTAGATAGCTTTGAGCCTGTAGCACGTATTGTTGTTATAGGTGTTGGTGGTGCAGGAAACAACGCAGTTAATAGAATGATCGATGATGAAATTCAACACGTTGAATTTTTTGTTGCGAATACTGATAAACAAGCGCTATCACTTTCAAAAGCTCCTAATAGATTAATTTTAGGCGAAACAATCACTAACGGCTTAGGTGCTGGAGGTGAACCAAAAGTTGGTAAAGCAGCTGCTGAAGCAAGCGAAAAAGAAATTAGAGAAATTGTTAAAGGTGCTCATATGGTCTTTATCGCTGCTGGCATGGGTGGAGGAACCGGTACTGGTGCTGCTCCAGTTATTGCAAAATTTGCAAAAGAAGAAGGCTGCTTGACCATTGCAATTGTCACTAGACCATTTACTTTTGAAGGAAATAAACGTACAACTTATTCAATCGAAGGTTTAAATGAATTAAAAAATAATGTTGATAGTTTAATTGTTGTTAGTAACGATAAATTATTAATGAGTGCTGGAAATAATCCTATCGGACAAGCATTTACCGAAGCAGATAAAGTTTTAGCTCAAAGCGTTAAAACAATTACAGATTTAATTTTAATGCCAGCTGTTATCAATCTTGATTTCGCTGATGTTAAAAATACATTACAAGACAGCGGAATTGCTTTAATTGGATTTGGTATGGGTCAAGGAACAAATAAAGCTGAAGATGCAGCAACAGCTGCTCTTAATTGTCCATTGATTGAACAAAGCGTCCAAGGTGCAAGAAGAGCTATTTGTCACATTACTTGCGGTAAAGAAGTTAGTCTTTATGAGGCACAAGATACAGTTCAAAAAATTATCGAACAAAGTGGAGGCCAACTCGACCTCAAGTTCGGTATTTCGATTAATGATCAATTAACTGATCAAATTATGTTAAGTATTATTGCGAGTAACTTTGCTAACGATATTACATTTGGAGTCACTAAAAAAGCTCCTCAAACAAATAATTTCAATAATGATTTTGGATTATTTAGCAGTGCATTTAACTCAAAACCAGCCTCACAACCAGGATTTGGATTCCAACCTAAACCTGAAGTTGGCAATACAGTTGAAGAGCAAGAGACTCAAAAAGAGAAAAATACATTCGACGAAGATAATATCATCCCAGATTTCTTAGATGGTAATTTCTAGTTGAAAGTAATTGAATCAAAAAATAACGATTCAATCGAATAAATTTAATATAAATTGTGGCGATACTATTAATTAAATAAGGTATTATCATACTTGATATTTTAAGTTTATTAATTTAATATATGTGCAAGGAAGACAAGTCTTTTAAAATTAGTTATTTTTAGCGAGTTACATATGGTGAAAGGTAATATTAACGGTTTAAAAGGTATCACTTCAATGCAAAAAGATTAGTATTAAGAGTGACTGGAATTTTTTTCAGTAACTAAGGTGGTAACACGTGAAAGCGTCCTTAGAGTAATCTAGGGATTTTTTTATTAGTAGGAGGGTTTATGGAAGTCAAAAAATCGTTATTAATGCCTAAAACATCCTTTGAGATGAGAGGTAATTTAGCAACTAAAGAACCATTATTAATTAAAAAGTGGACTGAAGATGAAGTTTATACCAAAATGAATGAAGGAAAAGACCTTGAATTCATGCTTCATGATGGTCCTCCATATGCAAATGGTGCGATGCACTGTGGACATATGTTAAATAGAGTCATTAAAGATTTTGTTATTAGATATAAAAACATGAGTGGATTCAAAACACCATTTGTTTTTGGTTGGGATACACACGGTTTACCAATTGAAAATATGGTTACAAAAAGTGGAGTTAATCGTAAGACAACCCCAATTTATGAATTCAGAGAAAAATGTAAAGAATATGCTTATACACAAGTCGAAAGACAAAAAGCCGATATTCGTAGACTTGGATGCTTAGGTGATTTTGATCATCCTTATATAACCCTTACTCCTGAATTTGAAGCAAGAGAAGTTGAATGTTTCAAAGAAATGGCTTTAAAAGGCTTAATCTATAAAGGATTAAAACCAGTTTACTGGTCACCAAGTAGTGAAAGTGCTTTAGCTGAAGCAGAAATTGAATATCAAGATGTTAAAGCTTACACAATTTATGTAAGTTTTGATGTTAAAGATGGCAAAGGAATCGTTGATAATGATGCTAAATTCATTATTTGGACAACAACACCTTGGACATTACCTGCAAACTTAGCAATTTGTGCTAACCCATTATTCAACTATGGATTGTTCGAAACTAATAAAGGAAAATTTGTTTTCTTACAAGATTTAAAAGATACATTATGTAATTTATTAGGTTTCACAACTTGTACATTAATTAAAGAGTTTAAAGGAAAAGAACTCGATGGAATCGTATGTTCTCATCCTTTCTATAATAAAGAATCATTAGTAATTAATGGTGATTATGTTACTGGAGAAACAGGAACTGGATTAGTTCACATCGCTCCAGGACATGGTATGGATGACTTCTTAGTCTGTATAAAATATGGAATTAAACCATATTGTCCAGTTGATGAACACGGTAAATTAACTGAAGAAACAGGTGAAAGATTAAGTGGCTTATTCTATGAAGATGCTAACTTAGAAGTTTTAAAGATTTTAACTGAAAACGGTCATTTACTTAAAGAAGAAGATATCGTCCATAGTTATCCTCACGATTGGAGAACACATAAACCAGTTATTTTTAGAGCAACTCCACAATGGTTCTGTTCTATTGAACCGATTAGAGAAGATTTAATTAATGCTGTTCATAACATCAATTGGAATCCGGCATGGGGTGAAACACGTATGGTTAACATGATTAAAGATCGTGCTGACTGGTGTATTTCACGTCAAAGAGCATGGGGCGTACCAATTCCGATTATCTATTGTGAAGATGGAACTCCTATCATTGAAGAAGCAGTTTTTGACCATTTCATCGACTTAATTCGTAAAAATGGATCAAATATTTGGTATAAATTAAGTGAAAAAGAACTTTTACCAGAAGGATACACAAATGAACATTCACCAAATGGTGAATTTAGAAAAGAAACAGACATTATGGATGTTTGGTTCGATAGTGGATCTAGTTGGAATGGCGTTTTAAGAGAACGTGGATTAAAATATCCAGCTGACTTATATCTTGAAGGAAGTGATCAATATAGAGGTTGGTTTAACTCTTCATTAATCGTTTCTTTAGCTACAACAGGACTTGCTCCTTATAAAACAGTAGTAAGTCATGGATTCGTTGTTGATGATAAGTGGGAAAAAATGTCTAAGTCAAAAGGAAATGGTTTAGATCCTCTTAAAATTATCAATGTATATGGAAGTGACGTTTTAAGATTATGGGCTGCATTAACTAACTATCAACAAGATGTTAGAATCAGTGAATCAATTATTAAAACAATCAGTGAACAATATCGTAAAATTCGTAATACATTTAGATTCTTACTTGGAAACTTATCAAATGGAAGTTTAGAAGACACATTTAAAGAAAGTGATAAGCAAACTGAGCTTGAAACAATTGACACATATATTCTTGCTAGATTAGAAGAAGTTAAGAATAAAGTTGTTAAAAATATGGATGAATATAATTTCATCAACGCAACAACTGAAATTATGAAATTTATGAGTGATGATTTATCAAGCTTCTATCTTGATATCGCTAAAGATATTCTTTATTGCGAAGAACAATCAAGTAAACGTAGACTTCAAATTCAAACAGTTATTAATGAAGTTACATTTACATTAATGCGCTTATTAAATCCAATTATTCCTTTCACAATGGATGAAGTTAACAAAAATTATCCATTAAGTAGTGAAGAAAACGTTATGTATTATGCTTATCCAAGTGTAACTCATGACTATGATGCAACTTTATTAAATGATTATAAAGTCATGAAAAGCTTAAGAGATAAAGTTTTAAGTGCTTTAGAAAACGCAAGATCAACTGGATTAATCGGAAGCGCACAAGAAGCATTAGTTTTACTTAATGTAAAAGATGAAACAATCAAAAAAGAACTTACTAAATATTCAAATGAAGAATTAGAAAGAATCTTTATTGTTAGTGAAGTGAAATTCGATGAAAATGTTACTGAAAATCCTAGTGATTTAGGTAATATCAAAATTGAAAAACATAGTGGTATTAAATGTGACAGATGTTGGAATTACTTTGATGAAAGTGAAATCCATGAAGAAGAAGGAGTACATTTATGTCCAAGATGTTTAAAAGCATTAAAGAAATAAAAATTAAAGACTATATTAAGCCAATAATAATCATCTCGGCATTATTTATTGGCTTTGTAGCCTTTGATCAAGTATCTAAATATGTAGCCGAATATTATTTAACTGGCCAAGGTACAGTTCCTTTTATTCCAGGTTTTATCGATTTTAAACTTGTTTATAATAAAGGTGCTGCTTGGGGTATGGGTGATGGAGCAATTTGGAGTAGAGTATTACTTTGTTCCATTTCTTGGGTAGTTTTTATTGGATTACCGATTTATATCATCTATTTAATGACAAAAGGCAAAAAGTTGAATACTTTATTTACTGTTTGCTTAGGTCTTGTATTAGCAGGTGATTTTGGAAATTTAATTGATAGAACTTTTTTCTTCGATAGAGGGGTCATTGATTTTATTTCTATTCAATCCTGGTTACCAGGATTTGGAATCTTCAATATTGCGGATTCTTGTTTAGTTGTAGGAGTTATTTTATTACTCGTTTATTTTATTATCGAAGAAATAAACGAACAAAGAGCTCAAAAAGCTAAAAATGAAGAAGCACTTAAAAAAGCAAAAGAACTTGATGAAAACGCTAAAAAAGTTGAATCAAGTGAAAATGCTACTTTAAATGCAGGACAATCAAATAACAAAGTAGAAGAAATTAAAGAAAATGAAAGAAAATAAGTTTGTTATAGATTCTAAAATTGAGACGTTAAGGCTTGATAAAGCCTTAACTCTTTTTAATGAGACTTATTCTAGATCTTACTATGCTAATCTCATTAAAAAGGGTGATATTTTGGTTAATGGAAAAACATCAAATCCATCGTATAAGGTAAAAAGTGGCGATGTAATCGATATTTCTCGGACAGAGAAAGAAACTAATATGGATTTAAAACCATATGAATTTAAACTTGAGGTTGTATATGAGGATGATGATATTTTAGTGATTAATAAACCAAGAGGACTTGTTGTTCATCCAGGAGATGGTCATCACGATGACACTTTAGTTAATGCTTTAATTTATAATCAAAAAGAATTATCGACTGTTAATGGGTTACATAGAGTAGGAATTGTACATCGTATTGATAAAGACACAAGTGGACTATTACTTATTTGTAAAAATGATTTTACTCATAACGAAATCGCTAAACAATTGAAAGACCATTCAATGCATAGAGAATATATTGCTTTAGTTGATGGTACTTTCGAATGTAATGATGGAAAAATTATCGGTAAAATTGGTCGTGACCCTCAAAATAGATTAAAAATGGCTATTAATAATCAAACTGGTAAAGAAGCTATCACACATTTTAACGTTTTAAAACGTTATGATAAATACACTTTAATAGATTGTAAATTAGAAACTGGTAGAACTCATCAAATTAGAGTCCATCTTTCTTCTATTAAGCATCCTTTAGTGGGAGATAAGTTATATGGAGGAAGTACCTATTTATATAACGAAGGTCAATTATTACATGCCTATAAATTAACTTTCTACCATCCAATATTAAAAAAAGAGATGTCGTTTACTTGCGACATCCCATCATATTTTCAAGAAATTATCGATAAACTCGATAGTTTAAAGTAATGAAATGCTGGTTACTTCATCGTAATTTTTGAAGTTCTTTTTAACTATTTTATTAAATTCATCGATTCCAAATTTGTCGATGAATTTTTTTGCAAATGCATTTACTTTTGGACCTGCTCCAAGTGGAATTTTTACATTATATCTTTTATTGATTGCTTCAATTTCTTGTAAGAAAGCGTATCTAGCAATACAACTTGCTAAAGCTACACTTGGGAAATATATTTCGCCTTTTTCTCTAAAAACAATATTTTTATGAACTACTGGAGTACCTAAAAGATATGAATAATATTTGTCGGGTGGTGTAAATTGATCCATATAAACGTTTTTAACATATGGACAACGATCATGAAGTTTTAATAAGACATAATTATGAGTTACGGCTTTAATTTTGTTCATATTAAAACCACGTTCTTGTAATGAATTATATTTATCGTTATTTACAATCTTACAGACGAAGTGAACTTTTTTAAGAAGTAGAGGAACTGTTTCTAATATCTTATTGTCAGTTAATTTTTTTGAGTCGGTGATTCCATATTCTTCAATGATTTTCATTGAATCATGATCAATATATGCAGCGCAAACAACGATTGGGCCAAAAAAATCTCCAGTACCGACTTCATCGCTACCGATTTGTTGATCTACATCGATATAAAAGAAGTTGTTATCATTTCCTTTTTTCTTTTTAGGAATCATATTTGGTGAATTGCTATATTTTTTCGCTAGCTCCATAGCGTCTTCACCTTGAATAGTAACTTTAAAACATGTCTGCTTTTTATTGTTATAAGCAGTAATTATGTTTGAAGCAGTTTTAATAACAAAAAGAATATAACCAACATTTCTTTCGATTATGAAATCAAAATAAGTTTTTTCAATTTCTTCGAGGGTGTCTTTTGTGACTTTTATTGTAATCATTAAGTTAATTATACCATGAAACTTTCAAAAAATGCTAAAATTATTCTTATGAATAAGATAGAAAAGACGTTAGAAATCGAGAAGATTAGAGAGAGTCTTATTAAATTAACAAAGACCCCAATCGCTAAAGAAAGAATTGAAACATTAAAGCCAAGTTCTAATTTTGATTACTTGAATTTAGAATATAACAAGTTAAAAGAAATGATGAATATTCTTTCAACTAAAGGGGAATTACCTATTAAAAGTGAACTGAATATTTATGATGAAATTCAATACGCTAAAAAAGGGAATGTATTTGATGAATTGAAGCTTAATTTAATTAAGAGTGAAATTCAAAATACAGCTGAAGTTATTCGTTTTTCGATGATGTTAGATTATGATTTAAAATATTTAAATCAATTATTTTTTAAATTAAAAGCTGATGAACTTTTATATGGAAAAATTATTACCACGATTTCATTAGAAAACACAGTTAAAGATAGTGCCAGTGAAAATCTTGCATCGATTCGAAGAAGAATCGCTCAACTTAATAAAGACATTCATAATACTCTTAGTAAGATGATGAATAGATATTCTGACAAGCTAAATGGAGATAATTTCGTTATTAGAAATGGACGTTATGCAATTCCTGTTAACTCTAGTTTTAAAGCTAGCATTGATGGTATTGTTCAAGATATAAGTGACAGTGGACAAACAACATTCATTGAGCCTAAAGAAGTATTAGCTTTAGAAAATGAGTTATCTATATTTCAAATAAAAGAGAAAGATGAAGTTAATAAAATTCTTAGTGAATTAACAGATTTAGTAGTCGCTAGAAGCGACCAATTAATTCAAAATAATGAAGTAATAGGAGAACTTGATTTTATTAGTTCTAAAGCTAAATATGCTAGAGAAATCGATGCCTCAATTCCACAAATTAATAAGCATTATTATATGAATTTAATTAATGCTAGACATCCATTAATTGAGAAAGAAATTTGTGTACCAAATGATTTCAGATTAGGCAAAGATAAAACACTTATGATTATAAGTGGACCTAATGCTGGAGGTAAAACAATCGCATTAAAAACAGTAGCTACTTTATGCTATATGGTTAAGTTAGGATTACCAATTCCAGCAAGCCAAGATAGCGAAGTTCCTATCTTCGATAAGATATATGCTGAAATAGGTGACTATCAATCAATTGAAAGCAACTTATCGACCTTTTCTGGACATATTAGTAATTTATCAGTAGTTTTTCAGTACATTTCTAGTAAAGATTTAGTAGTTATTGATGAATTATGTAATGGTACTGATCCTCGTGAAGGTGAATCTTTATCGGTTGCAATTGCTAAATTTTTGATTAAAAAGAACGTTTGCTCTTTAATTTCATCACATTATCCATTACTTAAAAAGTTTGGATTTACTAACGATAAAGTATTAAATGCTTCTTTCCTTTTTAACGAAAAAACAGTTACTCCAACCTTTAAAATTTTACTTGGCGTAAGCGGAAAAAGTTATGGTTTTTTAATCAGTAAAAAGTTTGGTTTAGATCAATCAATTATTGATGATGCTAGGTTAATTTATGACAAGAGTTTCGAAACAGAAAGTGACAAGAAAATAGCTAAAATTGATGAGAAGGAAAGATACCTACTTCAAAAAGAAGAAAAGCTTAAAGCACGTCAAGAATCATTAGCTAATTTGAGAGAAGATTTAAATAAAAGAGATAAAGAACTTCGTGATAAAGAAAATAAGATTAAAAGTCAAAAAATCGATAAATTCGACGATTTCTTAAATTCAAAATATAATGAAGTTATAAATATCTATGAAGACTTCAAAAAAGATAATGACTTTAAAAAAGCCGAAGCTAGATTAGATAAGATTAATGTTAAGAAAAAGAAGAATGAAAACATTGAACTTAATGACTATGTAGAGATAAAACAACTTGGAATCAAGGGTAGAATCACTAGAATGAATGGTCATAAAGTTGAAATTACATCAAATGATGGTATTTCATATAAAGCAACTAAAGATTTATGTGAGAAAATCGAAGCACCTAAAGAAAAGCTAAAAACATCGATGAATATCGACAATTTTATCATGAATAGTAAGAATATAAGTCATAGTTTAAATCTTGTTGGATATCATTTAGATGAAGGAATCGCTGCTTTAGATAAATATTTAGATGATTGTGTACTTAGAGGATTAAAAAACGTTAAAGTTATTCATGGTTTTGGTAGTGGACAACTTAAAAAAGCTATTCACGAATACTTAAAAACTAAGTCTAATGTTAAAAGTTATCGCTTAGGTAACGAATTAGATGGTGGAGCAGGAAGTACGATTATTGAATTAAAATAAAATGAATGATCTTTTAAAAAGTCAGATTGATTTATTGCCAAATAAGCCTGGATGCTATTTGATGCATGATAAAGATGATGTGATTATTTATATTGGTAAGGCTAAAAATCTTAAAAATAGAGTATCACAATATTTTTTGCGCGCTCAAAACGGAAAAACAGCTGCGATGGTGTCGCATGTTGATCATTTTGAGACGATTATTACAAAAAGTGAAAAAGAAGCTCTTATTTTAGAGATGAATCTTATTCAAACTCATCATCCTAGATATAACATCATGTTGATGGATGACAAGCATTATCCTTATATCGCTCTTCATAAAGAAGTGAAAGATCCTTATATAGCCTTATCTAGAAATGTTAAGAATAAAAAATGTGAATATTTCGGCCCTTATCCTAATAGTACTGCTGCATATGAAATCGTAAATATGATTAATAAATTGTTCCCATTAAGGAAATGTAACACTGTGCCTAAAAGTGCTTGTTTATATTACCATATGGGTAGATGCTTAGCTCCTTGTATAAATGAAATTAAAAAAGAAGATTATCAAAAAATCATTGATGACATCAGTGCTTTTTTAAAAGGTAATAATACAAAAATAGCCGCTTCAATTAAAGAAAAGATATATAAAGCAAGCGAACAACTTGATTTTGAAAGCGCTCAAGAATATAAAAAAATGCTTGATTACATCGAACACATTAATGAAAAACAAATAGTCGAATTTAAAGATAATGTAAATCGAGATATATTCGCTTTTTATATGAGAGAAGGATATATTTCTTTAGCTTGCTTTATTTATAGAAGTGGAATTTTGCTATCTAAACGCTCTTTTTGTTATCCTTTAATTGGTGAAATTAATGAATTTGTTTCATCTTTAATTTATCAATATTATCAAGTTAATACTCTTCCTAAAGAAATTATTGTTTCAAATAAAGAGATCGAAGAAACACTTTTAGATTCTTTAGATGCATCGATTTTATTTCCAACAAAAGGAAAATTACATGATGTTATAAGTGTTGTTGAAATTAATGCTAGAGAAGCTCTCGACGCACATTTTTTAACTGCTCGACTTGATGATGACAAGTTTGCACTTTTAGAAAAACTTGGTAAAATATTAAATATAAAAACACCGATAAGAATCGAGCTATTTGATAATTCTCACCTTCAAGGAACTAACGCGATAGGGGCGATGGTTGTTTTTATTAATGGTGAACCTTATAAGAAAATGTACCGTAAATTTAATATTGAAAGTACTAATAAAAAAGATGATTTGTCTAGTATGAAAGAATCTCTAACTAGAAGATATTCTAGATTAAAAATTGAAGGCGAAGAGATGCCAGATTTAGTTATTGTCGATGGAGGAATGACTCAAATTGAAGTAGCTAAAGAGGTTATGGATGAATTAGAGTTAAATATTCCTTTGGCTGGGTTAGTTAAAAGTGATAAGCATAAAACAAGTGCTTTAATGGATCAAAATTTTAATGAATATAACTTAACTGAAGATAAAGATTTATTTTTCTTATTAACAAGAATGCAAGATGAAGTGCATCGCTATGCGATTAACACACACATCAAAAAAAGAAATAAAAATATGTTTGCGAGTATCTTTGATGGTGTGAAAGGAATCGGAACAAAAAGAAAAGAAGAACTAACAAAAACATATCCAAGTATTAAAGAGCTTAAAAACGCTTCTTTAGAAGAACTAAAACAATTAATTCCTGAAGAAAGTGCCGTTGCTCTTTATGATAAACTTAAGGAGATTTGATTTATGGAATTTCGCGAACTTCTAGAACTTTATAAAAATGGCAAATATCAAGATGTGATAGATAATGCCAAAGGTATAAATGATTTTAATGCAGTCTTTCTTTTACTACGAAGCTATATTGCTTTAAATAATTTTATGGAAGCGTTAAAAACTTATAACGAGTATCGTGAAATTCTTGAAAATAATAACTTAATCGAATCGATGAAAGTTTATTTATTTTTACTTGTTAAAACTGAAGCTAGCGAAAATAAAATTCAACAAGAGATTGAATATTTCAAAGATAAAAATTATGTAAATCAAGAGACTGAAGAATTCTTATGCAAGCTCGAAAAATATGTAAAAATGATTCAAGCAAGCGAAGAACCATTTGAAAAATATTCAATCGAAGAAGTAATAGAAATGTTAAAAAGTGACGATGAGGCCGTTGTTTTTACAGCATTAAGTGAACTTATTAACAATGAAAAATTTAAGTCTATTAATCTTTCGCCAACCATTGAAAAAATCTTAATAGATAAATGCAAAATGTCTTTAACTTATGGGATGCTATTAGATTTTTTGGTAAGCAATAGTTATAAATGTAATCTTCTCTTTAAGAAAGATGGAATTTATTTTAATGTTGATCCAAGTGGATTGACTAAATTAAGTCTCGAGCAAACTAAGCTTATTCATCAAGCTTTATCGCATATTCAAAGTAATGAAAAAAATATCTCAATTGGAGATTTTGTAATTAAAGCAATCATTAAAACTTCATATCAACTCGCACCAAAATACATAACAACTTTACGTGAATTATCGTCTTATGTTTGTGCTTGTTACATTATGGCTTCTGATGTCTTTAAGGTTGCATTAGACGGAGATGATGTTTATGATTTTTATCTAAACGTCTCCGATAAAAAAATAATCGATGGTTATCGTGATTTTCTGAAAAAATCATTTCAATAAATTATCGAAAGTTTTATACTAGTTTTTGCAAGTAACAATTGCGAGTCTTATGGACTCGTTTTTCTTTACTAAATTATACATTTTAATGTATAATGTTCGAGTACGTATTTCGGAGGTATATATTAATGGCTACAAAATTAGTCGAAAAAGGAAACTCAATTTATGAAATTAGCACAACAGTTTCAAGTGAAACATGGACTGGTGCTCAAGAGAAAGCCTTAAAAAAATTAGCTAGTAAAGTACAAGTTAAAGGATTCAGAAAAGGACAAGCTCCTATCGAATTAGCTAAAAAACAAATCAGTGGTGGTGAAATCATCAACGAAGCAATCAATGTTTGCTTACCAGAAGCATACAATGCTGCTATCAACGAACATAAATTAAACCCATTCACACAACCAGAAGTAAATATCACAAGAGTTGATGCAGATGGATTTGATGTTACATTTGTCGTTACAACATACCCACAAGCTAAATTAGGACAATACAAAGGAATCAAAACTCCTTTAAAAGCTACAAAAGTAACTGAAAAAGAAGTCAACGATTCAATCAATAGTTTATTAGCAGAAAACAGTGAATTAGTTTTAAAAGAAGGTCCAGCAGCTTTAGGTGACACAGTTGTTTTTGATTTCAAAGGATACATCAATGGTAAAGAATTTGATGGCGGAAGTGCAGACAACTATTCATTAGTTTTAGGTAGCAACCAATTCATCCCAGGATTCGAAGATCAATTAGTTGGTGTTACAAGCGAATCTAAAAAAGACGTTTTAGTTACTTTCCCAGAACAATATGTCAAAGATTTAGCTGGTAAAGATGCTAAGTTTGTTTGCATGATTCACGAAATCAAAGAAAAGAAAACTCCAGAATTAAATGATGACTTCGTTGCAACTTTAAACATTAAAGATGTCAACACAGTTGAAGAACTTAAAAAACACCAAAAAGAAACATTAACTGCTCAAAAGAAACAACAAGCTTTAAATGAACAATTTGGTGAAATCTTAAAAACAATCTGCAATAATGCAACAGTCGAAATTGCTGATAAAGTTTTAGAAACTGAAGCAGACAGAATGAAGAAAGACATGATTGCTCAAATTGAGCAAAACGGCTTAACATTCGAACAATACAAAGAAATTACTGGTATGAACGATGAACAAATCGCTGAACAATTCAAAGCTGATGCAAAGAATCGTTTAACAGAATATGTTGTCATCAATGAAATCGGTAGAGCTGAAAACTTAGTTATCACAAGAGCTGAAATCGATGAATACTATGCAAACGTTGCAAAACAATACAACATGTCAGTAGAAGATGTTAAAAAAGCTTTCGGTGCTAATGAAGGAAGAATTGTTGAACAATTATTCATTAATAAAATCGAAAGATTTATTATCGCTAATAACGGTGATGTAGCTGAAGAAGTTAAAGCAGAAGAAGCAAAAACTGAAGAAAAACCAGCTAAGAAAACTGCTGCTAAAAAAACAGCAACAAAAAAGACAACAACAAAGAAAACAACTAAAAAAGTCGAAGAAAAAACTGAAGAACCAAAAGCAGAATAGTTTCGACTTCAAACTATAGGAGGTGGCCAAATTAATGAATTTTATTAATGGGACGACTGTAAAATTACCTGTAGTCATAACTCGTGGTTATGTTGCTTTCCCTGGGCAACAAACTACGTTAAATGTTCAAAGAGAAATATCACTTAATGCAATTAATGACTCAAAGGAATCCTTTGAGTCTTATTGCGTTGTAGTAAATCAAAAAGACTTTAATGTTGAAAACATCAATAGTTATGATGAAATTTATGAATACGGATGTATTTGTAAAATATTAGAAGCTTCTAAAACAAGAAGTGAAACACGCGTTAAAATTTCTGGTTTTAAACGTATTAAATTAACTGATTTTATACTCGACAGTGAAAAGAACTGCATTTACACAAACGCATTAATCTTAGAAACCATCGAAGGTGATCCTGCTGAAGAGATGGCTATTGTTAAGAAAATCGTCGAAACCATCGAGAAAAATCCAGTTAGTATTATTTTCAATTCACCTATTACTGATAGTTTCAAAGGTGAGTTAAATAAAGGATTAAGTGCAGAAGAACTTTTTAACAATTTAGTTAATAAAGTAAACAGCAATCCTGAAAGAAAAGTTGCATTATTAAAAGAAGATGATTTAAATCAAAGATTAATGGGCCTTCTACTTTTAATGCAAGAAGCTATTGAACTTTCTCAAATTGATAAAAAAATCATGAAAGTTGTTCAAGAAAATTCCGAGAAACAACAAAAAGATTATTATCTAAGAGAAAAAATGAGAGCTATCAAACAAGAATTAGGCGAAGATTCTAAAAATGATGAATTATCTGTTATTGATAGACTCGAGAAAAATCCTTATCCAGAAGAAGTAAAAACTAAAATTAAAGATGAACTTAGAAGAAAAGAGTTGATGCCTCAAGGTTCACTTGAAAACTCATTAATTCAAGATTACATCGATATTACTTTAAGTGTCCCTTGGTTTGAAAAAACTGAAGATAATAATGATATTACACATGCTAAAAAAGTACTTGATGAAGATCATTATGGACTTGAAAAAGTTAAAGAAAGAATTATCGAATATTTAGCTGTTAAAAAAGTTAAAGATAATTTAAAAGCTCCAATTTTATGTTTTTATGGCCCACCTGGATGTGGAAAAACATCTTTATCTCGCTCAGTCGCTAGAGCACTTGATAGAAAATTTATTAAATGTTCTTTAGGTGGTGTTAGTGATGAAGCAGAAATTAGAGGTCATAGAAGAACTTATGTTGGTTCTAGACCAGGAAGAATTATCAATTCTTTAAGAAAAGTTAAAAACTGTAATCCAGTATTTTTACTTGATGAAATCGATAAATTATCGCACGATTCATTCAAAGGTGATCCTGCAAGTGCTTTACTTGAAGTATTAGATCCTGAGCAAAATAAAGAATTCACAGATAACTACCTTGAATTAAATTACGATTTAAGTAATGTACTTTTCATTTGTACTGCTAATAATATCGAAAATATTCCTGGACCATTGCTTGATAGACTTGAATTAATTCATGTTCCTTCATATACATCAATTGATAAATTGCACATTGCAAAAGATTTCTTGATTAAGATTGAACTTGAAAACAATGGTTTAACCAGTGATGATGTCGAATTTACTGATGAAGGAATTTATTATGTAATTGATAGATATACAAGAGAAAGCGGTGTCAGAAGTCTTGAAAGAGCTATCGCTAGTATTTTAAGAAAGATTATCGTTGAAAAATTAGATAAAGGAATCGAAGAAAAAATCATTATCGGACCTAAAGAAGTAAGTAAATATTTAGGTGTTGAAATTTTTGAATCGTTATCAAAAGAAAAAGGCAGCCAAGTAGGAGTAGTCACAGGACTTGCTTTCACTGAATACGGCGGAGAAATTTTACCTATTGAAGTTAACTATTTCAAAGGTAAAGGAAGATTAGTTTTAACTGGTAAATTAGGCGATGTCATGAAAGAAAGTTGTGAAATTGCCTTAGACTATGTAAAAGCCAATGCTGAAAAATACTTGATAGATTCGAAGCTTTTTGAAGAAAACGATATTCACGTGCACGTTCCTGAAGGCGCTATTCCTAAAGATGGACCTTCAGCTGGAGTTGCAATCACAATTGCATTTATTAGTGCATTAAGTAAACGTCCAGTAAGTGGAAACATCGCTATGACTGGCGAAGTTACATTAAGAGGAAACGCTTTACCAATCGGAGGCTTAAGAGAAAAATCTTTAGCTGCATTAAGAAGTGGCATTAAAACCATCATTATCCCAGAAGGTAATAAGCGCAATGTTAGTGAACTTCCAAAAGAAATCACTGAAAACTTAAAAATTGTCTACATGAAAAATGTAGATGACGCATGTAAAGTTATTTTTTAATAGAAATGGAATTTTATTTTAAGAAAGCTAAATTTATTAAAAGCGTCGCTGACGTAAAAGAAGCCCCTTCAGATAACCTGAAGGAGGTTCTTTTTGTCGGTAAATCAAACGTTGGGAAATCTAGCTTAATAAATGCTTTAACTAATAATAAAAAATTAGCCTTTACAAGTAGTAATCCAGGACACACAAGACTTTTAAATTACTTTATGGTAGAAGATAATTTTTATCTTGTTGATTGCCCGGGGTATGGTTTTAGTGCTAAAAAAGGTTTGGACTACAAATTCTACGGAAATTTAGTTGAAAGTTATTTCAATGATAACAAAAAACTTAAATTAATTGTCTTTTTATTAGATTCTAGACATGAACCTACTGAAGATGATGTTGATTTTTATAAATTTTTGCTTTCATATGATTATCGCTCTGTTATTTGTATGACTAAATGCGACAAACTTAATATGTCAATGAGATCAAAAATTAATAAAAACTTAGTTGCAAAGCTCGGAAATGAAGCTTTAGAGCATAAAATTATGCTCTGCTCGGTTAATGATTCTAGAAGTATCGGGCAATTAAAAGAATTTATTAATCAATGTATGAGGGAAGAGTAGATGGCGTTAGATAAGAAATATGATTTTAAAGAAGTAGAGAATGGCCGTTATGATATTTGGAAAAAAGCTGGATATTTTACTGCTGGAGATAAAAGCAAACAAAAATTCTCCATGGTAATTCCTCCACCAAACGTAACAGGTAAGTTGCATATTGGTCACTCTATTGATAATACAATTCAAGATATTACTTGTAGATATAAAAAAGCAAAAGGCTTTGATGTTTTATATCTTCCAGGTGTTGATCATGCAGGTATTGCTACACAAGCTAAAGTTGATGCTAAGCTCGTAAGTGAAGGAACTTCAAGATTCATTATCGGAAGAGAAGAATTTATGAAACGTGCTTATGAATGGAAAGAAGAATATACTGAAAAAATTCATGAGCAATGGGCTAAAATGGGCATTATGGTCGATTATACTAGAGAAAGATTCACTTTAGATGAAGGTTGCTCTAGAGCTGTTAATGAAGTTTTTGTTAAATTATACAATGAAGGTTTAATTTATAGAGGTGAAAAAATCGTTAACTATGACCCTGTGATGAAAACAGCTTTAAGCAATATTGAAGTTATTTACAAAGAAGATGATGGAGAATTCTTCTATTTCAAATATCCATTCGTTAACGATAAAACAAAATTCTTAACTATTGCTACAACAAGACCGGAAACAATGTTTGGTGATACTTGCATTGTCGTTAATCCAAATGATGATAGATATAAAGATGTAATCGGACAAAAAGTTATCAACCCAGCTAACCACGAAGAAATTCCTGTTATTGCTGATGAATATGTTGATATCGAATTCGGAACTGGTGCTATGAAATGTACTCCAGCTCACGATCCAAACGACTTCATTATCGGTCAAAAATATGGTTTAGCTCATCCGATCATCATGAATATCGATGGTACAATGAAAGAAAATTGTGGCAAATATTCTGGTATGGATAGATTCGAATGTAGAGATTTGTTAGTTAAAACAATCGAAGAAGAAGGTAACTTAATCAAGATCGAAAAGATTAAACACCAAGTTGGACATAGTGAAAGAAGCGATGCTGTTGTAGAACCTATTCTTTCATTACAATGGTTCGTTAAAATGAAACCATTAGCTCAATTAGTTTTAGATAATCAATCAAGTGAAGATAAGATTAAATTCTTCCCTGAAAGATTTGAAAAAGTTTTAGAGCAATGGATGAATAAGTGTGATGATTGGTGCATCTCTAGACAACTTTGGTGGGGTCATAGAATTCCTGTTTATTACCATAAAAATACTGGAAAACTACTAGTTTCCTCCCAAAAACCTACTGATATGGAAAATTGGACTCAAGATGAGGACGTTTTAGATACTTGGTTCTCAAGTGGTTTATGGCCATTTGAAACACTTGGTTGGCCAGAAAACACAGACGATTATAATAGATATTATCCATTAGATTGTATGGTTACAGGTTATGATATTATCTTCTTCTGGGTCGCAAGAATGGTTTTCCAAGGATTACATTTCACTAAAAAAGTACCATTTGAAAACGTCATCATTCATGGCATTGTCAGAGACTCTCAAGGCAGAAAAATGTCGAAGTCTTTAGGCAATGGTATCGATCCAATCGACGTTATTAATAATTATGGTGTTGATAGCTTAAGATATTTCCTTGCAACTACAGCTTCGCCAGGTCTCGATATGAGATATAGTGAAGAAAAAGTTAAAGCTGCAAACAACTATTTAAATAAAATTTGGAATAGTGCTCGTTATATTTTAATGAATATTCCAGAAAATTATAAACAATGCGAAATTGATTATTCAAAACTTGAAACAATCGATAAATATATTTTAACTAAGTTAAATCAAACGATTGCTACAGTCACTAAATCAATGGATGCATATGAATACGGTATTGCAAGTTCAAATTTATATAATTTCGTTTATGATGATTTCTGCTCTTTCTACCTTGAAATGACAAAAGTCACTCTTAAAAATGAAAATGCATATAAAGAAGGCACATATTTCACTCTCTTAACTACTTTACAAGCAGTTATTATGATGATTTATCCATTCTCACCATTTATTAGTGAGGAAATTTACCTTTCATTACCAGAACATAAAGATTCAATTATGCTTGAATCATATCCAGAATACGATGAAAAGCTAGTCTTCGAAGAAAGTTTAAATAAAGGTGAAATTTTAAACAAAGCTATCGAAGAAGTAAGACAATATAAGGTTGCTAATAAATTAGCTCCAAATAAAGAATTAGAATTATTTATTAAGACAAATCTCGATGTTAAGGATATTTATCCTTACCTCCAAAGATTTAGCTTCGCATCTAAACTTGAAGAAACTCAAGAAGATATTAAAGATGCAACAAGTATTATTCTTAATAGCTTAACAATCTTTATTAAAGATGGTGCTGATAAAGGTGAACTCAAATCAAATCTTGAAAAAGAATTAGAAACAATCAGAAGTGAAATTAGAAGATGTGAAGGTTTATTAAATAACCAAAACTTCATCGCTAAAGCTCCTGAAAAGAAAATTGCTATTGAAAAGCAAAAATACGAAGACTACAAAGCTAAATTAGCTGTTGTAGAAGAAAAACTTAAAAATCTTAAATAATTTTTGAAAAAATCATATTTACCTCCTTTTGTGATTAGTGAAAGGAGGTAAAATATGGATAGGATGCCACTTAGTTCATGTGAATTAGAATCCAGAAAATGCGGTGAAGCGATTTCATTAGCAGGAGTCATGGCGATTATGGTTATTGCAATTGTAACTGTAGTAATTTATAAGCTCTATACTTCAGGTGATGGAAGTGTTCAATTACCTGGTGGATACAAATTTCAATGGAAGTAAAGTAGAGTAAACCTAGTTCATAATTATTTATATTTTTTTCTTAACTTTATTGACTTATTTATTAAATGATGCTATTATTTGCAACGTTGTAACCTTTATTTGTTACAACCGCATTAAAAAGGTTATTAAATTCTTATTCAAAGAATGCCTTAAGAGCGAGTAATTAATAGATTTAGGAGGGCACATATGTACGCTATAATTTTAACTGGCGGTAAACAACTTAAAGTCGAAGTTGGTCAAAAAATTTACGTTGAAAAGTTAGACGTTGAAGTTGGTAGTGATTATACATTTAACGATGTATTATTAATCGGCGATAAGACAGTTACCACAGGTACACCAACAATTGCTGGTGCTACTGTAGTTGCTAAAGTTGAAAAGCAAGGCTTAGGTAAAAAGATTAAAGTTTTCAAATTTAAATCAAAATCAAATTACCGCAGATCAATGGGTCATAGACAACCATATACTTGCTTAACAATCACAAGCATTAACTCAAAATAATGATTGAAGTCAGCTATTTAGAAAAAGAAAAAAACGTTGAAGCTCTTGAAATAAAAGGGCACGCTAATTACGCTGATGAAGGTCAAGATATCGTATGTAGCGCAGTAAGCGCGATTGGTGTTGGCGGATTAAACGCTCTAGAAAACATCGATGACATCGATATAATTTGTGAAAAAGGTTATATTTCCGTTAAAGGAAAAGGACTTAATTCAGGCCACAATCAAATTGTAATTAGAACAATTATCATTCAACTTTATACGATTGAGAAATCGTATAAGAAGTTTATTAAAATTTCTAAAAGCTAGAAAGGAACGGTAAATAATTATGGAACTTAGATTTTTACTTGATTTACAACTCTTCGCTTCCCATAAGGGTGTCGGTAGTACTAAAAACGGACGTGATAGTGCTGGACGTAGATTAGGCGCTAAAAGAAGCGATGGCCAAATTTGCAAAGCAGGTGCAATTATTTATAGACAACGCGGAACAAGAATCTATCCTGGTGTTAATACTAAAAAGGGTGGAGATGATACAATTTTTGCTACAAAAACTGGTATTGTTAAATACGAAAGAGTTGGCAAAAATAGAAAACGTGTCAGTGTTTACGAAATAGTTGAATAATTCTTGAATTTATGACCACTTGCTAAGTAATTAGTAGGTGGTTTTCTTTTAAAGAAATCAACGGAGATTAATTTATGTTTATAGATAGAGCTATTATTGAAGTTAGAAGTGGCAAAGGCGGGAATGGATGCCTTAATTTTAGAAGAGAGAAAAACGTACCAATGGGTGGACCAGATGGTGGAAATGGTGGTCGCGGTGGCAACGTTATTTTGCGCGCAAGCAAAACTACGACAACATTAGTTAATTATAGACATTCAAGAACATTTATTGCTGATGATGGTGAAAAAGGTGACATTAAAATGCGTTATGGTCGTAATGCAAATGATGTTTATATCGATTTACCAATCGGTACAGTTGTTTTTTTAGAAGAGAACCATCAATTTTTATGTGATCTTTCGAAAGAAGGTGAAACATATTTAATTGCAAAAGGTGGCCGTGGTGGTAGAGGTAATGCTTGTTTCAAAAATAGTAGAAATAAAGCACCAAAAATTGCTGAAAACGGACTTCCAGGAGAAAGAAAAAGATTAATTTTAGAGCTTAAACTTTTAGCTGATGTTGGTATTATTGGATTACCAAGTGTTGGGAAATCAACATTTATTAGTTGTGTCACAAATTGTAAAGCTGAAATCGGTGACTACGATTTTACAACAATCGTACCAAATTTAGGTGTTGCTAAAGTTGATGACGAGCATAGTTTTGTCATTGCAGATATGCCTGGACTTATTAAAGGCGCTCACCTTGGAAAAGGATTAGGTTTATTATTCTTAAGACATATTGAAAGATGTAGAGTACTCATTCATATGGTTGATATGAGTGGAGTTAGAGACCCATATCAAGATTATCTTGATATTAGAAACGAACTTGAAGTTTATGGAATGCATTTAACTGAACGTCCAGAAATTATTGTTGCTAGTAAAATGGATGAAGAAGGCGCTTCTGAAAGACTTGAAGAATTTAAGAAGAAAGTAGGTAAAGAAGTAATTCCTGTATCTTCACTTTCTGATCAAAACTTAGATTTAGTCTTATATAAGTGTAAAGACTTATTAGAAGAAGCAATCACTTACCCAGTTTACGACGAAAAAGATAAAGAACAAGTCTTTAATCTCGATGAAGAAGAAGTCTTCACTATCGTAAAAACTAAAGAACATGTCTTTGAAATTAGGGGTGAAAGAGTTGAAAGAACTTATAACTTAATCAATCTTTCAACTGATGAAGGTATGATGAGACTTATTACTTATCTTAATAAAATCGGAGTCGATAAAAAACTTCATGAACTTGGAGCAAAAGATGGTGATACAGTCAAACTTTGTGACTTTGAATTTGATTTCTTCGAATAATATCCATATAAAAGAACTTTGTTTATTTATATAACAGGTGAAATTAAAGAAATACATAAAAATTCTCTATTTGTAGAGACCAGTGCAGGCTTAGCCTTTGAAGTGAATGTTCCTTCAACGACTCCATTTTTAGTAGGGTCACAGGCTAAGCTTTATATTTATACTCAAATTCATAATGAAATGATAAATTTATATGGTTTATCAACTTATGATAGTTTTAAATTATTTAAATTGCTTAATGAGGTTAATGGTATAGGGCCAAAAACCGCATTACAAATATTAAAAAATATCGAAATTGATCGTTTTATATCTTACATTTATTACGAAAAACGAGATGAGTTATCTAAAATTAGTGGAATAGGCAACAAAGCAGATCGAATTATCACTGAACTTAGAAACAAAATAGGTAGCTTTAAGATTAATGAAGTTCAATATGAAAATGTCTTTGATGCTTTAATCGCTTTAGGGTATGACTCAATTTCGATTACTAAAGAACTTAATATGCTTGAAGACGATTTAGATGATAGTGAAGCGCTTAAACTTGCTATTAGAGGTCTATCAAAATGATCGGTTCGAATTATTTTAGAGCGAAAAATTTTTATGAATTTTTCGGCCAAGAACAAATCGTCAAAGAATTAAAAGTTTATTTATATAGTGCTCAACAAAGAAAAAGATGTCTAGATCACATTTTATTTTATGGTCCAAGCGGAGTGGGGAAAACAACTCTAGCTACAATTATTGCCAATGAATTAAATAAAGAAATTAAAATTTTAAATGCGCCAGTTATTGAAACGGTACAAGATTTAGTGGAAGTTTTAGCATCAGTTAAAGAGGGTGACATCGTCTTTATTGACGAAATTCATCGTTTAGATAAAAAGATTGAAGAAGTACTATATTCTGTTTTAGAAGATTTTGTGTTAAATATACCTTATAAGAACAAGGAAAAATGTAAAATATTAAAAATTTCATTGCCGTTTTTCACGATGATCGGAGCTACAACTATTGATGGCTTAATTTCAGCCCCTTTACGTGAAAGATTTGGTATTAAATTTCATTTTGAGGCTTATACAAAGTCTGAAATTAGTCAACTTGTAAACTATAATTTGAACAAATTAAATTATAGTTTTATCGATGAAAAATTAGCTTTAGAATTTGCCGATAGAACGAAGTTAAATCCTAGAATTGCTAACAATCTTATAAAAAGATTGAATGATTATTTGATATTTAAAAATATCGATTGTATCGATGAAATTACGCTAAATGAATTTTTTGAGTTTCTTAAAATTGACATTTTTGGAATCACAGAAACTGATAAAAAAATCATCAAAACAATGTATGAAAATTTTCAAGATCAACCCGTCAGCCTTGAAAGCATCTCGACATTAATAAACGAAAATCCAATCAACTTAAAAGAAATTTACGAACCTTATCTAGTAACGATTGGTTTTATTAATCGAACTAGAAGAGGAAGGGTATTAACTAAGCTTGGAAAGACATTTTATTACTCTAAAATATTAAAATAAGCCTTAAAATGTCTTACATATATATAAATAGTAAAAACACGTTGAGTTTTCGGGTGTTTTATAGTAATATTTTCAAGTACATTTATAAATAAAATTTATAAATAAGAGGTTTATTATGAAGAGATTTGTAGGCTATATTTCAATGTGTGCGTCAATCCTTACAGCAGTATTAGTTGGCGTCGCACCTACCATTTTAGGAGTCAACGGAAACAGTGATTTTTCTACTTCAAAAAACTATGTATTTAAAATCAGCAAGAGAATTATTAATAATGATTTCTCAAGCGGTACACAAGAAGAAGCAGTTTCACAAGATCCAAACAAGACACCTTTAGAGTATGTTACTGAAACATTCAAAACAAGACTTGATAGTGCTGAAATAAGTGAATATAAACTCGAAACAATCGGAGAAGATAAAATTAGTTTAACTTTCAAAGATGCATTAAGAGATTATGATGATGTAATTGACTATTTAACTTTTAGCAATTCATTCCTTATTAAGAACTATGATGAATCATTAACATTAGGAAGAAATGCAGAAGAAGTATTCAATGATTCACAAACACCTGTTTTATTTAAAAACAATTCAGCTAGAGTTGAATACAAAGATGGCTATCCTTATGTTGTTGTTGATTTAGACAATCCAACAAAATTTAAAGAAATTGTTACTTCAGTTAAAGAATCAACTGGAGAAAATGCTCCTAGCAGTTCAATTTCACCTTGGAGAGATCCTATCAGTAAAGTTGGCGAAGTTCCTGGAACTGAAGGCGATGGAGAAGCAGAAGAAGTTACAAAGACAGATCCTAAAAAAGTTTTGTTTGTTTTAAACAATTGGCTTAAAGGTTTTGACTTAAGTGATATTTTAGGTAACACAGTTGCTTCAGTTAGCGAAAACAACTTCAAAGATCACGTCGTAACTTACTTTGATGTAAATAAACCAGAAAGTTTCTTTTGGAATTATGATTCATCGTTAAGTGAAGAAGAACAAAAAGAAAAAGAATATTCACAAGTTTACTTCCAATTCTATGATTTAGGTGCTATCAATGGTGGAGATACTCCACTTGATGTCACAACAAGTTACCAATTATATAACACAAAAACTGCTGATGATCGTTTAGCTATCAAGAAGGCATCGTTATTAGCTAATAAAATTAATGGTTCAAGTTTGCCATATCAACTTACTGTTATTAACCAATCACAAATTGACACAAATGACAACATCGTTCCTCCATTTGTTGAATTTATTCAACAAGCTGGAAATATCAATTACGCTTCAACTGTTTTAATTTCGACAGCGGTTGCTATTGTTATTTGTACTTTATTCTTGTTATTAAACTATGGATTATCAGGTTTAATGGGAGCAATTACGACTTTAGGAAACGTAGTTGCTACATTAGGTGTTTATAACATTTTAGGGAATGAATTTAACATCGGTACTATCTTAGGTTTATTTGCTGTTACATTAATTTCAACTTTTATTTCGTCTATTTGGTTACATAAAGCTAAAAATGAAGTATATGCCGGTAAGAATTTAAAGAAAGCTTACCAAGAAGCTGATAAAAAATTCTATTCAAGCTTATTAGATTTCAGCGTCATCGGTGCGATTGTTGGCTTAACTTGCTACCTTATCCCAAATGCAGTCCTTTCTTCATTTGGTGCAGTCACTTTATTAGGAAGTGCTATTGGAATCGTAACAAATTTAATTATTACAAGAGCAGCAAACTGGTTCTTATATAACTCCAATTTTGCTCAAAATCACTTAAAATTATTCGCTATTGATACTAAAGTTGCCGCTGACATTTCAAAAGATGTCAAATCAACATATCTTGAATCATTTAAAAAATCAACACCAAAAGGAAAATTCAAGATCACAGGTATCATTGCTAGTATTTTACTTATCGGAAGTATTTGCGGTATCACAACTTATCAAGTAATTAGTGGTAACATTTATAACTCAGCTACAAACGAAGCTAATACAAGAGTAGTAGTTACATATAACGTTAATAACGCTTCAAGCGACTACGATATGGAAGCAGTTGCTATTAAAATCGAAAACGCAATCGAAGATATTAGTACTGACATCGAAAAGAAAAACAAAGCTTTCAAAGCTGATACAGTTACAACAAATTACTATTCATACTCATATTCTTACGGTGCAACAGTTGATACACTTATCAAAAACAAAGAATATTACTTCGTTATTGATTTAGGAAAAATTGTTGACACAACATCAGAAGAAGCATTATATTTCACATCTTCAACAGCAACAGATGAAGATAAAATGAGTTTGAAAAACGCTATAAGCCAAGCAGTTCAAATCGATGCTGCTTTAGGTGAAAATTACATTATCAATCTTGAAAGAAGTTACGATGTAGTCGATGATTTTATTAATTTATATGTCTTAATCGCTTCATCAATTTCATTAGGTGTAATTGCTTTATACTTCTTATTAAGATTCGGACCTGCAAAAACATTAAGCGGTATCTTAATTGCAGGAGGAACATTAACTTCAGTTGCTGGAATTTTCTCATTAATTAGAGGACCATTCCCAAGTGAAATTTCATTAGGTTTATTAATTTTAGGAATTCTTACATACATTATCTTATCTGTTTACTATAATGGTGAAAAACAATTCTATAAAGAAAATAGACGTAAATTAGAATCACTCGAAGAAAGAGAAACTCAATTCGATTACGTTAATAACTTAAGTTATAACTTCGTATTAATTACTACAGCAATCGTTGCATTCATGGTTATGAGTTTCTTCTTCACAGATGTATTTAGTGTTTATACATTAGCATTAATCTTATTAGGAATGATTATTGTTTGTATCTTTACAAAATCATTAAGCCTCCCATTAGAAATGTATTTAACTAAAACATTTGACAAAATTAAATCAAGAAGTGGCCAAAACAAAGACGGTAAGAATAAGAACAAAAAAGTCAGAAACGATGACGATGGCCCGCAAGAAGCAATCTTTATTGGTATTAATGATTAATTATGAGGGACTTCGGTCCCTCTTTATTTTTTAAATATGAAAACTTTATTTAACAGATTATTAGAATATTATAGTTTAAGCGAAAACGAATATAACAAAATTCAAAAGGAGGATGAATCATCATTGCCTTCTTTTGATGTTTTTCCAAATATTAATGATATAGTTCAATACTTTAAAAATGCAATATCAGCAAATAAAAAAATCATAATTTATGGTGATTATGACTGTGATGGTATTATGTCTACCTCAATTATGATGAAATTATTTATGAAAGTCGGCTACAAACCAGGATTTTATATCCCTAGTAGAGAATTTGATGGATATGGTTTAACTATAGAAAATATCGATAAATTCCACGAATTAAATTATGACATTATTTTATGTGTAGATAATGGAATCACTTTAGTTGAACAAATTGATTATGCTAATTCCTTAGGAATGGAAGTTGTTATATTCGATCATCACACAATGCAAGAAGTTTTACCAAAAGCAAAATATATACTTCATCCAGGGTTAAGCGATATTGGCAAACATAACATAAGTGCTGGTGAAGTTTGTTTTTATTTTAGTTATGCTTACTTAAAAACAATCGATAAATATCTTTTATCATTAGCTGCAATTTCTACAGTCAGTGATATGATGCCATTACTTGATTATAATAGAGTGATAGTCAAGCTTGGTTTAAAGTATATAAATGAAGAAAAGTTTGATTCGATTTATAATTTAATTGATAAAAAATATGACACAATTTCTGAAGATAATATTGGATTAGAAATCGCTCCTAAAGTAAATTCTATAGGACGCTTACTTAACGATAACACAAGATTCAACATTGTAAGATATTTCTTAAATGATGATGGCAATAATAGCGCTAGACTTATTTGGATTAATAAGACGAATCAAGAAAGAAAAGACTTGATAAGTGAATATTCAAATAAGGTTGAAATTGAAAATAGTCTTGATTCTATCGTAACAATTATTGATAAACATGAAGGTATCGCTGGCTTAATAGCTAACAGTTTATTAAACAAATATAATAAGCCAGTTGTAGTTTTTGCTTATAGTCAAGATAAAGATATTATTAAGGGAAGTGTAAGAAGTAAAAACGGGTTTAATGTTGTAAAAGCATTACAATCATTAAGTGATTTAATTATCACTTTTGGTGGCCACGAATGTGCTGGAGGTTTAAGTATTAAAACTTCAAACTTTTTAAAATTCCAAAATGCATTTAATCAATTAGCTAAGACATATTCTTTCAAAGACGAAAAGAAAGATGAATTAACTCTTTATGTTAGTGATTTAAATTTAAGTGATTATAACGTATATAGAACATTCGCTCCTTTCGGAGAAGGTCATCCTAGACCAACGTTTTTATTGAATAATTTCCCTGTTAAATCATTTGTGTCATCTAAGGATGATAAACATTTATTTGCTCAACCTAGTGCCACAAGCAAAATTGTTTATTTTAGTTATGATAAAAATGTAAAAAATTACCACTATATCGACATTTTAGGTGATTTAACTCGCAATACATTTAACGGATATTCATATATTCAATTTTTAGTAAGAGAATATCGTGAAAAAAAATAATTATATTGTACAATTTTAGCATTGAGGAGGATGAATTATGGAAAGTATCAAAAGAGATGGCTTACAAACTAACGAATTAACTTTAGATACGTCTGAAAAAACAAAGATTTTACCTAATGGTGGTTATTATATGCATACCATTGAAGACGTTCAAGAAGTTTATTTTACTTATATTAATGATCCTCATGATCGTGAAATGATTTTAAAGGCGTATAAATATGTCGAAAAACAACACGCTGGTATTTTTAGAAAAAGTGGGGAACCTTATTTACAACACTTAATTGAAGTTGCTTATATTTGTGCTTCTTTGCAAGCTGGTCCAACTACAATTTGTGCTGGCCTTTTACACGATGTTGTCGAAGATACTGATACTACGATTGAAGATATTAAGAGAATGTTCGGTGAAGATTGCGCTCGCATCGTTGACGCTTTAACCAAAATTCAACGTTTAAAACTCTCAAAACGAACCGAAGAGGAATTTGCAGCTGAAGATCACCGTAAAATTTTCTTAGGAATGGCTAAAGATGTCCGTGTTATTATTATTAAATTAGCTGATAGATTGCATAACATGCGTACTATTAAAGCTTTAAAACCAGAAAGACAACACGCACTAGCTAAAGAAACTTTAGAAGTTTTTGCTCCTATAGCCCATCGTTTAGGTATTTATAAGGTCGAAAGTGAGCTAGAAGATTTATCACTTGAGATTGAAAAACCAGAAGAAGTTAAGCGTATTAAAACATTACTTAATGAAAAGATTGTAAATAGAACTAAAGCATTAAACAACTTAAAGAAAAAAATCGCAGATATTTTAATCGAGCACAAGTTAAAGTTCGAAATTGAATCACGTATTAAATCTATATATTCAATTTATAAGAAAATGTATATTAAAGGGCATGCCTTTGATGAAATTTATGACTTTTTAGCTTTAAGAATTATTACCGAGACTGAACTCAATTGTTATGAAATATTAGGCTTAATTCATGCTCATTTCAAACCTATTCCTGATAGATTTAAAGACTATATTGCTATGCCTAAACCAAATATGTATCAATCATTGCATACTTCAGTTATTGCAGGTGACGGAAATGTGTTCGAAGTTCAAATTAGAACTAAAGAGATGGATGAAATCGCTGAAACAGGTGTTGCTGCTCACTGGAGATATAAAGAAGGTGTCCATTATAGCGCTAAACAAGAGCAACATGAAATTGAAGAGAAACTTCATTGGTTCAGAGATTTCTTAGATATTAATAATAACTCTAAAGACAAAACTGCAAGTGAATACATGGAGCTTTTAAGTAAGGATATTTTTGAAGCGAATGTATATGTATTTACTCCAAAAGGTAAGGTTATCGACTTGCCAAACGGTTCAACGCCTTTAGATTTAGCATATAAGATTCATACTAAAGTTGGTGATAGTGCAATTGGGGCTATGGTAAATAATACTTTAGTACCTTTAAATACAATCTTAAAAACTGGGGATGTAGTAGAGATTAAAACTTCAAAAGCATCACCTGGGCCAAATGAAAGTTGGCTTAATATTGTTAAAACTAGCTCAGCGAAATCTCACATTAAACGTTTCTTATTAAAGAAAAATATTAACTTAGTAAGAGATGATAAAATAAGCAGAGGGAAGACTATTATGGTCGACTTTTTCAGAGATAGAGGATACGATGAAACTCAAATGATGTCCTTAATATCTACTGATAAACTACTAAAAAACTACCAGTTATCTACTATTGATGATTTATTTGTAGCAATTGCGGCACATAATCCAACTCCAGCTCAAATTTGTGACTTCTTAAAAATCAAGCGTAAAGAAAATTCAGAAATGAAGATTTTTAAGAAAGAAAACTTCGATGATGACAATTGTCCAGTTACAATTGATAATCAATCTGGCCTAAAAATTACATTAGGAAATTGTTGTACTCCGATTCCAGGTGATGAAATTGTAGGATATGTTACTAAAGGTAACGGTGTTACAGTTCATAGAGCAAATTGTCCGAATGTCATCAATACTAAAACACGTATTATCGATGTACATTGGAAAAACGACCTTGGAATTAAATCATATCCAGTTGATATAGTCATTGAATCACGTGATCGTAGCAATTTATTAGCTGACATTCTTAATGTATTTAATACGAATAAAATAAAATGTACTGAGATAAGTGCAAAAATGCATCAAGAAAACCTAACAGCAAGTGTCTACTGCCAAATTTATGTAAGTGACGCTAATGTATTGCAACACGTTTTCGCTATTTTAAGTAGCACAAAAGATGTTTACGATGTTAAACGTGTGATTCATTAAAAAGTACGATAAATATGCTATTTTCTTGAAATTTAAGGTAATAATTATTTATAATTATTAGGATAAGAGGTTTTTAATATGTTCAATTTAGTTAAAGGCACACATGACGTAATATTAGATGAAGCAAGACAATATTCTTATATCGAAGTATTACTTGAAAGATGTGCTGAATTATACGGTTACAAAGAATTCAGAACACCTACTATTGAAACTACTGAACTTTTTTTAAGAAGTGTTGGTAATAGTAGCGATATCGTTAGAAAAGAAATGTACACCTTTGATGACAAAGGTGGAAGAAGCATCACCTTAAGACCTGAAGTAACAGCTGGAACTATTAGAAGCATGGTTAACAATAAATTATTTGCTAATCAAGACTTCCCAGTAAAAGGTTATTACTGCGGTCCTTGTTTTAGATATGAAAGACCACAACAAGGGAGATACAGACAATTCAATCAATTTGGTGTTGAATGTGTTGGTGTTATCCGTAGCGAAAGAGATGCTGAAGTTATATCGTTAGGATATAACTCATTAATGATGCTTGGTTTCAAAAATGTTACTTTAAAAATAAACAGTTTAGGAGACAAAGAATCAAGACAAAACTACAAAGAAGCTTTAAAAGAATACTTCTCAAAACATCTTGATTCAATGTGCACTGATTGCTATGACAGATTTAATTTAAATATTTTAAGAATTTTAGATTGTAAAGTTGATAATGATCGTAAAATCATTGAAGGCGCTCCTAAGATTCAAGATTATTTAAGTGAATCAGCTAAAAAAGATTTTGAAACTGTTTTATCACAATTAGATAAATTAGGAATTCCTTATACGATTGATACTGAACTTGTTAGAGGTTTAGATTACTATAGTGGAGTTGTTTTTGAATTCCATTACACTTCAAAAGAAGGAAAAAATTACGGCGCAATCGGAGCTGGCGGACACTATAACAACTTAGTTAAAGAAATTGGTGGACCACAATTAGAAGGTTGTGGGTTCGCAATGGGTATTGAAAGATTAGCAAGTGTCATGAAAGATGATGAATTATTCAATAATCTAGATAGTTTCCTTGATGTTTATTTAATGCCTATGGGTGAAAGAGCAATTTCCGAAGCATTGTCTATCGCAAACGATATTAGAATGAGTGGTTATACTTGTGAAGTTTGCTTAGAAAATAAAAACTTCGGACAAATGTTTAAAAAAGCTGAAAGAAGAAAAGCTTTATATGCTGTCATTGTAGGAGACAATGAACTTGATACAAGAACAGTTGTTCTTAAAGATATGTTAGCACAAGAACAATATCAAATTAGATTTGAAGATTTGATCCCTGTTCTTGATAACTTATTTAGTGAAGACGCACATGATGAATGTGGTTGTGGACATGACCATGATGAAGAGCATCATTGCTGTTGCGGTGGTCATGGACATGATGATGAACATGGATGCTGCTGTGGCGGCGGACACGATGATGATCACGAATGTTGCCACGGACACCATCACGAAGAAGAACATCATTGTTGCTGTGAACACCATCACGAAGATTAGTTAAATACAAAGAAAGAAGTATATAAATTTATGAATTTAAAAGAAGAAACATTTAGTAGAACTGACTATTGTGGTAACTTTAGACTTAAAGATGTCGGAAGAGAAGTTTCCATTTTAGGTTGGGTATCTAAAATTAGAAAATTAGGAAGTTTAATGTTTTTAGATATCAGAGATCGTGAAGGCTATCTCCAAGTTTGCATAAAACCTGATGAAATTGCTGTTCCAGATATCAGAAATGAATATGTTGTTGAAATTAAAGGTACAATCGTTAAAAAAGATGTTCCGAATAAAAATTTAGCAACAGGTGAAGTCGAGCTTTTAGCTAGTGAAGTAAAAGTTATCAATACCGCTGTTCAACCTCCAATTTCAACTCAAGAAACTACCGATGCAAATGAAGATATCAGATTAAAATATCGTTATCTAGACTTAAGAAGAAATTGTATGCAAAAACGTTTTAAAGTTAGAGCCCAAATCGTTAAAGCAACTCATGAATTCTTAGATGCAAATGATTTCATCGAAATTGAAACTCCTTATTTAGCACCTTCAACTCCAGAAGGAGCTAGAGATTATCTTGTTCCAAGCAGAATTCATCACGGCCAATTCTATGCTTTACCACAATCACCTCAACTTTATAAGCAAATGCTTATGGTTTCTGGCTTTGAAAGATATTATCAAATTGCTCGTTGCTTCAGAGATGAAGATCTTAGAGCTGATAGACAACCTGATTTTACTCAAATCGACGTTGAAACAAGTTTCTTAAACCAAGACCAAATTATCACATTAGGCGAAGGACTTATTGCTAACATATTCAAGAAAGTCATTAACTACGAAGTTAAATTACCTTTAAGAAGAATCGAATATGATGAAGCAGTTAACAAGTACGGAAGTGATAAACCTGATACAAGATATGCTTTATATTTAACTGATATTAAAGATATAGTCAAAGATTCTGAATTCCAAACATATAAAGATAATAAATATGTTAAAGGAATTAAGGTTGAAGGATTTGCAAAAGAACTTTCAAGAAAGAAACAAGATAAATTAAATTTAATCGCTCCAAAATTCGGAATGAAACAATTTGGTTATTTCAAATTTGAAAATGGAACATTAGAAGGATCACTTGTTAAATTCTTTAACGAAGAAATTATTAATAAATTAGTCGAAAGATTTGAACTTAAAGACGGAGATGCTTTAATCGTTGGTACAACTAACATTTTAAGAGATTTAAACTTTGGATTAGGTGCTTTAAGAACAACTCTTGCTAAAGAATTAAATCTTGTCCAACCAGGTACATTTGATTTGTTATGGGTTGTTCATTTCCCATTGTTTGAAAAGAGTGAAGAAACAGGTGCAATCACACCTTGCCATCACCCGTTTACAAGACCTTGTGATGAAGATTTAGATAAATTAGAAACTGAGCCATATAACGTTTATAGCTATGCATATGATATTGTTATTAACGGATATGAAGCAGGTGGTGGTTCATTAAGAATTTACGATCAAGAAGTACAACAAAGAATCTTCAAAGCTCTTGGATTCTCAGAAGCTGATATTCAAAATAAATTCGGATTCTTCGTTGAAGCTTTAAAATATGGAACACCTCCACATGGTGGGTTTGCATGTGGCTTAGATAGATTAGCTATGATTTTAAGTGAAACAGATAATATTCGTGATGTTATTGCTTTCCCTAAGAACTTATCAGCAGTCTGTCCAGTTACAAACGCTCCATTAAGTGTAGATGAAAGCCAATTAAAAGACCTTGGAATTAAAGTTGTTGAGGAGGAATAGAAAATGTCTAATACCGTAAAAATTAAAAACATTGATGATTTAAGCATTGCAGCTATTAGAGCTACATGTATCGATGGAATTAACAAATCAAAAAGTGGCCATCCAGGAATGTGTTTAAGTGCTGCGCCAATTGTCTATACATTATTTAAGGATTTTTTAGTATCAAATCCATACCAATCAAAGTGGTTGAATAGAGATCGCTTTGTTATGAGTTGTGGACATGGTAGTATGCTTTACTACACAATGTTACATCTTTGCGGTTACGATGTTACAATCGAAGACTTAAAAAACTTCAGACAACTTAACAGTAAAACTCCAGGACATCCTGAATTCGGATGGACTGATGGTATCGATGCTGGCAGCGGACCTTTAGGTCAAGGTATTGCTCAAGCTGTCGGTATGGCAATTGCAGAAACAAAGCTTCAAACAATGTATGGGAAAGATGTTTATAATCACTATACATATTGCCTTTGTGGTGATGGATGCTTAGAAGAAGGTATTTCTCAAGAAGCTTTAAGTTTCGCTGGACTTAATAAATTAAATAAATTAATTTTACTTTACGACAGAAATAACGTCACACTTGATGGTCCTTTAGCTCAATCAAGTGATGAAGATGTTATTAACAGATTCTTAGCATGCCATTGGAATGTAATTTACGTTAAAAAAGGCATGAATTATAAGAAGATTAAACGTGCAATCGGATTAGCTAAAAATAGTAAAAATGCGCCTACAGTCGTCATTTTTAAGACTGTCATCGGTTTAGGAAGTAAGAACGAAGGAACATGCAAAGTTCATGGTGCTCCATTAGGTTTAGAAGATGGCAAAAGAGCTAAATTGAGTTATGGATATGATTATCCTGAATTTGAAATTCCTAGTGAAGTTTATGATAACTTTAGAAATAGCTTCATTAATAGAGGTGAATCAGCTTACAGAAAAAATGCTAGAGCACTTTTAAAATTACAACAATCAAATCCAGTTTTATATCAACAATGCTTAATGTTCAACGATAATAACTTAAAATCAATTATCGATAATGCAGAAGTTGATTCATCAATTTTCAAGACAAACTCAACAAGAAATACATCTGGTCAAGTCTTAAATTTCTATCATGAATTATTACCAAATTTAATCGGTGGAAGTGCTGATGTTGCTGGAAGTGTTAAAACTGAACTCAAAAACGGTTCAACACGGGGACCAAAAAATAGAGCAGGAACAAATTTTCATTGGGGTATTCGTGAATTCTTCATGTCAGCAGCTGCTAATGGAATTTTATTACATGGTGGATTAAGAACTTATACAGGAACATTCTTTGTATTTAGTGATTATTGTAAACCTGCAATTAGAATGAGTGCGTTACAAAAATTACCACAAATTTATTTATTCTCACATGATTCGATTGCTGTAGGAGAAGATGGTCCTACACATCAACCAATTGAACAACTTGCAATGCTTAGATCTATCCCTAACTGCAACGTCTTCAGACCAGCAGACGCTAGAGAAACATTAGCAAGCTATAAAATCGCATTAGAAAGTAAAGAAACACCTAGTGCAATCATTCTTTCTAGACAAGACTTACCATTATTAGACAATTCTAGTGATTATGAATTGGTTACTAAGGGTGGTTATATTGTGGATAGAGAAAAACCAACTTCAAAATTAGACTTTACTCTTATTGCTTCAGGTAGCGAAGTAAGTTTAGCGATTGAAGTGAAGAAGAGACTTATTTCATATGGTGTAAATGCTCGTGTTGTTTCAATGCCATGTTTAGAATTATTCGATCAATCTGATAAGAAATATCAATTAGAAACATTAGGTAACGAATACTCAAAGAGATTATTCATTGAAATGAACTCAACATTTGGTTTACATAAATATGCTCGTTATGTTTACGGAATTAATGATTTTGGTAAGAGTGCACCAGCTAAAGATGTAATTGAAGATTTTGGATTCACACCAGAAGATGTTACAAACTTAGTAATTAATATTTTAAAGACAGGTAAATAAGTATGGGACAATATGTTTTATTAGAACATTTTAATGCTAATGGTGGAAAACTTGGCATTTCATCAAATGTTTTTACTGAAATCGCTGCTCAATGCATTAGAGAAACTAAAAACGTTATGAGAGATAAGAACAATTTCTGTATTGCTACAATTAGAAACAATACAGTTTTCTTAAAAATTCTTGTTACAGTTAAAATGGGTATTAATCCAGAAACAATAAAAGAAGAAATTGAAGAAAAAATTACAAATTCATTACTTTTAATTTGTGAAACTGTTCCAGTTGATATGAATATAAAAGTAGTTAGTAAAGAACTTGAGGCATAATTAATGAACAAAGAAATCAATCGTGCAAAAATACATGAGATTGCTGTTCAACTCATGTATTCGTTTTTAATGCTTGAAGAAACAGGTAATCAAATCGACTTTGAAGAATCCGTTTCTTTAGCTTGCAACTTACCATATGAAGAATGCGACTTATATTTAAAAGAAGTCTTAATCAAATCTTTAAAGCATCAAAAAGAAATCGAGATATTCGTTTCTAAATTTTTAAAGAATTGGGAATTCTCTAGACTAAATACTGTCATCCAAGCTATTTTTATTATTAGCGTAGCTGAATATTATTTCGTCGAAGAGAAACTTACATCAGCTATCATTATCAATAACGCAGTTAAATTTTCTAAGAAATTTGGTGATGGTGGCGAAAAAGACTATAAATACGTCAATGCAGTCTTACAAAATTGTTTAAAAGATGAAAACAGAACAATTTTACTCAGTAACACAAGTAAATAAATCAATAAAGGAACTACTTGATAATATTCCTCTTTTTAGAAACATTACTATTAAAGGTGAAGTTTCGAATTTTCATGGCCGAAATAAATCCGGCCATCTTTATTTTTCTTTAAAAGATGAATTTTCATCAATCAGTGTTGCTATTTTTAAATATGATGCTTTAAGATTAGACATTGAATTTAAAAATGGTGATTTAATTTACGCAACTGGTTCAATTTCGTCTTATACAGCAAATGGAACTTACCAATTAATTTGCAAACAAGTTTCTATTGAAGGAGAAGGTGATTTATTAAGAAAAAAAGAATTACTTAAGAAAAAACTTTTTGAAGAAGGTCTTTTTGATGTTTCACATAAAAAAGAATTACCGATGTATCCAGAAAAAATCGCAATTATTACTGGTAAAAATAGTGCGGCAGCTAAAGATTTTGAATTTAATATCAATAGAAGATTTCCTATTGTTGATTTGAAACTAATTTATTCCTTAGTTCAAGGAGAAGAAGCTCCTAAAGAGTTAATCAAAGCTTTAAAAGAAGCAATTAAATTAAACCCTGATTTAATCATTATCGGAAGAGGTGGCGGAAGCAATGACGATTTAAACGCTTTTGATGATGAAGGACTTGTTAGAACAATTTATTCATGTCCAATCCCAGTTTTAAGTGCTGTCGGTCACGAAATTAATCTATCATTATGCGATTTAGTTGCTGATAAACACGCATCAACACCAACTGGTGCTGCAGAACTTGCCGTTCCTAATTTAGTTGATGTAATCGATGAAATTAACCATTTAGATAGCTATTTAGAAACGTTAATAAATCAAAAAATTACCTTTTTAGAAAATAAATTGCTCAAGTTAGAAGGTTCTAAATGTTTCACTGACATCAATAATATATTTGATATATATTTAGAAAAAATTAAACACTACAAAGAAAGAGTTAATAAATCTTTCGATAGAAAGCTAGAACAATACATATTTAAAATTGATTCATTAGAGAGAACGTTAAACATCGTTAATCCAAATAATGTATTAACGAAAGGTTATTCGTTATTACTTAACAATAAAGGCGAAGTAATAAAATCAATAAAAGATATTTCTATTAATGATAGTGTTGTTATTAAAGTTAAAGACGGATCTATTAAAGCAGTTGTTAAGGAGAAAAACACAAATGAGTAATAATGAAAATAAAAAAGTAGAAACAATAGAATCTAAAATCAATAGAGTAGAAGAAATCGTTAATAAAATTGAAAGTGGTAACGCTCCTTTAGAAGAGTGCTTAGAAGAGTTTAAAGAAGCACATAAATTAATTAAAGAATTAAAAGAAAAACTCACTAATATTCGCGAAGATATCAATAAAGTAGATAACTAGTAGTTTTATAGTAGATATTTAGTAGATTTATAGTAGATATATGAGCAAAATTATCGTGCATATTGACCTTAACCAATTTTTCGTTAGATGCGAAGAAATTAAAAATCCACTACTAATCAATAAACCAGTAGCTGTTGGAGGCGATGGTAGACGTGGAATTGTTTCAACTTGCTCATATAAAGCTAGAGAATATGGTATTCATTCTGGAATGCCTACTTTTCAAGCGAGAATGTTATGTAAAGATTTAATAGTATTAAATGGTGACTATGAATATTACGAATTAATGTCAAAAGAATTCATTGATTATATTAAAAAATTCACTTTAAAAATAGAACAAGCATCTTGTGATGAATGTTATTGCGATTTCACTGACTTCTTTAAACAATATAAAAACGTAAATCCAACTACATTTTTCAAGCGTCTTCAAGAAGGTTTATTCCAAAAAACTCAATTGAAGTGCTCAATAGGTGTTGCTCCAACAAAATTTTTAGCGAAAATGGGTAGTGACTATCAAAAACCAATGGGAATTACTATTATTAGAAAGAAAGAAGTACCATCATTGATTTTCCCACTTAAAGTAGGTGACTTCTTCGGAATCGGGAAGAAAACAGCTCCTAAACTTGAAAAAATAGGCATAAAAACTATTGGAGACCTCTATTATAGCCTTAAAAGTTCTGACGAAAGACTAAATGAATATTTTTTAAATGGTAAAAAATACATTTTAGATTGCCTTGAAGGTAATTCTTCAGATGAAGTGCATGCTAGTTATGATCCTGCTAAATCAATCGGTATGACTAGAACGCTAGATTATAATACTAACGATAAGGTTTATATAAGAAATTTCTATGAAAAAATAGTTGATAGATTAATTACAAACTTCCTTAAAGAGAATATGCTTTGTAAAACAATACAAGTAACATATAAGGATGCAGATTGCGAAAGCGGTTTTAAAACATCTACGCATTCAAAATCATTTAGCGATTATACAAATTCGAAAGAATTAATAAAAATAGAAGCGATGAAATTATTCGATAAGACTTTTGATAATCATATTATTAGACTAGTAGGTTTTACCATTAAAAACTTAGTTCCGAAGCATGATATCTCAGTTCAAATGACTTTTGATAATTATGAACTTCACGAAAGTGAAAATAAAACACAACTTTTAATTAATAAACTCAATAGAGAATACAAAAAAGAGATTTTCTCAAGATTAAGTGATAAAAAGGTAAAGAAAAAATGAAAATTATCGATGCTATCGAACAATATTTATATTTCTTAAGTGTTGAAAAAGGATTATCTAATAACACAATCATAAGTTATAAAGAAGATTTTAAACATTTTTTATCAGTATTTCCTGACATAGAAAATATCGACCAACTAGATGAAGATATGATTCCAGAATTTATTTTCAATCTTCAAATGAGCATGTTAAAAAGTAGTTCAATATCTAGAGAAGTAACAACCATAAAAAATTTTTATTTATTTTTAGAAAGAGAAGAGCTAGTTGATACTTTGTTAACGCACCAAGTTGAATTACCTAAAGGTGAAAAGTTATTAAGAACTTATTTGTCTCAAGGCGAGATCAAAGAGTTCTTTAAAGCGATTGATGTTTCGACCTTACAAGGCATAGAAGAAAAATTAATTTGCGACTTATTATATTATTGCGGTTTAAGAGTTAGCGAAGTCATTAATTTATCAATTCAAAATATAAATGTGCAAGATAAGGTATTAAAAGTTTGCGGAAAAGGCAATAAAGAAAGATACTTGCCATATAAAGATGAAGTGCTTGTTTCGATAAACGAATACGTTAAAAAGATTCGATTAAATCGTGATTTTAAGCATGGCAATAAAAATTTATTATTAACAAAAAGAGGTAATCCAATTACTAGACAATACGTTTATAACGTTATTAAAAACATAACTAGTAGGACAAATATAACTAAAAAAGTGCACCCACATACATTAAGACACAGTTTCGCTACTCATTTATTAGAAAACGGTGCGGATATTCGTACTGTGCAAGACATGTTAGGACACTCAAAAATCACTACAACACAGGTTTATACTCATTTAAGTGATGATAAACTAATTGAGGCTTATGATTTGTTCTGGAAGGATTAATTCTATATAATTATTATATTTATACGAGAGGTAAAAACATGAAGAAGTACTCAAGAATATTTGTTATTGTTATGGATAGCTTAGGCGTTGGACACGCTAAAGATGCTGATAAATTCCACCAAGTTGGTAACGTTAGTGATGAAGGAAGTAATACTTTTAAACATATAAGTGAAGCTTTTCCTAATGGCTTAAATATTCCTACATTAGAAAGTTTAGGTGTAGGCGATATTGACGATATCAAAGGTGTAAAAAATGGACTCGAACACAAAAATAGTTATTGCGTTAGATTAAATGAATCAAGTAATGGTAAAGATACAATGACAGGTCACTGGGAAATGATGGGTGTATTAACAACCAAACCTTTCCAAACTTTTACTGATACAGGATTCCCAAAAGAATTAATTGATGAATTAGAAAAAAGAACAGGCCATAAAATCATCGGAAACTGTGCTGCTAGCGGTACAGAAATCTTAAAAAGACTCGGTGAAGAACAAATTAGAGATGATAGTTTAATCGTCTATACAAGTAGTGATTCTGTTTTACAAATTTGCGGTCATGAAAAATATCTTGGATTAGATAAATTATATAATTATTGTGAAATCGCTCGTGAACTTTGCATGAAACCTGAATGGTTTGTTGGTAGAGTCATTGCTCGTCCTTATATCGGAGAAGACAAAGATACATTTAAACGTACTTCAAATAGACACGACTACGCAGTCTCTCCTAGTGGTGTAACTGCAATGGATATTTTAAAAGAAAACAACTATACAGTAAGCTGTGTTGGTAAAATCAACGATATTTTTAACGGCGTTGGTGTTACTGAAACTGTTCATACAAGTTCAAATAGCGATGGTATGGCAAAAACTATTAATATTGCAAAAAGTGAAACATTCAAAGAAGGTTTATGCTTTGTCAATTTAGTTGAATTTGATAGCGAATATGGCCATAGACGTAATGCAATTGGTTATGGAAACGCTATTGAAACATTTGATAAAGAGTTAAAAGAACTTATTAACATCTTACATGAAGATGATTTATTAATGATTACTGCAGATCATGGTAATGATCCAACATGGGCAGGAACAGATCACACAAGAGAACTTGTACCATTATTAATTTACTCAAAATCTATTACTGATGGTAGAAAGATAGAAGACAGAACTAGTTTCGCAGACATCGGTGCTACAATTTTAGACAATTTTGGTTTAAAAGAAAAAGAAGGCATGATCGGAACTTCAATTAAAGAAGTTTTATAACTTTCTTTAGGGAGTTTAAGCGATGAAAAAAAGTAGTGTTCTTTTAATTTTAGTATCTTTATTCGCAAGTGGAAGCGTAAGTTGTTCAACTAATATTCGTGAAGACGAAGAAGATATCGCTCCAATGGATAAAATCGCTTTAGCTTTGCCAAGCGGTGCTCCAACATTAAGTGTTTATGAATTAATAAATAGCGGTGATGCAGAATTAATAACGGCTGCCTCCAATATTTCGCCTTTTTTCTCTAACGGAGCATATCCTTTTATTGTTTTTGATTCGACTAAAGGAAGTTCTATAATCGAACAAGGTGGAGATAATGCTCGTTATGAATTTGATAGAATGTTAACAGGTGGTAATTTTCATCTTTTTGTATTTAATAAAACTGAGTCTGACTATGAAAGCTTAGTTATTAAAGATAGCGATTACATTATCGGGTTTCAACAAGGCAACACTCCAGATAAGCTTTTTAAATCAATTTATGAAGATGTATCAACTTGTGATACATATTTAGACAATATTTCAGTCCTCAAAGAAAAATTACTCACTATGAGGAATGATTATACAATCGATAAAGTTAAAGTGGATTATGCAATAGTAGCTGAACCAGCTGCGACCATAATTAAAGGTCAACTTACAAAGAAAGGTCTTAAAATTTTAGACGTTAATTTACAAACCGAATTCAAAAAGAAAAACGGTGATAAATGGACTAAAGATTATATACCTCAAGCTGGCTTATTTGTTAGAAAAGATATTAAATCAAACTTTCCTAAATATTATGAAGAAATAACTAGTAAAATAACTAATTCAATTGATAACGTTTTATCTTGCCCTAAAAGCGTAAAAGAAGCGATACAATCAGCATTTCCTACAACTGAAGATCAAATTTCGCACTATGGATTTGCGTCCTCAGTTATCACATCTGTGCAAGGCGAAAACGGTACTAAAAATGGGTTTGGAATCGTTTCAAATGAAGTAAAATTTTCAAAAGAAGATATTCAAACTTTTAATAGTTTGTTAAATTAAAAATTAGATATAAAATATAGTTAATGAAAGAAAGCAATCCTTTTTTAACGTTTATTAAAGCCAATAAAAAAATCCTACTAGAAATTTTAGGGATTTTTTTAATATTGTTTATTTATGAAATTATATCTATTGGCTATAATGACCCATTATTTTTACCTTCATTAAGTATTATATGTAAAAACGTCATTTCGCTTTGTTCTAAAACAACAACTTATATTGCTTTTGGAGAATCGTTAGCCAGAACAGTAGTTAGTGTTTTGATATCAATAGCTAGTGGCTTTATATTAGGAACGTTAGCAGGATACTTTAATGAAGTGCGATATGTTTTAAATCCTTTAGTTGGTATTATGAAACTAGTTCCTACTCCTTGTGTCATTTTCTTAATTTTCTTATTTTTCTATCGTGATTTAAATTTCGGATCAGTTATCATTACATTTATCGTTATTTTTCCGATTATATACGAATCTTTCATTGCTGGACACGATAATTTAAATGAATCAATTAAATTATCATTAAAACTTGAAGGTTATTATTCTCCAAAATGTTTCTTTAAAGTCATTTTGCCTGAATCGACGCCGTATATCTCACTAGGAATAGTTAATAGTTTAGCTCTAGGTGTTAAAATTTCGATTATGAGTGAAATATTACTTGGATCATCTCAAGTGCAAGGAATAGGTACTTTACTTAATAATTTTAGAATAAATTCCGACTATGCAAACATGTTTGCTTTAATATTTTTGATTCTATTTATATTCATACTTTTTGATCTTTTAATAAAAATTATAAAAAAGTTTATGAAAAATTGAAAAAATTCTGATTTGCTCCTTTTGTGTTAGTAAAAGGAGCTTTTTTATGAAAGAGAAAAGAATTTATATTATCAAAGACTTTAAAAATAAGCGTTTAGAGAACCAATTAGTTTGGGCAGACGACGAATTAAGTCTTAAAGTATCTTATTTATTTAATAGAGATACATTAGCATGTAACCAAGGTGAAATTTATAATTGTATTTTCATCGACCAATTAACAAACCAAGAACACGAAATTAAAGCTGTTGTAATGAGCAGCAGTGGTGAATATGAGCCTAATGTACTTATTTGTCCTTTAATTAATGTGGAAAATAAAGATATCGCATCGCAAGGCTTTGTAATAGGTCAAATAGCTAGTTTAAATGATGGAGTAACATATTTTGCTAGAGTATCATCTTTAAAAACAGTTGATAAGAACGCTTTAAGATTTTCTCCGAATATGAAATTAAAAGATATTAAACCTGTAGGTTATATTAGCACAGCACATTTTGTTGCTATATTAAACGGATATAAAAAGTATCTTCAATTTATCATTAATAAGAATACCGATTATGAATTTATAGACACATATTTTCAGTTAGATAAATGTTGCTAGTAGTTTTCTAGTAGATAATTAGTAGATTTATAGCATTAATAATTGATAAATAAATAACTATAATTTTTTATATATATTTAAAATATATTCGATTATATCGATATTTTTCTTGAAAAATTCACATAATAGATATTATACGAAGTAAATATATAATTAAAAAAGTAGCAAATTTAGCATCGCTACTACCTATGAATTATATTAAAGAATTTAGATCGATTTATCGCTTATTTATTTAAACTAAAAACGTATATATAAAAAAGATGATCTATTTCTTTAATAAATCATCTAACTTAACATAGTCTCTATATGATTGGCTCATAATATGGATAATCGCATCATCACAATCAACTAAGACCCAATCATTTGATTCTCTACCTTCAATATGATTAATCTTAAAATCGTTTTCTTCTAAGGTGTCTTCAACGCTTGTAGCGATTGCGTTCATATTTTTACCATTTAATGCTGTGCAAACTATAACGTAATCACATAATGGATTTTTATTCTTGACGTTATAAACACAAACATTATCACCTTTTTTGTCTTCAATAGCTTTTTTGATTAAATTTACTAATCTTGGATACATAATATACCTCCCTTAATTTAAATAATATTCAAAGCACTCTTTAGAGAGCTCATTTTGTATTGCGTTAATTTCTTCTTTGCTTTTTGCTTTAGACATTAAGAAATCTCTATTTGCTTCTAATACAGTAATGAAACCTGTTACATAGTCATCCATCATAGCTTTTATGAGTTCACTGCTATCAAAACCTCTTAATGGATCGATTTTATCGCATGCATATACTATTTTACTCATTGGAGACATGTTTTTAGCTCCTGTACAATGGTAACGTACTGCTTCTAATATTTCTTGATCATAAATACATAGTTTATTCATAACTAGATATTCACCTACAAATTGATGGAAACTATATCTAGGAAAATAGAGATATGAATGATAATAAGTATCGATTATATCGATACTTTTAGCTTTATCATAGTTCTTTCCTATATCATGAATCACCCCTGCTAAATAATACTTTAAAGGATTTGTTAATTTATTAGCTAAAGCAACTTCATAGCATAAGTTTGCCACGCTTAACGAATGATTCAATCTTTTTTCATCGCTTATTGTTTCTTTTAAAAAGCTTAAAAAATCATCACTAAGGATGATTTTTTCGTCGACGACATTAAGATTTTCAGCGATAAAAGATTCTACAAACAACATAATATAAAAAACTATCTTTTTAATATAATGTGATCTTTAATATCTTTGTTTTCTCTATAAATGATAATTGTATTGCCAATAGATTGAACTACATCACAATCTAATGCATCAATAAGATCTAAAATAAGTTCTTGTTTAGTGACTGAGCCTAAAGCACTCTTTAAAAACCCTATTTTAATTAACTCATGTGTTGAGAAGCAATTTTCAACACTTTGAATGAATGCGTCAGTTAATAAATCTTTACCGATATTGATTTTGACTAAATCGGTTGAATGAGCAATTGACTTTAATTGAGCTTTATTTTTACTATTTAACATCTTTTACCTTACTACGTGTTGTGTATACGTAGACTCCTTTTGGAACATGAATTCTAAATAATTGATTATTGCCTTCTAAATGAACCCAACCTAAACCGGCAATACCGATATCTCTTTCATCTGTTTCTTTGATTTCGAGATCATAAGCATCGAAATCTTTAATATCAGTAACGTTATCGCTATGTGGCTTTAAAAGGCTTTTTTTGAGATTAAGAGCGATAAATTTTTCAACATCACCCTTCTTTACTTTTGATTCAACTTTATCTGAGCCATATAATTTAACAACTGTCTTAGGACCAGAAACCATTTCTAAAACAGCTAATCCACCTGAAGCTAAGAATGTTCCTTTTGTTAATACGAACTTCTTGGCTTTGATTTCTTTTCTTGGCAAGATTTGGTTTTGAATAACTCTTTCAACTTTTCCAACTAATGTGTTATCAATAGCTGTACCTGGTGTCTCGTAAAGATAGGTTGTGTTTGTTAAAGGAATTCTAAAACCTCTTAAGTTTGTATTTGCAAAGTTGTGAGTAACAATCATTTTATTGGTTGTATTCGTATAAAGCTTTAAGAAAGCCGAGATTAAAGCACTCTTACCGCTTGTGCTTGCACCAATAAAGTAAACATCTTTACCTTTTGAGTATTTAGTAATTTTGGAATACATTTCATCAAGATTTCTTGCATCTTTGCCAGTTGATGTAATGACAACATCTAAAACTGATAATTTAATTAATCTTAATCTGTGTGCAACATATTCTTTTAATGATTCATCGTTACATTCCTTAGGTAATAAGTCGCGTTTATTTGCGACAACTAATACATCCATGCCTTCAAGCATTGATGTAATTTTACTAATGAACGAACCTTCAAAAGAAAATAAGTCGATTGTATAAACAACTAATGCGTTTTTACTCTTTATCTCATTTAATAAGGTTGTGTAATCTTTATTAAATGTAGCTTCTCTAGGAGTGTTTGAAAATTTTTCGTTTTTATAACAGTTATTACAAAGTAATAAACCTCCAGGAAATTGTGCAAAAATATTAGGTGTAATAAATCCTTCTTTATTTGGATCTTCGCTTTGAAGAACAGCGCCACAGTGATAGCATTTTTGGACTCTATTTAATTCTCCCATTACATTTCCCTCCAATTACGAGATAAGTTGTCTCTGACAATTCTTTTTCTAAAATGTTTATCGAGACTTTTATTGAATTTTGTAAAGAATTGATCTTTCTCTACTAAATTATCACATAATATACAACGCATACCAATTCTGTTAGCATAAGCTACATCTGTAAACACTTGATCGCCTATACAAATTGTTTTAGTTAAATCAATATTGTGCTTTTTGAAATAATTCTTAGAACGATATTTCAAAGGCTTTCTAGCTGAATGGATATAATCGCAACCAATCTTGTTAGCGTATTTACTTACTCTATCTTTTGTGTTGTTAGAAATTATAATAACCCTAAAGCCATCGTTTCTAAGTCTATTGATTAATTCAATAGCTTTATCACTTGGCTCTTTTTGATAATATGCATCTAAAGTATTATCAAGGTCACAAATAATTGTATCAACATCACTTTTCTTAAAAAATGAAGAATCGATTTCATAAATATTTTTCGCTAAAGCAAATGGTACAAATAATTTCATCATATATAGATATATTTTACTATTTTTGTATGTTTAATTAAAGGTAAATCAAAAGAAAAAGACTTAATTGAATTTAAAAAAATTTGCGTGACTGAAATAGACATTTTTACGCATTTTAAAAGCCCATAGTATATTTAAAATCTACTAGTTATTTACTAGAAAACTACTAATTACCTACTAATAAGTAAATTTCACTTTATTTTTCTAATAGATTTACTAAAATATACACATGGGCGAATTAACTACTGAATACAAAATTAAACTTGGAAAGATAATGTCTATTATAGGTACAGTAACAACTGTTTTCATTCCTTTTTTTGGAATTGTATTTTTATGTCTAGGATTTTATATTACTCGTAAACCAGTTAACCTTGAAATGAAGCATATATTTTATATCAATTTAATCAGCATTATTGCTGCGATTATATTGATAATCACTTCACTTATTTTTACTTTTTTATAATTATCTAGTCACCAAATTCATCAAAAATTGAGATTTGTTCGTAACTTTCATTATCTTCGTTCGTATCATCATCAATTGTAACGATACGGACTTTTTCTTTTTTATCTGTTGTTAATACATCATTAGTACTTGGCTTTGTACTCTTCGAAGATGAAACGCTTATTGAACTTGTATCATCTAACTTAACATCTTTTCTAATTACATCGACTTCAAGATTATAAATTGATGAGATAAGATCTTTTTTATCATCTTTGATTTCAAATTTATCTAAATTTGTAACGCAATGTTTTTCTTGAGGTGTTAAACGGAAGTCACTTACAACATATTCATTAACATCCCCATTTTTCATTAAGCAATATAAACTTAATGCTTCAGGTTTATTACTAATTTTTTGAGAGTATTTCATCAAATGTGGATTTGACTTGAATGAATCTAATATTTTAGATGTTTTTCCAAGTCTATCAGTCAACGTAAAGTAACTTGAATCAGTTATTTTTACAAAACCTTTATCTGTTACAAAGAGAACTTTTGCTTTTTCTTCAGGTCTTATCGTTAACATTGTATAAATCGAACTCTTACCTAATGTTGAGATTCCTTTTACACCGGAAGTTTTTAATTTGGTGTTTTCAATTGCGTTTTCATTGAAGTAAGTTGTCTTTTCGCCATTTTCGCTAGCTAAATAGATGTTTGTATTACCGTAAAGTATACCTACATCACTCAATTCATCATCACCAGTTAATCTCATACAGCAAATTGGCTTAGTTGTACGTTGGTTATAGAAGTCAATTAATGGTGATTTTTTAATTTGACCTTTCTTACTTACAGTACAAATAGAAACTGGAATATCGAAGTCTTCAATGACAATACATTTAACAATCATCTCTTGTAAAGGTAAATTACACATGTAATTTATATGTTTACCTTCATCTTTCCATTTGGTTTCGATGATTTCATGTACCGGCATGATTAAATAATTTCCTTTATTAGTAAAACCCAAGATATAATCGGCAGTATTTACGATTTGACTCATAACAATTCTGTCATTTTGTTTAACACCTGGTAAAGGTGAATTACTTGATTTATAACTCTTTAAAGAACTTCTTTTAACATATCCATCTTCAGTGACAACAACGTAGACGTCTTCTTTAACAATTAAGTCACGTTTATCAATTTGAATTTCTTCTTTCTTACTTTCAATGACTGTTCTTCTAGGTACGCCATATTTTTTTGCGATTTCTTTTAAATCGTTAACAATAACTTTTTTAATCTTGTTTTGATCAGCTAATGTTTCTTCAAGATAAGCAATTGTTTTTTCTAGTTCTTCTTTTTCATCTAAATAAATTTTTACATCTGTATTAGATAATTTATAAAGACGCATTGTGACAATAGCTTCAGCTTGAATTTCGGTAAATCCATAAGTATTAATTAAGTTAACTTTTGAATCAGCCTTATCTTTACTTGCACGAATAATTTTAATAATTTCGTTAATAATGCTTACTGATTTAATTAACCCTTCAACGATATGTAATCTATCTTTGCTCTTCTTTAATTCGAAATTGAATTTGCGAGTGATGACTTCTATTTGATAGTCACTATAATATTGAAGATAAGATATAAGTCCTAAAGTACGTGGGTGCTTATCACAAATAGCAACTATATTAGAATTATATGATACTTTGAGTTGTGTTTTATTCATTAAGTAAGCTAAAACAATCTCTGGATTAACTTCTTTTTTTAATTCAACTGAAATTCTTATTTCATCACCGCTTGATAAATCTTTAACTTCAGTGATTCCATCGATTTCATGACTCTTTTTAATAAGGTCGATTGAATAAACTAACGATTTTTTAACAACTCCGTAAGGAATTTCACTAATAATTAATTCATTATAATTTTTATTCGATGTATCAATTTCAACCTTACTAGCGATTTCTATTTTTCCTCTGCCGGTTTCATACATGTCTTTAATACCTTGGCATTCGTAAACTATACCACCTGTAGGGAAATCAGGACCTTTAACGATAGTTAAAAGATCATCTAAAGTACATTTTGGGTGTTGAATGTAATAAATTTCAGCTTCGCACATCTCTTTTAAGTTGTGAGGCGGAATTTCAGTTGCAATAGCAACAGCAATACCTTCACTACCATTAACAAAAAGATTTGGATATCTTCCTGGTAAAACAACGGGTTCAAATTCGGTATCATCGAAGTTTAAAGTCATATCAACTGTATTTTTATCGATGTCGCGGATTAAATTTTCACTAAACTCGTTTAATTTAGCTTCTGTGTAACGATAAGCAGCTGCTGGGTCGCTATCAATTGAACCGTTATTGCCCTGGAAAGCAATAAGAGGAGCACTCATTTTCCAAGTTTGTGAAAGTCTAACTAAAGCATCGTAAATTGATATATCTCCATGTGGGTGAAATCTACCCATAACATCACCTACAATCTTAGCGCATTTTTTTGTCGCCTTTTGGTAAGTATTACCATTTTGATACATGCTATAGATTATTCTTCTTTGAACTGGTTTAAGTCCATCACGAACATCAGGAATAGCTCTATCTTGAATAACATATTTGGCATAGATCGCATAACGATCTCCCATAACGCCATCTAAAGATTCAACACTGATATTTTCAACTATTGGTTCTTCTTCTTGAACTCTTTTTTTAGCCATTAGTGTTTAACCTCCTCGATAAAATCATCTACTTCATTAAAGTCAACGTTTTGTTCTAACCATTTCTTACGTTTACTTGTATCTTTACCCATTAAAATAGCGACTTTATTTTCGACGCTTAACGGATCATCAATCTTTATTTGGACAAGCATTCTATTTTTAGGATCCATTGTTGTTTCTTTAAGTTGCTTGTCACTCATTTCGCCAAGTCCTTTATATCTTGAAACTCGGTAACCAGCTCCAATTTTCTTTTTTGCTTCTTCTAAATCAGCATCGTTCCAAGCATACGCTTCAACTGTTTTACCTTTGCTATCGGTTTTATGAACACGATATAAAGGAGGTACAGCAACATAAACATATCCTTCTGTAATTAAAGAACGCATATTATTATAGAAAAATGTTAATAATAATGTTTGAATGTGGGCACCGTCAGTATCAGCATCAGTCATGATAATAATTTTTCCATAATGAGATTCAGAAATATCAAAATTTTGACCTACGCCAGCTCCGATAGTATTAATGATAGTTGCGAATTCTTGGTTTTGAAGAATTTTTTCCATTGTTAAACTATCAGTATTTAATGGCTTACCTCTAAGAGGTAAGATTGCTTGATATTTAGGGTTTCTACCTTTTTTAGCTGTACCACCAGCTGAATCACCTTCAACAATGAAAAGTTCGTTTTTATCGTACTCTTTACTTTGTGCTGGTGTTAACTTATCGCTTAAAATGATTTGTTCTTTAGATTTTTTCTTTGTACGAGCTTCTTCTTTTGCTTTTCTAGCAGCAAGACGAGCATTCATCGAATCTTGACATTTCTTAATCAAGCGAACTGCGAACTCTTTGTTTTCAGCTAAATAATACGAGAATTTAGTATAAACAAGGTTACTAACTACGTTTTGAGCTTGTTGAGTGCCTAATTTACCTTTTGTTTGACCTTCGAATTCAAGGATTGATTCAGGCAATCTTAAAGAAATAACCGCTGTAAGACCTTCTCTAATATCACTACCGTCTAATTTAGTTTTCCCTCTAATAAGATTGTTACTATCAGCATAGTCGTTAACAGCTTTTGTGATACCTACTTTAAAACCAACTTCGTGAGTACCACCATCTTTTGTATGAACGTTATTGACATAGCTTCTTATCGTTTCATTGTAGTCGTTATAACAATATTGAAGAGCAATTTCACATTCAATATCATTGACTGTATCGCTAAAATCAAAAACATCACCCATCTTGTTTTTATTTTGGTTGATTTCTTCGACATATTCTTTTAAGCCGTTTTCATAATAAAACTCATCTTTATTACCACTACGTTCGTCGGTTAAAATAAATCTTACTTTTTTAAGTAAGAATGCTGATTCTCTTAAATGATCAGCGATTCTATCGTAGTTAAATTCTGTAGTTGTAAAAATTGTTTTATCAGGTTTAAAAGTAACGGTCGTTCCATGCTTTGTTGTGTTGCCTAATACTTCTAATGGCGTTTTTAATTTACCTCCGTTTTCAAAACGAAGATGATGGATTTTATTATTTTTGTAAACTGTAATGTCACAATATTCACTTAATGCATTAGTGACGCTACTACCAACACCGTGTAAACCAGCACTTGATTTATAAGCTGAATCGTTAAATTTTCCTCCACTATGAAGAGTTGAGAAAATAAGTTGTACAGCAGGTAATTTTGTTTGTTTATGAATATCACAAGGGATACCTCTACCTTCATCTTGTACTGTAATTGAGTTGTCTTTATGAATTGTTACACTAATTTTATTACCAAAACCATTTAATGCTTCGTCAACCGCATTATCTACGATTTCCCATACTAAATGATGTAAACCATAAGAATTAGTGCTTCCAATATACATTGCTGGTCTTTTTCTGACACCAGCTAAGCCTTCTAATAATTCGATATTACTTGCACTATATTCACCCATAATATTTCCTTCAATAAAATAACTTAAATATTTTACCAAATATTCAATTTAATTTATATATAAATTACATCCGCAATAAATAAGTTCGAATCAAAAAAACTAGTTTTATCGCCTTCGTGCTATAATTTAAACATATCTTTATTTAAAGATAACTTAATTCATAGTAAAATATTGCTCTAAGTGAAATAATATGTCACTACACGTTCTAAGGAGAAAAAATAAATGGATGGATTTTTAAAAGCTCTAGTGCTATTGGCTTTGTTTGTTATAGGTTATTTGTTTGGTAGTATTCCTAATGGAGTCATTATATCAAAGGTGTTTTACGGAATAGATCCTCGAAGCGGAGGTTCAAAAAATACCGGGGGCACTAACGTTGGAAGAGTAGTTTCTAAAAAAGCTGGAATAATTACAATTGCACTTGATGTTTTAAAAATATTAGTTCCATTTATTGTTACATTCGCCATCTTCACATATCGGGAACAAGCTAAAAACTTTATGACAGATGGAAATAATGAATTAAATTCATTTGGTGAAGGAAATACACTATCGCAACTTACCTATTACTTAATAGCTTTAGCAGGTATGATTGGCCACTCATATAGTTGCTTCTTGAATTTCAAAGGCGGAAAAATAGTTGCTTCATTTAGTGGATACGCTCTTTGCTTAACATGGTCATCAGTTCCTATTTTCTTACCAATATTCTTCATTGTATTAAAACTTAAGAAATATGTTTCTTTATCATCTTTATCAATGTGCGGAGCATTTACTTTATTTACTTGGATTATTTATATTGTTTATATTTTCGCAGGAAAAGACATTGCAAGTTATTTAATGTTTGGACCTGGCGGACCAGCAGCATGTATATATTTACCAATTATTACAACGCTAGCTTATGCTTTAATGGTTTATAGACATAAATCAAATATCATCAATTTGATCAACCACACAGAAAAGACTGCTGGATGGAGTAAAAAGAATAACTAGTAGATAATTAGTAGATTTCTAGTAGTTTTCTAGTAATGTGGATTTTTTTATAAAAGTATATGCTTAAATAACAATCCGCGTCTCACAAGGCGCGGTTTTTCTCTTCAGCCTACAAGGCTT
>ERZ1036460.119-NODE-119-length-57369-cov-12.602471_pt1 | contig 57369 bp, 48 predicted proteins | sample MGYA00514229_ERZ1036460 | MGnify/ENA primary metagenome ERZ1036460 (study PRJEB33795, sample SAMN09464921) | human gut metagenome | host: Homo sapiens | place: USA: Stanford, California | collected 2016-08 | study: EMG produced TPA metagenomics assembly of the...
TTAGGTAAAACAAACAATCAGATACTACCTAAAATTTTAAATTTTCGTGATATAAATAAAAAGATTATATATACCAATATTTTATTAAAAACTAACTTCTCTTTTTTTGTTATCAAATTTTTCATCATATTTTATCTGCGTGTAAATAAATCCCTTTAGTGTAACTGGTAGGATCATTTAAATTAAGAATTTCTAATTCATAGAGCCCATTCGAGTTAAATTCTATAGCAGAAGGAGATTTATTCAAAGGATTGTCTGTAGAATATATCACTCTGTCATGTATTAAATCAAGTGCATTAAATTCAAAACTTAATAGCGGTTTTTAAAAATTATTTTTGACCTGTTTCTATTGTTAGCTTTAATTGTTTTTTACTAAATAGTTTTGTAAATATATCACCATAGACAATTTGAAGTAAACTTACACCTAATAAAGTTGCAGCGTTGCTGAAAATAAATATAGTAAAATTATAGTTAAATTTTGGATAAGCAATTTTGCCAATAATTAAAGGTAAAAATAGGTTAATTACTAACATGAAGTAATTTAAAAAATACAATACTTTAATCCTTTTCATCATTGGCTCTAGGTTTTTATTTAATCGATAATTATTAATTAAATATATGATCGCACTGAAAACAAAATAAGCGAAAGAAACTACATAAATACTAATCATAGTATCGTAAATTAAATCACCAATTGTATCTTCGATTCCTTCTAAAGAGAATACTAAACTTATTGAATGAAACCGAAAAGACAATGGAACTAAGCAAAACGAAAATAATGAAGCGATAATAGTTGTTGCAATAAAAGTTTTCATTTTTTCCCTCTAATTCAATTTTACATTATATAAAAAAATATCGACATAAAATCGATACTTCTTTATTTACCAATATTTATTTTCGACATTCCTTTTTCACTAGTTTCTCGATATCCTTTTTGGAGATCTAAACCAGTTTCATACATTGTTTGAACAATGTCATCAAAAGTAATTTTTGCTGATTTTGTTGGAATCGCCATAGCTAAAGCTGCACTATTAATTGCTTTTAATGCAAATATTGCGTTTCTTTCAATACAAGGAATTTGAACATATCCTTGAATAGGATCACAAGTTAATCCTAAAGAATGTTCTAAAGCAATTTCACTAGCTTGAGCAATATTTTCGTTATCGAATCCAAAGGCATGTAAAATCATCGCCGCACCCATCGCACTAGCAGTTCCGATTTCAGCTTGGCACCCTGCTACAGCTCCTGCAACTGATGCATTAGTTTTAACGATTTTGCCAATTAATCCGCCTACAATGAGACTTTCAATGATTGTGTCATCGTTAAAATGAGATAATCTAAGGTATTCAATAACACCAGGAATTACACCAGCTGATCCACATGTAGGAGCGGTTGCGACAATTCCTCCACTTGCGTTTTCTTCACTTGAAGCATAAGCAAAAGCCATAACTAAAAGTTGCTCCTTAATAAACTTATTAGTTTCATATGTACCTTTGATGTATAAGTCATGCGCTTTACGTTCAACATGAAGTTTTCCAGGAAGTAAACCGGTTGTTTCAACTCCTCTTTTACTTGCTTCATCCATTACACGAAGTACGTTACTCATATAATCAAAAATATCTTCATCTTCATGATTTATAATGTATTTATATAAAGTAATATTTTCTTCTTTACAAGTTTCTAATATATCTTTTAATTTAGTTTCGAAATATATATCTTTTTTTATTTCGGATTTTGAATCACTAGTTAAAATAGTTCCTCCACCTGTAGATTCAATCTTTTCAAACATTTCTTTTCCATCAGCATATACATAAAAATGCATTGTGTTAGGATGATTTGGTTTTGTTTTATAATCAAATTCTATTTCACAAGGAATATTAAGATTATCAAAATATCTTTGAATAATTGTATCTGTTAAATGTCCTTTACCAGTCCAAGCTAAAGAGCCAAAAAGAATGACTTTAACTTTTTCGATGTTCTTGTATTTTTTATAAATATATTGGCAAGCAAAAGAAGGTCCCATAGTATGAGATGAACTTGGTCCGTTGCCGATAATAAAAATGTCTTTAATTGAATCCATAATTTGTATATTGAAACGCCATTTACATTAAATAAGTGAATAGGATACAAGATAATAAAATCTTTGCATTCTATTCACTCTTAAAGGTGTTCCCCCTTTATCAATTAATATTATATCTAGTTTTTCATTATAGTGTTAAAGAAAAATAGTAAAAACCACTTTTTTTAGTTTATATGTATGATTTTTAACGTTATTTTCACTTTTAAAAGTCATTAAAACCTCATTTCATCGAATAAATTAGAGATATCGTTAAAAAAAGGCATAAGCATTTTTACATACTTATACCTTTATTTATTAATTGATTAGAATCTATTTCCAACGTAATCATCTTCTGTTGGAAGTGATTGTAAATATTCTAAGTCAAGATCTGATGATGTATCAATATTATCATCATGTTCACTATCGTGAATTCCGATATATTGTTTTTCAACATCATGCATTCTTTCTGTGACATCGAATGAATTGACAAGTTCTCTAGCTTCATTTCTTGGTAATAAACCTCTACCAGCTGGAATAAGTTTACCAGTGATGACGTTTTCTTTTAAGCCGTGGAGAGTATCAACTTTACCTTTAATAGCAGCATCTGTTAAGACACGTGTTGTTTCTTGGAATGATGCAGCTGAGAGGAATGAATCTGTTTCAAGAGCAGCTTTAGTAATACCTAAAACTAATGGTTTAACAACTGCAGGACGTTTTCCAGCGAGTAAAGCTTCTTTGTTCTTTTCTGTAAATTCTACAAGTGAAACTCTTGTTCCTGGAATCATTTCAGTATCACCACCATCAATGATGACAACTTTTCTTAACATTTGTCTAACGATAACTTCAATGTGCTTATCGCTAATAGCGATACCTTGAAGTCTATAGACTTTTTGAACTTCCTTAATGATGTAACGTTCAACAGCGCCAATATCACTAACTTCAAGAAGTTTCTTAGGTGAAATAGCACCTTCAGTGATTTTTCCACCATTACTGATCTTGTCACCTTCTTTAACTCTTAATCTTGCACCGAAGTTAGTTGTGTAAGTTTTTTCTTCTAAATCGTTAGTAATTGTAACGACATAAGAACCACTTCTTTCTTCGATATTTGTAACAGTACCAGCAATTTCACTAATTAAAGCTTCACCTTTTGGATTTCTAGATTCAAATAATTCTTGAACTCTAGGTAAACCTTGAGTGATATCTTCAGTTGTAGCAACACCACCAGAGTGGAATGTACGCATGGTTAATTGGGTACCAGGTTCACCGATTGATTGAGCAGCCATAATACCAACTGCTTCACCGATTTCGACAGGTTTACCAGTAGCTAAGTTACGTCCGTAACAGTGTTGGCAAACACCATCTTTTGTATTACATCCAAATAATGATCTAATTTCAACATGTGTAATACCTGCATTGACGATAGCTTTTGCATCAGCTTCTTCAATTAAAGTATTTCCTTTGACAATTAATTCATTTGTTGTTGGATTATAGATATCATGACATGAATATCTACCGATTAATCTTTCTTCTAATGAAACAATGACTTTATTTTCAGCAGTATTTACGATATCGCTGACGATTGTTCCATGATCTGAATGACAATCTTCTTCTCTAACAATAACGTCTTGAGAAACGTCAACAAGTCTTCTAGTTAAGTAACCTGAGTCAGCTGTTTTTAAAGCAGTATCAGCACCACCTTTTCTAGCACCGTGAGTACCGGTGAAGAATTCGCTGACGTTAAGACCTTGACGGAAACATGATTTAACAGGTAATTCGATAGTTTCACCACTAGTTGATGACATAAGACCTCTCATACCCATTAACTGAGTGAAGTTTGATTTACTACCACGAGCTCCAGAGTTCCACATGATAAATAATGGGTTACGTCTATCGCTACGAAGTGTTGTTTCAACTTTATCACTAACTACGTTATTGATTTCACTCCAGACTTCGACAACTTTTCTATGTCTTTCGTCGTCTGTTAATAAACCTCTGTCATATAAAGCATCAATTCTAGCGACTTTTGCATCACCATTATCGATAAGTTCTTGTTTATCTTCGATTGCAGAAATATCACTAATTGCAACTGTTAAGCCACTGATTGTTGAATATCTGTAACCTTGGTCTTTAATCTTATCAAGGACAGCACTTGTTTTTGTAGTACCATACATTTGATAAATTTGATTAATAATCGAAGTAATTTCTTTCTTTCCAATAGGAGCTTTAATTGGTAAAGAAGCGATGTATTCAGGAATATTTGTTCCTTTTGGTACAAAGAATTCATCTTTGTTGTGAATTAAGTTTTCTTTACTTCCATCGTTAATATATGGGAAGTCTTTAGGGAAGACAAAGTTAAAGATAACTTTACCAACAGTTGTGATTAAATATGAATCGCACATTTCTTTAGTGAATGATGTACGTTTCATTACTCTTCCTGGGAGAGCAATTCTGTTATGTAAGTGAATCATTCCCATTTCATAACATTTGTAACATTCATCGATATCCTTGAATACTTTACCTTCCATTTCAGCATATCTACGATATTCTTCAGCTCTTTCTAAATCGCCGACACTTTCGTATTTATCTGCTCTAGTAAGGAAGTCTTGTTTATTAGCTTCCATTGTTAAGTAATAGTTACCAATTAAGATATCTTGTGATGGAGTAACAATTGGTTTTCCATCTTTTGGTGCAAGAATGTTGTTACTTGCAAGCATTAAATCTAATGCTTCTTCTTGTGCAGCTTTACTAATTGGTACGTGAACAGCCATTTGGTCACCGTCGAAGTCAGCGTTAAATCCTGTACAAACGAGTGGGTGAAGTCTGATTGCTCTACCTTCAACTAAAATAGGTTGGAAAGCTTGAATACCAAGTCTATGTAATGTAGGAGCACGGTTTAATAAGACAGGGTGTTTTGAGATGATTTTTTCAATAACATCATAAACATCGCTATCTTTTGCATCGATTTTCTTATCTGCTTGTCTATGTAAACTACATTTTCCCTCTTTAATAAGGACTGCAGCGATAAATGGTCTAAGTAAGTTAATAGCCATTTCACGTGGTAACCCACATTGATACATTCTTAAGTTAGGTCCAATAGCAATAACTGAACGTCCGGAATAGTCAACACGTTTACCAAGTAAGTTTTGTCTGAATCTACCTTGCTTACCTTTTAAAGCACCACTAAGTGATTTTAAAGGTCTTCCATTAGGTCCAGTAACTGGCTTACCATTTCTTCTTCCGTTATCGATTAAAGCATCAACAGCTTCTTGAAGCATTCTCTTTTCGTTCATTAAGATAACGTAAGGAGCGTTGAGGTCGATTAATTTCTTTAAACGGTTATTTCTTGTGATAATTCTACGATATAAATCGTTAAGATCACTTGTTGCAAATCTACCACCATCAAGTTGTAACATAGGTCTTAAATCTGGTGGTATGACTGGTAATGCATCTAAAATCATCCATTCTGGTTTGTTGTTTGATTTTCTGAATGCATCTAAAACTTCTAAACGTTTAATTAATTTTTGAAGTCTTTGTCCGCTAGCAAGTTTAATTTCTTTGCTAACTTTTGTAAATTCGCCATCAATAATAATATCGTTTCCGAATTCATCTTGTCCTTTATAATCATTGATTTGAATTTCTTTTAATAATCTTTTGATAGCTTCAGCACCTTCTCCGAATTCAGCACCTGTATGTTCTGAAATATAAGAAGCACATCCGAAGAAATCAAATGGTTCATTAGGATTTCCTAATCTATCTAATAATTCTTCTGCATAAGCGTATGCAACTGAACCACTTTCTAAATTAGCTTGAATTTCTTTAATTGCAATAATGAAAGTTTCTCTACCAATTCTATCATCAAGGAATTGTTTGTAATAAAGTGCTTTACAAGTACCAGGATTTAAGCAAATGTGAGCACTGAAGTAGATAACTTCTTCGAGGTGTTTAGGGGAAACATCAAGAACTAAGCCCATTCTTGAAGGAATTCCCTTTAAATACCAAATGTGTGAACATGGTGAAGCGAGTTCAATGTGGCCCATTCTTTCTCTTCTAACTTCTTTAGAAATGACTTCAACGCCGCATTTTTCACAGACAACACCTGCATATCTAATCTTTTTATATTTACCGCAATGACATTCGTAGTCTTTGCTAGGTCCAAAGATTTTTTCACAGAATAAGCCATCCATTTCTGGTTTTTGACTTCTGTAGTTGATGGTTTCTGGCTTTGTAACTTCGCCATGTGACCATTCTCTAATTTTTTCAGGAGATGCTAGCCCAACTTTCATGCTAGCTAATTTTTCAACATCAAACATTTTGATACCTCCCTTAGTTTAAGAACTCACTTGAATCAGCATCTCCGAAATCGAGAGTGTCTTCAAAATCGATTTCTTGATTTTTGATTGTTGATGAGTTTTCGTTACCAATATTTCTAAGCGATCTCATAGAACGTTGTTCTTCTTGCTGAGTTTGTCTTGCTAAGCTATCCATATCAATAACTTTTCCGTCTTTTCCAAATAATTCAACGTCCATACCTAAGCCCATAAGTTCTTTAGTTAAAACTTTGAATGCTTCTGGAATTGAAGGTTTTGGTAATGGATTACCTTTAATAATAGATTCGTAAGTTTTTCTTCTTCCAGCTCTATCATCTGATTTAATAGTAATCATTTCTTGGAGAATATTTGCTGCACCATAAGCTTCAAGTGCCCAAACTTCCATTTCACCAAATCTTTGACCACCGTTTTGTGCTTTACCACCTAAAGGTTGTTGAGTAACCATTGAGTAAGGTCCTGTAGCACGTGCGTGAAGTTTGTCATCGACCATGTGGACAAGTTTAATCATATACATGACACCGACGTTAATTCTATCATCGAATTTTTCACCGGTTCTTCCATCATAAAGTGTGTATTTACCATCTTTTGGCATTTTAGCTTCGTCCATCATTTGTTTGATTTCTTCGTTGCTAATACCATCAAAGACTGGAGTTGCAATCTTTAATCCGCCAAGAGCTTTACAAGCCATACCTAAGTGAACTTCAAGAATTTGTCCGATATTCATACGTGAAGGAACACCTTGTGGGTTTAATAAGATATCGACTGGTGTACCATCTGGTAAGAATGGCATATCTTCGACAGGAACAATACGTGAGATAACACCTTTGTTACCGTGACGTCCTGACATCTTATCACCTTCTGAGATTTTACGTTTTTGAACAATGTAAACTCTGATTTTCTTAGTGACATCTGGTGGTAATTCATCACCATTTTCTCTAGTGAAGATTTTGACATCTAAGACTGTACCAGCACCACCATGAGGTACTCTTAATGAAGTGTCTTTACCATCTTTTGATTTATCACCGAAAATAGCATCGAGTAATTTTTGATCAGGTGATGGTTCGCTTGTTCCTTTAGGAGTAACTTTACCAACTAAAATATCTCCTTCGTTAACATCTGTACCTGGATAAACAATACCAAATTCATCTAAGTGTTGTTTTGCATCAAGTGAAATGTTTGGAACATCTGGAGTGATTGTTTCACTACCATTTTTTGTATTTCTACATTCGACTTCATATGAATCGATGTGGATTGTTGTATAAACGTCATCTTTAACGAGTTTTTCACTCATAATGACAGCGTCTTCGTAGTTGAATCCTTCCCAAGTCATGAAAGCAACAACAACGTTTTGACCTAATGCTAAATCTCCATTATCCATTGATGGACCGTCAGCAATGATTTGGCCTTTTTTAATTTTGTCACCAACGTGAACAATGCTTCTTTGATTGATACATGTTCCTTGGTTACTACCTTCATATTTTTGGAGGTGGTAAGTTCTTTCTCCACCGTTTTCTTGGATTTTAATAATTTGTGAATCGCTATATGTACATGTACCTTCTTCACATGCGACAACTGCTAAACCACAGTCATGAGCGATTGTGTGTTCAAGACCAGTTCCAACATATGGAGCGTGTGGTCTTAATAAAGGTAAAGCTTGACGTTGCATGTTAGCACCCATAAGAGCACGGGTATTATCATCGTTTTCAAGGAATGGAATACATGCAGCAGCGACAGAAACGATTTGCATTGGTGATTCATCAATATAATCAACATCTTTTCTATCAGCTAAAATGTTTTTACCATTGAAACGAGCAACGACTTTTTCGTTAGCTAAATAGTGATTTTCAATATCTTCACGTGTGGCTTGAGCAATTACGTGGTTATTTTCTTCATCAGCTGAAAGGTAAACTGCTTTTTCAGTAATTTCACCTGTTTCTTTATTAACAACTCTGTATGGAGTTTCAATAAATCCGTATTTATCAATTTTAGCGTATGTAGCTAAGTTGTTGATAAGACCAATGTTTTGACCTTCAGGTGTTTCAATAGGACAAATACGTCCATAGTGAGTAAAGTGAACGTCACGGACTTCCATTGATGCTCTATCACGAGTTAATCCGCCTGGACCTAAAGCACTAATTCTTCTCTTGTTAGCAAGTTCAGCAAGTGGGTTTGTTTGATCCATGAATTGTGAAAGTTGTGATGAAGCGAAGAATTCTCTAATTTCACTTGATAATGGTTTGATATTAATAAGTGACTTAGGTGTTAATTCTTTTGTTTCGCCAGTTGTAATAGACATCTTTTGTGTGATGTTTTTAGCCATCTTGGTTAAACCAATTCTGAATTGAGTTTGAATTAATTCGCCAACACATCTAATACGTCTGTTACTTAAGTGGTCGATATCATCAACATCTCCGAAGCCATCCATTAAGTTCATGAAATAGCTGAAAATTGCAACGATATCACTAGCTGTAACTCTTGAAACTGTTAAGTTTAAGTCTGTTCCGATAATATTAGAAACAAACTCTTTCTTTTCATTTGTGTAAACTTTAACAATGTTTACTGTGCCATATTCATCAATTCTTGTGTTAAGTGGAACTTTGTATTCGTGTGCTCCGTTTTCGAAGAATTCTTCATTACGAAGTTCATCAACCATTTCTTTTGTTAAGATTGTGCCTTCTTCAAATTTAATTTCGCCTTCAGCGCTAATTAAATCTTCAGCTAAGATTCTTCCTTCAAGTCTATTGTAGATTCCTAATTTTTGAGCATATTTAAATCTACCAGCTCTTCCTAAATCATAACGTTTGTCATCAAAGAATTTTTGAACGAGGAATGTATGAACACCATCATCAGTAATAGGTTCACCTGGTTTTAATTTCTTAAAGATTTCTTTTAAAGCTTTTAAGCTTGATTTTGTTTCAACGTCTTTAGCAAGAGTTAACTTTAAGCTTTCTCTATCACCGAATAAGCTAATGATGTCTTCATCAGTTTCGATACCGATAGCTTTAAGTAAAATTGTTGCTGGCATTTTTCTTTGGCGATCAATTCTAACCCAGAGGTAATTTTTAATATCGCTTTCGAATTCTAACCAAGTTCCTCTAGTAGGAATTAAGTCAGCGTTATATGTATAGTGACCAGTTTTGTTATCGAAAGTTTTTGCTAAATAAGCACCTGGTGATCTAACGATTTGAGAAACGATAACTCTTTCAGCACCATTAATGATAAAAGTACCACTATCTGTCATTAAAGGAATATCGCCCATGAAAACGTCACTATCAACGAATTCACCTGTAACCTTATCTAAAAGTCTTAAGTTAACTGTTAAAGGTGAACTGTAGTTTAAGTCTTTTTCTTTGCATTCTAAGTATGTGTGCTTAGGTGCATCAAGTCTAAATGAATTGTAGATAATTGACATTGTTCCGCTATAGTTATCAATAGGGAAAACATCTTTAAATACTTCATCAATACCTTCTTTTAAGAAGTTTTTGTAAGACTCAGTTTGAATTTCAACTAAATAAGGGAGTGGGAGTGTACCACTAATTTTAGAGAAATTAATACGATCATTATTGATTTTTGGGTAATCTTTATATGATTTCATTCAATACTACTCCTTATTAATACATTCGATTATGAAATATCCTTTTTCCTTATATATGACACTTGCTTCGAATAAAGAAGAAAGATATTTTAAGTGAGACAACGCGCCTTTATCTTTTCGAATAACAAGATAAAAACGTCCATTAACAACAAGTTTTTCAACTGTATCGCTATAGATTTTGAAAATTCTTTCTTTACCTATAGAAATAGGTGGGTTGAATAATATGTAATTATATTTCTCACCATCATTTAAGTAGCCATCACTTGTAGAGCATTTACCATCCAAATCGTAATACTTTAAGTTTCTACTAGTTAATTCAATACATTTAGGATTTATGTCTATAAAATCGACTGAAACTTTATTCTTAAACAAAAGTTTTAAAGTGATTCCAATCGGTCCATATCCACATCCAAGGTCGAGAATTTTACCTTCTAAATTTATAGTTGATAGGTACTTTATAAATATCAAAGTACCTGTATCAATCGCTTTATTGGAGAATACTCCTGAGTCACTAATTAATTGCAATTCCAAAGAATTTACGTTGAATTTAATAACTCTTTCGTGACTCTCTAAATTAGGATCATTTATAAAATAGTGACTCATTTTTTTCTCTCTATAAATAGCCAAAAACCTGCCCTCAAAAAATTGGTGGCAGGTTATCAAGTTTCGTAAATTAAAAACTATTTAATTTCAACTTGAGCACCAGCTGCTTCTAAAGCTTTCTTGTGTTCTTCAGCTTCAACAGGTGAGATGTGTTCTTTGATTGCGCTTGGAGCAGCATCAACTAATTTCTTAGCATCCATTAATCCTAAGCCTGTGATAGCTTGGACAGCTTTGATACAAGCAACTTTGTTAGCACCACATGCTTTTAATGTTAATGTAACTTCTGCTGGTCCTTTCTTTTCTTCTTCTTCAGCTGGAGCTGCAGCAGCCATTGGAGCAGCAGCTGTAACGCCGAATTCTTCTTCGATTGCTTTGACTAAATCATTTAATTCAACAACTGTCATTTCTTTAACAGCAGCGATAATTTCTTCGTTTGTTAATTTTGCCATTTTTCTTTCCTCCTAATAATTAGCAAATAGTTATTTCTTTTCTGAGACTTGGCTTAAGCTGTAAGCTAAATTTCTCATAGGTGCTTGTAATACGCTTAATAACATAGATACAAGGCCTTCTTTTCCTGGTAATTGAGCGATTGTTTTGACTGTTTTGTCATCGCTGATTTTACCTTCGATGATTCCACCCTTAATTTGGAAGGATTCATGTTTTTTTGCAAATTTTGCAACATACTTTAATGAACCATTTGAATAGTCATCCATGAAAATGAATAAGTTTGGTCCAGTTAAATATGAATCGAATTCTTTTTGTTCGAGACTTTCGACTGCTCTAGTAACTAAACTGTTTTTGTAAACGTTAGCTTTAGCATTCTTTTCTCTGAGTTCCTTTCTTAATAAAGTCATATCAGCAACTGATAATCCGCGATATTCACAGACGACAACTGCTTTACTATTCTTTATTAATTCAGTAACTTCTGAAACAACTGCTTCTTTTTGCTTTAAAACATTTTGATTCATTTTTTACCTCCTTAATATATTTTGAGGCTAAATATACTTGAGGATTCTATAAATACAACCTCGGTAACATAATTAAGATTTTAAATCCGTTACTGTCTTTGGTATATTTGCCTACTAAATAAATTCAATTAGAAACCAACTTTAATGGATGGTCCCATTGTTGTTGCAATGTAGCATCCTAAGACGTAGTTTCCTTTAACTGTGCTTGGTCTAACTTTGAGAATTTGGTTAACAAGTGTTTGAACGTTTTCAGTTAATTGTTCTTTTGTGAAAGAAACTTTACCAACACCAACGTTGACGTTTCCATCTCTGTCAGCTCTATATTCAACTTTACCTGCTTTTAATTCTTTAACCATTTTTGCAATATCTAGTCCAACTGTTCCAGTTTTTGGGTTTGGCATTAATCCTTTAGGTCCTAAAACTCTACCGTTTTTACCAATTTCTCCCATCATTTCTGGAGTTGCACAGATAACATCGAAATCAAACCATTTTTCGTTAACGATTTTTTCGAGTAATTCTTTACCACCAGCGTAGTTTGCACCAGCTTCTAAAGCTTCTGCTGATTTGTTTGTGATAGCAACGACTCTAACATCTTTACCTGTTCCTGCTGGAAGAATAACTGTTCCTCTAACTTGTTGATCAGCTTTCTTTGTGTTAATGTTGAGTTTCATGTTAACTGAAATTGTTGCATCAAACTTAGTTGTTGAAGTGTTTTTAATTAATTCGCAAGCTTCTTCAATTGTATAAGTTTTGTTCTTATCGATTAATTTTAAAGCTGCTTCGTATTTCTTACCGTGTTTCATTTAGCATCCCTCCAATTAATCAATGACCTTGATGCCCATATTTTTAGCACTACCTTCGATAATTCTCATAGCGCTTTCTAAATCATTTGCGTTAAGATCTGGCATCTTGTATTCTGCAATCTTTTTAATGTCAGCTTTTGTGACTTGACCTGCAGTTGTTGTTTTACTATTTGCACTACCTTTTTTAATTCCAGCAGCTTTTAATAATAAGCCTGTAACTGGAGATGTTTTGATTTCCATGCTGAAGGTTTTATCTTCAAAAGCAGTGATAATAACAGGGACAACTTCACCCTTTCTGTCAGCTGTTTTTGCGTTAAATTCTGTACAGAATTTTGGCATAACAACACCAGCACTAGCAAGTTTTGGGCCTGGTTTAGCTTCACCACCAGGTAATTCCATCTTGAGTACTTTTGCGACTTTTTTACCCATTGTAAATTTCTCCTTTCAATGCGTTCGTGGTATGAAGTAGTTCGCCTCTTCTCCCACAAAAAATATATGCGATTTTATCTTAATATATCGCGCCTGTAAATTATAGTATAAAAACAAATAAGAGTCAAACTTATTTTTTTCATTTTTTATAGTCGATTTTATGCCTTTAATTAAACTTTTTTTACAATGTTTATTGATTAAAAATCGCATAAAAAAATCCTGAGTATTTCATCAGGACTTATGTTAAATTTTAACGATTTCGCTGAAGTCAACTTCAACAGGAGTTCTACGTCCAAAGAAGACAGCTTCAACAGTAACTGTGCCAGTTTCTTTGTTGATTGAGATGATTTTTCCTTCGATGTTATCGAATGTTCCGTGGATAACTTTTACTAAATCACCAACATGATATCCATCATACATTGAGCTATCAACCATACCCATTCTCTTAAGAACAGCTTCAATTTCTCTACTTGAAACAGGAGTTGGTTTTTGACCACCGCCGCTTGATCCAGCAATACCAGTAACACCTGGAGTATTTCTAATCATGAACCAGCTTTCATCTGTCATAATCATTTCGACGAAAACATAACCTGGATAAAGGTTGATAATTTTCATCTTTGGTTCTTCGATGCCTGTTTCTTTATTCTTGACCATTTTTTGTTGGCCATCTTTATCTTTTTCTGGAATAGCTTCTTCAGCAACGACGATTCTAAAGATAAAATCTTTAAGATTCATACTTTCAATACGTCTTTTGATGTTGTCTGCTACTTTTTGTTCGTGTCCACTGTATGTGGTTGCAATATACCATTGCTTTTCAGCTAATTTGTTCTCTTGTTCCATTTTACTAACCTCTTAACGATTCAAAAGCATCTCTAAGTTGAGCGACTAAAATACCTGAAGCATAGTCCTCTAAAACTAAGAAAATAGCAGCGAAAATAGCGATAGAAATAACGACAGCTACAGCTGGTAAGAATACATCTTTCTTAGGCCATTTGATACGCTTTCCTTCTTTAAAAACGCCTTTGAAATAATTTCCAATTTTTTTCATAGTTTTATCTCCTATTTGCTCTCTTTGTGGATTGTATATCGGCCACACTTAGGGCAAAATTTTCGAAGTTCAATACGAGTAGTGCTATCCTCGACTTTTTTAGTCGTTGTATAGTTTCTAGAAAGACATTCCGAGCAAATTAAAATAACTTTTTTTCTCATAATTCATCCTCTATATATACACACTATCAAAAATGATACCGATGAAAAAGTTTAATGTCAAATAATTATAATTATTCAAGGTCAAAATAAGGTGTTACTAAAAGTGATTTTTAGTCCGTTTTTATCACTTTTTAACTCGCGAATCCAGGAATTAAAATAAAAATATTTAGACATTATTTTTAAATATAATTTAAAAACTTTCGATAAATTCGAATCTTTAACGACAAAGATTTTTTTGATTCAAAACAAATTTAATAAAATTCATCATGCTAGAAAAAATTATTTTCTAATTCAGTAACGAAAATAATTTTTAAGTTTAAAAATAACACTTTCAAAGCTTGCCTTAGTTTTTCCATAACTAAAACCTACAAGTTGAGAAATCTCGTTTAGATTATAGCCTTTTGAGTAAAAGGCAATAATAATTCTGTCATTTAAAGTGAATTCTTCCTTATGGTTTGCCATGAATTCTATTACACTTTCAACCGATTCTTCAACATAAATTCGATTGGTAGTTTTACTTTCATGAAGTGTTTCTTCAATCTCTTCATAAAAAGTTTTATTTCGATTAGAATTCGACAAAAAAGCAGAACGCTTATTCAAAATATAAAACTCAAAACGCTTACGTATAAACGATTCAAAATTCGTATACACGATTGAATTATGTTCAACAATAAACATGTAAACATCTTCGATACATTCATTAAGCATCTCTAAGAATTCAGCTCTATTAGAAGAGCCTTTCATTATCGAGTAATAAACAGGTTTAACTAATTGCTCTAGATAATCGTAGAATCTTTTCGCAAAAGAAGAATCGCTTTTACATCTTTCGATAACTATTTTTAAGCTGATTACATCAAAAATGGAAAACTCAGTGTCCATAAACCAAGTGGTATTATTTACTTGGATTTCTCATGGCGTATAAGGCGATGCCGCATGCTACACTAGCATTTAAACAGTTGACTTTTCCTAACATAGGAATTTTTAAAATTAAGTCACAATTTTTGAGGACAAGTCTTGATATGCCAAAACCTTCAGACCCCGTAACTAAAAGTATTGGGGTATTGCGTGGAGCATCCGTCAATTCTAAATCACTATTACCATCTAAACCAATAACCCGAAATCCATTTTCCTTGAATTTTCTAATAGTCTGGGATAGATTCGTTACTTCGGCACACTTAACAAAATTTGCTGCTCCAGTCGATATTTTAATGACAGTTTCATTTAAAGAAACTTGGCCGTGTTTTTTAAAAACCACACCACTAACATCAAAAGCATCACAACTACGTAATATTGCACCGAGATTATGTGGATCATTTAATTCATCAAGCATAACAACTATTGGATTTTCTTTTTTCTTTGCAAAGTGAATTATTTCTTCTACTCCAACAGTGTGAATTTCCTTGATTTCAGCACACGCACCTTGTGCTGATTTACATAATGCTTTAAGTTTCTCTTTAGTGACAAATTGAATCGGAACTTCCAACTCTTTAGCTTTGTTCAAAATTTCAATATTTTTATACCCGTCTAGTACATAAAGTTTAACAATTGTGCGTCCTTCAAGACTAGCTCTAATCGAGTTTGTATTTCCAATTATAGGCATTTTTCTATTTCCTTTTCTAGCACTTTTTTTGCGCTTTTTTACTAATCAAAAACAATATTTTTACAAAATATTAATTGCTATTAATTTTTTTCTAAGTTCATCGCTGAGTTCGTAATTTTTAGCTTTTTTAGCTTCTTCGTACTCTTTGTAAAGCTTAATTTCATCATCGTTAAACTTAACTGGCTTAAAACTAAGACCAAGAATGTAAGAAATGTCAGTTAATGCTGAAAAGTTTTCCACAATTTCGGAAAAGTTTTCCACATTTTGTCTTAACAAGGCGTTTGATTTTTTGATGATTTCAAGCATTTCAGTGATTCCGTTTCCAACATTTATATCACTTGATAATGCGTTAAGGAATCCTTCCATTTTTGGACTATTGTGACTAATTTTGTCCATCAATCCGTTTATATTAATATATAGATTAAGTTGTTTGTAGCAAGATGAGAGCTTTTGTAAGATAGAGCGATTATCTGCAAGGGTTTTATCACTAAAATTAATAATTGAACGATAAGGTGCGTTTAATAGTGTTAATCTGACAAGGTCAGAACCGTACTCATTTATTGCGTCTTTTGCTAAAATAACATTACCTAAAGATTTTGACATTTTTTCACCTTTAATGTTCATCATAGCGTTATGAATCCAATAATTTGCAAGGTGATTTTGGTGGGTCATTTCAGCTTGTGCAATTTCGTTTTCATGATGTGGAAATCTTAGATCCATTCCTCCACCATGAATGTCAATCATACCTTTAAAAATAGTATCAATCATGACGCAGCATTCTGTATGCCATCCTGGTCTACCTTCACACCAAGGAGACTTCCATTTAATACCTAAATTTGTATGTTTCCAAAGTAAGAAATCAAGTGGGTTTCTTTTCTTTGTATTTTCTTCAACACGAGCTCCAGAAATTAAATTGTCGATTTCAATTTTTGATAATTCACCATATTTTGGATCTTTAGTAACATCAAAAAATACTTCGCCATCAACTTCATAAGCTGCACCTACTTTAACTAAATTATCGATATAGTTAATAATAGAATCCATGTATTCAGTGACGCGAGGATTTGCATATTGAGGAGCAACATTTAATTCTTCAAGACACTTTTTATATCTTTCTATATATCTTTCAGCGATTTCTTTTTCTGAGACTCCTTCTTCGTCAGCTTTTTTAATAATTTTGTCATCAACATCAGTAACGTTAGAAACATAAGTTACTTTATAGCCAATATATTCTAAGTATTTTCTAAAGGTATCGAAAAATACTACCGGTCTCATATTACCGATATGTGGATCATTGTAGACTGTTGGTCCACAAACATACATACTAACTTCGCCTTCTTTAATTGGCTTAAATTCCTCTATTTTATTTGTTAAGGTATTGTAAAATTTAATCTCTCTCATAACTCACCTCATAGCGTTAAAATGATAACATAAACGACACATATATTATAATAAATAACATATTATTCCTTTTATTATCTTTTAGAAATAACGTTCAAGCCCATAAAACTATATTTTTATCTTTCTTTAATGTATAATAATCGAGATTTAGGAGGCTGACTTAAATGGAAAAGAAAAGAGCATTAAGTGGTATTAAACCAACTGGAAATTTAACTTTAGGTAACTATATCGGAGCTTTAAGAGAATTTAAAAAGTTCCAAGATGATTATGAATCATTTGTTTTTATTGCTGACTTACACGCTTTGACTTTACCAATTGATCCTGCTTTTTTAAGAAGTAATACAAAAGATATCGTTGCTTTTTATATTGCAGCTGGTCTTGATCCTCAAAAAACAACAATCTTTTTACAAAGCGATGTTAGCGCTCATTCAGAATTAAATTCTATCCTTATTAATTATTTATACATGGGTGAACTTAGTAGAATGACTCAATTTAAAGAAAAATCACAAAAGTTAAACAATGAAGCAATTGGCGTTGGCCTTTTTGCTTACCCTGTTTTAATGGCTTCAGATATTCTATTATATAACGCTGATATTGTTCCTGTAGGAGATGATCAAACTCAACACGTTGAATTAACTCGCACTGTTGTTCATAGATTTAATGAAAGATACCAAAAAGAAGTTTTCGTTATGCCAAAAGCTGTTAAACCTAGCGTTGGTGCACGAATCATGTCTTTAAGTGATCCAACAAGAAAAATGTCAAAGTCAGACCCTAAAGGAGATATCTTCTTAAAAGACGATATCAACATAATCCGTAAAAAGATTATGTCAGCTGTTACTGATACAGGTCACGAAATCAAATATGATGTCGAAAATAAACCTGGTATCTCCAACTTGCTCACAATTTATGCAGCATTAAGTAATATCACCATCGAACAAGCAGAAAAGGAATTTGAAGGTCTTGAACAATATGGTACATTCAAAAAAATTGTTGCAGATAAAGTCGTTAGTGTCATTCAACCATTCCAAGAAAAATATAAAGAAATCTTAAAGAGTGGAATCATTGACCAAGTATTAGCTGAAGGAGCAAAAAGAGCAAATTACATTGCAAATAAAACACTCCGCAAAGTTAAGAAAACTGTAGGATTATACGTACATGATTAATGTAAATGAAAGATATTTAATAGCAATTGATTTAGATGGAACGTTATTAAATGATGAAAAAACCATCTCCCCTTTAACAATTGAAGTTTTACAAACTCTTGAAAAACATGGTTGCTTCATAGTTTTATGCACAGGAAGAGCTTTAAGAGGTGTCGAATATTATCATGATAAAGTTTTAAAATTAAAACATTCACCGGTTATTTGTTATAACGGACACATGGCAACTAACCCTCACGACAAATCTTTTAAAACTATTACCCACTTAATTGATAAAGAAATCATCAAAGGCATTTATAAAGAACTCGTCGACAAAGATTTAATTAATAATGCCATGAGTGAAAACTTATCAACGATTTATGTCGATAAACACGACGATTTCCTCTTCGAATTTTATGATAAATCAGGCATGAAAGTCGTTGATGGTCCATTAAATGAAACTCTCGATCAAGATGTATTCACTTGCGTTATCAATTTTGGTGAAAAAACAGATAGTGAAATTGCTAATAAAATTTCAGCTGTTGTTGATGCTTACCAAGATACTGAAGTTCGTTTCTGGTATGGTGGAGATTATTGTGAACTTTATGGAACTGACATCTCAAAATCAAAAGCTATTCAAGAAGTCGCTTCATTCTATTCAATCGATAAAAAGCACGTAATTGTTTTTGGAGATAGTGATAACGATGTTGAAATGTTAAGAGATTTCAAACATAGTTATGTAATGAGAAACGGAAATCCTTCTTTATTTGGAATCGCTCATAATATCACTGACTTCACAAACAACGATGATGGTGTTGCAAAAGAACTTATCAAACTTTTCAACATTCGCATCTAAGTATATTTATCACCCCCTTTAAAATAAAAAGCACGTAATTGTTGCCTTTCACTAACACAACAATTTAAGACGTGCTTTTTTTCAATTTTTCTTTTTTAAATGTACGCGTTCACTTTTAAATTATTTAGTTAAAAGTTTTTATCATCAAATGAATCGAGTACTTTAATTTGCGGTTTGATAATTTTTTTGACGTTACCTTGAACGAATGGATTTAATAATTTATCTTTTTCAATTAATGTCAAGAAAGGATATTTTCCACCCATTTTTAAGAGTTTAATGTACTTTTTCCAAGCTTTTGCTGGGTTTTTCTCCATCTCGTTTTTAAATTCAAGTGCTAAAACTTGAGCTAAGGTGTAATCGATATAGTAGAATGGGACGCCAAAGATATGAGATTGTTTGATCCAGAAATGACCATTTTCTAAGAATTCAAATCCGTCAAAGTCTAACCATGGACGATATTTTTTATCTAATTCTTTCCATTTTTCACATCTTTCTTTATGAGTTAAATTTGGATTTTCATAAACAAAATGTTGGAATTCATCAACTTCAACTCCATAAGGTAAGAAAGAAATTGCACTATCTAAATGTGAGAAACGATATTTATTAGCTTCATCTTTAAAGAATAATTCCATATATGGCCAAGCGAAGAATTCCATAGACATTGAATCAATTTCACAAGCTTCTAAAGTTGGCATTCTAAAGTCTGGGACTTTAATATTTGAACCTAAATAAGCTTGGAAAGCGTGGCCAACTTCATGAGTTAAAGTGTCAACATCTCCACTTGTTCCATTACTATTTGAGAAAATAAATGGTGATTTATAACGTGGCATATAAGTCATATATCCGCCACCTTGTTTACCTGGTTTAGCATCTAAATCAAGTAAGTTATTTGTAACCATGAAATCAAAGAATTTGCCTGATTCTTCACTCATGTCGTGATACATTTTTGTAGCACATTCAACTAAATAAGGAGTGTTACCTTTTGGTGTAGCATTTCCACTATTATAATCTAAATTGTAATCATAGAATTTAGGATTTTTGATTCCGATTCTTGATGCTTGTCTTTGTCTTAATTTTTTTACAACTGGTACGACATCTTGATAAATTTGATCACGATATCCTTTAACCATTTCAGCGTTATAATCTACTCTTCCAAGTTTTAAATAACCTAACTCAATATAATTTTTAAAGCCTAATTTAATAGCCATATCGTTTCTAAGTTTGACAAGTTTTGAATAAATTTCACCAACCTTTTCATCGATAGATACTAAGAAACCATAATATAATTTACTCGATTCTATCCTTACTTTTTGATCTTTATCACTTAAAAATTTAGCAATTTGACTAAGGTTATAAACTTCTCCTTTATAAGGAATTTTAGCGCTAGCCATTAATGTATCATATTCATTTACAAGCTTTGCTTCTTCTTGAAGTTCATTAATTATTGATTCATCAAAGCACTTAAATCCATCTTCGATACGTTTAAAATAATATGGAGAAAGAATTTCTTCTAACTCATTTCTGAATTTATTATTAACTAATGCTTTATTAAATTTTTGGACATATGATTCAATAATCGGAGCAACTTCACATACTTCTTCATATGCTTTTTGATACGTTTCATCTCTTGTATCAACACTATTTCTAATAGAAATAATTGTTGTGTCAGTTTCAAAATCGTCTAATAATTTGAAATATTTTTTAACTACTTTTAATGCTTCTTTAACAGATGAAGCTTCATTTAAAAGTTCTGTTAATTCTTCTAACTTCTTCTCGATTTTTTTAGCGCTAGGCACTCTTAAAGGCATTTCTTCAAATTTCATAATAACTCCTATTTAATCGGATCGATTTCTTTTATAAAAAGAATGTTTTTAATCCGTTTTGTACTAAATAAATTTCTCCAATAATTAAAACCAATTACATTTGTGTTATAAAGTTGGATCGCTTCTAAAAATTTAACATTAAGTTCTTCGATATTATCTAAAATTTCTTTTCCATAAGAAAAATTTTGATCATCACTTTCGCTAATAAAAATCTTTTTTGCATATGTCACCATCGAATCGCAATAAGAAGAAAACTCTTCAAACTCATTTGGCATTAACTCATTAAATTTTTGAAATTCTTCATTATTAGAAAATCTAAGTAATGGTGAATTTGGTTTAATTTTATCTTTATATAACGAAACAAATTTCATTAATGAATCATATTTTTGAAACAAGATAACATTAATTTTTTCTCTTTCTTGTCTAATTTTGTTCTTAAAAATTTTCATAAAAACAAAGGACAAAACGACTAGTGTGATATATAAAATCGCAACCATCAACAAGATAACAATGATCGTTGCAAGTATCGCTCCATAGTCAACACTAACCAAAATCTTTAGAAACATAACGATAATTTAGCACGTTTTTTGACTAAAATCTACTTTTTTGCTAGTATAAGGAAAGGAGAAAAATATATGGCAAAACCTATTATAGCTTTAATGTATGATTTCGATAGAACTTTGGCTTTAGCTGATATGCAAAATTTTTCATTTATCCCTGCGTTAGGATATACTCCAGAAAAGTTCTGGGCAAAGACTGAAGAGTTCTGTAAAAAATATGACATGGATAAAATTCTTGGTTACCTTTATATGATGATTAAAGAATCAAAAGAAAAAGGAATTAAACTCACAAAAGAATTTATGCATGATTGTGGTAAAGCAATTAAATTTTATAACGGAGTAACTACTTGGTTCTCTAGAATTAATGAATATGCAAAATCTAAAGGTCTAATTTGTGAACATTATTTAATCACAAGCGGTAATAAAGAGATCGTTGAAGGTTGTCCAATTTTTAAAGAGTTCAAACAAGTTTTCGGATGCGAATATTTATTTGATAATAGTGGTGAAGCTTATTGGCCACGCACAACTGTCAACTACACTTTAAAAACACAATACATTTTTAGAATTTCTAAAGGTGCTATTTCTTCTAATGATGATGCCGAAGTAAATGCTAAAACTTCAAAACGTAGAATCATCTATCAAAACATGATTTATTATGGCGACGGAATGACCGATGTTCCTTGCATGATTTTAGTTAAGCAAAATGGCGGAAATAGTATTGCCGTTTATCCAAAAGAAAAAATCGATAGAGTTGCTTCTTTATTCGAAGATGGTAGAGTTAATTATATTTGTAAATCAGATTATTCTTCAGGTTCAGAACTTGAAAAAGTTACAAAGCTCATCATCGATAGTATCGCTATTAGAGAAGTTTTAAATACCAAAAAAGAAAAAACCGAAAAAATATTATGATAAATGTTGCGTTAATGTTAGCTGGTAAAGGTACCAGAATGAATTTAGATATTCCTAAACAATTCATTGAAGTTAACAAAAAAGAAATTTTTGAATATGCATTAAGCACTTTCGATAATAATCCTTCGATAGATAAAATCTTCCTTGTTATTAATAAGGAAGATTTTATTCATGTAAAGACTATTATTGAAAGAAATACATATAAACATCCAATTGAATTTGTCTTTGGTGGAGCTTCACGTCAAGAAAGTGTCTTTAACGCACTTAATCGCATGAGCGAATTAGGTGTAAATTTAGGCGATAAAGTTCTCATTCATGATGCTTGTAGACCACTATTAACTGACAAATTAATTAATAAAATAATACAAACTTTAAAGTCTGAAGTAGCTTGTGTACCAGCATTAAAAATGACTGATTCTATATGCCTTTCAAATAACGCCGATTACATCGATAAAAATGAGGACAGAAGTAAATTTTTTGCACTCCAAACACCTCAAGGTTTTGACTTTAACTTTATTTTTAAAGCGCATTGTAATGCTAGAAATTCAGAATTAAACTATTTTACAGATGATACTTCACTTGTTATAATAAATGGCGGTGAAGTTAAACTTATCGAAGGAGAAAAATTTAACTTTAAGATCACGACATTTGACGATTTATTTATGTTTAAAAATTTAGTCAGAGGTTAATATGTACCAATCAATAATTTACAAAGACGGAGACATCACTAAAGGCATCGTCACCAGTATTAAAAAATATGGTGCTTTTTTGTCATTCGAAGGTGGTTACATTGGCTTATTACATATTAGTGAAATTTCAACTAATTTCGTTAATAACATCCATACTTTCTTTAAAATCGGTGACACTATTACAGTCTTGGTAAAATCAATTGATAAAGATACTAAATTCTTAAAAGTTTCTATCAAAGATTTACCAGATGATCTTAATGAATATAGAAAAATTTTACCTTCAAAAAAAGTAACCTCGTATATAAAGGATATCGATTTTACAAAATTAGAAAAATCGCTTCCTAAAATGATAGAAGATGAATTAGAGAGGGAAAGTAAATATGGAATTTAATTTAAATTTCAATTACATTCAAAAAGACAGAAGATTCAAGGTTGAATATTACCGCGAATTGGTCAAGATGTATGACAAAATGTTAGTTGAAGGAACCGGTGAAGGACACGAATATCTCGGTTGGTTACACTATGCATCAACAATTGATCCAAAGTTAGTTGATGAGATGATTGCAAAAGCAAATGAATTCCGCGATAACTTCGATACACTTGTCGTTTGTGGTATTGGTGGAAGTTATTTAGGATCAAGAGCTGTTATCGAAGCTATTAATGGTTTATATAGCGAAGATAAAATGGAAATTGTTTATTTAGGCCAAACTTTAGATAGCAATTACACTGCTCAAACATTAAAGCACTTAGAAAATAAAAATTACTGTGTTTGTGTTATTTCAAAATCAGGAACAACAACAGAAACAAGTATCGCTTTTAGAATTTTAAAAGAAAAATTAGAAAAGAAACTTGGTAAAGAAGGTGCTAGAAAAGCAATTGTCGCCGTTACAGATAAAGAAAAAGGTGCTTTAAGACAATTATCAGATCAAGAAGGATACACAACATTTGAATTACCAGGAAATATCGGAGGAAGATATTCAGTTATTTCACCTGTTGGATTATTCCCAATGGCAGTTGCTGGCATTGATATTAAATCATTTATCAAAGGTTTTGTTGAAGGTGAAAAGTTATTCAGCAGCAATAACGTTGAAGAAAACCCAGCTTATCAATATGCTTGCCAAAAGAATGTTTTATATAGTTTAGGTTATAAAGTTGAATTTGCAGTTTGCTATGAACCACGTTTAGCAATGTTAAACGAATGGGCAAAACAATTATTTGATGAATCAAACGGTAAAGAAGATAAAGGTTTATTAATTATGAGCTCAATCTTCACTACCGATCTCCATTCAATTGGACAATTCATTCAAGAAGGTAGCAAAATTTTATTCGAAACTGTCTTAACATTTAAAAACCCTAACTACGATTTAGAAATTCCTTACGACGAAGAAAACCTCGATGGAATGAACTATATTGCAGGAAAGAAATTATCTTATGTTTGTGAAAAAGCTCACGAAGGTACTACTGCAGCTCACGCTTTCACAGGCAACGTTCCAAACATTTCAATTGAAATCGATAAACTCACTCCAGAAAGTTTAGGAGCTTATATGTATTTCTGTATGAAGGCTTGTGCAATGGGTGGATATTTACTCGGAATCAATCCATTTAACCAACCAGGTGTTGAAGTCTACAAGAAAAACATGTTCCACTTACTTGGCAAAAAAGGTTATTAATAAAATTTAAATTTTAAATCAATGTACCGTTTAGGTTTATGATAAAAATAAATTCCATAAACTTAATGGTACTTTTTTTCTTAGTTAGAACGCTTGTCTTCATAAAATAAATGCATTTATGCAAGGTTTTTGCTAGGACGTCGCTACTTATTGGTGATTTTTAATATAGATTTAGTTAATGCTTTATTTATTTTTTTGATCTTATAAAACATCTTTTTCTATCTTTATTTATATATAGGTTTGCATCTTTAAAAAAATTAAAAATATTTTTAAAAACCTATTGACAAACATTGGGGTGCTTTGATATATTATTAAAGCACGCGTAAGTCGTGTATATGGGCCGGATGTTTAGCTCAGTTGGGAGAGCATCGCCTTTACACGGCGGAGGTCAGAGGTTCGAGCCCTCTAACATCCACCAGTGCAAAATATATTTACCCGGGAGGGTAGCGAAGTGGCTAAACGCGGTTGACTGTAAATCAATTCCTTCGGGTTCGGCAGTTCGAATCTGCCCCCTCCCACCAAATGGTATTGGGGTGTAGCCAAGAGGTAAGGCAACAGACTTTGACTCTGTCATTCCGCTGGTTCGAGTCCAGCCACCCCAGCCAATTTACATATGACTCACTAGCTCAGTCGGTAGAGCACTTGACTTTTAATCAAGGGGTCTGGAGTTCGAATCTCCAGTGAGTCACCAATCAATTTATGCCCAGGTGGCGGAATAGGTAGACGCGCAGGACTTAAAATCCTGTGGTAGCAATACCGTACCGGTTCGATTCCGGTCCCGGGCACCAAAAATTGCTAAGCTAAGTCTCCTAACGGAGACTTTTTTAGTATATTTCTTGTTTTTATCGAAAAGGTAGTTAAAATATTTCTTATGGATAACGAAGAAACAATTAAGTTAATTAAAAAAACTCTAGAGAAAATTAGACCATTTCTTCAAAGAGATGGAGGCGATTGCGAATTCGACAGTTTCGAAGATGGAATTGTTTACGTTAAAGTAAGCGGCGCTTGTGAAGGCTGTGCTTTAATCAATGAAGATATTGAAAGTGGCGTTGAAGTAATTCTTATGGAAGAAGTTCCTGGAGTTATCGCCGTTAGATTAGCTAGTGATAAAGAAGCAATCCAAGCTGCATTAAAAAGATTATAGTAATCAAAAAAACAAGTGATTTCCTTATTTAACTAAGGTAGTCACTTGTTTTTTTATAATAAAATATTTTCTTTTTTGTTTACGATAATATAACCATCTCGATTATAAACATCTTCACGATTATATTTCATTTTTTCACCATTTAACTTTAGGACATATCCACCTGCTTCTTCTACGATAATTGTAAAAGCAGCTGTATCCCATTCTTTTGTTCCTTGAGTTAAACGATAAGAAATTTCAGCCTTTCCTTCAGCGATTTCACAAGCCTTTATGCTTGATCCTTTTTTAACTATATTAGTGATTTTATCTTCATGCTTTTTTATTGTATCTTCTTCAATTTTAGCTAAATGAAAGACACTAGTTAAGCATGTTAAATCACTTGTTTTATCACTGACATGTAATTTAGTTATATTGCCGTTTTGGTCAAGTTTAAACGCTCCACCATCTTTTGTTGCGTAATAAATAATATTTTTAGCAGGAAGAGCGACTACGCCCATTACAACTTCATGTTTATAACTTAATCCTATGTTACAAGTAAATTCTCCATCTTTATGAACAAAATCTTTTGTTCCATCAAGTGGATCAATAATAAAAACATAATCATTTGTTAAGCGGTCTTTATTATCTTCGCTTTCTTCAGTTAAAAAAGCGTATGTAGGAAACAATTTGCCTAAATATTCCCTAATTAAGACATCAGTAGTTTTATCTGCTTCAGTTACAGGGCTATCATCTTCTTTTATCTCTGTATGAAATCCATGAACATAATAATTCATAATATTTTTCATAGCAACTTTAGCAATTTCTAAACTAGCTTCTAATTCTTTTTCAAACATAGAACATTTCTCCTTTAAAAAAGTCACCGCATTCGCGATGACTTATTTTTAACTATTCAGCTTTTCCGTAGCTTCCGAATTCTTTTAATAATTCAGTAACTTTAGCTTCGATTGCTTCACAGCCAGGTTTTAAGAGTTTTCTTGGGTCAAAACCTTTCTTTTCTTTATCAAGGTCTTTTCCTGCTTCGAAGTATGTTCTTAATCCTGCAGCGAAAGCTAATTGTAAATCTGTATTGATGTTAACTTTAGAAACACCTCTTTTAATAGCATCGCGAACCATATCAAATGGGATTCCAGTACCACCATGTAAGACTAATGGTTTTCCGTTAGTTGCAACTTGGATTTCTTGTAATCTATCAAGATCTAAACCTTTCCAATCAGCTGGATAAATGCCATGAATGTTTCCAATACCAGCAGCTAAGAAATCAACTCCTAAGTTAGCGATTGTTTTACATTCTTCTGGATCTGCTTTTTCACCAGCACTTGTAACGCCATCTTCAACTCCGCCGATTCCACCGACTTCACATTCAACTGAAGCGCCTTTTGCGTGAGCCAAATCAATAATTTCTTTTGATTTTGCAAGGTTTTCTTCGAATGGATAGTGTGAACCATCAAACATAACTGAAGTAAATCCTGCTTCGATGCAAGCTTTTGCTCCTTCATATGTACCATGATCTAAGTGTAAAGCGACTGGGACTGTGATACCTAAGAAATCGTAGAGATTTCTAACCATATCAACAACGTTCTTATATCCGCACATATATTTACTTGCGCCTTCACTTACTTCTAAAATGACAGGTGCTTTTGCTTTTTCACAAGCAACTAAAATTGATTTTGTCCATTCAAGATTGTTGATATTAAATGCACAAATAGCATAGTGACCAGCATGTGCTTTGTTGATCATTTCTGTTGCACTAACTAATGCCATAAAACTATTACCCTCCGTTAATATATATTACATCTCTTCTTTTGAAGATGATTCGTAATCACGGTCTTCAGATTCTTCAAGGTCTTCTTCTTCATCAAGTCCTTCAGCTTCGATTTCTTCGTTGTCGAATTCTTCAAGGTCTCTATTACCTTTTGTTTCTTCTTCGATATCTGAGTAAACATCGTTCATATCAATATGAACTTTATCATATGTTTGATTTGTTCTTAAATCCCATTGGTTGTCTCCAAGGTTAACAAATCTTCCGTCTAATGATAAATTTGTATAAAAATTTGAGATTGCGTCTGCTTTTTGTTCAGGTGTTAATTCTAATTTTTCAGCGACATTATTGAATAAATCATTGAATCCAGTAACTGAATTTTTTTGACTTAATACACTATAAGCAACGTCAACCATCGATTCGTTCTTGTAATTTTCTTCCATTTTCTTTTCCTCTTTCGTTATTATAAATAAATCTAAATTAAATTACTATTTTTATAAGCGAGAAATACTTTCTTCCTTACCTAAAATATCAATAATGTTAAACATTTCAATACCATGCATTGCACCAGTGAGTTTAATTCTTATTGGCATATATAAATCTTTACCTTTGAAGCCAGTTTCTTTTTGGATTTCTTTGAATAAACCTTTAACATGTTCTTGATCAATGATATCTAGAGCTCTTAGTTTTTCTTTGAATAAAGGAATTACAACTTTTGCACTTTCACTATTTAAAATAGTTTCTTCTTCCTCGTTAAGTTTTTCTTTTACAACGAAGATGTCATTTAACATTTCAGTAATTTTTGAACCTGTTTCGATTTCATTTTTAAAGATTAAACTAATATTTTTTAAATCTTCATCACTAAATCTTTCAGGTAATTCAGCTTTTTTAACAAATGGCATGATAAATTCAAAGTATCTATCATTGTCCATATGTTTAATGTAATATTGGTTAGTCCAAAGAAGTCTCTTATTATCAAACATTGAAGGTGAGGCACTTAATCTAGCTGGATCAAATGCTTTGAAAGCTTCTTCTTTAGTAAAAATTTCTTTATTATCTTCACTAGTCCACCCAAGTAGGAAAAGGAAGTTGAAGATTGCTTCTGGTACATAACCTAAGTCTCTATATTGAGACATAAATTGTAAAATGTTGTGATCTCTTTTTGATAGCTTTTTACCATTAGGATTAACAATAATTGTCATATGTCCAAATTGAGGTGCTTCCCAACCCAAATATTCATAAATTTGAAGTTGCTTTGGAGTATTTGATAAATGTTCTTCTCCTCTTAAGACATGTGTGATTTTCATTAAATGATCATCAACAACTACAGCAAAGTTATATGTTGGGATTCCATTTGATTTCATAATAACGAAATCACCAATGTCATTACTATTAAATGAAACATCACCTCTAACTAAGTCATGGAATTTGAAGATGTGATTTTCACTCATTTTAATTCTAATTGTTGGTTTACGACCTTCTTTTCTATACTTTTCTTTTTCTTCTTCAGTAAGATTTAAGCAATGACGATCATATTTGAACGATTTGACACCATTAGCTAATTGATTTTCTTTCATTTCAGCTAATTCTTCTTCACTACAATAACATTCATAAGCAACGCCCATATCAATTAATTGTTGAGCATATTTTTTATAAATATCCAATTTTTCAGTTTGTCTATATGGTGCATAAAGTGGATTTGGTTTTTCTGTTGATTCATCGGGAATAATTCCTAACCAAATCAAATCATTAAGTTGACTTTCTTCTGCACCAGGGATGTTTCTTTCGATATCGGTGTCTTCAATTCTAAAAACAAAGTCACCATCGTATTTTTTTGCATATAAGTAGTTAAATAAAGCACTTCTAGCTCCGCCAATATGGAGGTAACCCGTTGGTGAAGGTGCATATCTTACTCTAACTTTTTCACTTATCATTTTTCTTCCTCCAGGAGACATACGCAATAAGCTTCTATTGCTTCTCCTCTTCCTACACTATCCATTTTTTCATTAGTTCCAGCTTTAATCGATACTCTTGATTTATCAGTATGAAGTAAACTAGCAACTTTTTCGACCATTTCATTAATATATGGTTTGAGTTTTGGTTTTTCGCAACTTATAAATAAATCTAAATTTCCTAATTTATAACCTTGCTCTTTCATAATTTTGTAACAATCTTCTACAAAATAAGTTGAAGGCATATTTTTGTATTTATCATCATTAGGTGGATAGTGTGTACCTAAATCACCTACGTTCATCGCTCCAAATATTGCTTCAACAACTGCGTGAAGTGCGCAATCTCCATCGCTATGTGATTCAAGTCCAAATTCACTAGGAACTTCAACTCCACAAAGCACTAATTTTTTATTTGGAGTAGTCACGTGTATATCTTTACTAAAACCTATTCTCATAATTAAACGTTAAATCTAAAGAAGAAAATGTCGCCATCTTTAGCTAAATATTCTTTACCTTCGATTCTTAATTTTCCAGCTTCTTTTAAAGCAACTTCAGTTTTATATTTTACGATGTCATCGTAAGTATATGTTTCTGCTTTAATGAATCCTTTTTTGAAATCGGTATGAATAACGCCTGCACAATCAGGAGCAAGCATGCCGTTTTTAAACGTCCAAGCTCTAACTTCATCAGCTCCAACTGTAAAGAATGTTGATAAATTTAATAAATTGTATGCACTCTTAACTAATTTATCTAAGCCACTAGAAGTAACGCCTAAGCTCTTTAAGAATTCAGCTTTTTCTTCTTTTGAAACGCTTGATAATTCAGCTTCAATTTCACAACTAATTGGAATGCATTCAGCTTTTTCTTTAGCGGCAAATTCTTTAACTTGATTGAAGAATTTACAGTTATCAATATCTAACAAATCTTCATCACTAACGTTAGCAACATAAATAATTGGCTTTGCTGATAAGAAATTGAAGTTTTTGAGTAATCTTTCTTCATCTTCTGAAAAACTTAATCCTCTAATTGAATTTCCGGCTTCAAGTCTTTCTTTAATTTTGTTTAGCATATTAACTTCTACAACGCTGTCTTTATCTTTTTGGATTCTAGCTTTATTTCCAATTTTCGCTAAACGATTATTTACTGAATCTAAATCAGCCATAACTAATTCTAAATTGATAATTTCAATATCACGAATTGGGTCGACTGTATTTTCAACGTGAATAATTTCACTATTTTCAAAACATCTTACAACTTCAATAATTGCATCAGTATCTCTAATGTGTGATAAGAATTGGTTCCCGAGACCTTCACCTTTACTGGCACCTTTAACTAATCCAGCGATATCGCAAAATTCAAAAGTTGTATAGATTGTCTTTTTTGGTTTAAAAATCTCAGTTAATTTATCAACTCTTTCATCAGGAACAATAACTGTTCCAACGTTTGGATTGATTGTCGCAAAAGGATAGTTTGCAGCTTCAACTGCACTATTTGTAATCGCATTAAAAAGTGTAGATTTTCCAACATTTGGTAATCCAACAATTCCTGCTTTTAATCCCATAAATACACATCCTCCTAAAGCGTATTTAATTATTACATAATTAAAGATAAAATTCATCAAAAAGCACGATTAAATGACCATAATTTAGAACATAACTTATTTTATGAAACTTATTAATGTAAATTTTCAGATAATTTAATATTTTTAATCTCAAAGTAAGATCCTAAAGTACCAAATAAAGCAATTATAATTGTGATTAATAGATTTAAGAAAATGCTTAAAGGAGACAATAACAAAAATTCACCAATACCAATCGATGAAGATAAAAATTTACTAATAACTAAAGAAACCACGATTAACGAAAACGAACTCAAAGCAAAACACGTAATTGAATTAACTAAATTATCGAAAATAAATATCTTGATAATTTCGTTATTTTCAAATCCTAAAACGCTGAAAATAGAAATTTCTTTGCGTGATTCAATAGCGTTAATTAGTGTAACAATAAGCATAAGAATAATACTTGAAATTATACTTACTCCACTAAAAGCGATAAGAATATATTTTAAAAATCTAGTAGATTCTTCAATGCTATTTTCAATCTGCAAAATTGGATTAACAAAAGTGTAATCTGGCATTAATCGCTCAAGTTCTTTTATTGTTTCTTCCGGTATTTTTTTATTTGTTTCAAAAATTATTGAAGTAGGTATCAAGTTAAAAACTGAAACCTTGAAGAAATCTCTAAATAGAGAAATCGAAAATTCTTTATTTTGATAAATTGAAACACTCGTGTCTTCTTTATTAATTCCAACAACTTTTAATTTTATCGTTTCGAAATCATTTGAAACAGTTTCTTCATTTAAAATACTACTTTTTAAAAGTGAGACATAAAGTTCTTCATTGATTAAATTGTTACTGTTAATCAAATCACTAAATCCTTTGCTCACGATAATTTCATTTGGCTGAAGTTCTTTTTCTGTAATTTTGAGCTTTAAATTACTTGATGACGGTTTAAAAGCGTAACCATCAACGACACCTTCAGGAACTTTAATATTTAGAAATTCTTTTTCATCAACTTTTGAATGCGCATCTATAATTTCTTCGATGATATCAATGTTTTTCGCTAAAAAGACAGGACGAGCAAAACCGGTAAAAAGCGATGTTCCATTATTAAAATAACCTAAGTTACTTGAAAAATAATAACCGTTAAAATCAAATCCAATATCTTTTAATTCTTTGATTTTATTAATATCTATCGAGTCATGGAAAGCATTAAAAACAAATAATTTATTAGTAACTTTTGTATTGTATGAACAAGTTAAAGGCGAATACGTTTTATTATCACTATCGAAAACAAAATCTTTATAATTTTCGTTGTATAAAATTTTATTCAAAAAGTAAGTTTGAAATTTTTTTGTGTGTACAAAATATACTTTTCTAAAAGTCCAAGGATATTTTAATGGTGTATCAAATCTATTTGTGGTTGGAAATCTCATCGATTCTTCAAAAAGGTATTCATTAAAAAGTTGGTTTGAATGATAAACTCTATTTTTAGTATCCATAACAACGGCTTTAAGTTTAAAAACTTGTTCATCACTATATTGCCAGTCATTATTTTTAACTCTTAACGAGACCATCACATCATTGCCTTGCAAGTACTTTCCTAGGTCTTCAAATGATCTTAAAATTTGTAACTCAAGACACAAATTTTTCATCTGCTCATAATTAATTGAAATGACTATTTCATCCATCATGAGTTCAGAATTTAATCTCGGATAGGAATTGATTTTTCTAACATCAGGAGTATATAAAAATTCATTAAACATTCTGATATTAAACCCACTCATTTTTGCTAACTTTCCACTCTTTAAAAGGTACAAATCATTTTCATTAATAAAATAGTTTTCGAAGTCGACTAAATAGTTAACACCATAATAATCTAAGTCATCTTTATAATCATTTAAAAGCCTAACAATATCCTTTTTTCCAGATGAATAATAGTCATAAATCATGTTTTTGCAGTCTTTTTTGCTCATAACTATAGTATTTTGATCAACTAAAGACGCAAAAGAATTAGTAACTGAGTTATGAATTCCACTAGTTAAGCTAATGGATAATCCAGTCGTTAATAATGCTGTTGATAATAAAAAATTTCTTATTAAATTTCTAATTTTTTTCGCTTTAAATTTATTCTTAAAATGGTCAAATAAAAACTTAATTTTAAGCTTTGCTTTTTTAGTTTTTTCATTAATTTGCATCAAGCAAACATCATCTCTTCTTGAACTATTATCACCTTTTTCAACGACTATATTTTTATTAGAAATTCTCAGAATATATTCGCTATATTTTTTAGCTAAAATTTCATCATGAGTAACACAAATTACTAAAACATCTTTCGATATCGTCCTTAAGATTTCAAAAATATTTTTAGAGTTTTCGATGTCTAAAGCTCCGGTTGGCTCATCACAAAAAATTACTTTAGGTGAAGAAATTAAAGCTCTAGCAATTGCTACGCGTTGTTTCTCTCCTCCGCTTAACTTTTTAACATATTCATTTTTAAGTTTTTCAATATCAAGTAATTTTAAAACTTCATTAGTTTTTCTTTCTTTAAATTCGTTACTAAGGTTAGTAGATGAATTTATCATAATCATTACATTATTCTTAACTGTATCATCTTCTAATAAATTAAAGTTTTGAAAAATATAAGCAAAATTATTTGCCTTCAGAGATAGTTTTTCTTTCTTTGAATATGACTTAACATTTATCTCATTTAAGGAATATACACCTTCATATTTTTCATCTAAAAAAGAAAGAATATTTAAAAGCGTAGTTTTACCACTTCCGCTTTTTCCTACAAGAGTATAAAAGCCTTTTTCTTTAAATTCAAAATTTAAATTCTTAAAGATTATTTGTTCACCAAAATTTTTATTTAAATCTTCTAATTTAATAATCATTCTTCTTTAAGTTCCTCGGCAACATTTTTAGATTTCATAATTTTTAGAGGTAAATAACACGCGCCAAAAATAAGAACAATAAAAATTGCAATTAGTAAAAAAGTATCGATGTAATCAATATTAATGAGATTATTAAATTTAAAAAATCGATTAAATTGATTATTTAACACACTTGAAGTTATTAATGATAAAAGAGTACCTAAGCATATGCCTAGAGTTGCCATCATAAGTTGCTCTTCTAAATATATTTCCATTACTTCGTTATTTGTCGCGCCTAAAGAAGATAAAATTGCACTCTCTTTTCTATTTAAAATAGCTGATGAATAAGCTAAGAATCCATTAATAAATAAACTTGTTAAGATAGCTAAGACAATAAAAATATTCATCCCTAGAAAAACACTATTCGAAATATCTAAAAATGAGTTAACCATGGTGTAACCAAAGTTTTCTAATTTAAAAATATGGTTTTCACTCTTTTGATTCATGATTTCGTACAGATGCTTTCTTTCATCTTCATTAAAAGCAAATATATTTAATTTATAACTAGAAATCTCAGAATTATCTTTTGCTTCGGTTAAAAGGTCATAGTAAGTAACTTTTTGATCTCTATCTAAAGTACTTTTTGTAGCTTCTTGATTTTTTAAGACCTTTTCCATAAGTGTAGAATGATAATACAAAGTTGGTGTGTTCATATAATTAAATTCATCAACAACTTCTTTAACTTTTAAATAAAAAGAAAATTTTATAGGCTCTATAATGGTTGTATTGCTATATTCACTAAAATAACTGTAACTTGTTTCACAACTTATCGAAATTTCATTTAAAAAAGGCTCGACTTCAAGTTGATCAAAAAGCGCTTTATTCATTACACATTCATCAATAGCAAGTTTAGGATGAATAATCGGTTTTATGTCGAATTCATCGAACTTTTTTTCAAATCTTTTACCATGAATTAATTCACATTTATTAGCGAAAAAATAATCATAAGAGTAGTCAATAACATAACTCTTTCCTTCTAACAAAGTTGAAACTTGATTATACGTTGGTCTTTCTAGTCGTTCCAAAGATAAAGGTGAATCGTCAATGTTTTCATTTTTGACAATTGAAATCGAGAATGTATTTTTATCTCCATAAGTATTTAATAATTTACCTTTGCTATTTAAAATGCCTTCCCTAATGAACAAAGATAAAAGCAAAACTATAACGCTAAATGATGCAGAAAAAACATTTACTAAATTTCTTTTTATATTCTTTTTGATGTTTTTGAAACTAACTTTTCTAATAAATTTAGAATCATGTTTCTTTTTAGAATCAATTTTATATTCAGGAATATCGTTATCATAAACAGGCTGACTTTGTCTTATAATTGATCCATTTTCTAGATAAATAAAGCCATCATGAAATTTGTTAAATAAGTTATTATCATGCGTTACGATTATAACTAGTTTCTCTTTAGAAATTTCTTTTAAATTTTCCATTAACTTAATTGAATTAACTTCATCTAAAGCACCAGTTGGTTCATCACAAAAAATAATTTTAGGATTATTTATTAATGTTCTAATTAAAGCTACTCTTTGTTTTTCTCCACCACTAAGCAAATAAACCTTTTGTTTTTTCTTCTCTAATAGTTCATACTTTGCTAACAAAGCATCGATGTAGTCGTTATTTTTAGTGTTTTTAATAGATTTAGTGACTTCTAAATTTTCTAAAACAGTCATATCATCAATTAAATTGTAACGTTGAAACAAAATGCCTATCTCATTTCTTATATAGTTATTTTTATCTTTCTTATTTAATTTATTTATATCTTTACCATTATATAAAATTTCGCCTTGATCACTAGATAAAATTCCAGACATGATATTTAATAAAGTAGATTTTCCACACCCACTTTTACCTAAAACAAAATACATACCTTTGTTTGGGAATTTATAATTAATATCATTTAGGACTAACGTGCTTCTTGATTCTGATATTTTAAATGACTTCTTTAAGTGTTTAATTTCTAGCATTAAAAATTCCTCCTTCATTAACACAAAAGAGCGAAGGAGGAATTTTTTCAAAAATTAATTATTTTTTATTATTTCGTACATCTTTTCATATGTAGGAGTAAAAGCAAATGGCTTTATATCTTCTTCATATTTACGAGGTGAGCCTGTGAATAAAATACATTTTACTCCAGCATTTTTAGCAGCTAAATAATCAAATTTAGTATCACCAATCATTACGACTTCATCTTTTGATACATTAAGTTTTTCAATAATGAAATTTAACATATCTGGATCTGGTTTATGTTTAAATGGATCGCTACTTGTTAAAACATAAGTAAAATAATCTTTTATACCGTAAGTTTCTAAACATTTGATGGTCATTTCTTTATTTTTAGATGTTGCAACACAGAAAATGTAACCATCATCGTGTAATTTATGAATTATTTCTAACTCACCTGGAAACATTTTTAAACAGTCTTCATAATATTTGGCAGTTCTTTTTCTATATTCTTTTAATACGAAATCAGGATCAAGTTCTGGAAAAGCGAAATTTATACTTTGTTCAACTGGAGGACCACTAAAAGTTCTAACTACTTCTCTATCGATTACATAATCTTTAGGTTTATATTCAAGAAATAGTTCTTTCCAAGTTCTATAAATAATTTCATCGGTATCAATTAATGTACCATCCATGTCGAAAATTAAAACTTTTACCATATTGTGAAAAATACCGTAATCATAATAGCCATTAAAATAGCTAATGATCCTAAAATAATTGCGTTTCTAATTAAAGTTTTATCAGTTCTTTCGTCTTTAACAATAACTGCATCAATATATTCATGATCTTTATACATCCAAAGATGTTTTTCACGTAATATTTTCCAAATAACGAAGAATGTGATAATCGCAAAACCAACACCAATCATGTAATAAGATGATTTAACACTCATATCATATTGATAAGAACCATATCTTAATGGCTCAAGGAACGCTCTAGTTGCACCATACCAAACTAAATACCAACCAAGTCCACTTCCTTCAGCGTGATACTTTCCTAAACTTCTTGTGATACCAAAATAAATAAAGAAGTATCCGATTAAGTTTGTAATTGTTTCAATTGTAGCTAAAGGTAAATATGCTTGAGTTGCATCACCAATAAAATGAGAACCATCGAATTGATAATTTAATTTTACAAACGTTGGAAGCCAAGCGATAGAACTCATTGGAATTTCATTGCCATGAACTTCCGCATTGAAGAAATTTCCAATTCTCCCAATCGCTTGAGCAACTAAAATCGCAGGAACGATAATATCAACGAGTCTAAGATAACTCATGTGCTGATAATTTGGATCTTTTTTCCAATATTTAATGATAAGCATTACAGAAACACCAGCAATAATGCCTAAAATTGCTCCACCCATAATGCCCAATCCACCATCTTGAACAGCGAATATTTTTGTCCAATCTCTAATAAAGATAGATGAATTTCCGTTTTTGGAAATATCTAATAAAACATACCATAATCTAGCACCAATTAATCCAAACGGAAAAGCTACAAAGAAACATGTAGTGACAATGTCGTGCTTTCCATAAAATTTATAAATGCAATGGTCGCAAATTCCTAAAACTAAGAACGCTCCACTAAGGATAAAAATAGCGTAGAAAGCAATACTAATACCACCATCTAAAGCTAAATATCCAGATTCATTTTTTGCATAGAATGGTTCTGGTTTAACGTATGAGTTAATAAATTTAATTCCGTGTTTTCCAATATAAATCGAATTACATAGTGGATATTGTAAATAAGGTGCATTACCTTCACTCATTAAGATAAAACTTATAACCACTAAAGGGATCGACCCATACATAATCCACTTCATATATTTTCTAAATTTTTCATCAAAATTAGTAAACCAGAAGTAATAGAAAAATGATGTTAAGAACGTAAAAGCGAAAGCTGCCATTAGTATCAAGAAGAAATAAGACATAAATTGGTGACCACCATTTACAATAATATTCTCTTCTTTTAAATATCCAACTGTGCTTGGATCTAAATAGAAAGCAACAGTGAATAATATAAGTCCTAAGGTAATAAGGCCCCAAAAACCCGCTAAAACTAAGGTTTTTTTCTTAATTAGTTGATTTTCAGTAATTCTTAAATTGTTTTTTAGCATTTTTGAAAGGTAAGCGCCATAGCCTATTGCACCACTTAGGAATAAAGCCATAGCTATATAATAAATTACTTCACTCATTAACTTCTCTCCCTTCTTTTCTTATCTTGTTCGAGTACTTTCTTTAAATAGTACCCAGTATAACTTTTTTCATTTTTACTTACTTCTTCCGGAGTTCCACTAGCGATAATTTGTCCTCCTTTATCACCACCTTCAGGTCCTAAATCTATAATATAATCAGCTACTTTAATGACATCTAAGTTATGTTCAATGACTAAGATAGTATCTCCGTTATTAACAATTCTTTCGAGTACTTCAAGTAACTTTTTAACATCATCAGTATGCAATCCAGTTGTAGGTTCATCAAGGATGTATAAAGTTTTTCCTGTTGGTCTTTTTTGCAAATAATAAGCAAGTTTAACTCTTTGAGCTTCCCCGCCACTTAAAGTAGTTGCAGGTTGACCAACTTTAATATACCCAAGTCCAACATCAATTAATGTTTTAAGTTTTCTAGCTAATGAAACATGAGGTTTAAAGAAGTTATACGCATCTTCAATCGTCATTTCTAAAACATCAAAAATATTTTTACCTTTATATGTGCATAAAAGCGTTTCATCATTATATCTTTTACCATTACATTCATCACATTTTACATAAACATCTGGTAAAAAATTCATTGGGATTCTTGTTACACCAGCACCTTGGCAATGTTCACATCTTCCTCCAGGCATATTGAAAGAAAATCTTGATTTATCAAATCCATGTGCTTTAGCTTCAATCGTTTGAGCAAAAATATCTCTAATATCATCAAAAGCTTTTACATAAGTCGCTGGGTTACTTCTAGGAGTTCTTCCGATTGGTTCTTGAGAAATATTAATTACCTTATCAATATTTTCAAGACCTTTAATTTCTTTATATTCACCAACATCAACTATCTTTTTATCAATGATTTTTTGAATTGCGTTATACAAAGTTCCATTAACTAAAGAGGATTTACCACTTCCACTTACACCTGTAACACAAATAAATGACCCAAGAGGAAATTTTACATTAATGTTTTTAAGGTTATGGACTTTACATCCTTTTAATTCAATGTAATTTCCATTACCTTTTCTTCTTTTTTCAGGTACCGCGATAAAATCTTCACCAGATAAGTATCTTCCAGTTAAGCTTTCCTTACAGTGTTTAACTTTTTCTAGGTCTCCAGCGACAACAACTTCTCCACCATGTACGCCAGCTCTAGGTCCAATATCAACGATATAATCGGCACTTTTTATCATTTCATCATCGTGTTCGACTACGATTAAAGTGTTACCAAGATCTCTCATTTCTTTAAGTGAATTAATTAATTTTTCGCTATCACGTTGATGCAAACCAATCGATGGTTCATCTAAAACATAAAGAACTCCACTTAATTTAGAACCTATTTGGGTAGCAAGTCTAATACGTTGACTTTCTCCTCCACTCAATGTCATAGACATACGAGCTAAAGTTAAATATTCTAATCCTACATCTATTAAGAATTTAACACGGTTAAGAATTTCATTGATAACCATTGATGAAATAGTTAATTGATAAGGTGTTAATGTGTTTTTTAATTCTGAAACAAAATCATAAAGTTTATTTAATGGTAAACATGTCATCTCATAAATATTTAAACCATTAATTTTAACACTTAAAACTTTTTCATTAAGTCTAGCACCATGGCATTTTGTACACTCTTTATCTTTTAAAAACGAAGCATACCATTCGCGAGAAAAATCACTTGTTGTTTCCTTATGAAGTCTTTCAATTTTAGTTTTTACACCTTCAATGAAACCCCTTCTATGAACAACATTTCCACTAGAACTCTTAATTGAGAAATTTAATGGTTCTTTACTACCGTTCAAAATGATGTCAATATCATCCTTACTTAATTTCTCAAATGGTTTATCTAAATCAACATTATAATGTTTTAATAATTCTTCAAATGTTTGCCAGTCTAAATTAGTAGTGCCAACAACGTTTTTATAATATGTAATTGCGCCTTCGTTAATGGATTTAGTTTTATCAGGAACTAATAAATCTAATTCAACTTCTTGAGAAATACCTAAACCATTGCATGAAGGACAACATCCTAGTGGCGAATTAAAACTGAATAATCGTGGTTCAAGTTTTGGTACAGTAAATCCACATATCGGACAAGCGTTGTGCTCGCTATATAGATGTTCTTCATCACCAATAAGAGTTAAAACAAATCCGTTCGCCCATTCACTAGCAAGTTCAACAGCTTCAAAAATACGACTTCTACTATCTTCTTTTAAGACAATTCTATCGATAATAATATCGATATTATGTCTTTTATTTTTATCTAAAGTTGGACATTCTTCGATTAAATAAGTTTCTCCATCTACTCTAACTCTAGTAAAACCATTTGATTTAATCTTATCGATTGTATCCTTAAAAGTTCCTTTTTCATTTCTAACAATAGGTGACAAAACTTGAATTCTTGAGTTTTGCGGACTTTTCATGATGATATCAACAATCTTTTGTGCTGAAAACGCGATAATTGGTTCATTATGAGTTGGACAATAAGCGACTCCGATTCTAGCATATAAAAGCCTCAAATAATCATAAATTTCTGTTACTGTCCCAACCGTACTTCTAGGGTTATGAGAGACGCTCTTTTGATCAATTGCAATTGAAGGAGATAAACCCTCAATACTTTCTACATCAGGTTTTTCATAACTTCCTAAAAATTGTCTAGCGTAGCTAGATAGTGATTCAATATATCGTCTTTGACCTTCAGCAAAAATAGTATCGAAAGCTAGTGTTGATTTGCCACTTCCACTTACACCTGTAAAGACAATAAGTTTGTCTTTAGGAAGAGTAACACTAACATTTTTTAAGTTATTTACCTTTGCGTTTAATACTTTAATTTCATTAATTGCCATAAAACAAATTATAACTTTTAGAGTATGTTTTTAAAAGTTAAAAACTTATATAGAAATGACAATTCCTAAGTTTTATCGTTGTGTTTTCAGAAAAAATTTTCTATATTTTCAATGCAACCGCTTACAATCGGTAATAAATATACATTTATGTATATTTTTTAAAGTAATTATGATATTTTATATCTAGATTTTTGGAGGTACTTGTTATGAAAATGAGAAACGTTGCTATTATCGCTCACGTTGACCATGGTAAAACTACATTAGTTAACCAATTATTAAAATGCAGCGGAACATTTAGAGACAATGAAAAATTAGAAGATAGAGCTATGGATAGTAATGCTATCGAAAGAGAAAGAGGTATTACAATTTTAGCTAAAACTACAAGTATCAAATATAAAGATTATAAAATTAACATTCTTGATACTCCTGGCCACGCTGATTTTGGTGGTGAAGTTGAACGTATCATGCACATGGTTGACGGATGCTTATTACTTGTTGATGCATTCGAAGGAACTATGCCACAAACTAGATTCGTACTTAAAAAAGCCATTGAGGCAGGTGTCAAACCAGTCGTTATCGTTAATAAAGTCGATAGAGCTAACGCTAATCCTGAAAAAGCTGTTGACGAAGTTTTACAACTTTTCATGGAACTTGGAGCACCAGATGAATTCTTAGATTTCAAAGTTGCTTATACTAGCGCATTAAATGGAACAAGCGCTTTAACAGGAAATCCTGAAGACCAAAAACCAGGAATGGATCCAGTCTATGACCTTATCGTAAGCGAAATTCCTGAACCAAAAGTTCAAGAAGAAGGACCACTTCAAGTCCAAGCTGCACTTCTTGATTACAACGATTATGTCGGAAGAATGGGTATTGGAAGAATTCAAAGAGGTACAATTAAAGTAGGAACTACGGTTTCTTGTGCAAGACTCGATGGAACAGTTAAACAATTTAAAATTTTAAAACTCATTGGATATTTCGGATTAAAGAAAGTCGAAATCGAAGAAGCTAGTGCTGGTGAAATCGTCGCTATCGCTGGTTTACCAGATATGAATATCGGCGAAACAATTTGTGAATCGAGTAATGTCGAAGCCTTACCTCCACTTCACATTGATGAACCAACACTTCAAATGACTTTCGGTACAAACTCATCACCTTTCTCAGGCCAAGATGGTAAATTCTTAACAGTAAGACAAATTGAAGATAGATTATTTAAAGAAGCTCAAAAAGATGTTTCATTAAAAGTTAAAAGAGTTCCAAATAGTGAATCATGGATTGTTAGCGGACGTGGTGAGCTCCATTTAGGTATCTTAATTGAAAATATGAGACGTGAAGGTTTCGAAATTGAAGTAAGTAGACCTCAAGTTATTATTAAAGAGATTGATGGTATCAAACAAGAACCATACGAAGATTTAAGCGTTGAAGTTCCTAATGATTTCGTTGGAGATATCATGACTTCTCTCGGATCAAGAGATGCTGAATTAATCGATATGGATTCAGGAGATGTAAATACAAAAATCAATTATATTATTCCTTCTAGAGGTTTAATCGGTTTTGTAACTAATTTCTTAACTCTTACAAAAGGTTATGGAATTATTGCCCATACATTTAAAGAATATAGACCAGTTGCTCAAGGCAAGATTGGTGAAAGACAAGTCGGTGTTTTAGTCGCTACTGAAAGCGGCCAAGCAACGCCTTATGCTATTCAACACATTGAAGAAAGAGGAACTATGTTCATCTATCCTGGCGCTCAAATTTATGAAGGAATGATCGTAGGCGAAAATAAATACGATATGGATTTAAGTGTTAACGTTTGTCAAACTAAAAACTTAACTAACCAACGTAGTGCTAACAAAGACCAAACAGTTGTCTTAAAATCACCAAGAAAAATGACACTCGAAGCTTGCTTAGATTATATTAACAGCGATGAACTCGTTGAAGTTACTCCTACAACATTTAGAATCAGAAAGAAGATTTTAAACAACGCTGAACGTAAAAAATACGAGGCAAGAATAAAATCAGCTAATTAGTATTTATTATTACTCAACTTTAAAGAGGATCGAAGTTTAAATCGATCCTCTTTTTTTTAATTAAAATTATAAAACTTAGTCTTTTATTTCTTCTTTTTTAAATGGAATTTTATTCATCTTAAGAAGTATTAAAGATAATATGGTCTTAACGAGACAAATTATGCAATTTATTCGATACTTTTTAGTGATTCGGACATTGAGATTTTGTTTACTCTTGTAGAAATAATTAAGTTAGCAACAAGAGCTGTAACAACACTTATTAAGAAGGAAATTAAATAAGTAATTGGAAAAATCACATATTTCCAGTCGATAAGTTCAACTTGGTTAATACCTAATGCTAGCATTTCTAATGGCAATCCAATAACCATACCTAATAAAGAGCCCATAACAGTCAAGATCATAACTTCATAAATCAAGCTTGAAGCAATTTCGAATCTAGAGAAACCTAGAACTCTTAAAGTTGCTATGTCACGCTTTCTTTCATTGAAATTTAAGATCGCTAAATTAATTAAAACAACTACAGCAAGTAAAATAGCAAATATTTTAATTGTTAACGTCATTTGACCAACGCTTGACATATAACCATCAATTTTTTCGATATTTTCATCATAAGTCATCGCGCTATAAACAGCAGGGCATTTTTCAAGAATTTGAGATTTAATTTCTTCCGGCTTATATCCTTCTTTTACATCAACCCAAACATTTGTCGGACTCTTGATATACTCTTCGCTTCCTTCTCTATAGAAGAAAACACCATTCGCTGAGAACGCATAGAAGATTTTATCGATTTCATATTGAGTAGGTTTTCCACCCATTGTTAAAGTGATTGTTTCACCTTCTTTTACTCCGAGTTTTTTAGCTTTTTGCTCCGTGAGGGCAATTTTATTTTTATCCCAATGTCCGCCTTCTAATTCATCATCATATTTAAAGAAGTTTGAATTCATTGAGATATAATAAACAGCAGAATTAATCGAGGCGGTTTTACTTGAAACTTGACCTTGTGAAATCGTATATTCTTCTGCCTTATCCACTCCTTCGATTTGAAGAATTTGATTTTTTGCATCATCAGGATTTAAACCTGAATTTAATGAAATTGTTAAATCACTTCCCAGGAAGTTAGCGATTTCTCTGTCTTTACCATAATTGATAGTGTCGTCAATTCCCATTCCACAAATTAATAGTCCTGTGCAACCCATGACCCCAATAATTACCATTATTGATTTAGTAGCATGCACTTTAATATTTCTAAAAGTCATCATCAAAGAAGTGTTTTTAATAGTTTTTTTATTGGCTTTTAGTTTTAAATTAGGAGTTGACGTTCTCATAGATTCAGCTGCACATAACTTTAATTCTTTTCTAATAAGCAAATAAGTTAATGAAATTACTAATCCTGAAATCAATAACCAAACTATTAAAGTTACAAGTCCTGGGAACACATATGTTAAAGGTGGAATTGTATATAAAATCGAATATTTAATATTTAACACATTAGGAATAATCGCTGGTCCAATTAAGCAGCCCAGTAAAACACCAATTGTTGCAACAACTAGCATTATCGTTGAATAATAAACAAAGATTTTTGTTTTGCCAACTCCAAGTGCCTTCATTGTTCCGATTTGTGTTCTTTCTCTAATGATAAGTTGAGCAATTGTAGTTAAAACAATAAGTAAAGCAACAACAAAGAATATGATCGGAAAAACAAAAGTTAATTGTTTTGCTTGAGTGATATCATTAATAATTCCTGCAATAGAAGCATTGGTTTTTCTATCCATTACAATAAGAAGATTATTGTTCTCTTTATTTTTATAATAGTTATTTATTTGATTAACTAATGTATCTCGATCAACACTTTTATCAACACAAATAACAATTTGATTATATAAATGAGTTAATACATCTTCTACAAATTTATTAGATTTATGATTAACAGCAAACTTAATATCACTAACCACTAAATGGATGAGTGTATCGATATATACAGCGTTTTGATTTATGAATTCAATGACTTTATCAAGTAAATTTAAAACACTTTCATTATCTTGAACTGAATCTTTAACATTATTAATTGATTCAATTAAATGAGTTGAATTTACTTGAGCACCTAAATCGCTAACAATTGAATTAACCAAAAGCCTAGAACTAAGCAAATAATTAGAAGAAGAAAATGTCCCATTTTCAACATTCTCTGGATGTTGCATGATTCCATTTACTTTTAAATCATAAGTAACACTATCTTCTTTTAAATATTGGTTGCTTACATCAAGGAGGACTTGTTGAACTACTGAAATATTGCTATTTAAAATTTGAACAAGCAACTTCTTTAAAGTTTCATCAAGATCTAAATTTTCTAATAACGATGAAACAATACTTTTTACCGTTTCTTCATCATTTAAAACATTATTTACAAGTACTTTTAACGTTTCAGTTTGAAGTGAAACAGGTAAAGAGTCACCTAATGTAAAATTTTTACCAGTTAAAGTTTTATATTTGGCAATAAGAGTTTCATCAACAAAGAAGAAATTATTGTCATTATATTGATTAGAAAAAAAAGATCCTGGTTTATTTATTGTTGGGAAAGTATCACTAATTAATCCATTAACACTATAAGAAAGAATGTTTGAAGGCAAAAATAATCTAGTTTCACTTTTACTTTCTTTTCCAGCAACAGACTTAACGAAATTTAAATCACTATCCATTTGTTCTAAGTTATCTAATTCAGGTGTGACTGTTACCCATAAATCACTTAAGTTACCATCATTAAAAACTTTATTAACTCTATTTTCAAACCCTTGAGCGTTAGCTTCAAGACCGATATATAAAGTACAAGAGATTGCAACGATAAAAATAATTGATATAAATTGCTTAATGTTTCTAAAAATATCTCTAAAGCACTTTTTCAATAATACTTTGATGAATCTCATACGTTACCACTTGATATCTTCGACTTTTTTAGGATTTTTAATCACTAAATTACTTACAACTTTACCATCTTGAATTTCTATAATTCTATCAGCACAAACTGTAAGTGCACGGTTATGGGTAACAACAATAACTGTTTTTTGTTCTTCTTTAGCAACTTTATATAAAAGATTTAAAATTTGAGCACCTGTTTTGCTATCAAGAGCTCCCGTTGGTTCGTCACAAAGTAAAAGTGTTGGATTTTTAACTAAAGCTCTTGCTATTGCAATTCTTTGTTGTTGTCCTCCACTTAATTGAGAAGGAAAATTTTTAGCTTTGTCTTTTAATCCAACTAATTCGAGCATTTTTAAAGCATCATAATGTTTATCAACTAATGAACTTGCGATATAAACATTTTCATAAGCAGTTAATGATGGCATTAAGTTATAAAACTGGAATACAAATCCAATATCGTTACGTCTAAATTTGCTCAATTCTTTCTCATTCATTTTAGTAACATTTTTTCCATCTAAAATGTAATCGCCGCTTGTTGCTTTATCCATTCCACCTAAAATATTTAATAAAGTAGATTTCCCAGCACCACTAGGGCCTAAAACAAATACAAGTTCACCTTTATTGACCGAAAAACTTGCATTATCTAAAGCTTTTACTTCAGCTTCGTCTTTTTTACTATTGCCATAAACTTTTGATAAATTTTTAACAACTAGTTGTCTATTTTCATCCATAACTTCCACCCCCTTAGAATAACGGAACAATAATTCTTAAAAACGCCCAACCAATTCTTTTCCAAATCGACTTATTTAAATATTCATTTGCACTTTGTGGTTTACCAGCTTCTATCATTCCATCAAAGTCTTTTTTCATATCTAAAACTACCGATGAATTCGCGATAAATACACAATTTTCAAATTGTAGATATAAACTTCTTAAGTCAAAATTACATGTACCTGTTAAACCTAATTCATCATCGCAAACCATCATTTTTGTATGATTAAATCCTGGTGTATATTCATAAATTTTAACACCACACGAAAGTAACTTTGCATAATAACTTCTTGTGGCATTAAAAACCATCTTTTTATCTGGAATTCCTGGAGTGATAATGCGAACATCAACTCCACTTTTAGCTGCATTTTGTAAAGCGGTTAAAAGTTCATTATCTGGAATTAAATATGGTGTAGTTAAATAGCAATATCTTTTTGCTCTACTGATCATTCCTAAATAAACATCTCTACAAGTATCTTCACCATCAAAAGGAGTTTCGCCAAAAGGTTGGAAATACCCATCATCTTTTAACTCGATTTCTGGATGGAGATTTTTATTATTTTCAAAATGGAATAATTTAGAATCTTCTGGATTCTTAAAATTGGAATTTAAAGCCCAGGAAGTTAAAAATACGTTAGTTAAACCGTTAACTCCTTCACCTTTTAGCATGATAATGTTATCTTTCCAAACGCCAAAACGTTCTACTTTATTGATGTATTCATCAGCCAAATTACATCCTCCAGTAAAACCAACGCATCCATCAATAACTAATATTTTTCTATGGTCACGATTATTTTGTCTAATATCAACAAAAGGTCTAACTCTATTAAAAGCAAAGCATTTTATTCCATCTCTTCTAACTTCTTCAAAGAATTGAGCTTCGATTTTTGAAGCAGCTCCAAAATCATCATAAATAAATCTTACATCTAATCCTTCATGAGCTTTTTCTTTTAAAATGTTGTAAATAGAATCAAAAAATTCACCTCTTTCGATAATATAATATTCAATGAAAATGAATTTTTTAGCTTTTTTAAGTTCTTCGATCATTTTTGGAAAACCAAGTTCTCCAAATTCGAAATATTCACTTGTAGTATTTTTATAAACACCACTTAAAGAACTTTTATAAATTCCTCTTGAAATGAAATAAGCTTCTACATTAACTGTCTTTAATTCATTTAGAGTTTCAGTTGTATCATCAACACTTTCCATGAGTTGAATGTTAATTTTATTAATGCGTCTTCTTTTTAAACCATTTGTCGTAACTTTTTGTGCGAATAAAATATAAAGAAAAGCACCTACAAATGGTAAACATAACAAAATAGTCAACCAACTAACTTTGAAGTCGACTTGAACGTCACTATTTGCAATAAAGACACCGCAAACCATATCAAGAATTAGCAAAATAAGTAAAGAAACATAATATGAAGCAACATAATCTTGGCTCATCAAAAGAAGCGTTAAAGGCACTACGACTAAAAGTGTACCAAGTAAAAACGCTAAGCCAGAAATTACAACACGTAATCCTTTATTTTTTTTCTTTGGTTTTTTAATTTTATCGACGTTTTTCATAACAATATTATTATAACAATTAGTTAATTTATATTCTTATAAAACGGACATTTTTTTCATTTGAAACTAAATTAGAGTTTAAAATTTTTTAAATGATATTATTTCTATTCTTCTAGCGCTAAATAGGTGCCAAAAATATGTTTAGTTTAGCAAAAAATCTAGTTTTAATTTTAAAGATCGAAATATAAAAAAGAGCTTCGTAATGTAAGCAGGTTCTCTTAAATTTAATTTCTTATAACCTACCTTCTTCACGAAGCTTCATATAAAATTAATTTTCTTTTTTAATAAATTCATAGAATTCATCGAATGAATCTACGATTGGAGCATTAGTTTTTTCTAACACCTTTCTTGAGTTATGTCCTTTTGTATATAAAACAGGTTTTAACCCAAGAGCTTCAGCAACTTCAAAATCGTGATATGTATCTCCTATCATAACTGTTGATGAAGGTTCAATTTTATTCTCTTTTATAAAGAGTTTTCCATAGTCAATTTTTCCTAAAGCAAGGACATTTTTACAAGCTACAATGGCATCGAAATATTCTAAGATACCCAATTGCTCAAGTTGGAGTTTTAAAATGTTTTCTTCGGAAGCAGATAAGATATAAAGTTTATATCCATCCTTTTTGAATTTTTCTAAATTTCTTTTAACGCCTTCATTTAAAGATGTTTCTTTTTCTTGTCTATTTGTATAAGCAGTGAAGAAAGTATTTGATAATCTTTGAAAATTAGAGTCACTAACATCAAATCCAACAAGTTCATAATATTTTTTAACTGGGAAACAGAAATTATCTAAGTAGAATTCTAAATCTGCAGTAGGTAAATTTTCTGCTTTAAGCATTTCTGATTCGATATCGAAACATAGCTTAGTATCGTTTAAAAGGGTACCGTTAAAGTCGAAAAAAATATTTTTAATCATTATCTAGAACCTAATGCCCTTTCAATATCGTCAATTTCTTTAATAATTGAACCGCTAAGATTGTAACTTCCATCTTCAGTAACTAAAATATCATCTTCAATACGAACACCAATACCTAATTCTTTGAAATATAAGCCTGGTTCATCAGTAATAACATTTCCTGGAACTAAAGGTAAATTACGATCAGCTGGGTCATGTGTATCTAAACCGAGGTGATGTCCAATTGAGTGGAAATAATATTTTCTAATTTCGCTTTCATTTTGGATGAGACCTGCTTTTACACATTCTTTAGCCATAAAATTTGTAGCAATGTCATTAAGTTCTTTGATCGTGATTCCAGGTTTAATGGTGTCAATGATTAATTTATTACATTCAAGAACAATAGTGTAGATCGTTCTTTGTAAATCGCTAAATCTACCATTAGCTGGATAAGTTCTTGAGATGTCTCCGCAATAGAAATTGTTTTGACTTCCTAAATCAAACAAGACTAAATCTCCATCTTTAATTTTTGCTAAAGGTGTTGGGTAATGTAAGCATGTTGCATTAACTCCACTAGCACAAATTGTTGGAAAACTTAATTCACTGAAATCATAATCTTGGATTGTGTAATAGAATAAACTCGAAAGTTGATATTCATAAAGTCCTGGTCTAATTTTCTTTAAGATATTTTTTAATCCGATATTAGTTTTATTAATAGCTTCTTTAAGTTCAGCGATTTCGTCTTTACTTTTAACCATTCTTAAAGAAACAATTTTTGAATAAACATCTTCAACTTCAAGCCAAGGATAATTTAATTTAAGAATATCTTTTGTTTCTTCAACAGTTTTAAATCCTTCAATGATATTTTCAGGTTCTAAATCAAAGTAAATCATTGAAATTCTTTCAAAAGAGCTATCTTTTTTCTTTAAGATGAGATCTAATTCGCTTTCAAATGCATTTAAATACATGACATTATCGATGCCACTTAATGCTCTAGCTTCATCACTAGTTAATCTTTTGCCGGTCCATTTCTCTTTAAGTTCGTCATATTCACTAACGAATAAATATTCTTTAATGATTCCATCTTGCTTAGCAACAAAAAGAATCGAACCTTCTTGTTTGACTCCAGTTAAATAATAGAAATTTTTGTTTACACAGAAGTCATAAGTTTCATCTGCACTTTTCTTTTTTGCTACACCAGCATAAAGAATTAAGACGGAATTATCTTTTAAGCAATCGTAAAGTTTTTCTCTTCTTTCGATAATTTCTTTAACTTGAATCATAAACTATTCCTCAAGTGCTTTAACAATTTCTTTAACTTCAGGCATTAAATCAACGATATCTTCGGCGCTTCCTTTATCTATTAAATTAGCAACTGATTGTCTAATTGGTAATTTAGTAATAGCTTTTGTGCCTGTTGACTTAGTAAATTCTTCAAGTTTTGAAGGTCCATAAATTTCGATATGTTCATTACATTTTGGACATTCAACATAACTCATATTTTCAACAATACCGATAATTGGAATATTCATCATCTTAGCCATGTTAACTGCTTTTTTAACAATTAAGGAAACTAAATCTTGAGGTGAAGTTACAATAATAATGCCATCTAAAGGAATTGATTGGAATGTAGTTAACGTTACATCACTTGTTCCTGGTGGCATATCAATTAATAAATATTCAAGTTCGCCCCAAGCAACTTCTGTATAAAATTGTTTTAATAATTGGCAAACAAGTCCGCCTCTCCAAATAATTGGATCTTCTTCATTTTCTAAAAGTAAATTTGATGAAATGATTTTAATTCCACCTTCACTAATCGCAGGAACGATGTGTTGATTTTCATTTCCATAAGCATTTTCATGAATATTAAAAGAATTTGGAATAGAAGGACCAACAATATCACCATCTAAAATTCCTACTTTTTTACCTTCTTTATTTAAAGCGCTAGCAATTAAAGAAGTAACAAAACTTTTTCCGACACCACCTTTGCCACTAACAACAGCGATAGTTTTCTTAATTTTTGATTCTTTGTTTAATTTAACTTTTTCGATTCTTGAACTGCAGCCCTCAACACCGCAAGATTCGCAGTTATGATTACAACTTTCACTCATATTAATCTATTTCCTTTCTGTAAACGTAATTTATTTTTCCGATTAAATCTAACTTCCCATAATACAAAGAAGTTAAATCTTCATTAAAGTCTTTAGGGGTTAAAAAATCTACAATTATTTTATCATTAAAAGCAGTATTTATAACTATAAAACCCATCCTTTTTAAATAATTAATGAACGTTTGATAAAAATCTATTTCTAGTTGTACTCGATACTTCATCATTTCAATAAGTTCGACTTTTTTACTAGCATTTATTACCTCGGTAGCACTTTTTAAATACGTTCTTAAAAGTCTTCCACTTCCTAAAAGTGTTCCACCAAAATATCTAACAACTACAACTAATGTATTTGTAAGATTTGCGTTATGTAATTGGCCTAAAATCGGTTTTCCAGCTGTGCCTTGAGGTTCACCATCATCGCTATATTTTTCTTGTCCTTCATAAACGAGGCCATAACAATAATGTCTAGCTTTTGGATACTCTTTTTTTGAATCGTTTAAAAAAGTTTCAAGCTGACTAATGTCAGTTAATGGATACGCAATCGCTATAAATTTAGATTTTTCAACTTCTAACGAATAAACTGTCTTTTCTTTAATAGTTAAATTATTTTTCATAACAATATTTTATTATATAATAATAACCATGAAAGAAAAAATTAAGTGCAAAAAGTGTGGTCTATTAATTGACGAAGATTTAAAAACTTGTCCATATTGTGGTTATGCTCAAGACAACGAAAACGAAGAAAAAAAGGAAACCATAACTCCAGAAGTTCTTACTGTTGACAAAAAAGAAAAAATCGGTTTCTTTGATTTTCCTAGTCGTCAACTAGAAATAACCCCTCAAAAGTCTATTATTTTATTTTTAGTCGGATTTTTAGGGCTAAAATTTCTAGGCGAATTAGCAAAAATAATATTTGCTGTTTTACCTAATTTAGGATTTTTAAATGGCATCGAAGGTCAAGCAACAATCAATTTTGTTCTCTACTTCTTCTTGTTTGGATTCTTACTTTTTGTCTTAAATTCCGACGTATTAAAGTTTTCAAAAGATTTTACTAAAGGAAAAACTTATCTTAACGGAATCATGTATGGTTTCTTCATGATAATTGTTTCAAGTGCTGTAGGTTCAATTTTTAGACTTTTAGATCCTAGTACTGGAACTAACGCTAATGAGGCTGGAGTTGATTCAATTACAAGCATGTTTCCATTTTTATCACTAATTGTCTTCGGCTTTATCGGACCAATATGTGAAGAATTTACTTATAGAGCTGGATTATTCAATGCTCTTAAAAAATTAAATAGATACGCTGCTTATTTTGGTACTGCAATTATATTTGGCTTAATTCACTTCAACTTCGCATCTTTTATTGATGGAACTTATATTACTGAACTTATAAATTTACCAACATATATTGTTAGTGGTATACTTTTATGCTATTTCTACGAATATGGTGGTTTAGCTGCAAGTATTACTGCTCACGCCACAAATAACGTTTTTGCTGTTTTACTACAAATCATTGCTGGTATTTAATCATGAAAAAGATTTTATCTTCATTCTATCTAAAGCTCATAGCTATCATTTCAATGACTTTTGATCATCTTGGCAAAACGCTTTTATTATTTTATCCACGTAATGAGATAATTCAATTGATAGAACCAGTATTTTCCATCATTGGAAGACTAGCTTTTCCGATTTTTATATTTTTAATCATTGAAGGGTTTTATCACACTAAAGACATTAAAAAATATTTTATAAGAATCGGAAGCATGGCTTTATTAATGTTAATAGGATTTTTAAGTATTGCTTTCATTCCTAATTTTACTGGTACAAGTAACTTAATAAATTATGGAAATATATTTGTAGATTTATTAATCGTTTTATCATTTTTATATTTTATAAATAGTGAAAACAAATACTTTAAGTTAATCAGTTTAATTCCTATCACTTATTCAATTATATTTTTATTAATTCAAAGTAATATAATTTCAATAAGTAACGGGAACATATTAAAAGTACTTGCTGGATTTGCTCCACAATATAGTTTTATTACACCTTTAATTTTGTTCATGTACGCCTTATTAACAGCATTTAGAAATTATTATTTCATGAAAAGAATCGGTAACGAAGTCAACGCCTCTAACATTTTTAGAATTGAGACTTTTGATTCAAGAAGTAATATTTTCTCGATGATTATCGCGTTTTTGACAATTATCATGACTATCTTAACGTTCGCAAGCGGATTAAATTTAAATACGAACTTTGTTATTAATACATATTTCATATTCGCAATAATTCCTATTATGCTTTATAACGGTAACATCGGTTATACGAACAAAATTATTAAGAGTGCATTTTATTTGTACTATCCTTTATCTCTTTGTATCATTTATTTGATAGTATATTTAACAACAATAATTTGATAAATAAACTCTATCTAATAAGGAGGTAAAATATGTTAATTCACTTAGGAAACCAATCACAATTTGAAAACGTTATAAAAGAAGGTGTCGTTCTAGTCGACTTCTTTGCTACATGGTGTGGTCCATGCAAAATGCTTTCACCAGAACTCGAAAAATTAGCTGAAGATGATAAAGATATCAATGTTGTTAAAGTTGATATTGATGAATTTAATCAATTAGCTGCTGAATACGACGTTAGAGCAGTTCCAACATTAATTCTTTTTAAAGATGGAAAACCTGTTTCAAAAGGAATGGGATTTAAACCATTACCAAGCTTAAAACAATTCGTTAACCAAGCTAAATAATAATTTTGATCGCTAAAGGGTTTAAGATTTATCTTACGCCCTTTTTATTTTGGTTTATTAAACTTTTTTAGCACACAAAAGAATTTAGATAAGTCAGATTTCAACTTACCTAATTTTAGGCATAGGTTTCCCACCCTAGAGGGCGCATAAACAATCCCTAATCACAACTCAACCACTTTTAATTAATGAAGATTCGATATAGGGAAAGTCAGCCATAGGGTGGGCAGGAAATTAATGATTATGGCTAACTCGATTAATTCCTGGAAAAATTATTTTCTAATCATATTAAGCCTTTACGAATAAGAAGTTTTATAGAGCTAGATTCACTTTAATTAATCAATGCGCATCAGTTACTACTAGTGCTCTCGCAATTGCAATTTTATATCCAACTTGATATGACTAAAACTAGTGTTCTTCACTTAACACAAAAGGAACAAAGATGATTTTTTTCAAAATTTCTAATAAATATTTTTAAAATTGCGTTTATAGAATCGCTAAATACAACTTTCTAATCAAAAAATATCGATGCTATCGTGTTTTTTACCACTGCACAAAACTTTAAAATAAAAAATTCTTTATAAAATACAACTTAGACAAATCATGTTTTATAAAGAATTATTTTTCTTTTAATAAACTAAAGTACGGTTGTTAAGAAGAATACAAGTAGCATCAATGAAACTATGAGCAAAATTACTCCTAGACTCATTCCAAAGTTAGAAAAGTCTTTTCCTTCTTTTTTATTAAGTCTAGAAAGATGTACACCAATAGAAGATACAACAATTGTGCTAATCGATAAAACTAAAGCGACAACACTTAAATAGATATAAACAAAAGAAAGAATAACAAAGATAAATGTGGCAAGCGAAAATGTAAAACCAACGACTCCACATACAGTTAGTTTTCTTTTTTTAGGTGTTTTTTCTGTCTTTTCTTCTTTAATTTCTTCCATATCTATAATTCTACCACTCTTCCTCTTTTTTTATCTTTAAAATAAACAAAAAATTTAATAATTAAATAGAAAGTAATCGGCACAAAATATCCGCCCATATCAATAAAAGCATCATTCACACTTGGTCCTCTATTATCAGCAAAACTTTGTACATATTCTGATAAAAAAGCAATAAAAATTCCTATTAGAGCTGAGCTTAATAATATTAGATATTTACCTTTATCATCTTTTTTATATGAGGCAATCATTAAGATTAAGCTTAAACTAGTTATTAAAAATAACCCAAAGTGACCGACAAGTTTTCTTACTAACTTTTTAAAAGTTGGATCACAAGAATCTATATTTGCTCCGAATATATTTAAGAAATTAGCAATTAATTCGCCAACTCTTCCACTAGAAGCGCTACTACTCGATCCATTTTCAGCACTTAAATAAAATATCGCCCCTACTAGAAATATATATAAAAGAAGAAAAAATACAAAAAGTACAATATTAAATTTAGAACTCAACTTTTTCATCTTTAAATTTTTGTACTTAATAAGAAATATTTATTTGTATCTTCATCATAGAAAGATTTATAAGTTCTTATTAATTTATTTTCTTGAATCATTTTTTCTGATTCTTCTTTGCCAAGTAAAGTTACATTAAGACTATAAATTTTATTGTTTTTCATCTCATCTTTGATTAAATCAGCAACTTCATTAATTTGTTCAATAGTTAATGAGTCTTTTTGATCAACTACTTCAAAAGATAAGTCATATATTGTTTTTATTGGATCTAATGTTTGGATGGTATTCATTTCACCGATAAATTCTTCATATTCTAAGTTGATGATTAGGAAGAAATAAACGCCGAATACTGCTCCAAAGAAATTGACTACAAGTACTGGAATTGATTCAAACATTCCGTAAGCAAATTGTGATAATAAAATTGCTATGAAGTAGAAGCATAATGTTGTTTTCTTTTTAGACATTTTTATGCATTTATATAATGAACTAATAAAGAAAATCGCGATAAATGAAGCATAAATTATTCCACCAGTTGCAAAATATTCGACGAAAGTATTGTGCATATAGTAGATATAGTCACCTTGTGTTCTAGGGATTAAAAGATGTAATCCATATCCAAATCCGAAAATCACATCTCTTAAAGTTGCGTTTTTATAACACATTTCAATAATACTAATTCTTTCACTATCCATTCTTCCTAAAACTACTTTTAATAAGTCTTTTAATGGATATAATTCGCCTTGATACATAAATTGAATGTTTTTAAAAACATACAATTCAAGCATTACAAGAATGAAAATAACTATTAAAACACTTAAATAACTAAATCCAGCTAACTTAGATTTTTTAAAACATGGATATAATAAATAAATCATTAAGAAGAATAAAAGAATAAATGTAGATAAAATTGAAGCTCTGCAAGCTGAAGCATAAATGAATGGAGTAAAAACTAATGAGAAGAATGCTAAATATTTTTGTTTATTTAGTATTCCTAAGAAAATAAAAGATAAAACTCCAACATAACAAGTATGTCCAAAGACGTTTCCAATCGTATAGAAAGATCTTATCCAATTATTTCCTATATAGTTTTTATCAAAAATATTAAATTCAGGACTAAAAACAATTTTATATTTATCCATTTCAGTCACTAACGAATAAATTACTGCTGTAAAAGCGAAAATAATTACTGCTATAAGAACAAGATTAATAAATAACTTTGAATTTCTAGTTCTTCTGATTAATGCATAGAAAGCATAAATCATTAATATAGATAAATAGAAAGTACAAATCGAATAAATTCTCTCATTGACTGTTGGACCGTTATTTGGTGGAGTAAATGATCCAAAAAGATGTGAATTATCTTTTAAAGAAACAAGTACAACCATGTAAAAAAGCATTGTCACTAAAGTTACGATGAACACGATACTTTTCTTACTAAAATCTATAAAACTATTTTTATAAGCGATATAAATCGAGTAAGCATAAAGTAAACTTATTCCTAATGGTATAAGAAGAATTGCCCATAAAGGTAAAGGATCTCCAAAAACCATATATGGAGGATATTCACCAATATTAGCTTCTAATATTTGTCCATAAACTAAACTTAATCCGATTGCTACAAAGAGCACAAGAAAATATATTAAATCGTAATATTTCTTAATTTTTTGTTTCATACTTCTCATATATTAATCTTTTTATATATCTTTTTCTACTAGCTATATTTTTAAGCGTCAATTTCTAGCATTTAAAATAACTTTTCTACAATAACAATCCGCGTCTCACAAGGCGCGGTTTTTCTCTTCAGCCTACAAGGCTT
>ERZ1036460.134-NODE-134-length-52366-cov-18.007226_pt1 | contig 52366 bp, 36 predicted proteins | sample MGYA00514229_ERZ1036460 | MGnify/ENA primary metagenome ERZ1036460 (study PRJEB33795, sample SAMN09464921) | human gut metagenome | host: Homo sapiens | place: USA: Stanford, California | collected 2016-08 | study: EMG produced TPA metagenomics assembly of the...
AACAAAAAAAGGCCTCCAAAGCGGAGGCCTTAATATTTAATCGTGTAGATTATTTTCCTCTTTTTAAGAGAATTTCAGCTTGAGCAGCTGCGAGTCTTGCGATTGGGACTCTGAATGGTGAACATGAGACGTAGTCTAAACCGACTTTGTTGAAGAATGCGATTGATTCTGGATCGCCGCCGTGTTCTCCACAAACACCACATAATAATGTAGGTCTTGTTGCTCTTCCATCAACGACAGCTTTGTTAATAAGTTGTCCGACACCTTTTTGGTCGACGTGTTGGAATGGATCTGATTCGAAAATCTTCTTGCTGTAGTAAGCATCTAAGAATTTTGATGAGTCATCTCTTGAGAATCCGAATGTCATTTGTGTTAAGTCGTTTGTACCGAATGAATAGAATTCTGCTTCGCTTGCGATTTCGCTTGAAAGTAATGCAGCACGTGGAATTTCAATCATTGTACCAACGTGGTAGTGCATCTTAACGTTGTTTTCTGCTAAGACTTTTTCTACTTCGTCGACGATGACTTGTTTGACATATTTGAATTCTTTAAGGTCGAGAGTTAATGGAATCATGATTTCTGGTTCGATTTCTCTGCCTAATTCTTTGCTTGCTTTGATAGCAGCTTCGATGATAGCTCTTGCTTGCATACGTCCAATTTCTGGGTATGTAACGTCAAGTCTACATCCTCTGTGTCCCATCATAGGGTTGAATTCGTGTAAGTATTCAATTCTTTCTTTGATTGCTGAGACTGGTTTATTTAATGATTTTGCTAATTCTTGGATCTTTTCTTCTTCTTGTGGTAAGAATTCGTGAAGTGGTGGATCGAGTAATCTAACGTTAACGTTGATGTGTTCTAATCCTTTCATTGACATGAATAAACCATAGAAGTCTTCTCTTTGATATGGTAAGAGTTCTGCTAATGCTTCTTCTCTACCTTCAACTGTATCGGCTAAGATCATTCTTCTCATGTGGAAGATTCTGTCTGTTGAGAAGAACATATGTTCTGTTCTACAGAGTCCGATACCTTCAGCTCCAAATTCAGCAGCTTGTAATGCGTCTTTTGGTGTATCAGCATTTGTTCTAATGCTTAATCTTCTGTATTTATCAGCAAGTTTCATCATTCTTCCGAAGTTACCAGCTTTTGTATCTGCAGGGATTAAAGCTAAAGCACCTTCGTAAACTTCACCTGTTGAACCATTGATTGATAATGTATCGCCTTCTCCGTAGACTTTACCGTTGATTGTGAGTGTTCTCTTTTCTTCATCAACAACAGCAGTGCTACAACCTGTGATACAGCATTTACCCATACCTCTAGCAACAACAGCAGCGTGTGAAGTCATACCACCACGCATTGTTAAGATACCTTCAGCGCTAACCATACCTTCGATATCTTCTGGTGATGTTTCAGCTCTGACAAGTAAAACTTTTTCGCCTTTTTCTTTTCTTGCTTTTGCGTCTTCAGCTTCGAATGATAAGTGACCGACAGCAGCACCTGGTGAAGCTGGGTTACCTGAAGCGATTGAAGTAGCAGCTTTTAATGCTTTTGGATCAAATGTTGGGTGTAATAATGAATCGAGTAAAGCTGGTTCAACTCTTAAGACAGCTTCGTCTTCTGAGATGAGTCCTTCATCTAATAAGTCGAGAGCGATTTGTAAAGCAGCAGCAGCTGTTCTCTTTCCGTTTCTTGTTTGTAAGAAGTATAATTTTCCGTTTTCAACAGTGTATTCCATGTCTTGCATATCTCTGTAATGCTTTTCCATGTTTTTAATTGTTGATTCGAATTGAGCATAAACTTCTGGCATTTGTTCTTTTAAGTAGTCGATGTGGAATGGAGTTCTAATACCAGCAACGACGTCTTCGCCTTGAGCTTGTGGCAAGTATTCAGCATAAACTTTCTTTTCACCTGTTGAAGGGTCTCTTGAGAAAGCAACACCTGTACCTGAATTTGCGTTTAAGTTACCGAAAACCATTGATTGAACGTTAACAGCTGTACCCCATTCGTATGGAATTGAGTTCATTTTTCTATAAACGTTAGCTCTTGGGTTGTCCCATGATCTAAAGACAGCTTCAACAGCTTCATGTAATTGAACATATGGATCTGATGGGAATTCTTCACCAAATTTTTCTAAATAGTATGCTTTATATGCTTTTACTAAGTCTTTTAATTGTTCTGTTGTGACTTCTGTATCAACTTTATATCCGTTATCTTCTTTGATTTTGTCAAGCATTTTATCCATATCTGTTCTTGGCCAACCTTTTGCGATGTTGGTGAACATTAAGATAAATCTTCTGTATGAATCGTAAGCGAATCTTTCGTTTCCTGAAACTTTAGCAAGTGTTTCAACTGACTTGTCGTTTAAACCAAGGTTTAAAATTGTGTCCATCATACCTGGCATAGAAACTCTAGCGCCACTTCTAACACTAACTAATAAAGGTGTTTTACCTTCTTCTAAACCACCGAATGATTTTCCGGATTCTTTTTCAGTATCTCTAATTCCTTGATCGATTTGATCAATGAGTTCTTTTGGCATTTTTTTGCCACTTTCATAATAAAGAGTACATGCTTCTGTAGAGACTGTGAAACCTTGTGGAATTGGAATTCCGATGTAGGTCATTTCAGCTAAGCCGGCACCCTTACCTCCGAGGAGCTCTTTTCCTAAGCCGTGAGCTTCTTTAAAGAGGTATACATATTTTTTTGCCATTTAAAAACCTCCAATATTGGCAGTTGTTTAACAACTCGCTAATATTATAATAGTTTTTTAGTTAGGATTAAAGTTGCACACCGCAAAAATCGCAATTATTTTTTAGAAGAAATGCAATGTTTTTGCAATTTCATTGTAAATATTCTACTCACAAAAAATAAAGAATTAAGTAAAAAATAGGCAAATTTAAATTGTAGTTTGTTAGCGTACTATTCTTGGTGTTTGATAGTGAATTATTTTATGTTGGAATTTATAATAATGTCATGATGATTATTAAAAATGGACTAAAAAACTTTTTCATAAATCTAAAATATTTTTTCATCCCTTTAGGCACATTATTCCTAGGAATAATAATAGGTTTTTCTATCGTCTTGCCATTATTAAATGTAACCTTAACAACATTTGTTGAAAACATCTCTTCGCTTTCGCTAATAATTGATGGAAATGCGTTCGTAGATTCACTTTGGGGATCGTTAAGTAAACTAGATTGGTCGAATACATTCGATGCTTTAGGAATTTTATTTTCAAGAGAATATTTAGAAACAACCATTACAGACTCACTTAAATCTCTACTGGTAAATTATGATCAATATGTAGTTCAAATTGAAGGTTTTGTATCTATTATTATCAATGAAATTACAGTTTATTTAGGTGTAATTATAGTGTGTTTAGGAATTGGCTTTATTGGTGGATTTTTCCTGATTAAAATACTTGTTCGAAAAGAAATTGCTGATAGAAAATTCTATCAGCTCATAATTGTTACTATTGCTGATACGATTCTATCTGGTGGGCTTATGACACTATGTATTTATTTGTTTTCTTTATGGAAATTTAGCGCCTTAGTTTCAACACTTTTGTCTTATATAATTTATGCTTTAATTGCTTTATATGAAGCATATATTGTTCATGGATATAAAAAGATTGATGTTAAAAAAGTAGTGACAATAAAAAACAGCAGTCATTTAATTTTGTCTGATATTGCGATAATTGTAGTTGCTTGGATATTTTCATCTTTATCAACTATGGTATTCAATGAACTTGCCGGGATCGTTATTGGAATTACATTCATGGAAGTCGCTTTTGTTGTGATTGGAATGAATGCAGAGAGTTATGTAAAAGAACTTGTTGAAAATCCGAATTTAATCGATTCTAAGCCAACAATTAAGGAAAAAATAAATAAGGTACAAGAAGAAAAAACACAAAAAAGTAAACCTAAACCAAAAATTAAAACAGTTGTTACGAAAGCAAAAAGTAATTCAAAAAAATAGTTAAATATTATATATTGACTTTATTGACGTTATTCGACGTTCAATGTATTTTAAATTAAATAAATTCAAAATCATTCGATTACATCGAATGTTTGATGACAAATAGAGGTTAGTCTATGGAAGAAAAATATGTTATTTCTATTGATTATGGAACTCAAAGTGTAAGGGTTTCGATTATTGATAGAAACGGAAATTTTAAAGCGTTTGAACAAGTGGTTTACGAGAACCCATATTTTTCGCCTAAACCTGGATATTGCGAACAAGATCCTAATTTTTATTATGGATGTATGTGTAAAGCGGCTAAAAAATTAACTGAAGAACATAAAGATTTGTTAGATAAATGTGTCTCTATTTCTTCGACTTGTTTTAGAGATACAGCTGTATATTTAGATGAAAATTATCAAATTGTTAGACCGTCAATTATTTGGTTAGATCAAAGACAAGCTTCTTTAAAAAAACCTATTCCTCTACTATACACAGCTGCATATATCGCTATTAGAATGTTAGATACAGTTAAATTAAATAGAAAAAGAACGCCTGCTGTTTGGCTTCAAGAAAACGAACCGGAAAATTATAAAAAGATAAAACATTATGTTCCTTTAAACGTTTACTTTAACTATAGAATGTTAGGTGTTCTTAAAGATAGTGCTTCAAATATGACAGGCCACTTTCCAATGAACTTTAAAGAAAGAAAATGGTATAAAAAAGGTTCTATAAAAGGTTCAGTTTTTAATATAGACCCTATTTTAATGCCTGAAATCGCCTTAGAAGGGGAAGTGATTGGAAAAATTACAAAAGAATGTAATGAAGAAACTGGTTTTCCGATTGGTTTAAAATATATTTGTACAGGTAACGATAAAAGTTGTGAAGCTTTAGGTTGTGGAGCAATTACTTCGAATTGTGCCCATGTAAGCTATGGCACAGGAAGTACAATCGCTGTTATTAGTGAAAAATATTTTGAGCCAGAAAGATTTTTGCCTTCCTATAGTACATGTTTCCCAAATCATTACACTGGTGAAGTACAAATTTATCGTGGATATCGGATGCTAAAATGGTTTTTACACGAGTTTGGAGATAAAGAAAGTATTGAAGCAACCATCGAAAAAGTTGCGCCTGAAGAATTGCTTAATGACAAAATTATGTCTATACCTCCAGGATCAGATGGATTATTGCTTCAACCTTATTGGGGACCAGGACTAAGTAGACCATTAGCTAAAGGGTCAATTGTTGGATTTTATGACGTACATACAAAATATCATATTTATAGAGCAATCATTGAAGGCATTGGTTTTGCACTTAAAGAAGGCCTTGAATCTATTGTCAAACGTGGAGGATTCAATGTTCAATATTTAACTATAAGTGGTGGTGGTTCTAGAAGCGATGCGATTTGTCAAATTACTAGTGACTTATTTGATTTACCTGTTTTTAAAAGTGAAACATATGAATCAAGTAGTTTAGGATGTGCGATGGCTCAATTTGTAGCTTTAGGAACATATAAAGATGTAAATGAAGCCAAAAATAAAATGGTTAGATATACTAGAAAATTCACACCTAATAAAGTTGCAAGCAATGCGTATAAAGAATTATATAAAGATGCTTATGTAAAGATTTATCCTTCTTTAAGTAAGATTTATCGTAACTTAAATAACATAAAACAAAGACATTATAAATAACTAAAAAAACACCTAGAAAACTACTGAAATAGTACTAGGTGTTTTATTTTATATGGATTTTGCAAGGTTTTTGCTTGGAAAAATGAAAAATGGTGAATTTATATCGGCTGCCGTGTATAAAAAAACGAAACTTAAATTTATTTTTCTAAACTTAAAAAATTGTATATAAATTCATAAAATAATAAAATATAAACAAGGATAGGAGGAGCAAATAATCAGGAGGAAAACAAATGAGTGTTGCAAGTAGTGCATTGTTGGTTCCTTTATGCGTGAGCTCTTTAAGCGGACAGCAAGCACAAAATGAAGACAATTTGATAAGCGCATTTAGAATGGTTTATCAGACAGAACGTTTTAAATTCTTTGATGATAAAGATGGTTATGCATTTTTACAAAGTAATTATTATGCAACTCGTTTTACAAGTGAATCAAAATTAATAATTATAGAAAGTAATTTAGATTTAACACCAGGCTATATTGCGTTTCATAATGGGAGTAATAGTTATTCACCTGTTGGGTTTAAAAGAGCATGCCTACACTTAAAAACTTATCCATGGGAAAACGAAATAGATTATTCTCTTATTGAGTTCAGGTTTAACTTTTTATAAGTTGGCATATCCAAGCGAAGGTGGTGAGATTCACACAACTATTTCTAGTTCGAGTAATTTACATCTAGAAATTCAAGGTTCCACTGAAATTGAAAAAGGATTACTCCATTTAAGTGTGAAAGTTGTTAGTAGTGTTACTGGCTCGTTGGCTATAGATATTGACCACAGTATCAGCTCTACTTACAAAGATCCTTGGCTAGATGTATCTTATAATGATAAAGATCCTTCTGAGATTCAATGGCTTTTCGAGGCCACAGACCCTGATGTTGCCGGAAGAAAAACCTTAAATTTCAAATCATATTATGTTTTTGAACTCTTAGAAAACTCTATCAATGATATGTATAATGAAGAGTTTTATGTATCGTATGAAATTATGTATGAAACATCGTTATATGGCAAACGCACTAAAACAGATGAAAAATTGATAAGGTTTAATTGATAATAGAAATGAAGAGAATACGAGAGTCAATCATTCTAACAATAAGCTTAATCGCTACGTCTTCTTGTGGTTTAAATAATGTTGGAAAAGAAGACACGTTTATTAATGTTCTTAAAGATAAAAGAACTAAAGGCTTTTATATTGATAAAAAGAAGTTACCTCTTCAAGATGTTGCATCAGATGGGTTGAGCTTAAGTGTTCTCGGTGAATTCAATAACGACTATAAATTAAATTTTCATATTCTTATAGATGATAATAATTTTTATAAGCGAGGAATTAATGCTTTTGATTTAACGAAAACTAGTAAAAATTACGAAAACAATATTGCACACGCTTACACTATTAATAATTCATCGATTTTCGGAATGACTTATCTTGATGAATCGACCATAAGAAACGATTTAAACTATGACATTGTTGGTGACTATCCGGCTTACGAAAATGAAATAGCGATAACTGATTATTTCCTTCATAGGTGGAGTAAGTTTGGAACTTATTTGATTGATGAAGAAAGCGACTATTCTTATATTTTTGGAAGTGACATTAACGAAACAAATGTACTAAACAAGTACATGGTAATAGCAGGCGAGAAGTTTAAAATATCAGGAATCATCAAGACTAATATCGACTATAAAAAATACGAAGATAAAGAAAAAAGTTTAAATGATCGTGATGAAAAAACTTTACTTTATTACAAAACAGAAGATGATGTAGTAATGAGTTTCCCTAATGTTATTTATGTATCAAGACTCTATTATTCAGATTCCATTAAAGAAAATGTATATGATTTATCAAAAACACTAAGCGATAAAACTGTATCACTTAACAGGATGAAAATCTTAAATGTTGCTAAGGAAAATAGAACTGAAACGATCTCTATAAATTTAGATTCGAACAACAGAAATAAAAAAGTTTTTGTGTCTTTGGATTTTCTCTATGAATTAGTATTTAACAGAGTAAAAGAACTTTTGTTAAACAAAACCACGAAAACACAAAATAAAACCTATTATATATATGAACTCGATGAGAAAACTAATCGAGTAGTAAAGAAAGAATACATCACAGACGATCTCTTTATATATCTTCGCGAGTGTGAAGAAGATATTTACAATTACGCTTTACATAACTTACCTAAAGACAAAAATTTTGATCGATTAGCTAAAGAATTCTGTAGAGACACTGAGGCGACCGAAGAAATTAAAGCATTTATATTTAAAGAATTAATTGTTAATGACCCAGGTGAGTTTATACAGCTTTATGGTGACTGTTTTAGTGAAGAAACTAAAGAACTTGTTAACGATTTTTATTACTTATATTCGGTTGAAAATTACAAGACGATATTTGACACTTTTGATAGTTCTTATCTATCAAAACTTAGCTTCATTAATAAAGCACGTACTTATTTTGGAGATACAATATTTACTGATTATGATTTAGATTTTAGTGAAAATAATGTTAAAAAAGTATCAGAGAAAGTTAATCTTGCAGGTTACATTTTAGTTAAAGATGAGTATGGTCGTAATATTGTAGTCGATGATGAATTGTTTAATACTTTTAAAGGTGAAGACAAAACCATACGATTTAATAAAGCAATAACTGTTTATGAGCCGATGTATATGGAATATGTAATGAAGTTTTTTGATGAAGTAATTAAAGATGATAGTGGGTATTACGACATAAAGAAAGATGTATACTTTGTTTCTAGATACCTCACAAACATATATTGAATGCAATTAAAAACACCTAGAAAACTACTGAAATAGTACTAGGTGTTTTGTTTTAATTGAGTTTTGCAGGGTTTTAGCTGTCAAGTTCTGATTTTTCCATCGGATTGACGCCAGCAAATTGTGAGTTATAAAGTTCGGCATAGAATCCGTTTTTAGTAAGAAGTTCCTTGTGATTTCCGGTTTCTATAATATGACCTTTTTTCATAACGATAATAAGTTTAGCGTTTTTAATTGTTGATAATCTATGAGCAATAACGAAACTTGTTCTACCGACCATTATTTTATTTAATGCATCTTGAATTTGTTGCTCTGTTCTTGTATCGACTGAAGAAGTTGCTTCATCTAAAATCATGATTTTTGGTTTAGAAACGATTGCTCTAGCAATTGTTAATAATTGTCTTTGACCTTGAGAAATATTTTCGCCATCTTCGCTTAACATAAAGTCGTATCCTCCAGGTAAAGTAGTGATGAAGTGATGAATATGAGCTTCTTTACAAGCAGCAATAATTTCTTCATCAGTTGCGTTAGGATCGCCGTAAAGTAAATTTTCTTTGATGGTTCCTTTGAATAACCATGTTTCTTGTAAAACCATGCCGATACTTCCTCTTAAAGCATTGCGAGTGTAGTTGAATACAGTTTTACCATCAAGTTTTATATTACCGTTATTGAAAATATTTAAGATAATGTGTTCTAAGTTATTTGCAAGTTTTTGTTCTTCTACGCTTAATTCTTTAGTGGCATTTGCTTCAGCTTCTTTTAAGTAATTTAAAACGAGTTCTCTTGCGTGAGATGTGTTTTCTTTTAATGAAACGTTTTCAATGTTGAAGTCTAAAGTTTTTTGGTAACCATACATTGAATTAATTTTATTAACGATTCCGTTAACTTTATTAATTAAGTCATCGGTGTTAGCGATATTTGTAATGTCATAAAATCTCATAATGAGATTAACCATTGTTGTTTTTCCAGCACCAGTTGGACCAACAATAGCTACTGTGTCGCCTTTATTTACGTGAAGTGTGAAATCTTCAATTAATGGTTTATCTTGTAAATACGAGAAGAAGACGTGATCAAAATCAAATTCACCTTTAATTTCTTCTTCGTTATCGCTAGCGGTTTCTTTATCTTTAATTTCTTCTTTTTCATCTAATAAAGAATAAATTCTTTCACCGCTAGCTAAAACTGATTGAATAACGTTAGCGATTTGTCCGATTTGTTGGAATGGTCTAGTAAATAAATTTAATAATGTGAAGAAAGCAACCATTGTACCAACTTGTCCGATAAGGCCTCCAACAACAGCGATAGCAACATAAGCTACGTTATTGATAAAAATTGTACTTGGGAAGATGAAACCACTTAAGAATTGTGATAATCCATCTGCTTTCGACATTCTGATATTTACTTCATTGAATTCATCTTCGATATCTTTTTCTTTATTAAATAATTTAATAATACCGAATCCAGCGTAATCTTCTTCGATTTTGCCGTTTAAAATGCCAAGTTCTTTTCTATAAGCAACGAATTGCTTTTGCGAGAATTTAGAAACTAAGAAAACAACAGCGATAGTGATTGGCAAAGAACATAAAGCAACTAAAGCAAGTTTCCATTCATAAACAAACATCGCGATAAGTGCGCCAAGGAATAAGCTAATTCCCCCACTTAATTGAGTTATGATGCTTTGTAAATTTCTTGAAATATTATCAACGTCGTTAGTTCCGACTGATAAAGTGTCTCCATATGGTACTCTATCGAAATAACTTAATGGTAAAGTATCTAATTTTTTAATAATTCGATCTCTAAATTCGTAAGCATACTTTGTTGAAACATTTACACTGATAAATTCAGCAGCCCAACTTAATATTGCGCTACCTACATAAAGTCCAAGTAAAGTTCCGAAATTGATAAAGAAATAATCCCATTTTATTCCGATAACGTTATTTAATACGTCTAAATTAAATAATGGGTTATCTAGTGACATATTTCCATCACCAGGAAGAGCTGCGTTTAAGAAATCTGCAAGAATTAAAGGAGCTACAATAACTAATACACTAGATAAAATAGCTAAAATTGTAATTGCTAAGACGAGATATTTTTCTTTCTCAAAATCTTTCATCATTCTTTTTAATGTGATTGAGAAATTTTGAGGTTTGCTGTCATTACGATTTCTATTACCGTGCATTGGTGGCATATTAATTACCTCCTTCTAAAGCAGCTTGCTTGATAAGTTGAATAGTTTTATCAACTTCTTCAGGATCAAGTTGTGATTTAACGATGTCTTGATAAACAGAACATGACTGTAATAATTCAGCGTGAGTGCCTTTACCAACCATCTTTCCTTCGTTTAAAACTATGATTGTGTCAGCGTCTAAAATCGATGAAACTCTTTGAGCAACAACGATAACACTAGAATCACCGACATAATTTGTTAATGCTGCTCTTAATTTAGCGTCAGTCTTAAAATCTAAAGCACTAAATGAGTCATCGAAAATATAGATTTCAGGTTTTTTAACAAGTGTTCTAGCGATAGCTAGACGTTGTTTTTGACCACCAGAGAAGTTTTTACCGCCTTGAGCTACATAACTATCTAAACCATCAGGTAATTTTGAAATAAAGTTTTTAGCTTGAGCGACTTCAAGAGCTGCATTTATATCTTCATCACTAGCATCTTTTTTACCGAATTTGAGGTTTTCTTTAATTGTTCCTTTAAATAAGACAGCTTTTTGAGGAACGAATCCAACGCTATTTCTTAAATCTTTAACGTTTAAATCTTTAATATCAACACCATCTAAAGTAATTGTTCCTTCGGTAGTGTCATATAATCGAGGAATTAAATTAATTAAAGTTGATTTTCCACTTCCTGTAGAACCAATGATAGCGGTGGTTTTACCTGGTTTTGTTTCAAAACTTATATTTGATAAACAAGGTTCTTTACTATCAGGATAAGCAAATGAAACGTTATCAAATTTTATAATACCTCTAGTTTTTCTAGAGTTATAAATTTCTTGTTTTTTAGGATCGATTGTTTCTTCGTTGAAAGCATTTTTAAGTTCAATAACTTCATTAATACGACGAGCACATGCGCTAGCTTGTGGGAACATTACAGCGATCATTGCTAACATTAAGAAGCTTTGCATAATTTGAAGTGAATATTGAGCAACAACACTTACGTTAGTGATAACACTAGAAATTGCTGGGTTAAAAATTCCATTAACGATTAAGTTAGAACCATCTAATAAGAAGAAACCTAAAGCATAAATTCCAATATAACAAAGGTTAAAAATAATGTTGACGGTTGGGTTAACAACAGTCATGAGCTTATTAACTTTTGCACTAATCTCAGTCATATCTTTATTAGCTCTATCGAATTTATGATATTCAGTTTGTTGTTGATTATAAGCTCTAACAACTCTAATTCCGGTTAAATTACCGCGTAAAACAACGGTTAAATTATCAATCTTAGTTTGAATTTGCTTAAATAATGGTGTTGCAAAATGCATTATGATAAACATAACTACAACAATTAACGGTATACAAACCGCTAAAACGATAGATAAAACAGCGTCTTGAGTTAATGTTTTAATTAATCCGATACACATATAAGTTGGTGACATAACGACAATTCTAATAGCCATTAATAAATAACTTTTAACTTGTTCAATATCGTTAGTGGTACGTGTGATAAAAGTTGCTGTTCCGTATTTGTTATATTGAGTTGAATCAAGGTTATTAATTTTATGGAATACTTCTTTTCTTAATTCTCTACCTGCAATTGCACTTAATGTAGCTCCTAAGAAGTTTTGAATCGTCGCTAGAATTACAACTCCGCATGAGATTAAAACCATCCATCCTCCATTAATCCAGATTTGTGTAATTTTATCTGGGTCTGTACTGACGATAAGTTTAGTGATGTTTCCCATGTATTCAGGGAGCATTAATTGAAGATAACATTGTAGGATAATAGCACACATTGTTATAACAAAAAGGTACCATTTACTTTTCAAACATTTTAATAATTTAAACATTTGTTATACTCCTTTATATAGTGAAAAAAATGAATAGAATACGGTATCAGAATCAACCGCTTTGCTAAATGTTTTAGGAAATTTAATATGAGCAAGCGCTAAAGATCCTATATACATCAAGTAATATTTAATTTGTTCGGTTAATTCCTTTTTATTTAAGTTTGGTCGAGTCGAAGCATATTTATCAAACGATTTTTTGAGGTAATTTAATAAAGTTTTATCTTCACCTTTGTGTTTGTAATTTGCTTCGTTTAGTGCGAAATGACCGTTTGTAAATAAATACAAGTAATAACATGAATCAACATTGCCTTCAAAAATCATTTTTATAAAAAAGTCATTTGATGCTTTTAAAAATTCTTCTCCAGGCTCATAGATTTCCATGTACTCTTTCAATTTAGCAACGAATTTTTCTTCACAGATCTTTTTATGAGCAAGTAGAAGATCGTCTTTACTTCTAAAATAATGATAAAGAAGAGTTCTTGAACATTTAGTAGCTTTAGCGATGTCGTCCATCGTAACTTGTTCGAAGCCAAGTTTAGCGAATAGCTCAACGCTTTTACTTAATATTTCACTCTTTCTTTGGTCTTTAATTTCTTTGTTTTGCTTGTAAGTTCTAGGCATAATTTATCACCAGTTTTATGTTATCTATGATTGACAAATGCGTCAATAGAAAGCAAAGTGTGAACTTAAATCTGACCTTAAAATTAAAATTTAGTCTTTTAAAATATTATTTTTGAATTCGAAAAATGAAATTATTAAAAAAATAAGAAAATTTTTGAAAAAAATGTCTACTCGTTCTTTTGTGTATAGTGAAAGGAGGAAAAATAGAAATTCCTTTTACTTTAATCTAAAAATTATAGATACTATTATAGATGGTTAGGAAGAGAATATGATTTTAGTAGTTGGATTAGGAAATAAAGGCAGAGAATACGAAAATACAAGACACAACATGGGATTTGATGTTGTTGATAAATTAGCTGACGCACTTGGAGTTACTTTCGATAAAAGTGGATTTAAAGGTGTGTACACAAAAGCAAAATATTTCGATGAAGACATTGTTATTTTAAAACCAATGACTTATATGAATTTGAGTGGAGATTCAGTTATTGAAGTTTTAAATTTTTTCAAAATACCATTTGAAAATATGATAGTTGTTTATGACGATATGGACACACCGGTTGGAAAATTTAGAATTAAAACTCAAGGATCTAGTGGAGGACATAATGGTTTAAAATCTATAATCGCTAGAACTGGAAGGCAAGATTTTAAACGTATAAAAATTGGTATTGGTCATCCTGAATACGATGTAATCGATTTTGTTTTATCAAAACCTAATAAAGAAGAAAGAGATTTAATTGATGAAGCTCAAGATTTAGCTGTTGATGCAATAAAATTATCGATTAAAGAAAGCTTCAATAAAGCAATGACGATGTATAATAAAAAATAGGTAAGGAACTTGATTAATTTATTACAGAAAGCATTAGATTTATTTGAACTCGAAGATAGCAAAAAAGTTAATGTAGTTGATTCTTATATCGGATCAATACTTTTAGCGTACAAAAAATATAACGAAAATGATCGAAATCTAGTTTTATATGCTTCTAATTCATATGAAGCGAATAGATTGTTTGAAGGTTTATCTTCTTTTGTAGATAAAGATAAAATAGTTTTATTACCATCTAATGAATTAATTCGTGTTGATTATATAAGTGAGTCAAAAGAATTAAAAAGCGAACTCATTTATGGATTATATAAAATTAGACATGAAAAGCATTTAGTAATTATTGCGACTACATCGAATCTAATTAGATTTTTACCAAAAGTTGAGCTTTTTGATGATAGTTTTATTTCGGTAAAAGTTGGAGATAAAATTGACTTAAATGAACTCAAAAATAAACTAATGAAATTAGGTTATATTAGAGTTAGTAAAATTGATCAATCACTTGAATTTGCTTTTAGAGGTGGAGTCATAGATGTATTTTCTTTAAATTATGACGATCCGATAAGAATTGAACTTTTTGATGATGAGGTTGAATCTATTAGAAAGTTTAAAATTGATACACAACTCTCTTTTGAAAAAATGGAGGAGTGTTTATTCATCCCAGCAACCGTAAATCTTTTAAGCGAAGATGAACTTCTTAAAGCAAAAAATAAGATAAATTATCAACTAGAAAATGACTTAAAAAATATAAGTGAAGAAGATAAAGACATCTTAAAAGGAAATGTTGAAGAAAGTTTAGAAGAGATATTAAAAGGCGATATTTCTAATAAGAATTATAAATATTATGGGTTTTTGCAAGATATTCACGCGTCTTTGTCGGATTATTTAGAAAATTCAACGGTTATTTTAACTTCTATTGATGATTTTTCTAATGCAAAAAATCAACTCATTAAAGAGTCGAACGACTTCTTGATTGAATTGCAAAGTTCGCTTTCGTCAATCTCAAGACTTGAATATTTTAATGATCGAGCAACCATTTTCCCGAAAGGTTCAGAAATAATTAAACTCAATCAATTTTATCTAAACGAAAACGATCTTTCGATACCTTTAAGACAAATACAAGAATTCAAAGGCAAAGATAAAAACGCAAGAATGATTTTAGAATTTTATTTAAACAATTCTTCTAAAATATTAATTCTTTATAAGTCTGATGACGAAAAGGAAAAGATAATAAATGTTTTAGATACGCTTGAAGCTTCTTATTCACTCACTGAAGCACACGAAATAAATCTTGATACAAGTGTTAGCTTATCTAGATCGATGATAAATTTATCTTTCGAATTTTCAGGTGAAAACATTGTTGTTATTTCTAGCGAAACTTTGCTTGGAGAAAAAAGTAAATTTTTAACATATTCAACTAAATTCAAAGAAGGTAAAATCATTGAAAGTTTAGAAGAATTAGAACCAGGTGATTTTGTTGTTCACGAGAAATATGGAATTGGTAAATTTTCTAAAATAGAAACGATTGAGTTAGAAGGTAAACATAACGATTACATCGAGATTTTATACGCTAATAACGATAAGCTCTATATTCCTTTATACCAATTTAATTTGATCAGAAAATATGTTGGTAAAGAAGGTGCTGTACCTAAATTAAATCATTTAGGAACCAAAGCTTGGGAAAAAACTAAGAAGAAAATCAAAGATAGAATCAACGATTTAGCCGATAGACTTTTAGAGTTATATCAATCAAGAGCTAAAATTGAAGGCTTTGCTTTTGAAAAAGATGATGAAATTCAAAAATCTTTCGAAATCAGTTTCCATCACGATTTAACAGAAGATCAAAGTCGCTGTGTCGAAGAAATTAAGCGTGATATGGAAAGACCGATACCGATGGATAGATTACTATGTGGTGATGTAGGTTTTGGTAAAACTGAAGTTGCTTTAGAAGTGGCTATGAAAGCTATTTTAAGTGGAAAGCAAGTTTGCTTTTTGTGTCCAACAACATTATTAGCGATGCAACACTATAAAGTAGCGAAAGAAAGATTTAAAGATTTCCCGGTTAGAATAGAAGTTTTAACTAGAATGAACACTAAATCTAACGAACATGACATATTAGAATCATTAAAACAAGGAAGAGTAGATTTATTAATCGGAACACATAAAGTGCTCTCACAATCGATACTTTTTAAAGATTTAGGACTTTTGATTATTGATGAAGAACAACGTTTTGGTGTTGAACAAAAAGAAAAAATCAAAGAAAGATATAAAAATATTGATGTCTTAACTTTGAGTGCGACTCCTATTCCAAGAACTTTACAATCTAGTTTAGTCGGATTAAAGAGTATATCAACAATTGAAACAGCTCCTAAAGGAAGAATACCTATTCAAACTTATGTTATTAATTATGATGAGAAAGTAATTAAAGAAATTATTCAAAGAGAATTAGGAAGAAAAGGACAAGTTTATTATTTATATAATGATATAAGTGAATTAGGTAAAAAAGCACTTATGATCCAAGATTTAGTTCCTGAAGCTAAAATAGGAATTATTCACGCTAAGATGAATAAAGAAGATATAGATGAAATCATGTCAGAATTCTATGAGCATAAATTAGATATTCTTTTAGCGACCACTATTATCGAAAATGGTATAGATGTCCCTAATGCTAATTTGCTACTTGTCGAAAATGCTGATAGATTTGGTCTTGCTCAACTTTATCAAATTAAAGGTAGAGTCGGTAGAGGCGATAGAATGGCTTTTGCTTATCTTATGATTAAGAAAAATCGAAAAATGACAGATGAAGCAAAAAAGAGACTAAAAGCTATTCAAGATTTTACTGAATTGGGCAGTGGATATAAAATTGCTCAACGAGATCTTTTAATTAGAGGTGCAGGAGATATATTAGGACCTGAACAAGCAGGTTTTGTCGATTCGGTTGGAATTGATATGTATATTCGCTTATTAAATGATGCCTTGAAAGAAAAACGTGGAGAAGCGATTGAAGAAGTTAAAAACATTAAATCGCTTAATACAATTGATGGATATATTCCTGAGAAGTTCGCGAAAATTGATGAGAAACTTGAGATATATCAAAAAATATTACAAGTTAATTCTATTTTAATGCTTAACGAATTAAGAAACTCTATTAAAGACCAATATGGAAAATTACCTCGTAGTGTTGCTTCTTTGTTTGTTAAAAGAGCTGTTGATATATATTTAAGTGAAGAAGAGTTTAAATCGTATAACGAATATCCTAGATATATAAAAATAGTTTTAGATGATAAATTTTCATCAATTAATGGTATTGGTACAAGTTTATTTACTGCATTAATTCGTTACACGAACAAGATTAAATTATCTTATCGTGATAAATTGATTAATATAGAAATAGAGAAAAAAGAAGATTGGGTAATAACTTTAATTGAAGTATTGAAAATAGTTCACAAAGTATATTTGTCTCAAAGAAAGGCGAAAATTGTTGATGAGAATAGATAAATATTTAAAACTTACAAGACTAATAAAAAGAAGAACAGTTGCTAAAGAACTTCTTGAAAGAGGTATCTTTAAAATTAATGACAAGGTTGCAAAACCATCTAGCGAAGTAAAGGAAGGAGATATTTTAGTTCTCTTACTTGGACGCCATAAGTTAACTGTTAAAGTTAATAAAATTGTTTCATATGCTAAAAAAGAAAACGCCCAAGATTTATACGAACTAATTAGTGACGAAATTATTAATGAAGATTCAAACGAAATTAAATAAGAAAGAGAAATATCTTTTAGCGTGTAGCTTTGGGCCAGACTCCATGGCTCTATTTGATTATTTAATAAAAGAAAATATATATTTTGAGATAGCTCACGTTAATTATCATATTTTAGAGCAAGCTGATAATGACGAAAAATGTATTCGTGACTATGCTAGAAAATTTAATATTAAAGTACATGTATTAGAAACTGAAATGCCTCTAGATATTAATGAAGAGGATTGGGCAAGAGATGTGCGATATGATTATTTTGGCGAAGTAGCTATAACGACAGGTATTAAAAATGTACTCGTTGCTCATAACGAAGATGATGTGATTGAAACTTTTTTATTACAACAAGAAAGAAATAATATTGTTTCTTATTATGGGTTAAAATATAAATTAGTAAGAAAAAATTATAATGTAATTCGACCTTTGTTAAATTATACTAAGGATTCATTGTTAAAATATTGTTTAGAAAACGATGTTCCTTATTCAATCGATCCTTCAAATTATGATACAAAGTTTAAAAGAAATTTCTTTAGACATAATGTTGTAAGTAGGCTTAGTGAAGCTGAAAGAAACGAGATTTTAAGGGATATAGACTTAAAAAACCACGAAATTGCAAGGATTTTGCTTCAAGTTGACCGAATAGCAGGTTATGAAAAAATTACAATAGATAAAAATTTCTTCCTTAAATATGATGAAGAAATGTTCAACTATATCTTAATTAAAATGATTCAAAATAAAGGTTTTTATGTTCCTATTTCCAAAGGCGCAGCAAGCGAAATTTATAAAGCTTTAAAATCAAAAAATGCTAATTGGAAGTATCAACTTAAAGATGATTTGTATTTATTTTATGAATATGGAAACTTATCAATCCACGGTAAACAAAGTGAATATTTTTATGTAATTGATGAAGCTGATGTTCCTGGATTATTTACTATAAATTCAAATGCGGAAAATTTTGATTTAGTTAAAGATAAATTTCCTTTAATAGTTAAAAAAGCAAATTTATTTGATAGTTTTAAATACGATGGTAAAACGTTGAAAGTTAATAGACAATTTATTTCTTGGAAAGTACCGTTATCTATAAGAGATATATGGCCAGGTATATATGATAAAGATTTAAATTTACTTTATGTCCCTAAGTATCAAAAATCAGTTCAAGATAATAATGGTTTGCTAAAATTTAACTTAAAAGACATTTATAACTAGTTTCATTCTTTGTAAAAACGAACGTTTAATGTAAAATTATAGTCGTATAGATTTTAAGAATATCTAAATACTTTATATATAAAGTAATTCATATATAACGAAAGGAGAACTTAGATGGAGAAAAAGAAGGGTTCTAGATGGTATAGTTTCCTTATTTATGGGGTCATTATTGCTCTCATTGCTTTTTTAATTTATTTTATCGTTAATCAATCTAACCAAAAATATAAACAAGTAGCAACTCAAGATGCTATTAGCTATGTTCAAGGTGATGTAGATGATGCTGATCAAAGTTATGATATTGTTCAAGCTGTTGCCGAAAGCAATCAATCACAAGTTACACTTTATTATACAGCCGCAACTAAAGGTGCTAACGGAGATGTAGTTTTCACAGGTTTTTTTGCAACATTTAATGATGTAGATTTTTATAACACAAAATGGATTTCTGTAGGTGAAGAAGAACCTGTCACCATCCCAGTAGCCTTATATAAACAAATACTCGTTAACAAAGAAAAAGAAATATATAAGCCTTACTTAGAACAAATGTATTTTAATTCTAAGCAATATCAAGAAAATCCATTCTTAAGCTGGTTACCAACTATTCTTTCAACAGTTTTAATTGTTGTTATGGGTGTTTTATTCTTCAGAATGCTTATGAAGAGCGCTGGAGGAAACCAAGCTGCTATGGACTTTAGTAAATCTAAAGCAAGAAGAATTGATGATAGTAAGATTAAGTTTAAAGATGTTGCTGGATGCGACGAAGAAAAAGCTGAAATGGTCGAACTTGTTGACTATTTAAAAAATCCTAAGAAATATACAAAATGTGGTGCTAAGTTACCAAAAGGGTTCTTACTTGTTGGCCCTCCTGGTACCGGTAAAACTTTATTAGCTAAAGCTGTTGCTGGAGAAGTTGGTGTTCCATTCTTCTCAATCAGTGGTTCTGATTTTGTCGAAATGTTTGTCGGTGCTGGTGCTGGCAGAGTTAGAGACTTATTCAAAACCGCTAAACAAAATGCACCATGTGTAGTCTTTATTGATGAAATTGATGCTGTCGGTAGACAAAGAGGTGCTGGATTAGGTGGTGGAAACGACGAAAGAGAACAAACACTTAACCAATTATTAGTTGAACTTGATGGTTTCGAAGATAATAGTGGTGTAATTATTATGGCTGCTACTAATAGATCTGACGTTCTTGATCCTGCTTTATTAAGAGCTGGAAGATTTGATAGACAAATTACTGTTAATTTACCAGATAAAGAAGGAAGAGAAGCTATCTTTAAAGTTCACTCAAGAAACAAGCAAATCGATCCTTCGATCGACTTCGGTCAATTAGCAAAACGTACTGTTGGATTTAGTGGTGCAGACATCGCTAATATTCTTAATGAAGCTGCTATTTTAGCTGTTAGAGCTGGAAGAGAAATGATTGTCATGGCGGACATTGATGAAGCTATTGATAGAAGAATCGCTGGACCAGCTAAATCAAATAAGAATCTTCAAGAAAAAGAAAGAAGACAAATTGCTTACCATGAAGCTGGACACGCAATTATTGGTCTCACTTTACCTCACGCAGATAAAGTTAGAAAAATTACAATTATTCCACGTGGTCAAACTGGTGGACATGTCTTAATGGGACCTGAAGATGACAAGTTCTTAGTTACAAAGAGTGAACTTGAAGCAGAAATTTGTGGATTACTTGGCGGAAGATCAAGTGAAGAAATTTTCTTCCAAGATGTTTCAACTGGTGCAAGCAACGATATTGAAAGAGCAACTGCAATCGCTAGAGCAATGGTTGTTGAATATGGTATGTCTTCACTTGGACCTATCCAATATGAAAAGAATACTGGAAGTGTTTTCTTAGGAAGAGATTACAACAGCCAAAAGAATTTCAGTGTTTCTGTTCAAGATGAAATCGATAAAGAAATCAGAAAGATTATCGAAGAAGCTCATAAGGAAGCTAGAGCAATCATTACAAGAAGAAAAGATGATGTTATCTTAATCGCTGAAACTTTACTCGATCACGAAACAATTACAGAAGAAGAAATCGCATATCTTTTAGAACATCGTGAACTTCCTAAAGAAGTAGCAAGTCAAAAAGATATCGCTAAAGCAAGCGAACAAATCTTAAAAGAAGCCGAAGAAAAAGAAGCAAATCAAATTGCTCCTAAATCTATAGAAAATAAAGTAGAAGAAGCTCCTTCTGAAACTGAAAAACCAACTGAAGAAACTAAAATCGAAGAGACTTCGGTTGAAGAAAAAGACACAAAAACAGAATAAGATGACTTTGTTATTAAGCAATAAAGAAATTAAAGGAAAAGTTATCCTAGCTCCAATGGCTGGGATAACTTCTTTTTCTTATAGAAAATTTATGAATAAATTCGGACCAGCTTTAACTTATTCAGAAATGATTAGTGATTGTGGCTTGATATACGGAAATAAGAAAACTTTTGAAATGTTAAAAACAGATGGTAGTGATAAGCCACTCGGTATTCAACTTTTTGGAGGTAAAAAAGAGACATTATTACAAGCTTTAGAAATTATTCAAAATACCAATATTCCTTACGATATCATTGATGTCAATTTAGCTTGCCCAGTTAATAAAGTAGTTAAATCAAATGGTGGTTCAACTTGGCTAAAAGATCAAGACGCATTATTTGAAATGATGAAAGCTATTTGTGAAACTTCAAAAACACCAGTCAGTGTAAAAATTAGACTCGGATATAATGATGTAAATGTTGAAGAAACAGTCAAAACATTAGAAAAAGCAGGTGTCGCTTTTATTATGATTCACGCAAGAACGAGAAAAGAATTATATAGCGGCAAACCTCGTTTTGAAGAACTAAAGAATATACGAGATATTATTAAAATTCCTTTTGGTGTAAGTGGAGATATTTTTACACCAGAAGATGCTTTAAACGCATTAAAAATCACTAAAGCGGATTACGTTTTAGTGGCAAGAGGCGGTGTTGGAAATCCTGAATTAATCACCAATATTAATAACATTATCGAAGGTAAGGAACTAGTAATCCCGACAATCGAAAAACAAATTTCTTATTTTAAAGAATTTAAGAATTTACTTGTAGAAGAAAAAGGCGAAAAAATTGCTACATCAATTTTAAAAGGGATAGCTCCGAAATTTTTCTTAATGTTTAAAGAAGAAACTAAAGAGTTAAGAAAGCAGTTTGTGTATGCGAATTCTATCGATGAATTCGATAGAATTATTGATGAGTTTTTTAAAAAGATTAATTTCTAAATTTTATAGCTTTCATAAAAATGTAAGAAACAACTATTTGAATTACAAAAAACGAAATATAGAATAAGACATTTAAAGGTATAAAGTAATAGGTAAAATTTAAGGAGTTTGACATATTACCTAAACTTAATGAAATTAATTTAGCAATTGGCATTGCTAAAAATGTCATTAATAAATAGGGTCCATATATTACAAGAAAACGTTGAAAAGAATAAAAACCATCTTTTTTTAATAGGTTAAGATTATTTTTTTCTATAACAGTGATTTGGTAAATGAAAGAAACGATATATAAAAAATATGATATCGATAGCAAATAGCATAAAGTCGTTACCCATTGGACGTTAGAGGAGAGATATTTATTTTTAATGATAATAGTCCTTGATCTTATTCTTTTTTCGATTTCTTCGTATTCTTTTGAACCAAAAGAAAATGAATAGTCGCTCCTTTCGTAATTAAAAGAAAAATCAACATAATTTCTGTTGGCTTCGTTAAAAAAGGAATTTCTATTTTTGTCGTTTAGGAATATTGCAAACGAATTGCTTGTTCTTTTTGAGTCACATAATTTGTTAAAAAGGTTATCTGACACTAGAAAATAATTCGCCTCTTCTATCTTTGGATACTTAATTAATTGTAATGATATATTTTTAAAAATCTCGTTATAATCAGAAGAAAAGGTTAAGTCGTTATCTAAAAGAGGAGGTTTAGAAAAAGTTAATTCTCCTTTAACAAATAAAGAAGGATCGTTGATATAAATAGTGTCATCACTTAGATTTTCTTCTACGTTGAAACCTAAAACTTCGCTTGCATAACTTTTTGTAATCAAATAATAGCTTCTATAAATGTTATTATAATATTCAGCATTGTAATTTTTAGTGTTCCGATAACCATCTTCAAAAAAGAGTAAATTAGCGTTTACTTGATTGTAAGCGTAATCAAAATAATTTTCATTAACAAAGAAACCACTGTGCAAAAGATTAGAATCTTTTACTATGGAAGCTTCTTTTTCGTATTTCTGATCGGAATAATAGTAGGAAACAGTCAACAAATGAGATTCAGCGTAACCACATTCGTTTACTAAATAGTCGTAAAAATTTTCTGAAACATGAATGCTATCATCGTTGATGTCGCTACTAAAGTAGAAATTACCAGACATAGCGTAAGGACTTAAGCCACTTGAAGTGTTTGTTGCTCTTATATTAGCGCCACGAGCCACAAAATATATTGAGTCACTAAAATTTCTAAGAATAATATCAGAATTTATCTTATTTGAATCGAGTATAAAAGAGTTTAAGTTTTTAATTTGTTTTGTACACGCTAAATCAGGAGGAAGTGTTATAACAGGAGTTCCAACATTCAAAAAAGATAGAAACAAAAGAGAAACTACAAAAAACGATAGTAAAAGTTTGAGACGCTTAAAGAAATATAGTTTAAATAGGTTTTTTGAACTATAAAATATTGTGTTTTTTGCTTTTAAGCACGTTTCCTTAACACTATTGTTTTCTGTTTTTTGAGTAGACGAGATTTTGTTCTTAAATAAATGAATTTTTAAATCGATTATTTCTTCTAAATCTACGCCATGGCTAACAATGATAATAAGAGCTTCTTTTTTTAATTCTTTTAGAGTACCAACAATTTTTTCTTGGTTTCTTTTTGATAATGAAGTGAAGACCTCATCTAAAATATAAAGTTGTTTGCCTGGCTTAAGATAGGAAGAAAGAACAATCATCATTTGTTCGCCTTCTGAACAATTTCTAATATCAGCCTTCGTATGTTTAATTTTGCTTTTTGTGTAGATGTCAAATAGATTTTCATTTTCTTCTTTGCTAAGAAAATCTATCAAGTTATTTTTTTGTTTCACATATGATATATGATCTTTCTTTAAATCTTGAATCCTTCTACTTGATAATTTTTTAACGTTTAAGTTGCCAAAAAAGAACTCTCCTTGAAAATTTAAGTCATTTAAAGAAATTATATCTAAGAGTGTTGTTTTTCCAGTGCCGTTTTCTCCTGTTAATAAAACCACACCAGTTGATGGCAAACAAAGATTCTCGTATTTAATAAAATCTATTTTGGAATATTGTTTAATTAAATTCTTAGTACTAATCATTATATAAGATAAACAGTAACGTTTGCATCGCTTTGGAATTTGTCAAGCCAGACAGATGAGCCGTGTGTTGATTTCATCGTTACAGAAAAGGTTGCGGATTTAAGGTCGCTTTCGTTTTGCATGTTTTCCGTTCCGAAAATTGAAAACATAAAAGGAATGTTGTCTTTTGCTGGTCCGCTATACAAGTCATCTCTTGCAGCATCTATGTATCTGTTATTATTTTTGTCTTTAAGTAGTTTATTTCCGTAAAATAAAGCAACCTTATTTGTTAATTTGGTAGCAGCGACTTTATTTTCGACTAACATGTGCGCTATTAATTTACTATTCATGTTATTGAAATCTCTATCAGTAATTGAGTCTTTCCAATGGGTCGAATAGCTTTTTGATTTATACCCACTATTAGCATCAAAACCAATGTTTACTCCGTGTTCTACATAATTAAATTCGTTTGTCTCGTAAACGTATCTCGTTGGATTAATGTCTCTAAGCAAAACATAAGTATCAGTATAAATTGAATAATCTTCAACAGGAGTCGTTACGTATTTAAGTTTACTAAAACTTGATGAAGTGTATTCAGTGTTTACTGTGATAGAATTGAGATAGGCTGGATTATTGCCGTCAAACCAATTACCAACACCTCCTTTGTAGGAAACATTACTACTAACATAAACATCTAGTCTGTATATTAAATGATAAGATTTTTTATATCCGTTGTAAGGAGCGTAATCTTTATGTTTTTCTAAGAAATCATAAGAAACAGTAACTGAAGCAGCTTCGTTGCCAAGCACATTAGATTTGCATATTCCTTTTGATGTCCCTGATTTGATAACTTTATAGGTTTTTGTTTTTTGACCTGTTGATAGTAAAGTATGTTCTACTTCGTTAAAATGCGTTGTGTTTGCTGAAGACATCAAAAGTGGAATGATGAAGCATATATACAATTTTGATTTTTTCATAATATTTACACCTTTTAATTATAAAATAATACAAACGAAAATAAAACATAATAAATTGAATATAGTAAGATATGCAATCCTATTTACTTTTGTTTGCAAATATTACAATTTATACTCGTTTTTTACAAAACGCTTGTTCATGAGAATTTTAAATTTATAATAATTACATATGGCAAAACTATTTTTTAAATATCTATGGCATATTTCTAGTAGAAATTTTTTGCAATCAATTGTGTTTTTGATTATAACAGTTACTTTAAATATGATTATCAACGTAATCACATTTGACACCTCTATTTTATTTGATACTTATGGTTCATGGGCAAACATGCCAACAAAGGAGTATCAAGTTTTTTATCCTCTGTACAATAATGGCTTAATGGGGTTACAAGGTTATATATTTGGATTCTGTTTCTTCTCTCTTTTTCTGGCTGTATATTTATTTATATTTGTTTATTTATTTAAAAGAATTAGTGAAAAAGATGTTGTTCTTTTAAAAATAAAAAACATTGAAAATGCATATGTTAACAATGTGTATTCGATTGGAATATTATTGACAAACTTTTTAGAATTAATTCTTTGTATCGGTTTAACTTATTTAACTTCATACATTGGAAACAACATTTTAAATATTCGAATACCGCTCTTAGTTATAGGTTATCCTACTTATATTAATTCACTAGTTATCTATCTAGCGAAAATAGTTTTCTCAATGTATCAAATAAAGAAAATAACGGTTAGTGAGAATGTGTTGAAAGTGATTAGAGGATACTTCTAATGATCGAATTAAAAAATGTAACTAAAAAAATAGGCGATAGAAAAATTTTAAAAAATGTTAATTTCACTTTTGGAAATACTGGCTTATTTTTAATTACTGGCGACAATGGAAGTGGCAAATCAACCCTTTTATATATTCTTGGTTTACTCGATAATAATTTTGGTGGTGAATACATAATAGATAATGTTGATGTTAAAACTTATAAAAATAAAGACCTAAATAAAATAAGACGAGAGAATTTTTCTTTTCTCTTTTCAAGAGGAAATTTGTTAACGTTTTTAAGTATTGAAGATAATATTTTTATAGGAAAAAAAGCAAAAAAATCTTTTAAACCTAAATATTTGGATTTAGATTTGAAAAGAAAAGCATCGGGTTTGAGCGGAGGAGAAGAGATGCTTGTTGCTTTAGAAAGAGAAAATATACTTAATAAAAAAGTGCTTTTACTTGATGAAATTACTTCATCTTTAGATAACGTAAATCTTAAAAAAGTAATGGATGCTCTAGCTGAACAAAGCAAAGTAAAGCTTGTAATTTTGGTTACACATGATTCTAGAATTTACGAATATGGAAGCTTACTAGAAATTCGTGATGGAGAATTGATACAAAAAAGATAATCTAATTTAAAACAATAAAAACACTATAATAGTTGAGCTGCGCATATACATAACTTTAAATAATGAAATTATTTATATTTTCGTATATAATAAACGCGATTAGGAAGGTATAAAATTTTATGGAAAGAAAATTAACAGACCAAGAATTAGTTAGAAGAGAAAAGTTACAAAAACTTCAAGAATTAGGTGTTAATCCTTGGGGTGAAAAATACGAAAGAACTGACACAAGTGCTTCATGCAAAGCAAAGTGTGAAGGAAAAACAAATGAAGAATTAGAAGCAAATCCAATCCACGTAAATGTTGCTGGTAGAGTAATGTTTTTACGTAAAATGGGAAAAGCATCATTTTTAAATGTTCAAGATAAATTTGGAAAAATCCAAGCTTATATTTCAATTGATTCAGTTGGTGCTGATAACTACAATGTATTCAAATTAACAGATATTGGTGATATCGTTGGTTTAGAAGGTAAATTAATGCTTACAAGAACTGGTGAACTTACAATTAAAGTAGAAAAATTCACCTTCTTAACAAAAGCACTTAGACCTTTACCAGAAAAATTCCATGGTTTAACTGATATCGAAGAAAGATCAAGAAGACGCTATGTTGATTTAATCATGAACGAAGAATCAAAACGTGTTGCTTTGCTTAGACCTAGAATTATTAGAAGCATGCAACGTTATTTTGACAATCAAGGTTTCGTTGAAGTTGAAACAAGCGTTCTTTCACCAATTTTAGGTGGAGCTAGTGCTAGACCATTTATTACTCATCACAACACATTAAACAAAGACTTCTATTTAAGAATTGCTACAGAGTTGCCATTAAAGCGTTTAATCGTCGGCGGACTTGAAAGAGTTTACGAATTTGGTAGATTGTTTAGAAATGAAGGAATGGATAATAAACATAATCCAGAATTCACAACAGTTGAACTTTACCAAGCATATGGCGATTTAGAATCAATGAGACAACTTGCAGAAGGTGTTATTAGAAATACATGTACTGAATGTTTAGGCACAACAAAAATCGATTATCAAGGTACTGAAATTGATTTTGGACCAGAATTTAGATGGGTTTCTATGGCTGAACTTGTCAAAGAAAAAACAGGTTTAGATTTTGAAAGTGATTTGTCATATGAAGAAGCTGTAGCTTTTGCTAAATCAAAAGGAATTAAAGTTGAACCTCATTGGATTAGTAATGGATATATCTTAAATGCTTTATTTGAAGAATTCTGCGAAAAAGATTTAATTCAACCAACATTTGTTCACGGACATCCAATTGAAGTTTCTCCACTCACAAAGAAGAGTCCAGATCCAAGATTCACAGAAAGATTTGAATTATTCATTAATGGAACTGAATACGCTAACGCTTATAGCGAATTAAATGATCCTATTGATCAAAGAGAAAGATTTGAAGCTCAAATGAGAGCAAAAGAACTTGGAGACGCTGAAGCTAATGAAATGGATAATGATTTCTTAGAAGCTCTTGAATATGGTATGGCTCCAACAGGTGGAATTGGAATTGGTGTTGATAGACTTGTTATGTTATTAACTAACCAAGCATCAATTAGAGAAGTAATTCTCTTCCCGACAATGAAACCTTTGAATGATGTAAACAAGGTCAATGATGTAAAAAATCAGCCTGTCGAGGAAATGAAGGCTGAGCCTGAAAAGATTGATTTCTCTAAGGTAAAAATCGAGCCTTTGTTTGAGGAACAGGTCGATTTTGACACATTCTCAAAGTCAGATTTCAGAGCCGTTAAGGTAAAAGAATGTGTAGCAGTACCGAAGTCAAAGAAACTCTTGCAGTTCACTCTTGATGACGGCACAGGCACAGACAGAACCATTTTAAGCGGTATTCACGCATATTATGAGCCGGAAGAGCTTGTAGGTAAGACACTTATCGCTATCACAAATCTTCCTCCTCGTGCTATGATGGGCATTGACTCTTGCGGTATGTTGCTCTCCGCTATTCACGAAGAAGAAGGCGAAGAAAAGCTCCATCTGCTTATGGTAGATGACCATATCCCGGCAGGTGCAAAGCTCTATTAAGCTGATGTAACGATGTACCGTTTAACCAAATAAACGAGATGTACTTCAAATGCTGAAAATCGCAAAACTAAGTGATTTACATCAAACTTACATCATTTGATGCAGAAATTTGTGCAGAGCCTTAAAAATCGCATAATTTTAGTGTTTAACCCTGAGAGAGATTAACTCTTTCAGGGTTATTTTTTTGCCAAAAATCGCAAACTACAAGAAAAAGCTGAAACCTCATATACTTTAATCACAGAGGAAGTGGAGGTTTTGATATGAGTAACAGCTTAGCGGCAGTACATCCAGAATTGATTGTCGAATGGTCGGATAGGAATTTACCACTGACACCGGACAGCGTAACTTTCGGCTCGAATAAGAAAGTATGGTGGAAAGGTGCTTGCGGTCACGAGTGGGAAACAAGTGTAAAGGCTCGTTCCAACGGCGAGAAATGCCCCATATGCTCCGGTGCGAGAGTGATTGAAGGAATTAACGATTTAAGTACATTGAAGCCTAAATTGGCTTCTGAGTGGTCTGAGAAGAACGAAATAAAGCCGACCGAGGTTTCTATCGGCTCACACAAGAAAGTGATATGGAAATGTAAATTAGGACACGAATGGACTGCTACTGTAAAGAGCAGAACCATCAATAGAACAGGTTGCCCGTACTGCTCCCATAACAAAGTGCTTGCAGGATTTAATGACCTTGCGACAGTATTTCTGGATGTAGCAGCCGAATGGTCTGATAGAAACGAAAAGAAGCCCACAGAAGTTACGGCGTTTGCAAACAGCAAGGCTTGGTGGAAGTGTAAAACCTGTGGCTATGAATGGAATACACTTATCTCCACACGCTCCTATGGCAGCAAATGCCCTTGTTGTAGCGGATATGTTCTTGTGAAAGGCAGAAATGATTTGAAAACCACTCACCCAAACATTGCCGAGGAATGGTCGAAACAAAATTTCCCATTGCAGCCTGATGAGGTTAATGCCAAATCAAGAAAGAATGTATGGTGGCATTGCAAGAAATGCGGTAACGAGTGGAAATCAGTTATCAACGCCCGTGTCAAAGGAACAGTATGCCCCGTGTGTGCAGAAAGAGCAGTTCTTGCAGGATACAACGACCTTGCAACGACGGACAGCGACTTGCTTTCTGAGTGGGATTATGAATTAAACAACTTGAAACCGACAGAAGTTTCAAGAAACTCGGCGAAGAGAGCTTGGTGGAAATGCAGATACGGTCACTCTTGGAGTATGAAGATAGTTGAGCGTACTGTTCTTGGAAAAGGGTGCAGAGAGTGCGAACAGGAATATAGGTCTTTGTTCCCCGCATTTGCGATTAGTTACTACGCAAAAATGAAAGGCTTAAAAATCGAACTCGGTTCAGACAGGCTACTCGGCATTCCTATTGATGTATATATCCCGTCCGAACAGGTAGCAATCGAGGTGAATTTAGGCTCCGAGAAAATAGAAACGCTGAAAGAACATCTATGCAAGCAAAGAGATGTAAAGCTCATAAGGCTACCGATAAAAGAGAATGAAACGGAAACCGAATATGCACAGCGTATAAAAGCAGCATTTCAAAGCGTACATATATTTATTTCTTCCGATACGGAAGAAGATTGCAGGATAATTAAAAGAATATTTGAGAATTGGAGGGATAACCGATGAGAGAAAAGAAATATCATCTCTACCTGACAGCCGATGAGCAAAGTAAAGTGATACAGTCGCTTATAGATTTGAAAAACAATTTGATAGCACAAGGAAGATACACCGACGCAGTAGATGATGTTCTTCTTAAAGTGTTGTCTGCAAAGAAAAAGAAATTGAAAATTGAATAGTTCACGCATTTATGCCGTCTGTTTCCAACCGAAACAGGCGGCTTTTTTTGTTGCAGAAAATTTTTCTGAAAAATTTTTCGGAAAAACGGCGATTTTGGGTGTGCATTTCATACCCCTTTGTCCAAATGAGTGAAGGGGTTAATTCCGAATGACAATTCGGAGCCTTTCATTTGGACATTGAAAATTGAATATACAGGTCGCTAAGACTTTAATTCTGATGATAGCCACTTTATCGGGTACGCCGTAACTTCTCATTGAGAACAGCGAGAACTCCCAGTATAAGTAACAGGTTGCCCCTGTTACGGCGATGACAGTCAGATGGATAATGATACTTCTCTACGGAGCTGGCGGAGAACCCGGCAGAGGTGAAACTCCTATGATACAGATAGCAGTCTGTTCCTTAGCGACTTCCCAAAAGCGATATGCTCGGCAAGGGGTGTTGAGAACGAATATTGCCACGACCGTTTAGGAAATGAAACGGTCAAGTACATAGTCGTATCCTAATGACTATGAATTTTACGAAAGGAGGACGCAAAAGTGTCGAACTGCAAAACGATTGCTATATGCAATCAAAAAGGCGGAGTTGGAAAGACAACCACTACGGTAAACCTCGGCGTCGGTCTTGCTATGCAGGGTAAGAAAGTCTTGCTCATAGACGCAGACCCACAAGGCGACTTGACCACTTGTCTCGGTTGGCAGGATACAGATAGTTTGGGTATCACGCTTGCAACGAAACTCACAGATGTCATAAACGAAACGATGAAAGACCCTATGGTCGGTATCTTACACCACGACGAAGGTGTTGACCTTATTCCGGCAAATCTTGAACTCTCGGCAATGGAATTTAACCTTGTTAATGCAATGAGCAGAGAAACGGCATTAAGAAATTATCTAACCGAAGTAAAAGATAAATACGACTATATCCTTATAGATTGTATGCCCTCACTGGGTATGGTAACTATCAATGCTTTGTCTGCTGCCGACAGCGTTATTATTCCTGTTCAGGCTCAGTATTTACCGGCTAAGGGTATGACGCAACTTGTGCAGACCATTTCACGAGTAAAGAAGCGTATCAATCCAAACTTAAAGATTGACGGTATGCTTCTTACCTTGGTGGATAGCCGTACCAACCTCGCCAAAAGTACCGTAGAAGCGTTGCGAGAAAACTTCGGCAGTCAAATCAAGATGTATCGAACACATATACCGATTGCCGTAAAAGCCGCAGAGACTTCTTCAAAAGGTAAGAGCATTTTTGCCTATGAACCGAACAGTACGGTGTCAAAGGCGTATGCCGAATTTACAAAGGAGGTGTTAGCCGATGGCAGGAAGAAAGAGCGACTTCACTCTCACGAGGCTCGATGACTTATTTACCACGCAGGCACAGCGAGAGGAAGAAAGACTTTCTAAAATCCGAGATATTCCATTAGAGCTGATTGACGATTTCCCAGACCATCCATTCAAGGTCAGGGACGATGAAGATATGCAGCAGCTTGTCGAGAGTATCAAGGAGCGTGGAGTGATTACTCCGGCAACGGTAAGGCAGAAAGAGGACGGCAGATATGAACTCATATCGGGACACAGGCGAAAGCGAGCAAGTGAACTTGCCGGTTTTGATACGCTCCGTTGTGAGGTTGTTGACCTTAATCGTGATGAAGCCACAATCCTAATGGTTGAGAGCAACTTTCAAAGGTCGCAGATACTGCCAAGTGAAAAAGCCTATGCCTACAAAATGCGTTTGGAAGCAATGAAAAGACAAGCAGGCAGACCAGCAAAAAATAATTCCCCAGTGGGGAACAATTTAGAATTTGCGAAGTCAAGTGATGAACTCGCCGATAAGACGGGCGAAAGTAAAAATCAAATTTACCGATATGTCCGCTTGACAAATCTTGTCCCAGAACTGCTTGAATTTGTTGATGAGGGACGAATTAAAATGCGACCTGCCGTTGAACTCTCGTATCTTGATGAGGACAGTCAGCGTGATGTGGTGGACGAAATTGATATGAACGACGCTACACCGTCCCACGACCAAACTATCCGTATGCGAAAGTTTTTTGATGAGGGCAAACTCACAACCGAGGCTATCCAAGCCATTATGTCGGAGGAAAAGCCAAATCAAAAAGAGAAAATCGTGTTAAGGGGCGACAGAGTTCGACAACTTATCCCGAAGAATATCCCGGTAAGTCAAACCGAGGAGTTCGTGTGCAAGGCTTTGGAGCATTACAACAAGTTTCTCAAACAGAGAGCTGACCGTGACAGCCGATAGCCTTTCCCCTTCTCACACTCTACCCCTATATTTACCTACTGTTTACCGGCTGAAAAGATATATTCTATCTCCCTTAAATATATCTATCTCAACTAACATATAGCCGTCTATTAAAGGGTTCGCACATTTGAAGTGAAAGCAAAATGTCTGCTACGATAAAAAGTTTGGCTATTCGCACCTTTGATGTTTTTTGCCTAATTGAGTACGATTAAGGCGAAAGGAGCGATATGCTATGAAAAAGAGATTAACCGCTTGTATGCTTGCTTTTTTTATGATTTTACTTGTTGGTTGCAGCAGTAACACAGCCAAAGAAGCTGCAAAGAATGAAACGAAAACAGAGACTTCTTTTCCGGCTGGTAATACTGAAACGCAATCTCAGGAAGAAACATCAACCGAACAGGAAAGTACGGCTATTCAGGAAAAAACACCGAATACGACTGACGAAAGCAGAAAAGTTGATGAAAGTAAGGCTATCACTAATGTTCAGTCAAAATCGGCAGAAGAAAAAAGTCCTGAAAAACCGAAAGCAGAACCGTCAAAGCGGACAAACACACCGACTGTTTCCGAAAAGCACACGGAACAATCAAAAGAACCAACATCCGCTACACCAAAGCCGCCTGAAAAGCCAAAAGAGCCGAAACCCACAGAGCCGCCAAAGCAGACTTTTGATGTGAGCGAATATGTGAGTTACGCAAAGAGCTATGCTCAAAGTATCGGTTTAGAACTGGACAGTACAGCAACGGAATGTTGGGATAATCCTATTACAGCGAACAGCAGACGAACAGGCATTAAAGACGACATTAAAAGTAGGCTGAACAGATACAAAAATGTTGAGGGCTTTACGGCAGTATGGATATGGGCTGAAAAGGTATCCGATACGGAATACGAAATCTACATCGGATATTGCTAAAACTAAATCAAACACAGAATTGAACGCACTGATAATCGGTGCGTTCTTTCACTTTAAGGAGGAAAACCAAATGGTAAAAACGAAATTCAAGAGAGCTGTATCGCTTGTAATGGCGGCGGTTCTCAGTCTCGGTGTATTTACAAATATCGGGACAACTGCTTATGCCGCTTCGGGTACGAAGTCCGATGTGTATATTATGCAACTTCCCCGTAGCGGAGATACAAACAACAACGGTAAGTGGGGTCACGGTGAACTCAAATTTATGAACGGTTGGTACTCTCACGCAATAAGCACCGATTCACTCAGAGCAATGGGTTCGTATTCGGGCAATATTGCTTACTGTATCGAGCCGGGTACTGGTCAGCATACCGGAGATACTCTTACCGAGAAAAACGAGGACTATTTCAATAATCTCGGCTCTAACGGCACAATTTCCGGCGATGATATTCGACTTAATATCGGTCGTATTTTGCAGTACGGATACTGCGGCAACATTAGCACAAGTTGGAAGTCGCAGAACAGCGATGACGCAGATAAACTTTCACACGCAATCGCAACACAGCTCCTTATTTGGGAAACCATTGTTGGCGAAAGAGATGAAAGTTTTAATCATAAGTCGCCCGGCAGTTATGATGCTATTCTCGACCATATTCAAAAGGGTCATCCCCTTTATAGCCGTATTATGGCTTACTACAACAGTATGTCGGAAAGCGTACAGAAGCACACAAAAGTGCCAAGTTTCTGTACTAAGTCAAGCGGCTCTGCAAAAGTGAATGAACTTAAATGGGACGGAAGCAAGTATGTTACTACTCTTACAGACTCAAACGGTGTGCTTGGCAATTATGAGTTTTCTGCCAATATTGACGGCGTGACTTTTTCTAAAAGCGGAAACAAGTTGATAGTTTCAATGACAAAAGCTCCGAGTAAGGAATTTACAATTACCGCAACCAAAACAAACGGCACTCGCAAGGGCATTGTTGTTTGGACGGACGGTAAAAACTCTCCCGGTAACGGTATTCAAGATGTCGTTTCGTACAGTCAGAATGTCAGCGACCCTGTAAGCGGCTTTGTAAAAATGAAAGTCAGCTACGGTTCTTGCAAGATTGTAAAAACCAGCGAGGACGGAAAGGTTGACGGTATCAAATTCACTATCACAGGCAACGGAGTTAATCAGACTGTTACCACAGCAAACGGCGGTAAGTTTCAGCTTGATAATCTTATGCCCGGCGTATATACCGTAACGGAACAGTCCATTGATAAATATGTCCCGCAGGAGGTTCACAGAGTAACCGTTGTTGCCGGTCAGGTGGCAACTGTAAACTTCAATAATGTTCTCAAAAGAGGTAATCTTCAGGTCATCAAGTCATCGGAAGATAATCTTGTGGAGGGTGTGAAATTCCACCTTTACGGTACTTCCCTTGCAGGCATTGCCGTTGATGAATATGCAGTTACTGACAAAAATGGTGTTGCAACATTCAAAGATGTACTTATTAGCGGTAGCACACCATATACGCTCGAAGAAGTGGATACAGCAATCCGTTATGTTGTTCCGGAAAAGCAGACTGCACCGATTAAATGGAATGAGGTTACAAACCGAGACTTTACCAGTATTCTTAAAAAGTTCAGCGTAACTGTAACAAAGAGCGACCGAGAAGAAGGCACTGCTCAGGGTGACGCTAAACTTTCCAGTGCTGTTTACGGTATCTACAAAGGCGAAACACTTGTGGATAAGTATGTAACCGACAACGACGGACAGTTCACCACAAAAGAATATGTCTGCGACAGCGATTGGACAGTAAGAGAAATTACACCGTCCGAGGGCTATCTTCTTGATAAGACAGTACACAAGGTAGGTGCAGAACCAAAGCTCTTTACGATTGAACACAACCTTGTTTCTAACGATGTTACCGAACAGGTTATGAAAGGAAATATCGCTATCATCAAACACACCGATGACGGTGAAACAAAGATTGAAACACCTGAAAGCGGTGCAACTTTTGAAATCTATCTTAAATCTTACGGAAGTTTTGAAGCAGCAGAAGAAGATGAACGAGATACTGTTGTCTGTGATGAAAACGGTTTTGCTCAGACAAAGGATATGCCTTACGGCGTATATACCGTTCATCAGACCAAAGGTTGGGAAGGTCGTGAGTTTATGAAAGACTTTGATGTTTTCATTTCTCAGGACGGACAGACCTACCGTTATCTCATCAACAACGCAAACTTTGAAAGCTATATCAAGGTGGTAAAGGTTGATGCAGAAACAGGCAAGACAATTCCGTATGCAGGTGCAGGCTTCCAAATCTATGACCCTGCCGGAAACAAAGTAAGTATGACATTTACTTATCCTACACCGACAACTATCGACACTTTCTACACCGACGCAGACGGACAGCTTGTAACTCCCGAAAAACTTGAATACGGCAAAGGTTATTCACTTGTTGAGGTTCAAGCGCCCTATGGGTATGTACTCGACAGTACTCCTGTTCCTTTTGATGTAACGGAAGAAAACTCCACACAGGAAGGCGGTATCACATTGATTAAGGTGGATAAGCCGAATGTGGCTCAGAAAGGCACAATTTCCGTTGAGAAAACCGGCGAGGTGTTCTTTGGTGTGAATGTTTTTGGCGAGAAAGATAAAGATGTGATTTATCAGCCGGTATATACAGTCAAAGGACTTGCAGGTGCGGTTTATGAAATCACAGCCGATGAAGATATTATCACACCGGACGGCACACTTCGTTATCACAAGGGTGATGTGGTTGATACCGTGACAACCGATGATGAAGGTTTTGCCAAGAGCAAGGAACTCTATCTCGGAAAATACACGGTAGTAGAAATCAAAGCACCTAACGGTATGGTTATCAATAACGAAAAACATTCGGTTGAACTCACTTATGCAGGTCAGGATGTAGCCGTAACAGAAACCGTAACCAGCTTCTATAACGAGAGACAGAAAGTAAAGATTTCTCTTGAAAAGGTGCTTGAACAGAATGACACCTTTGGTATCGGTAAGAATGATGAAATCAAAAATATCAGCTTTGGTCTTTACGCAAAAGAAGATATTGTATCTTCAAGCGGCACAGTCATTCCGGCAGATGGTTTGATTGAGATTATCACGCTTGATGAAAATGGAACAGCGATTGCGAATACAGACCTTCCGTTTGGCAGCTACTATATCAAGGAAATTGCCACAGATGAGCATTATATCCTTTCTGATACACAGTATCCGTTCACATTTGAGTATGCCGGTCAGGATACCGAAATTGTTGAAATCAAAGTAAATGACGGTAAGCCGATTGAGAATAAACTCATCTACGGTTCTGTATCCGGTAAGAAGATTGACGAGAATGGAGAAGCACTTGGAGGTGCTTTAATCGGCATCTTCAAAGCAGATGAAACCGAATTTACAAAAGAACACGCTATTATGACTGCCACATCTGAAAAGGACGGCAGTTTTTCTTTTGCAAAAGTTCCTTATGGACAGTGGATTGTAAGAGAGATTGAAGCTCCGACAGGATTTGTCCTTGACGATACTTCCTACGAGGTCAATATTTCTAAAAACGAACAGGTCATTGAAGTTGAAATTGCCAATGAGTATATTCACGGTAATATTCAGCTTACCAAGGTTGACGCAGATTATCCCGACAACAAGCTGACAGGTGCAACCTTTGAAGTGTATAAGGATGTAAACGGCGACGGTAAACTGGACGACGGTGATGAGCTTATCGGAAATCTAAAAGAAACCTCAACAGGTATCTACGAGATGAAAGAACTTCTCTACGGAAAATATCTTGTAAGAGAAATCAAAGCACCGGATGGATTTGTGCTTGATAAGGGTGTTTACTCCGTCTTTATTGAGAATGATGAAACCACCTACAATGTTGAAAACAAAGCAGGCGTAGGGTTTATCAATCAGGCGATGAAAGGTAATCTTAAAATCAAAAAGACATCTTCCGACGGTAAGGTTGAGGGCTTCACTTTCAGAGTAACCGGAGAAAACGGTTATGACCGCAGTTTCACAACCGATAAGAACGGTGAAATCTTTATTGAGGGACTTCGTATCGGCGAATACACGGTGTCTGAGGTCAGCGACAATGTATCTGCCGGATATGTTTTACCTGCCGATAAGAAAGCAAGCGTAAAGGTCGGTTCTACCACCGTTGTGGAAATGCACAATGTTCTCAGAGATACGCCTAAGACCGGAGATAACAGCAAAGTCGGTTTGTGGACTGCACTTGCAGGACTTTCTGCTCTCGGCATTGCGGGAACAGCTTTTGTTGCACTCAGAAAAAAGAAAAAGGAGGACGATGAGTAATGGACGCTAAAACAATCGTAGCAGTTGTATTAGTCGCCTTTATTATCGGCGGCTTTATCTTCTTGCAGATTAAAAACAGAAAGAAATAAGGAAAAACACAGTGGGCGGAGCATAAAAAACTCCGCCCATATTTTTTGGAGGAATGAAATGAATAATCCCAATACGATAGAAAACCAAGTGCTAACTATTCTCAAAGAGAATACAGACGCACGAAACGACGATATGAAACTTTATCTTCTCGTTTGTAATCGTTGTTATCAACGGTATGAAAATCAAGATATAGGCGGTTTGCCTTTTGCGGTGATTATGAATTGCTATAAAGAACTGCATTTACCGCATTTCGAGAGTGTCAGAAGGTCACGAGCAAAGCTTCAAGCTTCACACCCCGAACTTGCGCCCAGTCCCGAAGTTCAGAGAGGGCGAAAGCGTTGTGAGCATATGTATCGAACCTATGCAAAATCGTAAATAACGACAAGGAGGACAAATAATGAAAGAGAAATTCACTTTTCAGCAGAAAACAAAGCTTCTGACGAAACTGTTTGACGCAGGTTGCAATACGGAAAAGAAATTGCAGCAGCTTGATATGGAAAGCATACTTAAAATTCCGGGTATCACTATTCCGGATATGAGCTTGATTATTGAGCTTCAGAAACAGACCAAAGTTAATAAGCTGTTCTCTTATTTGGGAGGTGGTGCTGATGAGCAGACGGGAACAGAGTGACCGTCATATTATTTGGAGCAATATGAACCTTGAAGCTGATGACTGGCGTGACAGTTATAAGGAATACCTTGAAATCAACGGTTTAGATGATGACCCTGACGACGAAAACAAGCTATATGAGTATATGGTTGAGGCAAATGACGATTACCTTTCCGATGAAAGGCAAAATCTCGATATTCAGTTTTCTCAACCGATTATCGTTATCGGCGACCTCGGCAGATGGAATGGCAGAGTGACGGGATACAAGATGATTGATTCCGGCAATATAAAGGATTGCCTTTATTCCGATACCGATTATACCGAATGGTATGTGGACAAGTACGGCGACCTTCGAGCCAATGCCGTTCATCACGACGGTGCAAACTGTTATCTGTACCGTGTATTCAAAGACGGTGTTACCGATACGCAGATTGAAAATCTGCAAGATAAAATCTATAACGGAAAAGTTACAAGAGCCGACATCACACGAGTTACCAAAAGGCTCGGCGATGAGATTGCCGAAGTATATGGCTTTTCTATTCCAAAGCAAAGACAATCAAACGAACAAGCGAGGTGATGAATATGGATTACAGAGTATTGACCGAAGCAGAGCGTAAATACACATTCAGCCAAAGTCAGCAGCTCTCTATGCAGACCGGTCTTATCGGATATTTGAGAGCGGACTTCGGTTCTACCGGTAACGAGTTTTGGACGACTTGGAACGATTTCAGAAAAGACTTAAAAACCGATGAATTTAAGGCTGAATTTGATGATTTGATAAATGAATTGCGTAACGGCGATGTTTTAGCCGATAGAAAAGCAATGTCATCTTATTGCTATTCCACACCGGACAGCTCTTTTAATGATGAACTCAATCATCACGGTATTCGCCTTGATACGGATAAGTTCAGCTATCTGATGAGACTTAACCCAAATAAGGGCGAGTACAATTTGTACTGCTATTGCTATCAGAAGGAATGGCTAAACAGCCACTTGAAAGACGCAGAGCGTGGCATTCGTTTCATCGACTCCCACTTTAAAGAGCAGTTTCGCATTGCGGACGGCGAAAAAATAACCATTAAACTCAGCGATGGCAAAACAATGGAGAGAACTTGCAGATATATCGACGACTATCATTTAGAGGTTGGTACAAATCTCTATCACATCTGCGAATTTGCTGAGCTTTGCGAGAGAAACGGTCATACCGTAGAACCAGCCGCAAAAGAAAATATGAAGTTTGCAAAAGGCAAAGAAAAATCACGATAAGGAGGTGCAAATAAATGGCGAGGAAATACGAACTCATATCCGAACTGTATGACAGAACTTGCAAGACGGTTGTTTCAAATCCGCAAAGCTGGCAGAAGTTTTTGGAGTCGGCTTGCAGAAACTACAAACTGCGATTTGACGAGCAACTGTTAATCTTTGCACAGCGACCGGATGCAACGGCGGTACTTGAAATTGAAAGATGGAATACTTCTTTCGGTCGTTGGGTAAATAAAGGCGCAAAAGGCATTGCCGTGTTTGAGGACGCAGACAGAAGCAGACAAAGGCTTACCCACTACTTCGATATATCCGATACACACGAAAGCAGATACTCTCGTCCTGTTCCGCTTTGGAATATGAGAGATGAATATGACGCAAGTGTTATTGAAACGCTTGAAAGCACATTCGGTGAGCTTGAAAACAAGAGTAGTTTGAGTAATGCTGTAATGAGTGCCGCACAAAATGCTGCCGAGGATAATCTTCCCGACTATCTGAATGACCTTGTGTATATTAGTGAGGACAGTTTTCTTGAAGAACTCAGCGAGGATATGATTGCAAGCCTTTACAAAAAGGTTGTTACAAACAGCGTGGCATATATGATGATGTCAAGGCTCGGTATCAATGCAGAAGAATACTTTGAAGCCGACGATTTTCGTGATGTAACAAACTTTAATACACAGGACACGCTTAATGCTCTCGGCATTGCCACAAGCGATATTGCAGAAATGGGACTTTCCGAAATATCCAAAACCGTAATGGCATTGGACAGAGAAAATCGCATAATTGATGAGCAAAGGCAATTTGATTACAATAAAGATAACAAAGACGAAAGGAGCCAAAACGATGAACGAAATCACATACACGATGGTGGGAGACTACAATCTTCCGAACCTGACTCTGCCCGAACAGTCGGAAGTGACTCTCGGCAAATGGTCGAGGATGAGGAAAACTTATCTGAAAGAACATCACAAAATCCTGTATTACAATCTTTTGACGAAAGGGACGCTTACTCAGCACTTGGCGGAAGTTCAGCAGAGAGCGACCGAGTTGGAGGAAACCTTGGTCAGACAGATGGCACAGAAAGAGGGACTGACGGAGCAGATGAAAGCGAACGATATGATGAAATGGGTTCGCTTGATGAACAACATCAGGAATTCAGCACAGGAAATCGTGAAGGAACAGGTAATATTCAATTAGAGTATTACGACAGAGAACACGAGGACAAGAGCCTGCCGTTTTTCGGCGGAGACGATACAATCAGAGAAATACTCGGCACTACCCCACACCTGTCCGCTTCAAAAGAAGAAATCAAAGACTTCTTTGAAAGAAACACAAACAATTCTGATAGGACTGAATATGTTAAGAGTATTTTCAATAATGACTATACCGAACTCACATTAAAGGGCGGCAGAACGGTAGGCTATAAGACATTTCAGAATGTTCTTCATTTGTGGGAAGGAAGTTATAACAACAGAACGGCTCAAAGCTACTACGACTGGGGTGTAATTGCACAGCATTTTGAGGCAATGAGGCTTTTAGGAGAATTGTCCGATGAGATAAAGCCGTTACCGTCAACAGACAGTCAGTTATCTTTAATAGAAAGCAGTCAGGCAGAGGAAAAGAAAACCTCTGCCTTTACTTTTTCTCAGGAAGTTATTGACGCAGTTCTAACCCGTGGAAGCGGAGTATCGGAAGGCAAAATGCGTATCTATGAGCAGTTTGAAAAGAGCCTATCCGCAAAGGAAAATGCAGATTTTCTCAAAAACGAATACGGTTGGGGCGGTTCATATCCTGTTATTATCGGTGCAGGTATTGATGAAAACCACGACGGAAAAGGCATAACCCTTTCAAAAGGATTTGGAAACGGCGCACCTAAACTCACTCTTAAATGGAATCAGGTTGAAAAGCGTATCGGAGAACTTATCCGTATGGACAGATACCTCAATCCAAAAGAAAAGGAGCAGTATCCAAAGTGGCTTGAAAAACAAGAAGAACGGCGAGCAGAACTTGCAGAGCAGCAAAGAAATCGTGAAATACTTTCTTCTGCCCCACCCGAAACTGAAAACAACGATGTAGAAACGGAAGCACGCTATGAATATCATCTTGGCGATACAGTATATATCGGTGCTTCGGAATACGAAATCTTATCTTTTGATGATGAGAGAGTAATGCTTTATGATACCGAAATGCCGTTATTTAACAAAGAGTTTGAGCGTTCGGAATTTGACCGTAAAGTGCGTGAAAATCCAATGAACGAACACCTGAGAGTAACGGTATTACCTGCCGCAGAAAAAGCAGATACAGGCGAAAATATCGCTCAAAACGATACCGAAACCGAACAGAAAACAGATTATGAAGATGCCTTTTTCATTAACCGAGAGCAAGAAAGCGTTACTTGGATGTACTTCAACCCCGACAGCAATGCCGGCGGTCAGTATGTTACTAACGAACTCTCTTTTGATGAAATTAGAGAAGCGGCACAAAGCCACAAATCGGCAGATGACTTCTTTGATTATCTCGGCAGTATCGCAAATCAAACTCTTGCCGATGTAGGTACGGAATGGTTTGAAGAAGCAGATAATGCTTTCAAACAGACACCGGATTTAACCGGCTGCACTTCTGCCACAATGGAAGCACTCCTTGAAAATGCCGAAAGAAGCGATATGGTAGCAACCAATATCGGTAAAGTTCCGATTGAGGACTACCGAGAAATTGTAGCCGTTCAAAACGGTTTTGACAGCTACGATGAGATGTATAACGAGGGCATTCGTATCGGAAACGGTTACGATAAAGAACCTGAGCCGATTGTTCCTGCTTGGGAACAGAAGAAAAAAGAAAAGGTAAAAAGTTTTGACCTGCACCCTGATGTGCCGATGGCAGAGCGAAACAATTTTGATTTGCGTTCTAATCCAGTTGAACAAGTCGGCAAGAAAGAACGCTTTCGCAGAAATACAGAAGCAATAAAGGTACTCAAAGAATGTGAGTTTGAAAACAGATTTGCTACACCCGAAGAACAACTTGTCTTATCTAAATATGTCGGTTGGGGCGGTTTGCCCGAAGCCTTTGACGAGAATAATTCTGCGTGGGCAGATGAGTTTGTAGAGCTTTACACTTTGCTTTCACCCGAAGAATACGCTTCGGCAAGAGAAAGCACCTTGACCGCCTTTTATACCCCTCCAGCAGTTATCAATGCCATATACAAAGCAATGGAACAGATGGGATTTCGTGAGGGCAATTTGTTAGAGCCGTCCTGCGGTATCGGTAATTTTATCGGTATGCTGCCAAAATCAATGGAGAACGCAAAAGTTTACGGCGTTGAACTTGATACCGTTTCGGCAGGTATTGCACAGCAGCTTTATCAGAAATCCTCAATAGCGGCACAAGGATTTGAAGAAGTCAATGTTCCCGACAGTTTCTTTGACGGAGTTATCGGCAATGTGCCGTTCGGCGATTTCAAGGTGACAGACAAGAGATACGATAAGTACAACTTCCTTATTCACGACTATTTCTTTGCCAAGTCTTTGGATAAGTTAAGACCCGGCGGTGTAATGGCTCTTGTTACGAGCAAAGGCACAATGGATAAAACCAATTCATCGGTCAGAAAATATATTGCTCAAAGAGCAGAACTTCTCGGAGCAATCAGACTGCCGAATGTTACTTTTAAGGGCAATGCCGGAACAGAGGTCGTATCGGATATTTTGTTCTTGCAAAAGCGTGACAGGCTCATTGATATTGTACCTGACTGGGTACAGCTTGGCACGAATGAAAATGGTATCACGATGAACTCATATTTTGTAGAGCATCCTGAAATGATACTGGGCGAAATGAAAACAGTAAGCGGTCGCTTTGGAGAAGAAGTAACCTGCGTACCGTTTGAAAATGCAGATTTATCCGAATTGTTATCGGAAGCGGTAGCGAATATACACGGAGAAATTTCCGATTACGAAGTGGAAGATGAACTTGAGGAAGAAGATAATTCTATCCCGGCAGACCCGAATGTGAGAAACTTCTCATACACGATTGTTGACGATAAAATCTATTTCCGTGAGAACTCTCGTATGTCGCCTGCCATAGTATCTGCAACAGCCGAAAACCGCATTAAGGGTATGGTTGCGATAAGAGATTGTGTCCGCAACCTGATTGAACTTCAAACCGAAGATTATCCCGACGAAGAAATCAAAGCCGAGCAGTCAAAACTCAACAGCCTTTATGACGGTTATACAAAGAAATACGGACTGATTAACAGCAGAGCCAATGTGTCGGCATTCGGTGATGACAGTTCCTTTGCCCTACTTTCCGCACTTGAAGTTATCAATGAAAACGGTGAACTTGAACGCAAGGCAGATATGTTCTTTAAGCGTACAATCAAACCGCATAAACCGATAACGAAGGTTGATACGGCGGACGAAGCGCTTGCCGTATCTATGGGAGAGAAAGCAACCGTTGATATGGAATATATGCGTGAGCTTACAGGCAAAAGCGAAGAAGAATTATTCTCCGACTTAAAGGGCGTCATATTCTTAAACCCGCTTTACGGTTATGGAAATGTAACCGAGCAAAAGTATTTGATGGCAGATGAGTACCTTTCGGGAAATGTCCGAGAAAAACTTATCACAGCCAAAAAGTCTGCCGAGGTTTATCCCGAAGATTACAAAATCAATGTAGAGGCTCTGGAAAAAGTTCAGCCGAAAGACTTGACCGCAAGCGAAATATCCGTAAGGCTCGGTGCAACTTGGATACCGCCCGAAATCTTTGAGAAGTTTATGTTTGAATTTCTTGATACTCCACGCTATGCACAATGGAACATCAAAGTACACTACTCTCAATATACCGGCGAATGGAACATTGAGGGCAAAAGTTATGACCGTTCCAATGTGAAAGCGTACAGCACTTACGGCACTTCCCGTATTAACGCATACAAGATAATCGAGGAAACGCTGAACCTGAAAGATGTCCGTATCTTTGACTATATCGAAGATGAGGACGGTAAGAAAAAAGCCGTTCTTAATAAAAAAGAAACGGCAATCGCACAGGCAAAGCAGGAACTTATCAAACAAGGCTTTCAGGATTGGGTATGGGCTGACCCTACCCGCCGAGAAAAGCTCACGAAGATGTATAACGAAAAGTTCAACAGCATAAGACCCCGTGAGTATGACGGAAGTCATATTACTTTTAACGGTATGAACCCCGAAATTGAACTGCGTGAACATCAGAAAAATGCGGTAGCACATATTCTTTACGGTGGAAATACGCTGCTTGCACACGCAGTCGGTGCAGGCAAGACTTTCGAGATGGTATCAGCCGCTATGGAGTCAAAGCGTTTAGGACTTTGCAACAAGTCGCTGTTCGTAGTCCCGAATCATTTGACGGAACAATGGGCAGCCGAGTTCTTACAACTCTATCCTGCGGCTAATATTCTTGTTGCAACGAAGAAAGATTTTGAAACGAAGAATCGTAAAAAGTTCTGTGGCAGGATTGCAACCGGAGATTACGACGCAGTTATTATCGGTCACAGTCAGTTTGAAAAGATACCTATGTCTGTTGAAAGGCAAAGGGCAATCTTAGAGCAACAGCTTCAGGAATTGACTGACGGCATTATCGACTTAAAGAAAAACCGTGGAGAAAACTTCTCTATTAAGCAGCTTGAAAAGTCGAAAAAGGCTGTGAAGTTGAAACTGCAAAAACTCAACGACCAAAGCCGTAAAGACGATGTGGTAACCTTTGAAGAACTCGGTGTGGACAGGCTCTTTATTGACGAGAGTCATTACTACAAGAACCTCTATCTTTATACCAAAATGCGTAATGTGGGCGGTATCGCACAGACAGAAGCACAGAAATCTTCCGACCTGTTTATGAAGTGCAGATACCTTGATGAACTTACAGGCGGTCGAGGAACGGTATTTGCAACCGGTACTCCTATCTCAAACAGTATGGTGGAACTCTATACTATTCAGCGATACTTGCAGTACAACACGCTCGTAAAAAACAACTTACAGCACTTCGACTCGTGGGCAAGTACCTTTGGAGAAACTGTAACAGCAGTTGAACTTACACCGGAGGGTACGGGATACAGAGCAAAAACACGATTTGCAAAGTTCTACAACTTACCAGAACTTATGGCAATGTTCAAAGAGGTTGCGGACATTAAAACAGCGGATATGTTGGCATTGCCTGTACCCGAAGCACACTTTCACAATGTAGCGGTCAAGCCGTCTGAAATGCAGAAAGAAATGGTTGCCTCTCTTGCAGAGCGAGCCGAGAAAGTTCGCAGCGGCGGTGTGGATTCAAGCGTTGACAATATGCTTAAAATCACAAACGACGGCAGAAAGTTGGCACTTGACCAGCGTATGCTCAATGATATGTTACCCGATTATGAGGGCAGCAAAATCAATGCCTGCGTTGACAACATCTATCGCATTTGGGAAGAAACAACCGACAAGAAATCAGCGCAGCTTGTGTTCTGCGACCTATCAACGCCAAAGAACGACGGTACTTTTTCGGTGTATAACGACATCAGAAAGAAGTTGATTGAGCGAGGCATTCCCGAAAGTGAAGTTCGCTTTATCCACGAAGCAGACACCGATGTTAAGAAAAAGGAGTTATTCCAAAAGACACGCAAAGGCGAAGTCAGAGTGCTACTCGGTTCTACTCAAAAGATGGGAGCCGGGACGAATGTTCAGGACAGGCTTATCGCACTTCACGATGTTGATTGTCCGTGGAGACCGGCAGATTTGGAGCAACGCAGCGGTCGCATTATCCGTCAAGGCAACTCAAACCCGGAAGTAGATATTTACCGCTATGTTACGGAACAGACCTTTGACGCATATCTCTATCAGCTTGTAGAGGGCAAGCAAAAGTTTGCAAGTCAGATTATGACGAGCAAATCTCCGGTCAGAAGTGCGGAAGATATTGACGAAACTGCACTTTCTTATGCCGAGATTAAAATGCTTGCAACCGGCAATCCGTATATCAAAGAGAAGATGGATTTAGATATTCAGGTACAAAAGTTGAAACTGTTAAAATCCAATTTTCTTTCTGAAAAATACGCTTTGGAAGATAAGATAATCAAATATTACCCGCAGCGTATCACTTCTCTTGAAAACCGCATAAACGGCTTAAAAGCAGATGTGGAAACTGCGAAGCAGCACCCGAAACCAACAGATGACCGCTTTATCGGTATGGAGGTTAAGGGTGTTTTTTATTCCGAAAAAGCAGAAGCCGGCAAAGCAATCATTAAAGCCTGCAAGCAGATGAACAGCCCCGACCCTATTCCTCTCGGCAAGTACAGAGGATTTGAAACGGAACTTCTTTTCAACACCACAGAGCGCAGCTACGAGGTTAGGATTAAAGGTGCGACAAGCAAAAACATTACGCTCGGCGACGACGCACACGGCAACATCACTCGTATTGACAACGGCATTGAGAAGTTTGCGGAGAGTTTAACCTTTGCCGAAAGCGAACTTGAAAACACTAAAGCTCAATTTGAAACTGCAAAGAAAGAAGTCCAAAAACCGTTTATCCAAGAGGACAAATTGAGGACTAAACTTGCAAGACTTGATGAACTCAATATCCTGCTCAATATGGACAAAACAGAAAATGAAATTGTCGGTGGCGAGCCTGATGAGGGCGAAGTGCCGACTACACGAAAGGAGAAAACTTATGAAAGATAATATGAAAGAAAAGGACTTGACGGTAGATTTCTTTTTCGGAAACGAGGAAATCAATCCGTTTAACGCACCACAGATGTGCGTTGTTCGTCGATTAAGTAATGCTTATCACGAACTGGAAAACGAAAAAATTCCGGCTAATAAGGCGGAAATCAATCTCAGAATTGCTAAACTCAGTTTCTATGAAGAACTCATTGACATCTGCATTCAAACCGATTTTTCACAGGCTGACATTATCGCTCTTTATGAGGAGGAAGACCTTGCGGAAATTGCTTGGCTTTTTTGGAATGATGTTAAGTGTCCGGTCACCGATGTTCTTTTGCTGATTGCGAAGCTCGCTTATTGTGATGAGATAAGCGATAAGGTAATCGACTTCCTTGTGTAAAGCGAGGTGGTTTATATGCCATATATCGCACCGGAGGTCATAACCGAAGCCAAGCGAATGGACTTATTGACCTATCTCAGAGAGTATGAACCGAACGAGCTTGTGAAGTATTCAAACAACACCTATACCACAAGAACCCACGACAGCTTGAAAATTTCAAACGGAAAATGGATGTGGTGGTCAAGAGGTATCGGGGGCAAATCTGCCCTCGATTACCTTATAAAAGTTCGTGGAATGGACTTCGTTGAAGCGGTTCAGACCATTATGGGTAATAGTTCAGTAAGGTCTCCGATACCCGAAAACACAAAAAGCTATAATAATCAACCGTTGCTACTCCCCGAAAGAAGTCCCACTACGGATGTGGTATTTGAATATCTTTTCGGGCGTGGCATTGATTACGAAATCATCAATTACTGCTTGGAAAAGGAACTGGTAATTGAATCGCTGCCGTATCACAATGTTGTTTTTATCGGCTACGACGAAAGCAATAAACCAAAGTATGCAGCTTACAGAGCCACAAATCAATCAAGATTTATGGGCGACTGCACCGGTAGCAAAAAGCAATATTCTTTCCGTCTTACTGCCGAAAACACCGGCGAGGTTCATTTGTTTGAATGTGCCATTGACCTACTCTCCTATGCAACTTTGATGAAGTTGGAGGGAAAGAATTGGCGACAGTTTAATCTTATTTCTCTTGCCGGGGTGTACTCGCCAAAGCAAAATATCGGGGACTCGAAAGTGCCTGTTACGGTTAGAAAATTGCTTGAAAAAGACAAGTCAATTAAGCGTATCATTCTCCATTTGGACAATGATATTGCCGGAAGAAAAGCAACCAAGGCGTTGCAAACTATTCTTACGGATAAGTATGAAGTCGTTGACGATCCGCCCAAGTGCGGAAAAGATGTCAACGACTTTCTTTGTATCAAGTTAGGAATATCAAAGAAGCACGAAAGGAGTTTTGAAAGATGAATGTTGAAAGAATCAGAGAAATGTACCCGGAGGGAACGCAGATTATCCTTCAAGAAATGCAAGGCGAAAACCAAATGCCTTATGGTTTGAAAGGAACGGTTAAGTTCGTTGACGACGCAGGTCAAATCCATATGAGGTGGGAAAACGGCAGCTCACTTGCACTAAACATTGATGAGGATACCTTTGAAAAGGTTGAAACCTCTGAAAAGATTTCTGTCATTCTTATTGAACCGGGCAGGTATCCGAAGCTTATTGAAATTGAGGATACGCTGGAAGCAATGCAGGAAACCGTAGGCGGATATATTGAGGAATATATGCCGTTTGATGATGAGGTTGCAATCATTTGCAACGAAGAAGGCAAGATGAACGGTGCTGAACTCAACAGGGCAATTTATTCCGAACCTGAAAATGTTGAGATGAGTTATCAGCAGTTGAAAGCCTATTTGCGGCAGGCAGAAAAAGATAGAAGTCATACTGTCGGATATATTGTTTTTACAGCTGACAGCTTCGACAAATCTTATACAGAGGAAGAACGAACCTATGTTGTCGGCAGTAACAATAAGGCTTTCATCGAAGGTATGGGTGGATACTCTATCTATGCTTCTTCCCTTGACGGCTCGGATAAAAATGTGCGACTGGAAGCATATATAGCTGATGAATACGGTGGAAAGGACGGTTGGAAGATTGAAAAGTGCTATGTGAAAGACGAGAACAATCGTGAAATGCTGGACATTATTGCCGGCAAGTTTTTCATTGCCTATGCACCGATTGAGTCGGAGAAACTTCTCAGTATGCCAAAGGATTTGATGAAAAAGTATGAGGAGAAATTCAAGTATCCGGAGCGTTTTTATCAAACAGATAACGGCATTGTAGCGAAAGCGTATAAGCCGGTATCAAAGGATATGGAGAGATAAAGAGACAATCTCCGGGGCAACCCTACGAGTCTGCACAAACTTAGCGAGCAGACCATTTGGATAACCACAGGTTTCCAAACGGTAAAACTCGTTAGGGGTTGCCCCTAATACCCCAAAGAGAAAGGAGAGAAATTTTGCGAGAGATAGTATTAACAGTCGCCGGTTTAATCATCGGCGGTTTTTTCGGAGTTACTTTTATGTGCCTGTTTCAAATAAATAAGGACAGGCACTATTTTATTTCAAGAAAGGATGACAAAGAAAATGAGAAAAAGAAACATTCAGAAGATTGTTAGGCTCAGCCGTGATGAAGCACAGGACTTGCAGAAAAAAGCAAAGAAGGCTTGCCTTAGTGAAGCCGGACTTATCCGTTTGCTTCTCCGTGGTTACGAGCCGAGAGAAAAGCCCGACGAAAGATTTTACGATGTTATGCGTGAACTTTCCGCAATCGGTAACAACATCAATCAGCTTGCCGCAAAAGCAAACACGCTCGGCTTTGCAGACGCAACGCAGCTTAAAAAAGAAGCGGAGCGTTGGCACAAGTTTCAGGCAGATGTTGAACGAGTTTTTCTCAGACCCAATGAGAGCGATATGAAATGGCAGTAAGTAAGTTGTGGGCAGTCACTTCAAGGCTCGGTCAGGTTATTGATTACGCAGCCAATCCCGCAAAAACGGCGGCAGATAATTACACCGAGGAACAGTATCAAGCACTCCGTGATGTGTTGACTTACGCAAAGGACGAAGAAAAAACCGAGCGTGAATTTTTCGTTGAAGGTATCAACTGCAATCCGCTTACAGCCCGTGACCAATTTGTATCGGTTAAACAGGCATACGGTAAAGAAGAAGGCATACAAGCCTACCACGGATACCTGAGTTTTAAGGAACAAGATATTTCGCCGGAGCTTGCACAGAAAATCGGAATGGAGTTTGTAAACGAAGTTTGGGGCAAAAGATTTCAAGCGGTAGTAACTACGCATTTGAACACAAAGCATTTGCATTGCCACTATGTAATCAACTCAGTTTCCTTTGTGGACGGTAAGAGATTATGGGGCGACGAAAAAGCGTGGTTCAAGTTTCGCTTGGTTGCAGATAAAATTTGCGAAAAGTACGGACTTTATTATAATCCAAATCCAAATCGCAGTAAGCAATCATCCTACTATTACAAACAGGAACAAGCCGGAATGCCGACTCGATACTCAATGACTCGTCAAGCCATAGACGAAGCGATTGCTCACAGCACGAACCTTAAAAGTCTTGATTATGCACTGACTCAAATGGGTTATGAGCATTGTTTGAGTGAAAGCCGTAAGTATTGGACGATTGTGCCGAAAGGATACAAAAACCCGATAAGGCTTAAAAATCTCGGTGAAGATTACACCGAAGAAGCAATCAAGCGTAGGCTTACTGAAAATCAAGGCGTACGCTTAATGCCGTTTACAAATCAGACGGTAGTCATCAGACAGTACCGACTGCCTACAAGAGAACACAAAATAAAAAAGGTCGGCGGACTGTATGGGCTGTATCTGCATTACTGCTACAAGCTCGGTTATCTGCCTAAATACAAAAAACAAAATACCGCAAGGCTTCATTACCTTCTCAAAGAAGATTTATTGAAGCTGGATAAAATCACACAGGAGACAAGGCTGCTCGGACGAGAAAATATTTCTACGGACGAACAGCTTTTCTCATATAAAGAGTCGGTGTTGTCGCAAATCAAAACTTTGACTGACGACAGAACGCACCTGCGAAAACAGTTAAGAAAAAATTTGAGTGACGATGAGCTGTCAAAGGTCAAAGAACAGATTTCAACAATCACCGGCAAATTGTGGACTCTCCGTAAAGAGGTCGGTCTTTGTGATGACATTGCCGAAAGGTCAAAGGTTATTGAAGCCAATCTTGAAACGGTAAGAGCCTACGAAGAAAAACAAGAAAGAAAGGAGCAAAACCGAAATGACAAATTCAGGTGACGCAGCAGAACAGGTCGTAAGATTATCTCTTGAAGGCTTTGAAGTTGCTGCTAAACTAACCGGTTCGGCTGCAAAGAATATTGCTATTCTTCTCGCTTCCGTGTTAAAGCAGGAAGCAACGCAGGCGAACAAGACAAGAGGTAAAGCCCGTCTTACCAATATGATTAAATCGGGCAAAGAGTTGAAAGTGTTTTCTATTCCGAATAAGGACTTAAAGAAATTCACCGAACAGGCAAAACGCTACGGCGTTCTTTACTGCGTGTTAAGGGATAAAAACACAAAGGGCGATAGTGTGCCGATTGATATTATTGCTCGTGCGGAGGACGCTTCCAAAATTCAGCGTATCGTTGAGAGATTTGAACTCGGTAAGGTTGATAAGGCTGCCATCGTTACGGAGTCGCAGAAAGCGGTTGAAAAACGAGAAGCCTTAGAAAAGGACAAGCCGACAAAAACCAAAAACGAAATCATTACCGAGGAAGCAACCCGAAAACCAATTCAGAAAGACGGGTACTCGCAATCAAACCCCACAGTCGCCAAGACGGACAAAAACCCTCCTGTCGCTAGCCTAAATATTTAATGATGGTTTTGTCAAATTAAATGATGGTATGTC
>ERZ1036460.142-NODE-142-length-48675-cov-11.625113_pt1 | contig 48675 bp, 52 predicted proteins | sample MGYA00514229_ERZ1036460 | MGnify/ENA primary metagenome ERZ1036460 (study PRJEB33795, sample SAMN09464921) | human gut metagenome | host: Homo sapiens | place: USA: Stanford, California | collected 2016-08 | study: EMG produced TPA metagenomics assembly of the...
ATAAAATCTCAAATGATCAAATTGATATTTTATACATTTACTACTATACGAGGGGTTAAAAATATGAGGAAGAAGTTTTCGCTTGTTTATAGTTTATTACTAGGAACAATTGCTACAACAACTCTCGCAGGTTGTGGAAGTTCAGTTGTAGAAAAGAAATTTTCAATGTCGTTACAATTTGATCATACTCAAGGATCTGTTTCTGTAGATAAATCTAGCGGAACAATAGACTCAAATACTAATGTTACAGTTACAATCACTCCAAACGATGGATTTGAAATTAATATCGTAAAAATAAATAATACTGAAGTCGTCGCAAAAAATACTATTACATTTAGTCCAAAAGAAGGAACAAATAATGTTTTTGTATCTTTTAAACCGGTAACTATAACACCAACAGTTGATAAATTTAATGTCAAAATCGAACATGATAATACTCAAGGTTCAGTTTTATGTGATGTTTTAGAAGGTGAAATTGGAAAAGTTGATAAAGTCAATTTAACTATCACACCTAATGAAGGATTTGAAATTGAACAAGTCACTCATAACAATAGTGTTCTTGCGGTGAATGAAAATAAAGCAAGTTTTGTTCCTGTAAAAGGTGAAAATTTAATTAAAGTAACTTTTAAAGTTGTCCAAACCGAAACAAAATTTAATGTTGGAGTAGAATTTGATCCTGAACAAGGTGAAGTTACAGTTGATATAAATGAAGGCATCGTTGAAGAAACTGAAAAAATAACTGTTACAATCAAAGCAAAAGAAGGCTTTGTTATTAACAACATTTCAATTAACGACGAACCAATCGATAAAATTAGTGAAACTGTTACATTTAAACCTATTGGTGGAGAAAATAAAGTTAAAGTTTTATTTGCTTTAAAAGAAGTGGAAAATGATTTCACAGTAATTATCGATCCAGTTGATGAAACTCAAGGAACAGTTGTTGCTGATATTATTGAAGGAATAGCTGCTAATACTGATTTAGTTACAATTACTGCAACACCAAATGAAGATTATTTAGTTGAATCAATTTCTGTAAATGGTGATTCATTAACTATTAAGGATAATAAAGCTACATTTAAACCTGTTACTGGTGAAAACAAAGTAGTTGTTGTTTTTAAGGCAAAACCTATTGACAATAGTTTTACTGTAAAAGTCGTTAAAACTGGTGATGGTAGTGACTATCTTACTGTAAGATTAGATAAAGTAGAAGGCAAGGCAGGAGAAACTGTTAATTTTACTCTTACATATAGCGTTGCAGCCTTTGAAATTGTAGATATTTTAGTGAATGGAAAATCTATTCAAAAAGAAACGAGAAGTTTTATTGCTATTAAAGGTGAAAACGTTCTTGAAATTAAAATCCAAAAGAAAGTTGTTACTCCTACAATTGATAAAGGTAGTGACTTTGAAGATGTAATAAGAAATGAATCAACTGACTTACATAGTTCTCAAGAAGCTATTGAAATTATCTTTAATAAAATTGAAGAAGTAATTGAAAAAAAAGGTGCTACAGAACATGCAAGAAAGTTAATTGGTGCTTACGCAAGACAATTCAACCTTTATGATAATGTTTTCAAAAAATATGGAATCACAAAAGCTGATATCGATACTTTCTACAATGTTATTGCAACAGATAGTTTCATCGCTATCTTAAATAGTGACTTAAAAGATCAAGCATTATCCGATGCTTTGACAAAAGAATTTTATAGAGTAGTTTCTGATTTATTTAAAGGCGACTATTCAATGGATAAATTTGTTGGATTTATATCAACAGCAATTTTCGTTACTGTTTCGATGACTTATGGCCAAGATTATGGCTATAGACTCATTCAATATTACGATTATATTGAAGATAATAGTCAAGCAGGCAAGTTTGCAAGAAATAATATTAGTAGTTCTAAACCAAGCAATGATGAACTCAATGACTTATTCGGAACTTATGAAACGATTGGACAATTGATGTATTTAACAATTAAAAATTGTACTTCAGCTCAAGATGCAACTGAGTTAGAAAGATTCTTTAAAATGTTTAAAAAAATTGGATTAGGAGTTTTAAGTCCAAATGAAATGGTTGATGAACCAGTTACAGAAGATGAAATTTTTAAGATTATAAAATTACTCAATGACTTGTTAAATAATCATTTCTTATCAAAAGAAGGATTCATGAAATTTGTCGATAGAATCTATGGTTTTGGAGATGTTGCACAATTACATTTAAAATTATTTGCTTATACCGATATTGGCGAAAATTTATATGTCACCAATACATATAAACAAGTTATTGACACAATTTATACAAATAAAGAACAAACTTATTACTTAATTAAGTTTATCGGACTTTATTCAAAGCATATTGAAAAACAAGATATTTCTGATTTTATGTATGTCTTTTCTAAAACTGATAGGCTAAACGCTTTAGATTTAGCAAAAGTATTAATTATTGCTTCCAGACATATCGACAAAGTAAGAGTTGCTTATCGTCAAAGTGAAAAAGCAACTGCGGCAATTAATAATATGGGCCCACTTCTTACAAAAATTATTGTTACAGGAAGAAATGGAACTGTTCCTGAAACATTAACTAGCCATATTGATTTTGAGAGAATCATTAATAAATTAGTTGAAATCGATGGATATAAATTAAGTGATGCAAATAAGGTCACATCATTTGCTCAAGAAATCATTGATTCAATACCTAACGATTCTTCAACGGATAATATTTTTAACCACAAAATTACAATTAATGTAAGCCAAACATGTTATAAAATTAATCTTCAAACAAACTTTGTAGTTTCAGCAACATATGATGGAACAGATATTACTAAAGATTTAAAAATCGATGGTTTTAGTACTGAAAAAGAAGGATATTTCGTAGCTGAAATTTCTTATAAAGATTATACATTCTTCAAAACTTACACAGTTACGAAAAATGGAATTGGTATGGATTATGAAAATTACATTATTCCAGCTTTAAAAGTTGAACAAGATGCTAGTGAGTTCGACAAAACCTTTACTTTCTCAGATGGCACAATTAAAAAATTTAGTGATTTTGAACCATCAAATAGATCTTTTATAGATACTACAACTAAGGGATTAAAAACTGGTTGGGTAAACTATTTAGGAAATTATTATTTCTTTACTTACGAAGTTAAATAATTAAATTCATAAAAGTCTTAACTTCAATTTTGTTACGACTTTTGTCACGTTTATATATAGGGGGTACTCATTTTGAGTTATATTATATTACTTTTGTATCTTGCAATTTGCGGTGCTGCATATATTTTATTCCGCTATCTATATAAAAATAGATTCATCTCGTATTATAAAATCGATGAGATTGCTGATACAGATGAACAATCTTATATTACTTATACTAGCGAAGAAAAATATAGAAATTATATTGAAAGTTATTCGGTTTATATCACTGATGATTATAGATTTTTCAAAGCTCATTTAACGAATTTAGTCGAATACATCAATTTCGATCTTATTTGTTATAGAGATAAAAAGATATATAAAGTATGTAATGTATTTAATGAAGTAAGAGATAAAAAAGAAGATTTTACAATCAAAGTTCCTGATAATTGTGATGAAGTAAAAGTCAGAATTAATGAAGTAAATGGAATTATTTTTAACAATCAAGAATTATTAAAAACAAATCTTTTATGGAGAGCAATTATTTCAAGTTTAATTTCAGGGATTTTAAGTGTTGGATTAATTTATTTATATAGAGTTTTATTTAACCCATCTGTAAATGGATTTTTTGATTGGGATTATTTATTCGAAAGTTTATTTAATGAACCATGGAATTATCTTTATGGAGCATTATTAAGTTTCGTTATGAGTTTGTTAATCTTCTCGGTTATTTATTTTCCTAATTTACCTAGGGCTAAAAGAGCTAAATTTAATAAAATTAAGAAATTTAAGATTAATAAAATAATTAAAGTAAAATTTAAGCCAAATAAAAAAGTAGAAAAAGAAATTATAAAATTAAAAATAAAAGGTCGTAAAAAATTCAAATCAGGACTTATCCATGTTATTGGATATGATAAAGATGAAAACATAACTCTTGATAAAAGATTCGGAATTAAAAATAACAAAAAAGTATATTATATTAAAACTTTAGGTTATGTTGACCATATTCAATACGAGGTTGAATCGGCTGATTTTAAAAAGTATTATTTTGAGTTTGAAAAATTCAGAATTAAGCAAACAAAAAAAGGACTCGAAGGTCATTTCTTACACTTAAAAGGAATCGGTGTTGCAACATTGATTTTCACTATTTCAATTGGCGTAACTAGTGGATCTGCAATTTATGAATTCACTAAGATTTATCAAATAAATAATAACATGAAGCATTTTGTCTTTACTGAAAATAAAGACAAGACATATTCAATTAGTGATTATAAAGGTAAAAATAATGTCATCGCTATTCCTACAATGTATCAAGGATTAAGTGTTACTAGTATCGAAATTGGAGCTTTTGCAGGAAAGCAAACTATAGTAGAAGTTATAATTCCTGGAAAAGTTTATGTAGGTGACGCTGCTTTTTCAAGTTGTAAATGGCTTAAATATGCTGACTTTGGTAAAAATATTAAAATTGGATCTAACGCGTTTAATGGAACACATTTAAGAAATGTCGAATTTAAAAATAACGAAGTTATCGGTGAAGGAGCTTTCGCGAATATTCCGACTTTAAGAAAAGTAATTTTGGATGGAACAATCACTTTACAAGATAGTGCTTTTAAAAATTCAACTATTGATTATTTAGAAGTTCATCCAAGTAATTTCAACGTTCCGTCTTCAACTTTTTATGGAGCAAAAGTAAAAAAAGGTTACATTTTTAAAGGATCTCCTTATACATCAAATAACGTATCAAGTTATTTTAAATCTGGATCGAATGTTAAAGTTGAAAACACATGCGTCCATGATAAACATAGCTTTATGGTGAAAAATGGAAAAATTATTGATGATTATTCATATAAAGATTATGAAATTAAACAAGAACCAACATGTTCAACAAAAGGCGTTAAAGAAGTTGAATGTACATATTGTAAATTTCATTATTTCGTAAATATAAAAGTCAATCCAAATAATCATACTTATGTGGATGGAAAATGTATTGGTTGTGGTAAAAAAGATCCAAATTTTGTTGAAGAAAAACCACAAGAGAATTTAGAAGGAGGAAATGCTAATGCTAATTAATTTATTACTAGATACAACTACAACTAAACCTGACTCAAGTAATCAAATTTCACCAACATCCCCTCTTGCTATTTTTATTTATGCTCTTGTTTTATTTTTAATCATTGGTTTAATCGCAATTTTAATTATTGTTAGAGAATATAAAAATACAAACACCGTATTAATTAGAGAAAAGAAAACTAAAAAAAGTTTGGATGTTTTCGCTAATGGTACTGGTGCTTCAAGTGGAACAAATGCTCAAAAAAATAAAAACTTTGAGCGCTTTAGCGAATTAACCTTGCTCGATAAAAGTTTAGGAAAAGCTGAACCAATCAATTATGATTACGTAACTAGTTTAAAAGATTTCAGTGATTCGTTTAGAAATTATTGTGCTTCAAAAAAGAAACTTTATTACACAATTCAAGATATTCGTGCTTTTATTAGTAACTTAGCTACAAGTAAAATCATGATTCTTCAAGGTATGTCAGGAACTGGTAAAACTAGTATTGCTCTTGCTTTTGAAGATTTCATAGGCAATCAAACAACAGTTATCGCTGTTCAACCTATGTGGAAAGAAAGAAGTGACTTAGTTGGTTACTTTAACGAATTTACTAAAAAATTTAATGAAACACCTTTGTTAAAAGAATTGTATAGAGCGAATTTCGATGATCAAATCTATATTATTGTCCTTGATGAAGTTAATATTGCTCGTATTGAATATTATTTTGCTGAATTTCTTTCACTTTTAGAATATCCAAATCCTGAACAACGTGCATTAGAAATCACAAATGATTCATGGGCGAAAGATCCTAAATTATTAAATGAAGGAAGACTTAAAATTAAACCAAACGTCTATTTTTTAGGCACTGCAAATAATGATGAATCAACATTCTCTATTTCAGATAAAGTTTATGATAGAGCGATGATTTTAAATTTAGATAAAAAAGCTGAATCGTTTGAAGGTGAAGAATGCGAACGAATTAAAATTTCAAATGATAATTTTGAAAAGCTAATTAAAGAAGCTAAAGATGATTATACAAATTATGAAGCACTCGATGAAAAAATCGATATCTTCAATAGAATTATTAACGATCACTTCCAAATTAATTTTGGAAATCGTATGGTTAACCAACTTAAAACATATATTCCAGTATATATTGCATGTGGTGGTAATGAAGATGAAGCGTTTGATGATTTTGTTACACGTAAAATTTTAAGAAAACTTGAAGGAAAAGATGCCTTAAAAATTAATAGTGAAATCACCCCATTTATTGATGAAATTAATACAGAATTCGGTAAAGAATCTTTACCTTTAGTTAAAGAATATGTCTCAAGTTTTATTATTAACGGATAAGAACCATGGATAGAACAGGAAGAAGATATACACAGTTTAAAGGGATTAAAGGTTACCAAGATATCGTTAAAAGTAACGATAAACTTTTAACTGCTTATGAAAAAATTATCGCTTCATCGAAAGCGAAAAATGAAATCAAAGGTAAGATTAATGATATTAAAATTGAAGAAGAATGGATTTTAAAATTAGAAGAATACTTACCTTACATTTCTAGTTGCATTCAAGAAAATAGAAAATTTATCAAAAATCATGGCGAGACTGTGCCTATTGAAAAGGTTAAAAAAGTAAGTAGAGAATCAGTCATTGATTTAGCAATGCATAGTAAAAACATCAGAACAATCAAGGAAAATGATGAAATTGAACCATCTCAAATTCTTGTCGTTCAAAAGTTGGATGATTATTCAGTTTACGAAAATAAATTTTTAGTTTTCTTATTGAAATATTTAAAAAGTTTTGTCGAAATTAGATTCGACAAGATTAGAGAAGCAAAATCTCTTTACGAAACAAAAACTAGTTTATCAAATCAAGTAAATTTATTTCGTAACACCATAAGTTTTAATATTGAAATTAATGATAAAAGGTTTAGAGATTTAAATTTAGAAGAAAATGATAAAAATACAATTTTAATTCAACGTATTAGAAAAATTGAGGTCGTCATTAATCAACTTCTTCATACAGAACTAATTGAACAAGTTAGTAAGACTCCTTCAATTAGACCTCCAATTCAAAAAACTAACGTCTTAAAAAATGATGTTAATTTTGTTAAGGCAGTTGAGTTATATGAATTTGTAACTAATTATTCTAAACCTGGATTTGAAATTATCCCAATTGAGACAGTGAAAACTGACTTTTCAAAAGAATATTTAAGTTACTTCTCAATGATTCCAACTTTATTAACGTTCTTGTCTTATGCTGAAATTAAAGATTTATTTAAACTTTACGAAGAAGAACTTAAAAAAGAAAATGATGAATTAAGGGAACTTGAACTCGAAAAAAATATCCGTAAAATTCATGAAATGATTGGTAAAGAAGAAATGGATATTAAACTTATTTACCGCTATGTCATCAACATGGAAGCTCAAAAGATTTTTTTGGACAATAAAGTAAAAGAATTAGAAGAATCTTTAGTTAAACAAAAAGAAGAATTAACTCAAAAATACGAAGCTGAGATTACTTTATTAAATGATAATCACGTTAAAGAAATTGAAAGTCTTAACGTCTTGCATCAAGATGAAATCAATAATTTAAATGTTGAACATGAAGCTAAAGTGAAAGCTTATGAAGACCATATTTTCGATATCACTAAAGAATTTGAAACAGAAAAAGGAACCTTAAATACTCGTATTGATGGACTAAATAAAGATATTGTTAAACTTGAATTAAAAAATAAAGAAGTCTTAGCCCGTCTTCGTGCAAAAGAGATTTCTAACGACAGTGAAATTTACGAAAACGAAAATAGTATCGAATTCTTCGATACTTTGGAAGCAGAGAAAAAAGCTTTTGATGCATATTTTAATAAGAAATGGGCCAAAGTTAAGAAAGGAATTTTAGCTCAAGAAAAGAAAAACGCAATTGACGAAGTGAAAAATAAAAAGAAGAAAAGAAAGGAGAAAAAAGTAAGTGAACAAGAATAAAAAAATAAATAAATTGATTATTATTCTTTGTGGTATTGAACTTGTACTCATACTTTTCTTTTTAGCATATTTACTTGTCTCTTCTTTTTTAATTGGTGGAGATAGTTTAATCGTTTCACCTGTTTTATATATTTCGATTTTATTAATTTGCTTAGTTCCAATTGGAATGTTTGGTTATTATTTATCAATTAGAAATAGAAAAACTAATACGTTCAAGTTCGAAAAAGAAGATAATGACTTAACAAAAAGCGGAAAGCCAATAAACAAAAAAGAGAAGAGTGAAAGATTTAGCGAATTAAAAGAATTAGACAGAGTCTTAAAAGATAAAACTGTTCAATTCGATGAAGTCACTTCCTTAAAAGATTTTGCTACAGCTTTTAGAAATTATTGTGCTTATAAAAAAGGTTTATATTATACCGAAAAAGATATTAGAAGTTTTATTAGTAATTTAGCTACTAGTAAAACGATGGTTCTTCAAGGCATGTCAGGAACTGGTAAAACTAGTATTGCTCTTGCTTTCGAAGATTTTATAGGCAATCAAACAACAGTTATCGCGGTTCAACCTATGTGGAAGGAAAGAAGTGACTTAGTTGGTTACTTTAATGAATTTACTAAGAAATTTAATGAAACACCTTTATTAAAAGAACTATATCGCTCAAATTTCGATAATCAAATTTATATTATTGTCCTTGATGAAGTTAACATTGCTAGAGTTGAATATTATTTCGCTGAGTTCTTGTCACTTCTAGAATATCCAAATGAAGATCAAAGAACTTTAGAAATCACAAATGATACCTGGCCAAAAGATCCAATGAAATTAGAAGAAGGCAGATTAAAAATTGGTAACAATGTTTATTTTGTTGGAACTGCAAATAATGATGAATCAACATTTACGATTTCGGATAAAGTTTATGATAGAGCAATGATTATTAATCTTGATAAAAAAGCTTCTAAATTTGTAGGGGAAGAACAAGGAAGAGTAAGAATTTCTAATCAAAACTTCGAAAACCTTGCAAATATGGCGGTAAATGAGTATCAAGAGAATGAAAAAGTTGATAAATGGATAAATGATATTAACGTTTTACTTAAGGAATACTTCGCGATTAACTTCGGTAATCGTATGGTAAACCAAATAAAAAAATATATTCCAGTTTATGTTAGTACTGGTGGAAAAGATATCGAAGCATTCGATGATTTTGTATCAAAGAAGATTTTAAGAAAGCTTGATGGAAAAGATGCATTAAAGATAAATAGTGCTATCGAACCTTTCTTAGAAGAACTTAAAGCAACATTTGGTAATGAAAATATGGTAGAATGTATTAGGTACGTAGAGAAATTTAAGATTAATTAGGGGTATTTTCGATGCGTTCAAAATTTTGGATATATGCAAGCTTAGGATTAGTTGCAGCCGCTTCAATTGGTGTTGCTGCTACTTTTGCTTATGCTGCAAGCGGTCAAATAGCTTTAGTTAAATCAAATATTAATATTGTTACATCTTCAGTTGATCTTGTTTATAATGGCGAAATTCAAGAAATTCATGGTAACGAAGGCGCTTATTATAATGGCGAATTAAATATGGGAGATGGAATATTTTTTATCGACCAAGTCACAGAAGCTTTTAAAGCTGGAAAATACGAAAATAAAGTTAAATACGACATCATCAATGCTAATGGACAAAATGTTAAAAAAGACTATAACATTAAAAATGATTTTGGCATCATTAAAGTTAAAAAAAGAAAACTAGAAGTATCTGTTAAAGAAGGATGTGAATCTGAAATCCCTGAAGGAAAAAATCCAATCGATATATCTAAATTAACTATCAGCGGTGATGGAATTGCTGATAATGATGATGTAACTTTTTATTGCAATAAAATAATGAATGGTAATTCTTATAAATTTACTTATTCGTTAGAAAGCCAAAATAAGCTTTATAACACATCAACAACAAATTGTTACACTCTCAATCCTGAGCCATTATATATAGACGAAAGTATTTTAGATTATCTACCTCCAGGAACACAACTTCCTGATTTAGATGATTTCGAAAACTTTGATCCAGACAATATACCTCCAGATGCTTTTATTAATCCTGAATTAGGAGATATTGCTGGAGGACCAGATATTAATTCTCAAATGGATAAAACTGCCATTATGAAAGTTAAGTCTGAATCAAGAGGATTATTTTTACTTCGTGGAGAAAGTTTTGGAGACTATAACTATAAAGGTTTTGAAAAAGCTAACGCTTATTCAAATAATTATGGATATAATCCTAATCAATTTTTCTCAAATTATTTATCAAATCACGAAAGAAGGGCTTTAGAGATTACTTATTTAAATAATTTCTATAGTAAGACTGATTTTGCTCCATATTTTTGTGACAATTATGATTATCAAGAAAATGATATAAAATTCACATTTACTAAGAATGACAAAAGAAGCTATACAACATATAGTTATGGCTTTGTACCTCAAACAAACCTCGATGTAATCGATAGTTTTAAAATAAATGAAACTATTAGTAACTACGAAAAAGAATATAGAGATTTTGTTTATAATAATTATTTAACAATGCCTGATCCTTTCTATAAAGATTCGATGATTAATTATTTAGCAGGTGAAGGAATTGATATCAATTTAAGTTTAAAAGAGTTTGATAAAGAACTTATAAACATGTTTGAACGCGATTTTAAATATGATCTTAAAGCTTATTCTGGAAGTAGTGACACAGTTTATGAATTTTTAAATAATATAAAGATGGGCAACTGTCAAAACTTCGCTTCTGCGGCCACTTTAATTTATAGAGCAAAAGGAATTCCAGCAAGATATACAACAGGATATTTCTTCTTAAATAGAGAACCAGGAAAAACTACAATTGTTACTCCTTTTCAAGCTCATGCTTGGGTTGAAATTTATAAAGATGGATATGGATGGCTTCCATTAGATTATACAATTGGTAGTTTAGAGAATGCTTTTGGTGAAGAAGAAGTAGATCCTGAAATTGAAGATCCTAACGATACAGGCGAAGAAGGGGATGCTTTACTTCCGGTTTCAATGACTAAACCTCAAACTAATTACTTAATGGAAGTAAAAGCATCAACTCCAGGAAAATATTATTTAAGAGAAGAAAGCTATGGAGATTTTAATCTTAAAGAATTTGCTCCTGGAAATAAATATAAAGTTGAAAATAATACAAATCCAAATCACTTCACAGGTATTGCTTTAAGTAATTTAGGTAAAAATTCTAGAAATATTGATATCACATATAAAGAAAAATTTGGTAAAAGGCATCAACTTGTACCTACTTATTTTTCTGGCGATGGTGATGTAAATACTGATTGTGATTTATATTATGATTACGCTTCAATCAATGAAACAAAGAATTTATCAAGTTACGACTTCGATTACATTTCAAATTCAGATGAATTATCTGATTATAAAATTAAAGATCCTTTATTAGAGGAAGAAGAGTATAAATATTATTATTACGCTAAGAAACATTACTTAGATGTTCCTAGAGACATTAAAGCAATTGTTGAAGAGGCGCTCTTAGAATATTCACCTGTCATCCCACAAAGTCCAGACTTAATTTGTAGAGTAATCTCTGACTATTTCCGAGATAAGAATATTGTATTTAATCCTGATCTTGAATTCTCTTATGAAGATTTAGTCAATGATATAGAGGGTTTTTTCAAAAATAATGCTGGAGAATGTAACGCAAAAAGTGTAGCAGCAATGGCTACGATGTTATTAAGAAGTTTAAAAATTCCTACACGACTTGTTAAAGGCTTCCTTTATATTGCTGAAGATACAAACGCTTATGCACTTAATAATTACAATGAACACTATTGGAATGAAATTTATATTAAAGGTGTAGGTTGGGTTGAAGTTGATTTTATTAGTTCAAGTGGAAAATTACTTGAAGATTATTTTACTGGAAAAACTCATATTACAATTAAAACCGATAACCAAGAAGTAACTTATAATGGAAAATTTAATGATGGAAACTTACCTTATGTTTTAGAAGGTGATGATCAACTTGAAAGTAATCATTTCCTTTATTACGATGATTCAGTAGGAGGAATTGACATCGATCAATATGAGTTAGTTTATAATTATTCAATTCGTGATAATAACTTTGCTGAAAAGAATTATCGCTATGCAATCGATGAAGAATTCGGAGTGATGAATATTAATAAAGCTAGCATCACGATTTATACAAAATCGATTTCCGAAACGTTCCAAGCTGGAAAAGTTTTAAAAACTGAAATTGATTATATTGAATGCGATACATTCACTATTGATGATTTAGATTTTATATTTGAAGGAAGTCAATTAACAAACGTTGGACAAATGAATGCTTCAATTGACTTAGAGACGTTAGAAATTGTTAACGCTAGTGGCGTCGATATTACGAGTAATTTTGAAATTAGAATTGTAGAAGGAGTTTTGGAGTTTAAGTAATGTTAACTGATAATTATTTAAAGAAAATTAAACCATTTATTAGTTTTTATAAGTTCATTTATAAAACTAGATTCTACCTTATTAGCGGAGGTGTTCTTTTAGCTGCAACTGGAGCTGCACTTTTAGGTATCAAAGGAATTATTTACCATAACGTTGAAATTAGAAGTGGCCAATATGGCGACTCATTAATTTATAATGCTAAAAGTATTTTTAATACTGATGATATCAAATATGAATTTAGAAAATGTGATATAAATAGTACTTGGACAACTATTGAACCAACTAAAGTTGGAAATTATGAAATTAGAGCGGTCTCAAGCAATATTTTTGGCTCACCAATTTATGGAGAACCATCTTTATTTTCAATAAAACCTAGAAAAATTAAACCAATCATTGAAGAAAGTTACACTTATGGCGAACCAATTTCTTTTAAATTCGAATTAAAAGAAGGTGATGAACTTAAATTTGAAGAATATGAAGTCGTTGATTTTGTTAATTCACCTAAAGTAGTGATTAATGAAAATAGTTTTAAATTCGGTAATGAATTAAATGAAGATATTACTTCTTGCTATGATGTTGATTTAACTCCAATTGATGTTAAATTGTCACCTCGTTCAATTTCTTTAAAAGCTTCACTTAAAAAAACATACGATGGCAAGCCACTTACTGTTAAAAAATGTGAAGACATTGTTGAAGGAAGTTTAGCTTATAAAGATTCAATTGCTGTCACAAAAAGTGATTCTATTACTAACGCTGGAATAATTAATGATAACGATATTGATTTAGAATTTAATAATCTCCAAGAAGGAAATGTTTCTTTATTATATAATTACAAATTTGTTGAACATTCATTAACAATTGATAAAAGAGAACTTACAGTTGCTTTACCTGATGTAACAAAAACATATGATGGAAAATTTACAAATTTAGGTGAATACACTTTTAGTGAAGGCACTTTAATTAGTGGTCATAAACTTGAACTCGAATTTAATCAATATGTAAATGCTTGTAATGAAATTTATAGACCAAAAACATATAAAGTTATTGATGCAGATGGAAATGATGTTACGTCAAATTATAAAATTGATTTTATTGGTGGCAATTTAACAATTAATCCAGCTCCAATTTCAGTTAAAGTAGGCGATGGAACATTTGTTTATGATGGAACCGCTCATGAAAATAACGAATTTATTTTAACAAGTGGTACATTAATTGACGGACATCAACTTAAAGCCGAAAAAATTAATCCTACGACAATGATTGATGTTGGAAGTTATGAAAATAATTTAGCTTTTAGTGTAGTTGATGGAGCAAATAATCAAGTTTCGTCAAATTATGATATTACAGTTACTAAAGGAACTATAACTATCAATAAAAGACCAATTGTAATTGCAACAGCAGATATTGAAGTTCCTTATAATGGCGATTATACAGTCATGAATTATGATGCAGCTACATTAGTTGGCGGAACTTTGCCTACTGGACATTATATTAATATTATTCCTAAAGTTTATGTCGGCATTGAAATTGATGGAAGCTGTAACAATGAATTAGAAGTTAAAATTAATGATTCTAATGGTATTGATGTCACTTCAAATTACGATATTACTTTTAAATATGGAAAAGTTACTGTTACGAAAGGTTCTTTAAAAATTAAAACCGATAGTAAATTCTATATTTACCAAGAAGGAAAAGAATATTCTGCTCCTTCGTTCTCTTTTGTTGAAGATCCAGTTTTACCAGCTGGACATAAAGTTAATTATAAAGAAGATTACACTAGAGTTAATAAACCTGGAAGGTATAGTAATATTCTTAATATGATTGTCTTAAATGAAAAAGAAGAAGATGTTACTGATAAGTTTAATATTGAAATGCAATATGGAATGATTGTAGTTTTCGATGAAAATGATAATTCTCTTGATGGAGGCGGAAGTTCATCCACTCCAGGAATCAATATAGAAGAAGAAAATAAGCCAAATATGCCAATTAGACCTGCAGAAGGAGATAATAATCAAGGTGGCGAACAAAAACCTAATGTTCCATCTAATCCAATTGATCCAGAAACTCCTAATGAAGAAGGACAAGGAGGTTCTAATAATCCTCAAATACCTCCTGAAATTAATAAGTATAGTTATACTTCAACTTATAAAGGGCCAATTTATTTTAAACAAAATACATATTTAGATAGCACTGGAACAGCTCCAACTAAAGCACCAAATTATCCAATTCAAAGTGGTGATGTTAATCCAAATTTATACATCTCGAATTTATTAAATACAACAAATTGGTATAAAATCAATGTAAATTCTACGTTATTTTTCGGAAGAGACTTAATTCCTCAATACGTACAAAAGTTTGATGATGAACAATTATTTGATACATTTATCGTTTTATCCAATAAAGAAACACCAGAATTTTACTTCAATCCATATGATTATTTAATTGATGGCGAAGATGATTTAGACATTAATTTAATCGAAGAAAGAAATAAAGGCTATAGTCTTTATGAAGATTATGTAAAACAAAAATATTTAGGTATTGAAGAATTACTTAAAGAGAAAATATTAGCTGAAGTTGATAAATATAATTTAGTCGGTGAAACTGAATATATGACTATTTATAACATCGCTAGATATATAACAAAATATCATACTATAGATATTAGTTATGCTGGACCTGAAAATGTTGATTTTGTTGAAAATTTCTTATTTGGAGATAAAAGAAGTAACGAATTTATTTATGCTTTATCAACAGTAAAAATGTTAAGGTCGCTTGGAATTCCTGCTCGTATTGCAACAGGATATGTCGATAATTCATTAAAAAATGATAAAGGAGTTTATAATAGTTCATTTACGAATGATGCTATTAAAAATTCATGGGTTGAAGTTTATAGTTCTAAATTTAAAGCTTTCGTTAGTATTGATCCTTTTAGAAAAACAGGAAAAGATTATATTCTTCCAGAACCAGAAATTGATAGTGTAAAACCTGAAACTCCTCAAGAACCAGAGAATCCTCAAAAGCCAGAAACTCCTCAAGTACCTGAGAAACCTCAAGACCTTGAAAAGCCTCAAAAACCAGAGAAACCAGAAGAACCTCAAAAGCCAGAAGAACCAGAAGAGTTCAAACGTGACCCAGTAACACAAATTGTTAGAATTAATACACTTTCAGGCAGTTGGACATATGATGGAAAACGGCACAAAGAAGAGAGTTATTATATAACAGATGGTAATTTACTTTCTTATGATAAACTTGTTGTATCATCGGCGCCTAGTATTAAAAATTACACTAAAAATCCAGTTTATAATAAATTAAGATTCAAAGTAATTGATACTAGAAGCAACAAAGATGTTACTAGAGAATATTCTAACTTCTTAAAAATTAAGTACGGTACATTAACTATTGATAAATCTTATTTGAATATTTATACGGCTAGTAAATCAAAATCTTATGATGGAACTAAGCTAACAGGTTCTTTTGAAGATTTAAGTTATAGTAGTTATTCATTAGCTGAAGGTGATCAAATTTTGTCTCAATATGTTAGATGGTTTACTTGGGTTAAAGATTATGGTACAAGTTGTGATAATATTTGTGTCGTAACAAAAATCGTCAATTCCTCAGGTGATAATGTTATTAATAACTATAAAATAGACTATACATATGGCACATTGTCCATTTATTAAAATACTCGATGTAATCGAAAGAATTTAAATTTTAATTAAATGCACATGATAGTTAAAATTGACTTGAATGTGCATTTTGTTTTATTTGATATGAAATTAAAGTAGGTGTAATTATACGTGTTTTTATATATAATTAATCAATTAGGAAGAAAAAAGATATGGACATTTCATTATTTGATTATTATTTACCAGAAGAGTTAATTGCTCAAGAACCAAGTAAGGTTAGAGATGAATGCAAGTTATTAGCTGTTAATAAAGAAACTAAAACTTACGAAGATAAAATTTTTAAAGATATTATTGATTATTTAAAACCAGGAGATGTTTTAGTTAGAAATAATACTAAAGTTATTCCAGCAAGATTATTTGGAACAAAAGACCAAACTGGAGCACATGTAGAAGTATTATTATTAAAAGATTTAGGAAATGACACTTGGGAATGTTTGTGTGGAAATGCTAAAGCTGTTAAAGTTGGAACTAAAATTCATTTTAAAGATGATATTTTAATTGGAACTTGCTTAGGCGTTTTTGATGAAGGAATAAGACACATTAAGTTTGATTACAAAGGCATTTTCTTAGAAGAACTCGATAAAATAGGCTTAATGCCATTACCTCCTTATATTCATAAAGAATGTAATGAAGATGATAAAAGTGATTACCAAACAGTTTATGCTAAAGTTAGTGGAAGTGCTGCAGCTCCTACTGCCGGATTTCATTTTACTAATGAATTACTTTCAAAAATTGAACAAAAAGGAATTGAAGTATTAGATATTACTTTGAATATCGGCTTAGGTACATTTAGACCTGTTAAAGTTCAAGATACAAATGACCACGTAATGCATAGTGAAACTTATGAAATTACTAGTGAAGTAGCAACTAAACTTAATGAAGCAAAAAGAGAAGGAAGAAGAATTATTGCTGTTGGTACAACTGCAGTTAGAACTTTAGAAAGCAACTTCAATAAATTTAATAAATTTGAAGCAGAAAAAAGCGCTACTAGTATCTTCATTTCTCCAGGTTATGAATATAAAGCAATCGATTGCCTAATAACAAATTTCCATTTGCCTAAATCAACACTTGTTATGCTTGTTAGTGCATTTATGGGAAGAGAATTTACATTAGAATGTTATAAGCATGCTGTTGATTATAAATATAAATTCTTCAGTTACGGCGACTCAATGTTTATTTATAAATAGATTTCATAGTGATATGGAATCTATTTTTTTTTATAAAGTAAAGAGGAAAAATATACTTAGAAGTGGAAGTGGAAGAACATATATATTAATCATTTTTATATCTCTCAAAATTTTTATAATTAGACCTTAATATAACAATAAGTAGTTTTATAGTAGAAAAATAGTAAGAAAATAGTACTTAAAATTTGAAAAAACCTTTAAATTGCAAGGTTTTTGCTTGTAGCAAGTTTTTTAGAAAAATCAAAGGTATTATTAAATGTTAATAAATGCTACAATTCGGTACTATGAAAAAAGTTATTGATTTTATTATTAAGACGTCGTCTGGTATGGCGATGGGATTATTTGCAACATTGATCATCGGATCAATTTTAAAGCAACTTTGTAGTTTCGGAAGCGGATGGGAAACTGGCATTAACATATCTTTAATGATTATGGGACTAATGGGTGTTGGCATCGGATTAGGAGTTGCATATTCTATTAAAAAAAGAATTAAGCATTCTTGAACTTGTATCAAGCATGGTTGTTGGAGGAGTTGCTAGTTTAGCTAATTTAAAAGCTTATGATAATCCTATTCCAACATTTAATCCTTCTGTAGCAGGCAAAAACCCTTTATTGATTTATTTAGTTGTTGTCGCAACAATTTTAATTAGTAAATATATTTTAAGGAAAAAAACGCCTGTAGATATTTTACTTGTGCCTTTATTTTATATAGTTAGTGGAACACTTTTATCAGTTATTTTGCTTTATCCAAGTTATTACATAATCTTTGGTATTCAAAAACTTGTTGAAGTTTCGATGCCTTTAATTCCTGAAGTTATGTCGATTATTATAAGTGCTGTAATTGGAATGGTATTAACGATGCCGATTTCTAGTGTTGCAGTTTGTGTAGCAATTGGAATTGCTGAAGTAGCACCTTTAGCGGCTGGAGCTGCAGTTATAGGATGTACAGCACAAATGATTGGCTTTGCCACTCAATCTTTTAGAGCGAAAAATAGTATTGGTAAAACTATTTCAGTAGGAATAGGAACCTCAATGTTATATTGGCCAAATATTATTAAAAAGCCATCTATTTGGATTCCAACAATTCTTTCAAGTTTAGTTTTAGGACCTATAGGAGTTTGCTTGCTTGGGACAACTTGTTCAACAGCAGGAGCTGGTATGGGAAGTTGTGGACTTGTTGGACAACTTGCGATGTTTGATACAATGGATCCAACAAGTTATGAGATTTATGTAAGTATCTTTGTGGTCCAATTATTAGGTTCTATTATCTTAACTTACATATTTGATTATTTATGTAGAGATGTATTTCATCTTTACTCAATTGAAGATTTAAAACTTGATATATAAATTAACTAAAACTAACGATTAGATATCTAGAATGAAAAATGAGAGTTTGTGGCTTTTAATGGTCACGCTCTCTTTTTTGTTAAATAAAAGAGTTTATATTACAAATTATGATATTTTGTACTACTAATTGACATAAAATCAGTTTATTTGTATTATGAAATTAATTAAAAAAGTTAAATATAACCTAAATTTACCTATTAGACACACAGATGATAAAAGTAAAGTAGATATGTTTATTAGACATCTTGGAGATAACTATTTCAATACTACTAATACGGGTACAAGTAGAACTAATATTTCAACCTGGTACGATAATTATTTTTTTGATCATAGTTTAGGAAATATCGCTATGAAGTATCTAAATCGTATTTTCAATTCGTCGAATCTATTTATAACTGCGCCTTACCTGTTCCAATAAGCATTTTTCCAAGGCGCTCGGTTTTAGGTATTGGATATAAAGACATATTTAATGGCGTAAAAACTGATAAATTTATTATTACTAAGTATGTATATAATAATAAGATGTCTGAAGTTGCTTTTAATGTAAATGAATTAAGACAATTTTATTTTATTCACAAATAATGAGGTATGATTATGAAAAAAATAGCAACATTTTTTAGCACAATTTTATTAATGCTAAGCTCATGTCAAAGCACAAAACTTGGACGAGATTTTAAATCGTTATCATTAAAATTTAATAATTTTTAATGAAGGATTAACTGTTATTAAAGGAATGGAATATTCTTATTCGAGTGAAGAAGTTCTTTTAAATAAAACAAGTGAAGAAATCGTCGATATAATCGAGACTATTTTAAATAAAGCACAGTATTTTTATACTGAAGGAAAAGATGCAAACGCTTTAGGAAAAGCTTTAAAGTATCAATACACTGATTCAAAGAAAGTTTTTATTATAGAAGATGCAATGACTCTAGATCTAAATGAACTTAAAGTAGACTTTATATCACAATCAGATTATTATCTTCAAGTTCATTCGAATTTATTTGCAAGTAATGACAAATACCTAGATGAAAATAAAAATAGATTAGATCTTTACGCTAATCTATCAAGTAAAAGTGATTACGATTTATATAAAAGTATATTTAATTAATAGTAACTAAAACACTAATTTATTCTTCGCTAGTGTTATCAAGCTGCCCTTTATGACTTATCTTTTCCCAAGTTTTTCTTTTTGAAGGATGAATTAAGCCGTCAAGCAGCGCCCATAAAAAATCACTCCAGAAAATAAAACCAGTTGTGCAAATATAAAATTTAGCTTTTTTACTACATGTAAATTTCTTTCTTATAATCAATAATTCAACATCGTTTATAATTGAGCAAATTAAGAACATTAAGAATATATCTAAGAAGAATAATCCTAAGAATAAATTGCCAAAATATAGTGCGCCTTGACTATAAGCAATCATGCTCATAATAAATCCATAAATTAAATGGATCATAAATACGAATTCAACTCCAATACATAACCCCATAGCTAATGCGTATTCAAAACGGGCTAAAAATGGGACTTTTGAATATTTTTTTGTTGCTTGTTTATAAAATTCAAAAGATTCTTTATTAAAGTAACCCCAAATCCATCTAACGTGTTGTTTATGCATTGTAATTAAGTCGGTTGGTTGCTCGTCATAAAATATAGCATTTGGATTATATCCCATATCGATGCCAGTTTTATAAGCGTAACGAGTTAATTCGACATCTTCGGTTAGACCTAAAAAGTTCCATCCGTTTGCGTCCTCAATAATCTTTTTATCAATATAATAGCCAGTCCCACTAATAGCAAATTTATTAAATAAAGTAGTTCTAGCTTTATTAGTAAATTCGCTTTGGAAAGCGAATAGAAGTGAGCTAGAAGCTGAGATAAAGCTTGTGTTAACGTTTGTTGATAAACGTTTACCAACTCCGATTTGATGTCCTTCGTTTTTTAATTTATTTAATTCGTAAATATAATCTTTATCGATTCGATTATCAGCATCAAAAATGATGATTGAATCGAATTCGATATTATTAGCTTTTAAATAATCATAGCCTTCTTTTAAGGCGTAACCTTTTGTTCTTTTGTTTTCTAAGTCTTTTCTTACAATGTAATTAAAACCGTATTTTAAAGCTAATTCATTACTTTTATCATTTTCTCTTTCAGTAATAACGAAAACTTTAAATAAATCTTTAGGATAAGTTTGATCTTTAAGTGATTTAAAAATATGATTAATGACTTTGCATTCATTTCTAGCTGGAATTAAAACGACATATTTGTAATTAATTGAAGCTTCTTTTAGTTTACGGTCTTTCTTTTTAGAAGCGATAAAATAGGAAATGTAATAAGAAAAAAGGATAAAAACAAAAAGTACCGCTATAAAAAGCGCTACATAACCATAAATTAAATAATTTTGAAATTCCATTACCTATATTTTACATAGTAAAATAACTTTTTCAACAAATCGTATCAGTTTTCTATTTCTTGTGAAAGTAATGGAGAAAATAAAATTCAAATAAAATTTAGTTTTTTATATTCAGAAACATAAAATCTTATGTCGTCAAAATATCGATGTATTCGTAAGTATTTAAATTATTCAATCTTTTAATGCAAGAATGGATAGAGACAAAAATCTACTTTTATTGATTGAAGAAATAATTAAAATTATAATCATTATATGCAAATCAAAGAAAACTACTATATTGAGTTCTTAAAAGAGTATCACGAGATTAAAAAAGAATATAAAGAAGAAACTCCAAAATTATTACTTCACGTATGCTGTGGAGCTTGTTCTTGTTATCCTTTAGTATTTTTAAGTGGTTTATTTGATGTAACTATTTTTTATTCAAATTCAAACATCTATCCTGAAGAAGAGTTTAATAAAAGATTTGATGCTTTAAAAAAATATGTTGAGTTTATTAATGATAAGTTGCATTCAAACATTAAGTTAGTTTTAGATTCTTATAATCACGAAGAATTTGTTCCTATTCTTGCTCCATATAAAGATATGAAAGAAGGTGGAACTAGATGTGAAAAGTGTATCAAAAAAAGAATGACAAGAGCTTTTGAGTACGCAAAAGTAAATGAATTTAAATTTGTAACAACAGTTATGACGGTTTCTAGAAACAAGAATGTTAATTATATAAATAAATTAGGAAAAGAACTTGAAACTAAGTATCCTGAACTCAAATATATCTTTACTGATTTTAAGAAGAATAATGGCCAAGATATCGGTGTATTGATATCAAAAGAGTGTGATGTTTATCGTCAAAACTATTGTGGATGTGAATTTAGCATCTATTAAATATCAATTTTCTAATTAAAATAGCATTACTTGAAAAAGTAGTGCTATTTATTTTATTAAATTTGTATCCAAAAAATGAGTTACAATACCTAATTTTTTGCTTCTTTTTGTTAAAAAATGAATGAAAAAAAGTATTAACTTGGCATGTTTGACATTTTTTAACATTACGAAAATTTTTTTAAAAGTTTTTTAGAAAGTTACAAAATTTATTATAAAAAAATTCAAAAAAGCTCGATTACATCGATACTTTTTATAATTTTAAAAAAGTTTAAAAAAATGAGCAAAAAGTGTTGACACCTATATCTATATATAGTATTATTTTAAAGCTTGTGAAAAGCGATGATGTGCGAGGTTGCGGACACGCCCATAAACGTTGTCATGATGGCCGTTCGGGAATTCGCATTGAGCAAGTCACAGGTTAGTTTATGAAAGGAGCGAATTCATGGCAAAGACTAAAAAAATTAGAGTTCGTTTACAAGCTTACGATCATAAAGTACTCGATATGAGCGTTAGCAAAATTGTAAATGCAATTACTAAAACAGGTGCTCGTGTAGTAGGACCTATCCCATTACCAACGGAAAAACAAGTCTACACAATCTTAAGATCTGTTCACAAAGATAAAGATGCTCGTGAACAATTCGAAATCAGAACTCATAAGAGAATCATCGATATCATCAATCCAAATAGTGATACAATCGACGCATTAAGAAGATTGGATCTCCCAAGTGGTGTTGACATTGATATCAAGTTATAAGGAGGACAAGACGAATGAAAGAAATCATCGGTAGAAAAATGGGAATGACTCAAGTCTACGCTGAAGATGGAACAATGTATGCTGTCACAGTCGTCGAAGTCTTACCAAACGTTGTCACATTAAAGAAGACAAAAGAACACGACGGATACGAATCAATCCAAATCGGTTACGAAGATAAAAAAGAAAGATTATTAAACAAATGTGAAAAAGGTATCTTCGCTAAAGCAAACATCACACCTAAACAATTCTTATATGAATTAAAAGGCGATGAAGTTTACGGATTCGAAGTCGGTGCTGAAATCAAAGCTGACTTATTTAAAGAAGGTGATGTCATTGACGTCATCGGAACAAGCAAAGGTAGAGGATATGCTGGTGTCATCAAGAGATGGGGTCAAAAAGTTGGTCCTAGAGGACATGGTTCAGGATATCATAGACAAGCTGGTTCATTCGCTAATAACGGTTTAACAGTTAACCGTGTCATCCCAGGCAAACATATGTCAGGACACATGGGAAACCAAAGTGCAACAGTCTTAAATCAAATTATTGTTAAGGTTGATGCAGAAAAGAACTACATCTTAATTAGAGGCGGAGTTCCAGGACCAAAGAAATCAATTGTTAAAATTAGAAGCGCTGTCAAAGCATCACTTCAAAGAACTGTTGTCAAACCAGTCATCGATAGAAGCGCTACTGAAGCAAAAGCTGAATAGGAAGGGAGAACAACATGGCAAATTTAAAAGTTAAAGTCTATTCCCAAGATGGTTCAGAAGTTAGCTCAGTTAGTTTAAGTAAAGATGTATTCGGTGTCGAAGCTAACAACCAAGTTATGTTCGATGCAGTCTTAACTTCACAAGCTAACGCAAGACAAGCAACTGCTAAAACAAAGAAGAGATTCGAAGTTTCTGGCGGTGGTAAAAAACCATTTAGACAAAAAGGAACCGGAAGAGCTAGAGCTGGTTCAACAAGATCACCAATCTGGGTCGGAGGCGGTACAGTCTTTGGACCAACAGGTGAACAAAACTTCAAAATTAAGCAAAACAAGAAAGCTCATGCACTTGCATTAAAGAGCGCATACAGCTTAAAAACTAAGAAAGATTTAATCGTTTTAGATGAATTAAAAGTTTCAGGAAAAACAAAAGAAATTATTTCTTTATTAAATGCTTTCAAAGCAAGCGATGTTAAAACACTCATCGTTACAGAAGATCCATTAATTCTTCAAGCAGCTAATAACGTTTCAAGCGTTACATTAAGATGTGTTGGAAATATCTCAGTTTACGATCTTCTCAACAACACAAAAGTTATTATCACAAAAGAAGATATCAAGAGAATTGAAACTTCATTAGGTGGTAACAAGGAGGAAACTAAGTAATGGCTAACAAGAAAGAAGTTGCTTTAACTCCTGAAGTTAAAACAAATAAAGCAACAATCAGTGATTTCGAAGTCATCGTTGAACCACTTATCACTGAAAAAAGTACAACAGCTACTTCAGAAAACAATAAATTCACATTTATCGTTAAAAAAGGAGCTAACAAAGTTCAAATTAGAAACGCTATTAAAAGAATTTATGGCGTTACAGTTACAGAAGTCAACACAGTAAACGTTCCAAGTAAAACTACAACACGTGGTTCAAGATATAAAGGAACAATTAGCGGATTCAAAAAAGCAATCGTCACAATTAAAGAAGGCGAAACAATCAATATCTTTGCTGAATAGTCGCTAAACTTAATTATAGGAGAACAAAAATGTCTATTAAGAATTATAAACCATATACTCCTTCAAGACGTGCAATGACAACATTAAGTTTTGAAGAGATTACAAAAACTACTCCTGAAAAAAGTTTACTCGTCACTCTCAAAAAGTCTGGTGGTAGAAACCAACAAGGTGTTATCACAACTAGACACATTGGTGGAGGAAACAAGAGAAAATACAGAATTATCGATTTCAAAAGAAATAAGGATGGAGTAGTTGGAAAGGTTCAAGCAATTGAATACGATCCAAACAGAAACGCATTTATCGCTTTAATCGCTTACTTAGATGGTGAAAAACGTTACATTATCCAACCTAAAGGACTTAAAGTCGGAGCTAAAATTGTTTCAGGCGATACAACTGATATTCTTGTTGGTAACGCATGTTTATTAAAGAATATTCCTGAAGGTACATTAATTCACAATATTGAATTAAAACCTAAGAAAGGTGGACAACTTTGTAGAAGTGCTGGTTGTTCAGCTCAAATCCTTGGTAAAGAAGGAAAATACGTTATCTTAAGATTACAAAGTGGTGAAACACGTAAAGTCTTAGGAGAATGTAAAGCAACAATTGGTGTTGTTGGAAACGAAGATTACAGCTTACTTAACTTTGGTAAAGCAGGTAAAAATAGATGGTTAGGTATTAGACCTACAGTTAGAGGTAGTGCTATGAACCCACCAGATCACCCACACGGTGGTGGTGAAGGTAAATGTCCTGTCGGTAGAGATGCTCCACGTACACCATGGGGTAAACGTGCTCTTGGCGTCAAGACAAGAAAAACAAAGAAAGCTTCTTCTAAATTAATTATTAGAAGAATCAACGATAAATAGTGAAAGGAGTTAGAAAATGGCACGTAGTTTAAAAAAGGGACCATTCGTCGATGAAAGCTTAATGAAAAAAGTTCAAGCTTTAAACGAAGCTAACAAAAAAGCAGTTATCAAAACTTGGTCAAGAAGAAGTACAATTTTCCCAGATTTCGTCGAACATACTTTCGCTGTTTATAACGGACATACATTCATTACAGTTTATGTAACAGAAGATATGGTAGGACACAAACTCGGAGAATTTGCTCCAACAAGAACATATAAAGGACACTTCGGTAATAACGCTGAAGATAAGGCAGCTGCTAAGAAAGCTGCTGGTGTTAAATAAGGAGAGGAATTATGGCAGAAACAAAGAAAACTACTAAAAAAGTAGAAGGTGAAACAACCGAAACTAAAAAAGTAGCTAAAAAGACTGCTACTAAAACCAGTGCTCCTAAAAAGACCACTGCTAAAAAAGCAGCAAAAACTGAAGAAACAGCTACAGAAACAAAGAAAACAACTAAAAAGACAACAGCAAAGAAAACAACAACTAAACAAGCTAAGAAAGTTGAAGTTGTTGAAACTAAACCAGTTGTCACTGAAGCTCACGCAAAAGCAATTAGCGTAAAATGTACACCTCGTAAAGCTAGATTAGTTATTGATTTAGTTAGAGGTAAAGATTGTGATGAAGCACTTGAAATTTTATTCAATGTTAATCATAGAGCATGTACACCTGTTAGCAAATTAATTAGAAGTGCTGTTGCTAACGCAACAAATAACTTCAACATGAATGCTGATAAGTTATACATTGCATCAATCCAAGCAAGCGATAGTATTAAAATGAGAAGATACCTTCCAAGAGCTAAAGGAAGTGCTAGCGGATTAGTCAAGAGATTCTGTAATATTTACATTACAGTTAAAGAAAGAAACTAAGAGAGGTAATCGAGAATGGGTCAAAAAGTTAATCCAGTAGGAATGAGAATCGGTTTAACAAAGAACTGGAACTCAAGATGGTATGCTTCCGATAAAGATTATGCAAATTTCTTAGCTGAAGACATCAAAATCAGAGAATTCTTAGAAACAAAAGTTGGTAGAGATGCTCAACTTTCACACATCGAAATCGAAAGAAAGAAAAACGATAAAGGATTCTTTGTTAAAGTAATTATCTTTGTTGGTAAACCAGGAACAGTCATCGGACAAAAAGGTGAAAATATCAACAAATTAACAGAAGCATTAACAAAAATGCTCAAATGCACAGTTAAAATCGACGTTGTTGAAGTTAAAGCTCCAAATTTAGATGCAAGAATCGTTGCTGATCAAATTTGTGCTCAACTTGAAGCACGTGCAAGCTTCAGAATTGTTCAAAAGAAAGCAATTTCACAATGTAGAAAAGCAGGCGCTAAAGGTGTTAAAACTGAAGTTAGCGGAAGACTTGCAGGCGCTGATATCGCTCGTAGTGAATGGTATAAAGATGGAACTATGGCTATTAACACATTAGCTAGTGATATCGACTATAGCTGGAGAGAAGCTATGACAACTTATGGTAAATTAGGCGTTAAAGTTTGGATTTGCCGTGGTACAAAAGATTTCTCATTAAAACCAGATACACAAGAAGCACCATCAAGAAATTCTAAGAAAGGAGAATAGTTATGTTACAACCAAAGAGAGTTAAATATAGACGTCCACATATCATTAGATATGAAGGTTTATCAAAAGCTGGTAACACTATTGCTTTCGGAGAATATGCTCTTCAAGCAGTCACAGGTAACTGGGTCAGCGATAGACAAATCGAAGCATGCCGTATCGTTTTATCAAGATACACAAAACGTGAAGGTAAAATTTATATCAGAATCTTCCCTCATTTAGCAAAAACTAAGAAACCAGCTGAAGTTCGTATGGGTTCTGGTAAAGGTAGTCCAGAATACTGGGTTGCAGTTGTTAAAAAGAATAGAGTTATGTTTGAAATCGGTGGAGTTAGCGAAGAAGTCGCTGTTGAAGCATTACACCAAGCTAGTTATAAACTTCCACTTCAAACACGTATTATTAAAAAAAGTAAGGAGGCTAAATAGTTTATGAAGATTAAAGATGTAAGAGAATTATCTACTGAAGAATTAAATAATCAAATTTACTCCTTAAAAGAAGAGTTATTCAACTTAAAGAGAAAAAAAGCAGTTGGTAGTCTCGAAAACAACTTAGAAATTAGAAGAGTTCGTAAAGACATTGCTCGTGTCTTAACTGTCTTAAAAGAAAGAGAACTCGGAATGGTTAAAGAAGGTAAGTAATCATGGATCGCAAAAAGAGAATTACTGGAACAGTCGTCGGAGACAAAAGTGCTAAAACAATCGTCGTTTTAGTTGAAGGTTATAGAAACCATCCAAAATATAAAAAGAGAGTTCAATTCAGAAATAAATACTATGCTCACGATGAAGCTAACTTAGCTCATATCGGTGACATTGTTACTATTGAAGAATGCAGACCAATGAGTGCTTTAAAGAGATTCAAACTCGTCAGCGTTGTCAAAAAAGCTTACGAAGATGTTAAGATCGAAGAAAGTGCTGAATTAAAAGAAGTCTTACATGAAGAAGAGGAGGCTAAATAATTATGGTACAAGTAGAAACAAATTTAGTTGTAGCAGATAATAGTGGTGCTCGTTCTGTAAGAATCTTCAGAATTTATGGCGGAACACGCAGAAAGACAGCTACAGTTGGCGATATCGTCCAATGTGCTGTTAAAGATGCTATCCCAAACGCAAAAGTTAAAAAAGGCGACGTCGTCAAAGCAGTTATCGTTAGAACTGCTTATCCATTAGAAAGAAGAGATGGTTCAACAATCAAATTTGATGACAACGCATGCGTTATTATCAATGAAGATAAGACACCAGTCGGAACTCGTGTCTTCGGACCAGTCGCTAGAGAACTTCGTGAAAAAGGTGAAGGATTCATGAAAATTGTTTCCTTAGCACCAGAAGTTTTATAAGGAGGTAGATGAAATGAAACTTAAAAGTGGTGATAAAGTAATCGTTATCTCTGGAAAAGATAAAAACAAAGTTGGCATCATTCAAAAAGCTTTACCAAGAGAAAATAAAGTTATCGTTGAAGGTGTTAACGTTCGTAAAAAACACGTTAAACCAACTCAATCAAATCCAGAAGGAAGCATTCAAGAAATCTATGCTCCAATTGATGCTTCTAAAGTAATGTTCTATGACGAAAAAAGTAAAACAGGTTCAAGACTTGGTTACAAATTCGACAAGGACGGAAACAAAATTAGAGTCATTAAAAAGACTAACAAGGAAGTCAAATAAGGAGAAAGGTTATGGCAGAAACAAAGAAAACTACAGCTACAGCAACAACAGCTGCAACTTCTAAAGGACATAAAGCTCCTGCAAGACACACTCGTTTATTAGACGCTTACAACAACGAAATCAAAGCAAACTTAATGAAACAATTTGGTTACACAAGCCCTATGGCTGTACCACATTTAGATAAGATTGTTATTAATATCGGTGTTGGCGATGCAACTCAAGACAAGAAAAGACTTGAAGAAGCTGTCGAAGAACTCGCTTTAATTACTGGTCAAAAACCAGTCGTTACTAAAGCTAAAAAGAGTATCGCAACCTTCAAATTAAGAGAAGGTGAACCAATCGGATGTAAAGTAACTTTAAGAGGAATTAGAATGTATGAATTCTTCGATAAGTTAGTTTCAATCTCACTCCCAAGAGTTAGAGACTTCCGTGGTGTTAATAAAAATGCTTTCGACGGAAGAGGAAATTATACTTTAGGTGTTAAAGAACAATTAATTTTCCCTGAAATCGATTACGATAAAGTCCAAAAAGTTAGAGGTATGGACATTGTTATCGTTACTACAGCAAAGACTGATGAAGAAGCACATGCTTTATTAAAAGAATTAGGCATGCCATTCGCTAAATAAGGAGAGAGACAATGGCTAAAACAAGTTTAAAGGTCAAGCAATCAAGACCACAAAAATTTAAAGTCAGAGAATATACACGTTGTACAAGATGTGGAAGACCTCATTCTGTCTACTCAAAATTTGGTCTTTGCAGAATTTGCTTAAGAGAACTCGCTTATAAAGGTGAGATTCCAGGCATGAAAAAATCTTCATGGTAATTTAAAGGAGGAATAGAATAATGCATCAAGATCCAATAGCAGATATGCTTACAAGAATTAGAAACGCTAATGCTTTACATCATGAAAAAGTTTCTATGCCTTCAAGTAAAATGAAGGTTGGTATCGCAAAAATTCTCTTAGATGAAGGCTTCATTACTTCATTCAAAGAAAATAAAGATAAAGACGGACACAAAAAACTCGACATCGTCTTAAAATATGGACCTAACGGTGAAAAAGTTATCTCAGGATTAAAGAGAATCTCAAAACCAGGTTTAAGAGTTACAGCTGATAGCAAACACATCCCATTCGTTTTAAAAGGATTAGGTATTGCAATCATTTCTACAAGTAAAGGACTTCTCACAGACAAAGGCTGTAGAACAGCTAATGTTGGCGGTGAAGTTATCTGCTTCGTTTGGTAATAGGAGGAGAAGTTATGTCACGTATTGGTAATAAACTCATTCATATTCCAGAAGGCTTAAATGTAACAGTCGGTCCAGACTTCGTTGATATTAAAGGTAAAATGGGAGAAGATAAAATCTCATTTAACCCTGCATTAATCGGAGTTGAACTTAGTGAAGGTATCTTAAAAGTTACTAGAGCTAACGAAGAAAAACAAACTAAAGCTATGCACGGAACAATCAGAGCTTTAATTAATAACGCATGTATCGGATGCCACGATGGATTTGTTAAAAAATTAGCAATCGTTGGTATCGGATATAGAGCTGAATTAAAAGGTGGAAACATTGTTTTACATGTTGGCTATAGCCACCCAATCACAATCGCACCTCTTCCAGGAGTTACAATTAAAGTAATCGATGGTAAAACAAAAGATTCAAACGGACTCATCGAAGTTTCAGGAAGCGATAAATTCGCAGTCGGTCAAACAGCTGCCTTAATTAGAGAAACACGTAGACCAGAACCATACTTAGGTAAAGGTATCCGTTACGTTGATGAACACATCTTACGTAAAGAAGGAAAACGTGCAGGTAAGAAGTAATAGGAGGCTAAATTTATGATTAAAAATAGTGATAGAAATCAAATTAGATTAAGAAAACACATTAGAGTTCGTAAAAAGATTAGCGGTACTTCTACTTGCCCAAGACTCTGTGTCTATAGATCAAACAAGAACATCGAAGTTCAAGTTATCGATGATACAAAAGGCATTACATTAGTTTCAAGTTCAAGCGAACAACTCCACTTAACAAATGGAAACAACATCGAAGGTGCTAAACTTGTCGGTGCTGACATCGCTAAAAAATGTCTTGCTAACAATATCGAAACAGTCGTTTATGATAGAGGTGGATACGTCTATCATGGTAGAGTCAAAGCTTTAGCTGAAAGCGCTCGTGAAAACGGCTTAAAATTCTAAGGAGAAACTTATGGCAGAAGAAAAGAAAGAAATCCAAGCTACTGAAACAAAGGCAGCTGAAGAAAAGAAAGCTCCTCAAGGTAAGAAATTCTCCAGAGGTAAAAAGAATTTTACTAGAGCTCCAAGAAAAGAAATCGTAAAAGAATTCGACGAAAGAGTTGTTGCAATCAACCGTGTCACCAAAGTTGTTAAAGGTGGTAAACGTATGAAATTCTCAGCTCTTGTTGTTATCGGAAACGGTAAAGGCAAATTCGGATTCGCTACTGGAAAAAGCGGCGAAGTCCCAGATGCAATCAAAAAGAGTGTCGATAAAGCAAAGAGAAATTTAGCTACAGTCACAATCGTTGATGGTGGTACAATTCCTCATGAAATTATCGGTAAATTCGGTGCTACAACAGTCTTCTTAAAACCAGCTCCAGAAGGAACTGGAATTATCGCTGGTGGCCCAGTTAGAGCTATTTTAGAACTTTCAGGCGTCAAAAACGTTTATAGTAAAGTTTATGGTAGTAGAACAAAAATTAACATTATTAGAGCAACACATGCTGCTTTAACAGGCCTCAAAAACTATAAAGATGTAAAAGCTTTACGTGAAGGAGGAAAAGCTGATGTTAAATAATTTAAAACCAACAGTCGGAAGTAGAAAAGAATCAAAAAGACGCTGCCGTGGTGAAGGAAGCGGACTTGGTAAAAACGGCGGAACAGGTCATAAAGGTCAAGGCTCAAGAAGCGGTGGCGGAGTAAGACTTGGATTCGAAGGTGGTCAATTACCTTTATTCCGTAGATTACCAAAAAGAGGTTTCAAAAACTTCGGACACAAAGAATACGCAATCGTTAACTTAGATACATTAAATTTATTTAACGATGGAGACACAATTACAATTACAACTTTAATTGAAAATGGTCTCATCAAAAAAGAATTCGATGGCTTAAAAGTCTTAGGAAATGGTGAATTAACTAAGAAAGTTACAGTCGTCGCTACAAAATTTTCAAAAACAGCAATCGAAAAGATCGAAAAGTGTGGCGGAAAAGCCGAAATTAGTAAATAATATTTATTAGTTATTTAATTAAGGCTCGTAACCATGAAGAAATTTTTAGAAATATTTAAAAACAAAGAAGTAGTTAGTCGTATATTTTTTACGGTAATGATTTTATTTGTTTTTAGAATCGGTTGTGCAATTCCTACACCGGGAATTGATGCAAGTGAATTTTCCGATCAGTTAAACTCCAACTCCAATAATATTCTTGCACTTATGAATTTACTTGGTGGTGGTGCTTTACAAAATTTCTCGATATTTGCTCTTGGCGTTTCGCCTTACATTACTGCCCAAATCATTATTCAGTTATTAAGCATGGATGTCCTCCCTGCTTTAACTGAATTAAATAGACAAGGACAATATGGTAGACGTAAGATCGAAATGGCAACAAGATACTTAACTTTAATGCTTGCTGCTGTCCAAGCTTATGGCATCATTCAAACTGCATTAAATACTTCATGGATTAAGTTTACTTTAGAAGAAAACTTCTTAACTTATGCTTATATCGTTACCATTATGGTTGCAGGTGCAATGCTTGTTATGTGGCTTGGTGACCAAATCACAACCAAGGGTATTGGTAATGGTATTTCGGTAATTATTTTTGCAGGAATTGTTAGTAGCTTACCTAACCAAATCGTTACTGCGTTCCAAAAATGGGTTTTAACTTCATGGAATCATGGTAGTGTTGAAGCTACAAAAGGTATATTCCAATTCTTACTTTACGTTTTATCATTTATTTTAATTATCGCTTTCGTTGTATATATTGAATTAAGTAGAAGAAAAATTCCTGTTCAACATGCTACAAGAAGCGGTGGAAATGAAAAGCTTAGTAAAGCTAGCTTCCTTCCAATTAAAGTAAATAGTGCAGGTGTTATCCCTGTCATCTTTGCAAGTAGTATTTTAATGGCACCTAGTGTTATCGCTACATTTATTAGTAGTGATGCTGCTAATGCTGAATGGCTTAAAGTCTTCCAATACAATCAACTAGTTGATATGGGTGGAGGAGTTTACATGCCTTGGGGTTTAATTATTTATCTTGTATTGGTATTTGCATTCACATTCTTCTATGCAAATCTCCAAATTAACCCTGCTCAACTTGCAGAAAACTTCCAAAAGAATGGAAGTTATATCCCTGGAATTCGTCCAGGTGTCGAAACGGAAAAATACGTCAGTAAAGTTTTAAATAGAATCACATTAATTGGCGCTTTATCGCTTAGCTTTATTAGTGCCTTACCTGTTGTTCTTACACTTACTGGAGTGTTTGGTAATGATTCAACTCTCGCTTTAGGCGGTACAGGACTTATCATTGTTGTCGGTGTTGCTCTTGAGCTTAATAACCAAATCAATGGTCTTATCGCTGGTAAGAGTTATGATGAAGTTATTGGAGGAATGTAAAAGTTAAAATGAAAAATATTATATTAATGGGTCCACCAGGTGCTGGCAAAGGAACCAATGCAAAACGCATCGCTTCGTATTATGAAATCCCTCACATCTCTACAGGAGATATGTTTAGGGAGGCAATCAAAAATAAAACTCCACTTGGAGAGCTCGCTAATAAATATATTTCAGAAGGACTTTTAGTTCCAGATGATGTCACAATTGGTTTAGTTAAAGAAAGATTAAGTAAGGACGATTGTAAAAATGGTTTCTTACTTGATGGCTTTCCACGTACTATGGAACAAGCTAAAGCTTTAACTACAATCGGAAGTGAAATATCAAGACCAATTAATTATGTTATAAATATCGTCGTTCCTGAATCTATCTTAGTTGATAGAATTTCAGGAAGACGTGTTTGTAAAAAATGCGGTGCTCCATATCATATTCAAACTATGAAGCCACGCGTTGATGGTGTTTGTGACCTTTGTGGCAACGAACTCGTTCAAAGAAAAGATGATAATGAAGAAACATTAAAATCTAGATTACACGAGTACCACAACATGACCGAACCTTTAATTTCTTATTATAAAGATTTAAATGTTCTTCAAGATGTCAATGGCACCAAAAATATTGAAGAATTGTTCAAGGATTTCTTAAAAATCTTAGGAGATAAATAGTAGTGTCAATTATTATTAAATCACCTCGTGAAATCGAATTAATCAAAGAAGCCGGGGAAATTGTTAGAGAAACATTTAAAGTTTTAAAAGAAAATACAGTTCCTGGTAAAACAACAAAAGAACTTGATCGAATCGCTGAAAGATTTATTAGATCAAAAGGCGGCATTCCAAGTTCAAAAGGTTATGGAGGATTTCCGGGAGCAATTTGCATTAGCGTAAACGATACTTTAGTCCATGGTATCCCTTCAAATAAGATTGTCTTAAAAAAAGGTGATATTGTAAGTTATGACATTGTTGTAACATATAAAGGATATTATGCTGATGCCTGTAGAACGTATCCAGTAGGGGAGATCGCTCCTAACGTCGCTAAGCTTGTTGAAACAACAAGAAACTGCTTTTTTGAAGCGGTTAAATTAGTAAAACCTGGAGTCCATCTTGGAGACATTTCTCATACTATTGAAACTGTTGCTAAGCGAGAAGGCTACACAGTTACCGACCAATTTACTGGACATGGTGTTGGTAGAGAAATGCATGAAGATCCTTATGTATTTAACGTTGGTAAACCTGGAACAGGACCTAAACTTGTTAAAGGAATGGTCATTGCAATTGAACCAATGGTAAACGAAGGAAAAGTAGACTTAGTTATTGAAAAAGATGGCTGGACTACTAAGACAAAAGATGGTAAAATGTGTAGTCATTATGAAAATACGGTCATAGTGACTGATACTGGCTATGAGCTCGTAACTTTTAAAGAAGGGGACGAATAAGTAAATGGCAAAGCAAGATGTAATAACCGTCGAGGCGGTAGTAACTGAAGCATTACCTAATTGTAATTTTAGAGTAAAGCTTGAAAATGATGTCGTAATACATGCCACTGTTTCTGGTAAAATCCGTATGCATTACATTCGCATTTTACCAGGTGATAAAGTTACCATCGAATTATCGCCTTATGATTTAAACAATGGCAGAATAGTTTTTAGACACAAATAGTCTATTTGGAGGTAATTTTATGAAAGTTAGACCATCCGTAAAACCAATTTGCGATAAGTGCAAAGTTATCAAAAGACATGGAAAAGTCATGGTAATTTGTTCAAATCCAAAACACAAGCAAAGACAAGGTTAATTAGGAGGAATCGCAATTTATGGCACGTATTGTCGGTGTTGACGTTCCAAACGATAAGGTAGTAGTTGTTGCTTTAACCTACATTTATGGTATTGGAAACACAACAAGTAAAGAAATTTTAAAGAAAGCTGGAGTCCCAGAACTCAAGAGAGTTAAAGACTTAAGTGAAGAAGAAATCACAAGAATTAGAAGTGAAATTGCTCACTTAAAAGTTGAAGGTGATTTAAGAAGAGAAACACTCTTAAACATTAAACGTCTTCAAGAAATCGGCTGCTACAGAGGCATTCGTCATAGAAGAGGCTTACCTGTAAGAGGCCAAAGAACAAAAACTAACGCTCGTACACGTAAAGGTCCACGTAAGACCATTGCTAACAAGAAAGAAGCAGTTAAGTAGTTAGGGGGGTAATGAAACATGGCAAAGAAACAAACAACCCGTAAAAAGAAAATCAAGAGATCTTTTACTAAAGGTGTCGCACATATCCACGCTACCTTTAACAACACAATCGTCACAATTACAGACGAAAAAGGTAACGCAATTGCTTGGTCATCAAGCGGTGTCTTAGGCTTCAAAGGAGCTAAAAAATCAACTCCATTTGCTGCTCAAAGTGCTGCTGAAGCTGCTGCAAAAGCTGCAGTTGATCAAGGAATTAAGACTGTTGACGTTGATGTCAAAGGTCCAGGAGCAGGAAGAGAAAGTGCAGTTAGAGCACTTGAACTTGCTGGATTAAAAGTAACTTCAATTATTGATACAACACCAATTCCACATAATGGTTGCCGTCCACCAAAAAGAACTCACGGTTAATATTTAGGAGGATGATATAATGGCTGATAATGAATTAAAAATTGCTCATCCATTTGAAAAAGGTACGTTTAGAATTGCCTTTGCAGATAAGAATGAATTTTACTGTAAAGCAGTCGCTGAACCACTCGAAAGAGGCTTTGGATTAACATTAGGAAATGCCCTAAGAAGAGTCCTTTTAGCTTCATTACCAGGTACAAGCGTCTACGCAATCGAAGTTGAAGGTGCAGTTCACGAATTCACCGCACTTCCAGGAGTAGAAGAAGATTTAACACAAATCATCCTTAACCTTAAGGATCTAGTACTTAAAAGTGATACAATCGGCGAAGCAGATTATACTGTTTCAATTAACAAAGGAGAAGGTGAATTCAAAGCAGGTGATTTAGAATTACCTACAGGCCTTGAAGTTGTTAATAAAGACTTAGTCATTGCTCACATCGCTGAAGGTGGTCATTTAAATATTACTCTCCATATCAGAAATGGTAGAGGATATGCAACAAGTGCCGAAAATAAGACACTTGGACTCGGAGCTAACTGGATTGCTACTGATAGTAACTATTCTCCAGTTGTTAGAGTCAATTATAAAGTTGAACAAACTCGTGTTGGACACGATCCACGTTTTGATAAATTAGTCTTAGAAGTTTGGACCAATGGTTCAATTGCTCCAAGTGATGCTATCTCATTAAGTAGCAAAATCTTAATTTCATACTTTGGAAACTTCTTACATTTAGAAGACAAATTTGCAGACTTAGGTCTTGTCAAAGACCCAGTTGTTCTAGCTGAAGAAACATTTGAAAACTTAACTATTGAAGATCTCGATTTAAGTGTCCGTAGTTATAACTGCTTAAAGAGAGCAGGAATTGTTAACGTCCAAGAATTAACTCAAAAGAGTGAAGCTGACATGATGAAAGTTAGAAACCTTGGTAAGAAATCACTTAAAGAAGTTAAAGATAAATTAATTGAAAAAGGTTTATCATTCAGAGATAGTAAAGACGAGTAAGGAGATAGACAATGCAATTTGGTAGAAAGAATGTTCATGGTAAAGGCGGTGTTAGATTTAAGACTCCTTATACCTCATCAAAAAAGAAAGCTCAAGTTAGAAATCTTGTCACTGAATTAGTTCTCTTTGAAAAAGTTACAGTCACAACAAGTATGACAAAAGACGTCATTAAAGAATTTGATCACTTAGTTACATTAGCTAAAAAAGGTGATTTACATTCAAGAAGACAAGCTGCAAGCGTTTTAAGAAATTACAATGTTGAAGGTAAAACAGATGCTTTAGATAAGTTATTTGGTCAATTAGCTTCAAGATTCGCTAATAGAAATGGTGGCTACTTAAAGATTTATAAGTTAGCTAACAGAAAAGGCGACAACGCTCCAGTTAGATTATTAACATTAGCTGATTAATTTTATTAAAAGAAATAAGTAAACCTTCTTAGATAGTGTATAATATCTAGGAAGGTTTTTTTATGGTCGATTATATTGTTTTTGATTTAGATGGCACATTATTAGACACGCTTGAAGGACTAACTTTAGCGGTTAATGAAGCTTTAAAAGAATTAAATGTTCCATATTTTTATTCTAAAGAAGAGGTGAAAAGTTTTATAGGAAATGGAGCTTATAAATTACTTGCTAGAGCATTAAAACGAAAACCTACCGAAGAAGAGTTTGCTTTATTTTTAAAAAAATACGAGTCATGTCAATATGCTAGTAAAGCTTTTCCTAATGTAATTTCTACTCTTAAAGAATTAGAAAGCATCGGAATAAAACTAATTATCTTATCTAATAAGCCAAATCACATTCTTCAAAAGTTAATAGCTAATAATTTAAGTGAAATTGATTTTAGCTATGTTCAAGGTCAAGATTTTAATTATCCTCCAAAACCAGATGTAACTTTATTGAATGTTATTTTAAAGAAGTTAGATCTCATTGATAAAAAAGGTTTATTTGTAGGTGATTCTATTGTTGATGTATTAACTGCTAATAACGCTAATTTAGATTCAGTTATTTTAACTTATGGGTATGGCAAAAAAGAAGATTTAATGAGTGAAAAAACAATTAAATTAATCGATAATTTCGAAGAGGTTAAAAAATATATATGACATATCAAGAAGAATTAATTTTTGGTTTAGTAAGATGGCTTATTAAAGGAACAAAATACGTTAGTAAATATGATGAAGCTAATGAAGTAATTAATGATGAATTAACTTTTGATGCTTTAAGCTTTGTTATTCTTATGGTAAGTGATATTGCCAAACAAATTTTAGATGAAGAAGAAGTATTAGCAAAATACGATAACGTAAATTTTGAAGAATTAGCAAATTTAAAAAATAGCATCTTTGTAAAAGATGCTATTGATTATGTTTCTATGTTTGATGAAGTGAAAGATGAATTCCCATTATATATTTCATCTTTAGTTTCTAAGAAGTAGTTATTGGCGCTTTTGGATGGAGGAGTAATATTCTTCATCCTTTTTTATATCGATAATTTCTTTCTCTTTTGTTTCGATTAGGGAGAATATAAAAGCACTGTAAAGATCTAAGAAGTCGGAAAACTCTACAAAAACAGTATATTTTTGTGAGTAAATAGCTATTTTGCTATTTTCTTTAACGAAAACAAATCTATTATTTTCATATTTGGATTCTAAAACATAGTCTTCTTTTAATAATTTTAGTGCATCAGTAGCATAAATTGCCTTCATAAGTTTATTTTTGTCACCTTTCGAAATAGAATATAATCTCAAAATGTAGCATATATATTCATAATGTTAAGCATTAAGCTCAAATGAACATATATATAGTTCAACATCTAATATATAGTTTAATTAAAAAACATTTAAAAGTTAAGCATAAACGAGTATAATGATTATATGATTGTTATATATACATCCCCTAGTTGCTCAAGTTGCAAAAAAGTCAAAAAATGGTTTGAAGATCAAAAAATTCCTTTCAAAGAAAAGAATATTTTTAGTAGTGTTCTCAATCCTGCTGAATTAAAAGAAATCCTTGCCAAGTCTGAAAATGGTACCGATGACATAATTTCAACAAGAAGTAACATTATTAAGGAAGGGAAAGTTAATATTGAAGACATGTCCATAAATGAACTTGTTGAATTTATTAGAAATAATCCTAGTGTTTTAAAACGACCAATTGTTGTAGATGATAGAAGAATCCAAGTTGGTTATAATGAAGAAGAAATTAGATCGTTCATTCCTGCTGCAAGAAGAATTGCTCGTTCCTCATGTCCTAATTATGATTGTGGATGTGGTGATGATTGCAATGGCTTTAAAACAGCTGAAGAACTAGAAGAATATTTAAGAAGAGTAAGAGCAAAGGAAGAATAAATTGCTCTTTTCTTTTTGAAATAACGATTATTGATATTATATTACGAAACATATATTTCTATTAATGATAAAATAATACACTCTATTATAAAAATTAGTGAAAATATAAATGTAAGCGCTTCCAATTATGTATAAAAAAGTACCACTTATTCATAAACGTGTTCTTTAAGGCGCACTTTCTTAATAAGATAAATATACTAAAAGGAGAAAAGCGAAAATGAAATTCAATAAGAAGAGAATCGTTGGTATCTCTTTATATTCATTTGGAATCGCTGCCATGATTGCTTTATCAACAACAGCACAAATTGTTTGTGATACTTTTGGAGCAACATTTCAAGCTGCTTTAGGCGACTTTGGAAAAGGTCATACTGAAGTAAATTATGAAGGAGTTAATCCAAGTTATTACAAATCTGATTCTGATAGCAAAGAAGAAGCTGCCAAATTCCAAAAAGATACTAGCTATAACATTGTTAAGGAAGGAATTACTTTATTAGAAAAAGGTAATTTACCTTACGCAAAAAATACTAAAGTATCATTATTTAGTAAATCATCAGTTAATTTTATTTTTGGAGGCACAGGAAGTGGTGTCGCTAGTAGTGATTTAAACTTAAAAGATGTCTTTGAAAGCAATAATTTTGATGTAAACGACTCTTTATGGAAATTCTATAAAGATGGAGAAGGAAAAAAATATAAGCGTGGTATAGGTTCTATTAATTATGGAGATAGTGATGATTATTCTATTAATGAATGTCCATTACCTGTAATCTTAAAAAATGATAAAGTAAAATCATCATTTGAAACTTATGACACTGCTGTATTTGTTTTATCAAGAACAGGTGGCGAAGGTAACGACTTAGCTAGAGGTATGAATGATTATGTCGATACTAAAAAAGATTTAAGTGCGGGATATCATAAAGATCCATTAGGAGATAAAAAGAAGAGTTATCTTGAACTTGATTCAATTGAGCTAGAAATTATTGATTATTTAAATAAGAATTTTAAAGATGTAATTTTACTTGTTAACACAAATAATCCAATGGAATTAGATTGGGTTAAAAATTACAATAAAATTTCAACAGTTTTAAGTGTTCCAGGAACTGGAAGTTATGGTCTTGAAGCTTTACCACAAATCTTAACAGGAGATATCACTCCTAGCGGTCATTTAACAGATACTTATGTAACTAATAATTTCTCATCACCAGCTATGATGAACATGGGTGATTTTGAATATTTAGTTAATGGTAAAAAAGTTCCTAACTTAGAAGGAAAAAAATGGGCTGATGGCTATTATTACGTCAGTTATAATGAAGGGATTTATGTAGGATATCGCTATTATGAAACACGTTATGAAGATTGTGTTTTAAATAGAGGAAACGCTAAAAAATTATCAGAACACGAAGTTGGTGCTTCTAAAGAAAAAGGTAATACTGAGTGGAAATATGAAGATGAAGTTATTTACCCATTTGGTTATGGTTTATCAACAACAGAATTTGAATGGTCGAATTTCAATGTAGTTGAAGAAGGTGATAAATTTGTTTGTTCAATTGATATTAAAAATATCGGTGAAAATAAAGGAAAAGAAGTAATTCAACTTTATGCTCAAACTCCATATGGCGAATATGAAAAAGAAAACAATATCGAAAAGAGCGCTGTTCAATTAGTAGCTTTTGCTAAAACTAGCGAATTAGATAAAAACCAAAAAGTAAATATTAAACTTGAATTTGATAAAAAAGATTTAACAAGTTACGATTATAAAAATAGTGAAAGTTATATTCTTAGTGAAGGTCAATATTATTTCACAGCCGCAAAAGATAGTCACGCTGCAATTAATAATATTTTAAGAGCTAAAAATATTACCGAAGATAAATTAGCTGCTTCACCAAGCGAAAAAGTCGCTGGAGATCCTAGCTTAGTTGATACATCTTTCAAAAATGAAAAGTTAGATGTCACAACATATAAAAAAGATGATTTTACAGGTGTTACAATCGAAAACCAATTTGAATTGGCAGACCTTAATAATCATGGTGAAAATATTAAATATTTATCAAGAAATGATTATGAAGGTACTTATCCTAAAACATATGGTGAAGTAAGTAATATTAAAAGTATTCATAGTGAAAGAATTAATAACACCGATCCAAATAATCCAGTTGGATATGAGTATACAAAAGAATTATCAAAAGATTCTAAGATTTATGAATTAATTCAACAATATGAATCATTAAATCCGTTGAAACCAGAAGATGTTCCAGAAGTAACTTGGAATAATAAAGATACAGATTTAGAACTTATCGATTTAAGAGGTAGAGATTTCAAAGATCCTTTATGGGATACATTAATCTCGAGAATGTCTAGAGGAGAAGCAGCAGCTTTAATTCAAAATGGTGGTTATAAAACTGATGCTGTTCATTCAATTAATAAACCTGAAACTAGTGATAAAGATGGTCCAGCTGGCTTAAATTCAGTTGCAGGACACTTTGCCTTAGGTCCAACATATCCTTGTGGATTAATTATTGCTCAAACTTGGAATAAATCATTAGCTAGGGATAAAGGAAGATCAATCGCTATTGATTGCTATAATAACAATATTGTCGGTTGGTACGGACCTGGAAATAATATTCATAGAACTCCATTTGGAGGAAGAAACTTTGAATATTATTCAGAAGATCCAGTCTTAAGTGCATTAATTTGTAAAGAAGAAACAGTTGCAGTTGCTGAAAAGGGTATATTTGTATATTTAAAACACTTTGCGATGAACAACCAAGAAATTCATCGTGAAAAAGAAAGTGGATTATGTACATATTCAAACGAACAAGCAATTAGAGAAATTTATTTAAAAGCTTTCGAAGATGTCGTTAAAGGGAACAAAATTGAAGAAACTTATTATGAAGTAGAAGTTGACGAAAATGGCAAAATCGTTAAAAATGAAAAAGGTGAACCAAATTTCACATTAAAAACTACAAAGGTTAATGCTTGTTTAGGAATTATGTCTTCATTCAATAGAATCGGACCAGTTTGGGCAGGTGGTAATTACGATTTCCTCACTGGCTTGCTTAGAAATGAATGGGGATTTGAAGGATCGGTATTAACTGACTATTATCACACATGGTTCATGGACACAAAACAAGCTGTCATGGCTGGTGGATCTTGCAGTTTAGATCCTCAAGAAGAAAAATTTGTCATTGATGCTAATGATAAAGTATTAAATTATCAAGCAAGACAAAGTGTTAAATCAATCCTTTACATGGTCACAAATAGTTATGCTATGGAAGGATACGTTCACGGGGTTGAACCAAAAGATGCGCTTGCAGTTTATGAAGTATTACTTATTTCACTTCATATATTTGATGCATTATTAGTAGGATTCTTCGCATTTATGATTTTCAGAATCGTAAAAGCGCAAATCAAAGATAATAAAACAATAGAAAATAATTAATTATGGGGTCGGGAAAATGAAAAAAACAATTAAGACATGTGCTTTGCTAACAGTCACAGCATTATTCAGTGTTTCTTGTGATGTTGTAAAAGATTTTACTAACATTCTAGATTTAAAAACGCAAACGATGGAAGATTTTAGTAAAGGTAAAACAGATTACTTTACTGCTTCACATGGTTGGACAAATGGTAGTCCTTTTGCTGTTACTTGGCAAAATGAAAACGTAGATTATGCTGATGATAAAATGTCATTAGAAATTAAAAAAGACGGCGAAGAATTAACTGGTGGTGAATTAAAGAGCAAAGATTTCTTCCACTATGGAAGCTACTCAGTAAAAATGAAGCCAATGAAAATTGATGGAACAGCTTCAACATTCTTTACATACACTGGTCCAAGTGATAATCAACCTTGGGATGAAATTGATATCGAATTCTTAGGAAAAGATACTACAAAAGTTCAATTTAACTACTTTACAAACGGCAAAGGTAACCATGAATATATGTACGATCTTGGATTTGATGCTAGTTTAGATTATCACGAATATGGATTTAGATGGACTGAAGAATCAATCACATGGTTTGTTGATAAAAAACCAGTACACGTTGCTACAGAAAATATTCCAACACACCCACAAAGAATCATGACAAACGCATGGTGTGGTGATGCAACAGCAAAAATGTGGATGGGTCAAATTCCAAGCGATTTCACAAGTGGAAAAGCATACTATGAAGAAATCGGATTCCAAGATCTTGATGGTAAACCATATGTTCCAACATTTGAAATCAAACCAGAAGAAACGCCAGAAGATGCAAAATGGGAAGATTTAAAGTTAGAATTTGCTTCAACTGAAGATTATAATGTTGAAAATAATGATGGTGTTACAAACGTTAAATATGATAGTGTTGCTAATGAATCATATAAAAACATTAATGCTCCATTACCAGCAAGTGCTTTAAAAGCAAATGCTGTTGAATTAAAAATTAAGAATAACGGCACAAAAGATGCTGATATTAGAGTCGATGTTAACCAAAATGAAACAGTTGGTAACACAAGATGCGTTAATAAATCAGCAAAACAAGATGGTAAAGAAATTACAACAAACCTCGAATGGGGAGGAAGTTCATTCGTTCTTAAACCAGGTCAAGAATCAACTATTGAAGTTAGATATGAAGGACCAGCTACTGAATTAATGTTTATGCTTGATTCATTTGTTCTTGGAAATGAAACAAGAAGTGGCGATATCACAATTAAAGATATTAAATTAGGAACATATGGCGAAGGAAATCAAACACCTGAAGAACCAGAAATTCCAAATGAACAATATAGAGATTTAGATGTTGATTTTAATGCAGATGTTTATACAGTTACAAAAAACGAAAATACACATGAAGTTACATATAAAGATGTTGCTGGTAACTCATATAAAAATATCGCTGCTCCATTAACAGAAGCAGAAAAAGGACATCAAAAAATTAAATTTACTATTAAAAACAATGGTGAAAAACTCGTTAAAGCTAGAGCAGATGTAAATCAAGCTGAAATGGTTGGCAATACAAAAGCAATTAACGTTAAAGCTACTCAAGATGGAAAAGCAATTAGAACTGATTTTGAGTGGGGTGGAAGTTTCTTTGATTTAGATCCTGAACAAGAATCAGTCATCGAACTCGAATATAAAGGTGAAGCTGTTGAATTTATGATTTTCTTAGATTCAATGACAGGAACAGATGAATTATCATCAGGTAATGTTACTATAAAAGATATTCAAGTCACTAAAATTGAAGAAGAACCAACACCAGAAGAACCACCATTTGTTCTTCCTGAAGGTGCAATTGAAGTTGATCCAACATTCACATCTGATTTTGCAAATTATAAAATTTCCAAAAAAGGAAAAACAACAACTGTTAATTACGAAGGCGTAAAATTACAAACATACAGATGCATTAATACAACAATTGACTATCAAGGTAAAAAATCACTTAGCTTCAAAATTAAAAATAACGGAGATAAAGTAGTCAAAATTAAAGTAGATGTTATTAAAGAAAATAAGTCAGTTAATACAAGCGCTACCTTTGATGAAAAAGAAATCTATACAGATTTAGTAAATGGTGGCTCATCATTAGACTTAGCTGCTAATAGTAGTGGTGTTATTACTATTAATTTCACTGAAGAACCAACAGGATTAAATATTTTCCTTGATACAGTTTATGGCGAAGATAAAGAAACAGCTCATAGCGGAAATGTTTCTTTCTCACAATTCTTTGCTAAATAATAATCGATAAAATGCTCTACATTCGTTAGAGCATTTTATTTAGTTTTCAAAATATATTGTTTTATAAGGTTTTATATGTTTAATTCATTCGTCAATAGAAATAATATTCAATTAGATTCAAGATATTGTTATAATTTTAATATGTTAAAGATTGCCATACTCGACGATAACGAATATGCTATAAGTGAGCTATCTAATTATTTAACAACCTATAAAAAAGAGAATGAAATCGAATTACAGATTTCAACTTTTAATAATGGCTTTAACTTCTTAGATTCTATCAAAGAAGGATTTCAAATAGTTTTTTTAGATATCGACATGCCTGGAATAAATGGACTTGATGTAGCTAGAAAATTAAGAACAACTGATAAAAATATTATTATTGTTTTTGTTACTAATATGGCAAGTTGTGCTATTAACGGCTATGAAGTAGAAGCAACAGATTTTTTAGTTAAGCCAATAAGAAAAGAACAAATTTCTTTTTGCATGTCTAAATGTTTAAGCAAAATTGTTGAAAGTCCATATAAAAAATTGACAATTAAAACTAAAGAGGGGTATGTGTCTATTAAAGATAATGAAATAATTTATATTGAAGTTAATTTGCATTCTTTAATTTATCATACTAGAAGTGGTATTTATGAAGCTTATGGTTCTTTAAAGGATCTTGAATTGATTCTTGATGAATCTAAATTTTCTAGATGCAATTCTTGCTATTTGGTTAATCTTGATTTTGTTCAAAAAATTGATGGAGATGAATGCGTTTTACCTACTGAAAAATTACCTATCTCTAGAAGTAAGAAAAAGAAGTTTATAGAAAAATTTTTAAGCAATATTTAATATGCAGTTCTTATTAGATCACGAATACGTATTTACGTTATATTTTGCTTTATGCATATTTTTGTATTTTGTTCCGAAAAGGAAATTTTTTTATGCGCCTTTAACTATAAGTTTTTTTCTTATTGAAACATATTGGCATTTTAGACCATTACCAGGCCCTTTAGATTATATAGTTGTATATATTTTAATGGGTTTATCTTTTTTCTTAATTTTTAAAACTGACATTTTTAGGGTTTTATTTATTTTAACAACTACGTTTTGTGTTCAACATATTAGTTATAAAACAACAATGATTATTTGTATGCTTATAAATCCTGATATAAGAGGGGAAGCACCTTATTTAATACTTTTAATCACTTTTATTATGTTAACTAACTCATTAATTTATGTTCTTTTCTTAAGGAAACTTGGTAAGAATAACGACATTACCATTAATAACTATTATTTGTTGTGGATTGCTTTATTAATGATTGGAGCAGATGTTTTAGTAAGTTTTTATGTTGAAGATCCTATTTTAGAAACAAAAAAATATCGGTTATATTCTTTAGTTAATGTATATGCGATCATTACTTCATTTGCTGGCATCTTTATTTTGTTCATGAGTTCAAAAGAAACTACACTTGAAAATGAAAATAAAGTATTAGAAATTATTCTTAAAAACGATGAGAAACGTTATGAAATTGCTAAAGACTCTCAAGAGAGAATTAATATTAAGTATCATGATTTAAAACATATCATTAAAGATAATAAAGTTAGTGAAGACGAAATAATTGAAATCGATGAAAATGGTAAAATTTTTAAATCGATATATTTCACTGGCAACAAAGCTCTTGATGTCGTGCTTCTAGAAAAAAGTATGAATTGTTCTAAAAATGATATCCAATTTTTATCTATAGCAGATGGAAAAAGTATCGATTTTATGAAGATAAATCATATTTATTCTTTATTTTCTAATCTTTTAGATAATGCGATTGAAAGTGAATTAAAAATTGAAGATAAAAAAACAAGATTAATAAGATTAAGTGTTTCTAAACAAAGAAATAGTGTTGTCATAAGTGTTGAAAATGTAAGCTTTGAAATTCCAAAATTTAAAAACGGACTTCCTCAAACAACAAAAGAAGACAAATTGAATCATGGTTTTGGAACTAAATCCATTAGAAATATTGTTGAAAAATATAATGGACATCTTAATTTTAATTGGTCAAACAATGTATTCTTTGTAAAAATTGTTTTGCCTCTACAAGAGGAAAATTAATCATAAACTAAATTTTCATTATATTAATTACTTCATTTTTAAGTAAGTAACATTTATGATGATGAAATTCATTTAGTTAAAAAGTATAATTATCCAAAATATTTAATGTGATAACTTCGTTTAATAATAAATTAAGTCGCTTCAAGCGACTTTTTTCTTGAAAGACTTTCTTTAAAGTAGGGAATTAAATTATTTACCTTTAAAGTGTAGGTTAAAAATTATAAAATTATAACCAGAAAACAGGAGAAACAAATGGCAAAATTTTTAGTTACTGGGGGTGCCGGTTTTATCGGTGGTAATTTCCTCCATATCATGGTTAATAAATATCCAAATGATGAATATGTATGCTTAGATGCATTAACATATGCTGGAAATATGGAAACGATTGAACCAATTTTAAATAAACATAATTTTAAATTCGTTCATGAAAACATTTGTAACCGTGAAGCAATTTTTAAATTATTTGAAGAAGAACATTTCGACTACGTAATTAATTTCGCAGCCGAAAGTCACGTTGATAGAAGTATTGAAGATCCTGAAATCTTCTTACGTACAAATGTTATTGGAACAGCAGTTTTAATGGATGCATGTAGAAAATATGGAATTAAAAGATTCCACCAAGTTTCTACAGATGAAGTATATGGTGATTTACCATTAGATAGACCAGATTTATTCTTCACAGAAACAACTCCATTACATACATCAAGCCCATATAGCGCTTCAAAAGCTAGTGCAGATTTGCTTGTTCTTGCTTACCATAGAACATTCAAATTGCCTATCACAATTTCAAGATGTTCAAACAACTATGGTCCATATCAATTCCCAGAAAAATTAATTCCTTTAATGATTCAAAAAGCTAGTAGAGATGAAACTCTCCCAGTTTATGGAAATGGAAGTAACGTTAGAGATTGGCTTTATGTAGGCGACCATTGTACTGCAATCGATTTAATTGTAAGAAACGGTAAAGATGGCGAAGTTTATAATGTTGGTGGACATAATGAAAAAACAAATCTTGAAGTAGTTAAAACAATTTTAAGCGCATTAGATAAGAGCGAAGATTTAATTAATTACGTTAAAGATAGACCAGGACATGATTTGCGCTATGCTATCGATCCTAAAAAGATTGAAACTGAACTTGGTTGGAAACCAGAACACAACTTCAAAACAGGTATTGCAGCTACAATTAAATGGAATCTTGATAATCAAAAATGGCTCAAGAACGTTGAAAGTGGTGAATACTTAAATTGGATGAAAAGATATAAATAAAATTAATGACTTTGAATTAATCGTAATATAATTCAAAGTCATTTTTTATAATTAACATATCTTTACTTATTGAATGTTAAAAGTTTTTTATTTCCTTGCTGGAGATAATTTATGAAAAATTTGATTTATAACACTAGGTTAAGTAAGTTCTTTATTAATAACTTCTTTTTAACGCGTTTAAATATTTTTAGTTATTTTTAAATTGAAAAATGTATATTAAAGTCGTAGGTGTTTTTAAATGTTAAAACTAAAACTGTCAACTTAAAAAATACCTGACTTTCGCATATAAAAAATACCAAAAATTAAAAAAGGGTCGATTCTATCGA
>ERZ1036460.143-NODE-143-length-48477-cov-12.338441_pt1 | contig 48477 bp, 33 predicted proteins | sample MGYA00514229_ERZ1036460 | MGnify/ENA primary metagenome ERZ1036460 (study PRJEB33795, sample SAMN09464921) | human gut metagenome | host: Homo sapiens | place: USA: Stanford, California | collected 2016-08 | study: EMG produced TPA metagenomics assembly of the...
GAATTTAGGTAAAACAAACAATCAGATACTACCTAAAATTTTAAATTTTCGTGCTAATTAATGAACTATAGGTTACTAATGAATAAGTTAATTTTATCTATCTAAAGTTTAATGATCTTTGTTTCTAATGCTTCTTTAAAAAATGCATCATGTTCAACTAGCGACATAGTTGGTTTAAGTGTTTTTATCAAATTCTCAATTTGAATTCTAGAAAAAACATCTATGTAATTTAAAGGTTCATCTCAAATAAACGATGAGCTTTTGAAGCTAAGCTTTTCGCTATTAAAACTTTTTTCTTCTGTCCCGTAGAAAAATCTTTAATATCTTTTTTCAAACGTTGATCTATCAAAATCCATCTTCCTAAGAATTACTTTAAATAAAGTTTCATCTAACCATTTCTTTATAAACAAAATGTCATATAAGCAGGAATACAAATAATTCCGTCTTCTCTAATAGATAAATTCTTAGGATGAATAATAAAAGCTTTATCAATTCTATTATTGAATTTTTCAATAAATCTTTTCATTTATTCAATTTTGTATGATTTATAAGATTTTACTTCTAATGGTATTATTTTTTCAGACACTTTATTTCCAGTAGTTAATAAAAAATCTATTTCTATATCGTTTCTATGTTTTTCTTCATTATATCTAGTATAGAAATATAGTTTATGACCATTAGAAACAAGCATCTGAGAAACTATATTTTCAAAAAACATCCCTTGATTAATTGATAATTTATCAGATATTAACTCTTTATGATAATTTGTTTGATCTTCATTGTTTTCATCAAATGTGTGTGTTAATAACAGTCCTGTGTCCCCCATATAGCACTTTACAAAATTTATTTTTTTGTTTAATGATAATCCTAAATTCGGATCGGTGCATAAAAAACACTCATTACAAATCATAGAATCACTTAGCCAAAAGAAAGTTTCTTCATAATCAATTGCAGTACTATCAGTTGAAATTGAGTTAATTTTTATTCTTTTTTCGTGTTGCGATAAAAAGGAAGGAATTTGATCAAAGATTGATAAAACCTTCGATTTATAAGCTCTATATATCTTATGTATATCATCTCGATATGTTTTTAAGATATCGCGTTTTTCTCTTTCACATTGGTCAAATTGTTTGTTATTTAATAAAAATTCATCAACAGCTTTAGGCATTACACCCACAAGCATATATTTTTTAAATAAGAACGTTGCTTTTTTTTGTGAATCGAATCAAAAAAGCACAAGCATCAATAACTAGTGAGACATGTTTGAGATAAAATCCCTAGATAAGCACCACTAAGGATCTTTTTTATTACTAGAATAGTAACAAATTAAATTAATCAAGTCACAAGCAAGAGGACAATTAATTTAATGATAACATCAAGAAATATCAATATTAATATTGGAGCTATTGATATTCTTGCAAGGCCTTGTAATGTTATTTTTAAATTAATCTGTCCTCTTCACTAACACAAAAGAATGAAAAACGATTTTTTTCAAAATTTAAAAAATATTTTTTATAAAGTTTAAAAAATGATTCTTTGAAAATATCAATTTATAAAAATAATTGAAATTATCACAATTAATGTATAAGTAACTCTAACTAATGTAATTTTGTTCCACAGTGTGGACAATATTTAGAATCTTTTTCAATTATTGCATGACATAAAGGACAACTTATAGTTAGGCTATTTCCACATTGATTACAGAATTTATTATTTGAATCATTTTGTGCTCCACATCTAGGACAAGTAATAACATCTTTATCGTTACCTTTAATAGTATCAACAATATCTTTAAATTCAGGTTTAATATCTTGATATGCTTCTTTAGCTACCGGAATACTTTCATTTTTTAAATATGTATTAACTTCTTTTCTATATGCGAAGCTTAAACAAGATGAACCGATTCCTATTAAAGGGAATCCAACAATCATTAAAAAGAACAATGGAGGCATTGTCATATTCATAAAACCGATAACAAAACTAATAAATCCAACCATTGATAAAATTATTCCTGGGATTAATGTTACGAATCCAATTATTTTTAGAGTCTTTTTATTTTTTAAATGTTTATTATTCATATTATGTTTCCCTCTTTTATTTTAACATTCTAAGAAATATAGTTGTATCTAATTAAAAGTTTAATCGCTTTGAAACTTGTTTAAAAATTTAGTGCTTATATTGAAGTTATTAATTTATTTAAGGACGGATAGCTATTTTGATGACATGTTCTTTTCTATTTTCAAAAATATCGTATGCTTTTTCAATTTCACTTAATCGGAAGGTATGTGTAACTAAAGGCGTTGTATCAATCTTCTTTTCTTCGATTAATCTTAATATTTCATCACAATCACATCCATCAACTCCACCAGTTTTAAATATTAAATTCTTACCATACATCTCTCTTAAAGGTAAAATTTGATTTTCTTCATATAAAGCTACAATTGTAACTATGGCATTAGGGCGAGCAGCTTTCCAAGCTAACTCAAAAGTATCTCTGCTTCCAGCTACTTCGATTACACGATCTGCTCCATTATGATCACTATGTTCTTTAACAAATGCTTCGATGTCAGTTTCATTAGGATTAACAACAAGTACATTTTGATAATGTTTCTTAACAAATTCAATTCTATCTAAATCAACTTCACTAAGAATGATTCTTTTTGGATTCTTTAACAAAACACAAGATAGTGTGCATAATCCTGTAGGTCCTCCTCCAATAATAAGAACAGTATCATCTTTTCCGATATCAGAGATTTTTGTAGCCCAAAATCCAGTTGCTAAAATATCCCCAACAAATAAAGCTTCTTCATCACTTACACTTTGAGGAATTTTATTAAGACCTTGATTAGCATACGGGACTCTAACATACTCAGCTTGTCCTCCATCAATTCGACATCCTAATGCCCATCCACCATTTTCGTCAACACAATTATTTACATATCCATTTTTACAAAAGAAACATTCTCCACAAAATGTTTCAACATTGATCGTAACACGGTCTCCAGGTTTAACTTTTGTAACTTTCTTTCCAACTTGTTCTACTATTCCAACCATTTCGTGTCCAATAGTGATTCCTTTTTTAGCTCTAGGAACCGCACCATGTTTAATGTGTATATCACTAGAACAAATGCTAGCTAAAGTAACTTTAACAATCGCATCAGTATCATTTACAATTACAGGTTTACTTTTGTTTTCTAAAACAAATTTATTTTTATCTTTATATGTGTACGCTAGCATGTATTTTTCTCCTCTAATATTAAAATCATTTCCATTATAACAAAACACGTAGCTCTAAAGAGGATATAAAAAGCTTAATTTCCTTTATTAAATCAATATTCATGTATTGCTTTAATTAGATGTTGCTATTTCATCGATTAATATTAACGAATTATATTTAGCGAATTTTAATTACTTGGTGCATTCCTAGCCCATCATTTAAAAATAGGAACTTAAATACCTATTTTTAAAGAATTGGCGTAGATCTTAAAATAAGTGCACTAGTAGCAATTCATAGCCCTCAACAACCTTGATAAGACAACTGTCGTTAAATATTAATAGTAATAAATAAAATAAAAAACCAAAAAATTGAAATAAGATCAATTTACTTAAAAATTATGCGTTTAATTGGACTGATTCATCTTCAAATAAAGACATTTGTACTGTCGCTTCATCTAATGTTCTTAAATCTTTAATTACACATTCAAATAACGCAATTATTGCTTCGTAATCTTTAACTTGAGAGTTAGCGATTCTAATCATTTTAATGCCATACTTTGAGCATACGATTTCTTTTTCACGGTCTCTTTTAATAGTTTTAGAATCTCCTACGTGTTCACCACCATCAATTTCAAAAGCAATGATTGTTCGATAATTTTTATTAAAGAATCCACCTGATGTTTGAACAACTAAATCAAATTCCTTCTTTCCAATAAATCTTAAATCATCTTCAATGATATTTTTAATAGCTTTACTGACAGGTACATTTCTTTCAATTTTAAATTTACTGCCACGACGATTGAAATATGGTTTAACTGTAGCAAAAAATTCTTTTTCGTTTTTTGAATTATTACTAAAATCAACACTTAAAGCACTATCACTTTTCGGAACTGTAATTAAGCCATTGGCATAAACGTAATCACTCAATACTTTGATATCATTAGTTTCACCTTTACTTAAAACATCGATTGCTTCTTTGTCCCCTACAAGTATGAATCGTTCTTTAGCTCTAGTTACTCCAACGTTAATTAATTCATGGTTATTTTTAATCCAATCCATTGTGCGTTTACTCGTTTTAATAGATAAGGCAGCACTCATAATGATGACACTTTTTTCACTGCCCTGTAACGTATGAATCGTACCCGCTTTTATATCTTCAATTCCGTTTCTTTTAAGTAAAAGATTTATTAAATGAGCTTGATTAACAAAAGGCGTGATAATGCCAACATCTTTATATCCGTTATTTTTAATTATATTTACAATCTCTTTTGCTTCTTCTATGTAACAATTTTTGTAATTTGGATTATATACATTTTTTGTATCAACATATAACAAATTACCTTCATTTTTATTAAGTAACTTGAGTTGCTTTTCATAAAATCTTTCATTAACAAAATTTGCAATTTTATTAGCGCAACGATAATGATAACTTAACAATATGCTTTTACTATTGTTATCCTTACGAAGCATGGTTGAAAGAATTGAGTTTTTAACATAATTATATTCTTCTTTAACACCATATTTTTTTAATAAGTCATTATTTACGTTTTCTTCAATTACAGTAACTGGTTGAAGTTGATTGGTGTCTCCGACTAAAAGAAGATCTTTGCATCTCACCATGGGAATCAATGATGTAGCAATATTACATTGACCACTTTCATCCATAACACAAAGGTCAAAATGAGGAGAAGGATCTCCTAATTTATGACTTGATAGATTTGTAGTAACGATGATAGGGAATATAGTTAATAGTTTATTTAAATTGTCATTGTCTTTAATAAAACGATTAAATTCTTTAATAGCTTCTTCAACATCATCTTTTTCTATAATATCTTTAAGTTCATCAAAATTATGTCCTAACAACTTTTTAAATCTGTTTAGACTTGAATAATATAAATAATTAATGAAATTAATGTTTTCGTTCATTGAAGATACGTAGTCCAAAATATCAATTTCTTCTAATTTTTCTTTTTCTTTGATACGTCTTTCTTCTAACTCAATTTGTTCATTAATTTTGTTTGTTACTTTAGGTATTTCAGCGAACTCTTTAATCTTTAAAAGATTATCTCTTCTCTCTTTTAAATTAAGCATTTCTTCATATTCTTTAATATATTTTTTAAGCTCATAAAAAGCACTTAAGGACTTATTTTTACTTCCTTCAGTGAGATTCATATTAGCCATTTTTTGTTTTCTGTTTTTGATATATTCTAATACTGTCTTTAAGTAGATGATGGTATTTTTTGTATCGTTATAGTTTTCAATTCTTAACATCGGAAACATAAAATCATCATGAATATATTTTTTAACATTATTAAAAGAACTGCTCATCTTTGAATAGATGTCATCAACAGGATGATTGTTATTTGATGTTACTAAAACTTTTTTGTTGTTTGAATACGCTGAAAGCAAGACGTTAAAAATTGTTTCAGTTTTCCCAGTTCCAGGAGGACCTTTAACATAAGTCACGTGATTAGTCATTGAATTGGAAACAACTCTAAGTTGATCGATATTAATCTTATTTTTATCAAAAACAACAATATCCGCCTCTTTTGCAACATTATTTCTACATTTATTTCTGCCAAAAAAGGATTTTAAAGGATAAGTTAATGTATCACACTCATCCATTTTATATATTGCATCAAGTGCTTCTTCAGTAGCACTTGATGAATTCCTTTCTAAGAAAAAAATTGAAGGTCTAGTATTAACAATTTCACCATGATGAAAATTTCCTTTAATTAATTCAATATATTCATCTTTCTTTTCATCAAAAGTAGAAGCAAATACATCTTGATTCATATCTAAATAAGAACCTAACGTTACTTTTTTATCTTCACTAATTAAAAAAGATTTATTGATATAAGACTTGTCGCTACATCTTAAAGTTTTGTTCTTAAAATTAAGTGTCAAAATCTTATATGCAACAACATATTCTTTATCGAATAAATCAATCGAAAAACTATTAATCGCTAGTGTCCTAAAACGATTCATTTTCTCAGCTTCGAAAACTGGCACTTTAAAAATTTTTCTAAGTAAAATATCAAATTGATTATCATCAAGTTTATAAGCGCCTTTTTGACTTAAAGTATGTAAATCTATTCCATCGATTGTTATTACTTCTTTTAAAAACGGATCATTATCCAAGCGATAAGCATCACTTAAGTACTTTAATATATTGTTGTCAAAATTAACTACTTCTAAATACTCATTCAATTTGTTCCCGTGTTTAATTTTAGACAAAAGCATCTCGCTAGTTTCGTAATAAGTATGTTCTAATACACTAGCACTTTTGATATTGTTCATCCTTAAAGCTACACCTTTATCTTTAGCTAAAGTTTCATTGCTTTTAAAAGGATTAAAAATATCACATGTAATTATTTCTTTATTTATATCAATATCGATAACACCAATATAAAAATTAGTCTTTTCATTTCTAGAATTGACATAACTTATATTGATCCATTTTTTACTTATGATTCCTTGATAAATGGAATTTTTTATCGATAAATTCATATTTTTATAAACATTGCACAAATCTGTACTCGTTCATTTTACTATGAATTTATCTCGTTAGCAAATTCATTGAAAGCAATGAGTTATGATAAATATCAGGCAGATTAGATCTCCAGAGTTTCATCTCAGCATAAGACTACAATTTCACCTTACTTTATGAACGTGTTTATGCTCTAAAGCTAAGCCATCTAGTAACGGAAGTAATTGTCTTTTTCAATGAGTAATGCTCTGTTTTTCTCTTTAAGCCATAGAAATTTTCCATCAGTCAATTTCTTTCGATAAAGCCATTAACCATCACAATTCCATTCAATGAGTTTAACGTTTCGCTTTGACGTTGAATGGAACACGAATAGTCTATTCGTAAGTTCCTTTTTTTATCCAAACTCAGAAATCATTAACGAAAGCTAATTTATCCTATGTCTCATATCAGTAAAACCTACGTGAAGAAATTTGCTCTCAGTTTTACTAAGGTCAATCACTAGAAACTCCTAATATGCTTTTAAATGCATCATCGATTGTAGCTCTCACTTTGATGTCGTTAACACAAATTGTTAATTCAGTGAGCCAATGAGCACACAACATATGAACGATAACTGTCTGAAGTAAAATCTAGGCAGTTTTTTATGTAGACAAAATAAAAAACCTCATCTTCAAACTTATTCAAACGAAAAAGCCAGATAAAGATGACCATAAAAATGCTATCCATCGATTAACTTGAGTAGCTTTGTTTTATTTTCTAAAGCTAGAATAAGATAAATCTAAAACACGACATTTTTCTTTGTAATCTTTTGTTTCGAAATACTCTTCATCAACCCCTACCTTAGCTAAAGGGAGAAAACAATTACCGTAATGTTTTGGAAAAGGCCTATAGTCGCAAGTGTCTGCACATACAATTCTGTTGCAATTCTTTCCTGGTAAATTTCCCATTCTTAAACAAACTTCCCTTATTGATAATTTTCTAAAGCCTTTTTCGAAGAAAAGGAAGTTTACGCCACCTGGATTAGCAACAGATTTATAAGCTAAACAATCAGGTCTTAATTTAATTATTTCATTAATGACATTTATTTCTTGCTCATCGAGTGCAACTCCGTTTTCGTTTTTTTCTAATATTTTATGGAAAGAAATATCTCTTCCATCAATAATAATTAGAGGCTCATTATTATCAATTATAGGAAATGTGCTTGTTGCATCATCATATGCCCAAAAGGTAATAATATTATTTGATGAACCATGTCTTTTTATTTCTTTTCTTGCTGTATCGATCGAATCAGCCCGATAAGATAGCTTTTGTTCAGGAAAAAGTGTAGAGTATCTGTTATTGACGTTAGATAATCTCAAATTACCTTCGTTCAATTCAAATGCACTTTTACTATAAAGTGATTGGTTGAATTCAATACATCTAAAAAAATCAAATTCATCAGTAACATATACAGGAAATTTATTGTGCTTATAAACATCTCTGCCCCAGTCTTGATTAGGAAATAACGGTGCATTAATTATCTTTCCACTCATTTTTGCTTAACCATATCCTCAGAAGTTTCTTCAATGAACAATATTTCTTCGTTGCTTAAACCGTACTTACTATAGAGTTGCTTATCAATTTCTGAAACAGGTTTATACCATTGAATTTCTGAGTTATTGGAAAAATCAAGTAATGGGATATTTGCCCATGTATCCTTGGGGTTGTTTTGTGTTACTTTGAGTGTTCCCAACATAAATCTTAAAAACTTAGTATAAATATATTTTTCAAAATTTTTAGCTTCAATTTCAGTGTTAAAATTACCAATGCTCATAAAGGTTTGGGTATGACATTCATTTGGCTTGGCTACAATTGGCTTGCTAAGTTGTTCACCTAATTTTCCACTTCCATTAGCACCTGTTATAAAAACTTTATAATGACTTAAATTATCATTTCTCCTAATATATTTATTTGAAATAAATTTCCATGTACGTTGACTGTTTTTTCTTCCACAAACTCTAATATCATCTTTATTAACTTGAGAATCAGAAAATACTTTTGGCATTTTTTCAAAGATACTAGCATCAACTATTAGTTCGTTCCCTTTTGTAAATTTTCCGACATATTCAGGAAAATCTTTATAAATAACCCTTTCAAGATTATATGTACTTTTTGGATATGCTATAGAATCAACAAAAACATTAGATTTTTTTCTAACCTTTTCGATAATGTTCTTAGTAATAGGATTTTCAGTGAAATGAACAATCGGACCTATTTTTCTACTTTTATCCATCAATGTTACGGCAACTCCGCCTTTTATTTCAGCTGTTGGAAAAACATCACGAGAATCACTAAAGTAATCAATTACAGAAAAATGCTCATCATTCAACATTTTATTATTCCATTCTGCAGGAGTTTGGCCAGCATTGAACAAAAATCTTGCAGGGCTAATTAATGTAACTAAGTTTGAAATAGAAAATGAAGCCTGATAAAAATAATGATAAATAGGATTTTTTCTATTATTATTTATTTCTTCTTGATATGGCGGGTTGCCTACTATTGCATTGAATTTCATTTGTCCATTACCTCCTAAATTCCAGAATGATGGTTTTAATACTTTTTGTATAAATTGTGCTTGTTTATCTTTTAATTGCATTACTAAATCATCAAAAGAATGCATGTTCGTTTTTCCATTCCTATAACCAAGCAATGTTCTCTTAGTTATAAGTTTTGCCATTGGAGTTTTACAAATAACAAATATTTGATTTTTAATAGTGTTATCCCGATATTCAACTTTTTTTTCAAAACTTATATCGCTTAAGTTCTTAATCGCTTCTCTGTATAACGAATAAGTTACATAAAGTGGATATAAACCTGTCTTTGAATTGATTTCAAGTATCTTTGCATCTTTAGTAAACACTTTGTTTGTTACATCAATTTGCTCAACGAATCTTGGCTCATCTATCATATTATTATGAGATTCATCAAAGAAATCATAGCCACCAATAGTATCTGACATATGCATGTTTACAACACGCCATGGCGTCAAAACAGTTTCTTTATCAGGATTCTTAAATGTTGCAAATAGTGATGCAATTTTCTTTACTCTTTCAGTAGGTTCTAGTTCATCAGCTGTTTTAGCAATATATCTAATTCTTCTACTAGCGGCTACAAAAATATCTTTATCATAATATTTTGAGAACTTTTTAAATGTATCTTTGTCTACGCCAGTTGGCATAAATTCATTCCAAGATGTATCATCGACCAAATCAGTAAAATTATCTATTGTAACATCAGCTTCAATATCAACGTCCATACCATAAACTAAAAGCGGCATTCTAATGGAAATAGCCCTAAGAATAGATATAGCAGAATCGCGATTCTTTTTCTTTTCTTTTAATTCAGCAAGACGCTTTTTCTCTTCTTCGGTAAGCTCTTGTTTTTTCTTTTTCTCTTTTAATTTCTTTTCTTCTTCAGTTTCTTCCTCGTTAAAACCTTCTTTATTAATATCAATATCCCCAGCTTTTTTAGTTTGTTTAGATGCGCCAACTATCTTTTTTAAGTTTTCAAATTCTTTTAATTCAACTTCGGTTAGCTTTAATAACTCGTCATTATAAATTTTAGGGTCATCAAAACCATTTCTAGCAACTCTTTCAGCATAAGCTTTCTTTAATTCTTGCAGCAATTCAGCAACCTTATATTCCTTCATATTAGAACCTTCAATTGCTATAACAGGGCAATAATTCAAGAACTTAGAAAGAGATAATTCTGCAACACTATTGTTTGCCCCTGCTCTTGCCGAAAGTTGTACTGATTCAGCAACCATCTTAAGCGTTCGATCTGGAGCGAAATCAAATACAAAGCATTCAGTCTTTATCTTTCCGTTGATATTTGCAGGAGATTGGACTCTAAAAATTGTTTGAAGATATTGGCTAGCTGCAGTTGAGTATGTGCCAGCAAGCATTAAAACCGCTGCCCATTCAGGAACAGTAACGCCAGTAGTTAATCTACCACAAGATAAAGTAATGGTTCTAGTATCTTCTGGATGGTCTGTCATTTTTTCTTTCAATGCTTTTAAAGCATCAGAAGTATCAATTTCTTCTCCGCCGTTTCCAGCAACATTAACAACTTCAAATTCTTTTAATATATGGTGATTCTTTATTAGCTTTTCTAAAGCTTTGGCTTCTTTAACACCAGGAACCACCCACAAAGAATGTCTAAAATAATCTCTATATTCATCGGTTGAATAAGGATAATTTTTTTCATCGCTCTTCCTGCACATTAAATCTAAAAAGGCTTTTACATCCTGTTCATGGATAAAATCTCCAACTTTTACTCCGTTAGGTACTTTCTTTCCATCCTTTTCTATATCACCTGTCCAAATTCTAAAGAATTCCCTAAAGTTAAAGGCTTTATCCATTACATCGATATATACAGGAAGACTTTTTTCAAGATGATAAGTAAATATATTCATCTTAGGGAGCTCTTCATAAGGGTTAGAATCGCCAAAGTGGTTTTGGTCCCACAATGTTTTGGCTTCTTGTTCCATAATATAGTCCCAAGTATAAATGGACTCCTGTTCAAAATCAGTTAACAAGTTAAATGGGGTTCCTGATAACTCTAAAACGTGTGTTTTATATTCATCGTTAGGTTTAATAACAGCTTCTAATACATTTTTTCCAAGTTGTGTTTGTGTTCCTTCGTGCGCTTCATCAACAACAACAAAATCCCAGTTTATCTTGAATACATCATTATTTTTATCAAAAGTCCCACCAACAGCATCGCTACCACGTAAATCTTGAATAGAAGCAAAATAAACAAAATTAAGTCCTGCTTTTTCTAGTTCTTTGATAGATTTATGACCATCTTTTTTAGAGCCAAACGCATAATTTGGTTTATCATAGAAAATTTTACCAAAATCTTCAAACCAGCCTTCACTTACTACAGGTCTATGAGTGATTATGATTGTTTTTTTAAATTCCATTTCTTTAGCCACTTCTAAGGCAGTTAAAGTTTTACCAAAACGCATCTTAGCATTCCGAAGCATTCTATTGTCAGTTTTGTATCTAAAAATAGTCTTTTTAATAGCTTCTTTTTGCTCTGGTCTAAATATAATAGGGTTTTTATTGTTTGTTATTTGAAAAGAATTTAATGCTGTCTTTCCAGCCTTTACAGCAGCAATAGCGTTCTTTGCTGTATTTAAATCACATTCAAACCACTCATTTGGTTTTTTATTAAATTCAAATGTTTTCTTTTTTATGCCAGAACGCACCAAAACATCATGTACTTTATAGTCTCTAAAAGCTTTTACTTTTTCATCTTTATGGTAGACAGCAATTTCAGTATGAATTAAATCATAATTAATTGCAGCGGTTGCTGTATATGAGTCTATTCTTTTACGAGCTGCATAATTTAAATCATGGCAATTAGGAGCAAAGCTGGAATAAGGCTTATCAGTATGAATTGTAGCATCACCAATCTTTAAACATCCTGCGTGTTGTTTATCGTTAATTCTAAATATATAAATAAGTTTATATTCGAATGTTGAATTAAATTTTATTGAACTCATAAGGTATTCCCCCTAGCTAGTAAATCTACATATCTTACTTTTTTATTCTTTTCCCAATCCATTATCTTAGCGTAAATGCCATTATGATGACAAACATCGCCTTTAGCACAGCCTATACATCCATTTTCTTGCACATCTTCTTCGCCAAACAAGTTTATTTGAACTATTCTTTCTTTTTGGCAAGATTCTGGTATAACGCATTTAATTCCATCCATTTGCCATAAATTCCAAGAAATAATAGTTGCAACTTCAATCATTAATTCTTGAGATGGGAGCTCGTTAAATCTTGCATAATAATATTCAAAATAGCTAAATAGGACATTTTCTCTAGCAAGTAATAAATTATCTCCTTGCCATTCATATCCATATGTTGCTTTTAAAGCTTCTATAGAATATTTTACCCAGTCCTCTTTATTATTTGTATTATCATTGACAACTCTTAATTTTCTATCCAAAAGACCTATTCTATCTTTTAATTCAATCTTATTACCTGTAACGGTATCATAACGGCTAGCAATATAAGGAGCTTCTCCACATGTAATTTCCATCCTTATATCTTTAACATAATCAACCCATGTTTTGCCTTCTGGATATTCAATTTTAGATTCAGTAGCTTCCCATGTATTATTGTCTAATTCTTTGTTAAAGACATTTTCTTTGCCAAACCATACATTATCAATTAAATTATTTTGTTTGTTACACATCCAAGATGGTGTGAATACTTCTGCACTATCTTTAGATCTTTTTGTTTGTTCAGTTTTTGATTTTCGACTACGTGGTTTGATAATGTTCTTTTCGCTAATGATAAACGGAGAAATATTATCTTTGAATCTATAGCCTTTTCTTTTATATGAGTCAGTAGCCCAAATTATATTTTTCTTTGTTGTATTATCTATTAAAAGCAAACCCAGAATCTTTGGATAATTATCTAATAGATATTTTTCATTGATGTCAATTGAATCCAAAAATCCCATCATTATTCCTCCACTTCAATTTTGTATTTTTCTAAATAAGGTATTAACATTCTTTTAATTTTCATAGTAGGTTCATGCGTTCCTGCTTCCCACCTATTAACAGTGCCGAAAGTCACACCAAAAATAGTTCCGAATTCAGTTTAAGTTAAGCACATCTTTAATCTAACTTTTTTTATTGCTTCATTATATTTCATTGTTAAAAAGCCTCATTTAATAAATTTGTTATTATTATATCATCTTTTAATCATTTTTACCATTGTTTGGCGATATTTGATTACGCTTCATAATTGTAGGTAACAAAATAAAAAGGAACTTTTTTAATTGCACATTACAAAGGTTAAACTGTTTATCACGAACGGATTTCATGTTAAATTATCATTAGATATAGCTCAAAAAACATCCCAACCCTCTAATTAACATATTTATATTGACCTCTGCACCCATCACACATTGAAAAAAGAAGATTAAGTTGAAATTTACTTCACTTAAATCTTCTTTTTTATTAGCGAAAATTAGTATGTGCCTTACACAATAAGAGATTTTATAAACTCGTTAAGTTCCTTATCTTCGCAATAAATAAACGTTCCATAGATTGCTCTAGTTAATAAAACCTTGTATGTGTTTTTAATTCTCAGAGTAGCTTCTTCATCGCTAGCGGTTCTTATTCCTGACATAGTATCACTTTTAGCGTTTTGGGTTTTATCAAAAATAATTTTCCCATTTCGATAAATAATATCTTTTCCAATAATGACTCCAGCATATTCCATATCAACACCTTGAACGGTATGAACGCATCCTATTCTATCGGATTGATCTTCATCATTTATATACGAATTAGGACTGCCATTAAGATTCCATCTCATCTTAAACTCACCACCATCAAAAATAAAATCATATTGAGAGTCATCGTTTTTACTAACCCATTCATGTGTATATCCAGAGAGTAAACGTGACCTTTTATATTTTGATTGTTTTTCTTTGATTGCTTCCCACATATTTAAAGGACTATCAAAGACTTTAAATTCATATCTATTGGTTGATTTGATTTTAATTGGCTCTTCATTATTATAACTTAAAAGACGGTTAATAAAATTAATATAGTCCTCTCCGCCTAAACATCTAAATTGAGACGATAAAACTAAATCGTCATTCTCTATGACCTCAGAATTATAGAGTTTTGCATATTTTTTAATCTTTTCGACGGTTAAAGAGTCATGTTTAGAAACAATTTGGTCTTCATCGATGAAGAAAACTACAACTTTAGAAGCATGGAAAATTCTTTCAATTGAATCAACGTTTTTAGGTAAGCCATTACCAAATCTCCAAGTAAAAGCACGGTGTGCTTCATCAACGATAATACAATCAAATTCCATTTCATCTGCCCTAGCGAAAGAAGGAAATTTTTTGATTAAATTTGAGATGGCTACTTTCTTATAGTTCTTATTTATTAAGTCCTCTTTAAATGTTTGACCTGGAGTAAAGTTAGGCGTTGTATAACAAGCATTAATCGGTTTCCTGTTATTATTTAATAATTGCCCTAACGTATTTAAAGCGACTACAGATTTACCGCACCCTGGCCCACCTTTAATTATGATTGTTTTTCGTTTCACATTTTCAATAGCGTTAAGAGTTTGATCAACGATTGTTGAAACAGCAATTAATTGATTTTCATCAAGAGTAAACATTGCGTTTCCTTTTAAAGCATCATCCATCATCTTAGCAAAATCTTTTGATGGTCTAATTCTAGAATTTTCAATCTCGTAAAGCAATTTCTTGTTTCCGTACTTAACATGCTTTTTAACAAATGTAGCTAGTTTATCTTTATCTCCACGATAAAAAATAGGTGCATTTGTTATAAAAGGATATCTAGTTTCATCATTTAAAACAAATTCATTAACTTTATCTAAATTATGAAGATATGAACAAGCTTCAATATTTACTTTCTCATTTTGAATGAATTCGTTAAAATTTTCTAATATCGATTTATATAAAAACGACTGATAAGAAGGATGCAAGTAATTCTTTTCAAGCCCAAAAGAACCTCCACCTACTGTTCTAACTTGAAAGAGTTTATTTGATCTTTTTACCATTGCACTCCATTGCTTAAGTTCCACGATAATCATATTACCTTTATGGTTTTCATCGTCACCATAAATAATAAAATCAACTCTCTTTTTAGTTAACGGAAGTTTATATTCAATAGCTACATCAAGATTTTTATCTATTTCATCATCATTTAATGCGTTAGCAATTTCAGGTAAAGAATGTTCCCAAGAAGCAAACTCACTATCACCTGTTCCTAAACCAAAAAGTTTAGCATTATCTTTAATAATTAAAGGTAATGATCCACTATTACAACTAGCAATAAAATTTCCTAATGTGTTCTCATAAACTATCATAATAAAATTATATCACCACAGATCAATGACCTTAAGAGATATCGAAGAAACTAAATTAGTTCTAAATAATCCTTAATTTATAAACATTTCAAGGCTATTTGAAATAACACTTTTTATAAAATCTTTTCAATTATAATTCCTGATTCTGATGAGTTTAATTTTCTCCTAAAAACACACAAACCTTTATTTTTGTAATTGTCAATAAAATTGTAGTTTTATGGCGGTCGAAAATGTTGGTATTTAACGACTTCCTACATCTCCTTCTTCGTCGAATAAGAACTTTCCTTTAATTCGATAAGATTGCCCAGTTATTTTAATTATGTATGAACGATGAACTAGTCGATCAATTATTGCGTTAGCTAAAGTATAATCTCCAAAAACGTCTCCCTGTTTAGATAACAGTTGATTTGTGGTTAAAATAATCGGCCTTTTTTCATATCTAGCGGCAACAAGTTGGAAAAAACCATTTGTGACATCTCTATCAATCGGAAGATAACCAATCTCATCAATGATGAGAACTCTATATTTAGAATAATGCTTAACTACCGTTTCAATTCTACCTTCAACGGAAGCTTTTTTTGAACTTTTCCATCAACGTATTAAAATGTATGAAATATGTTGAATATCTTTTTGACGATAATTAATTTTTTTCACTTAACTTGTGTGTAGCGATTAATTTATTGTCATAACTAATCTTCAAAAAGTCATCACTCACTTCTAAAAATACAATTTTTCCGATAAACTTTGGTTCAAGAGAATATTTCTTATTCATGTAAGTAACCATGCTTTCCTTAGTGACAATTCTTGTAATTGGTTTAGTGAAGTAATTGTTAATAAGTTCTTGGTTAGGAAGTGGTAATAAATATTCTTTTTCTAATAATTTAATTAGCTCCTCGTTTGTAGCATAACTTTTATCGTTGTTGATATCAGACATTACGTCCCTGACAATTTCTTCGAGTTCTTCCAAAGTTTCAAACTCGTTGTTATACGGTTCCAATCTAGACATTAGTTTAACTAAAGCTTCAACTTTGCCTTTTGTTTGAGGTCTATATGCACGACAAGGGCATACTTCGAAACTCATATCTTTAGAAAATTGATAGAAAGTTTCATTAATTACAGCTTCTTGATAATTAGTTCTGGACTGATCGACAACGGTTTTCATATTGTCGAAAAGAATTTCTTTAGGAACACCTCCAAAATATCTAAAACCATTAATCATACCATCATTAATGTATCTTGATTTCTATCAAGAGGTAATTCGATATATTTCGTCCTTGAATACCCAAGCAACATCAGGAAAATGTTAATTTCAAATAAAATATTTATTTGCACAGGAGTGGTCAATAACTAAACGGTTGTTCTAGATAAAACCGAAACTTTAATTTATACTTTTATTAAGTATATTTGAGATAGCTGATGGTTACTTGCTTGGCGGTTTGTGGTCATCAGCTATCTCAAATATTACAAACCGCCAAATGAAAAATAATAATAGTAGCAACAAAATAGCTAAAATTCTTTCTTTGAGAAAAACTCCATGGGATAAAAAGATCAACAAAACTCCTTTGGAATCTTTTATACGGAATCATAATAAAAAAACATATGAAGAAAGACATACAAAATTATCTGATTCCAACGAATATGAGGTTTTGAATTCTTTAAAAATTGATGTTTGTCCTTATTGTGACAGTCCTCGATTTACTAAGCGGGGTAAAACAAAAAACGGAGTGCAAAAATATAAATGCTCATTATGTGGAAGGACTTTTAATCCTCTAACAAACACATTATTAGATAATCATAAGTTATCGATTAAAGAATGGATAGATTTTGTTAAATTCATTATTCGATATCAAAGTTTTAATTCAACAAGTAAAGATAATAAAAACTCGATGACAACGACAAAATATTGGTTGGGAAAGCTTTTTATTCTCTTGTCAGATTGGCAAAAAACAAATGTGTTAAGAGACATAGTTTATATTGACGAAACATATTATTCCTTAGTGCAAAGCGAAATAAAACATAAAGAAGACGGTACAAAATTTAGAGGAATTAACGATAATCAATATGATATAGCTGTAGGTGTAGATAGCTATGGATTAATTTATGCAGTTGTGACCGGTACAGACAAACCATCTGATAAATCTACACGTAGAGCTTTTATTAAACACATTGAAAAAGGATCTACCTTAATACACGATGGAGAACTATCACATAACTCATTAATAGAAGCGTTAGAACTTAAATCAATAGTGCATTCAACAGCTGAAACCAAAGGATTAAAAGATAAAGATAATCCACTTAAACCTATAAACGATGTGATCAGAGCTCTTAAAACTTTTCTCAATTCACATAAAGGATTCAACAGAGACAATTTACAAGACTATTTAAATTTATTTGTATTCGTTTACAACCAACCACATGATGAAAATATGAAAGTTTATGCACTTTTACAACTCTTAATGAGGCATAGAAAAACGCTAAAATATAGAGAATTTTACCAAAAACAAGTTTCCAAAACTGAATAATTCGATTATTTAATTAAAAAACGTCGATAGAATCGTATTTGTTACCACTCCTGTGCAAATAAATATTTTTTCAAATATTTCTCCTTTGCGATCGGATAGTTTCATCCTTTCTTTCCAGTCTACCTGACCTTGTAAGCCAGGACTTGTCTCGAATCTTATTGTCACTTTTTGAACAGCTTCAACTTTTATCGAACTTACATAATCTCTAAGAATGGTGTATTTGCCTTTGTAGCCTTTCTTTTTTATAAAATTATAAATAGATGCAGCTGTGCAACCTATTTTCACCTTTTCTTCAATAATTGGTTTATACGAATCAAATTTAGATGGCTTTGTTATTTTTTCATATAGGCGTGATATCTTGCTCAAAATAGCGTTTTACTGTTCGATAATCACAGTTCCATCTTCTAGCTATTTCAGAGCAATTTGGTTTGATGTCTTCATTTTTCATTATTCTCATCCTTTCGTATACATCTTTTCTCATGACTCAATCTCCTTATAGGAGAAATCTATCAAAAAAATAGCTTTATAGAAAACCGACATTTTTAACCGACATTTTTCTACAAAACTATTGTGCCAGATACACTTATTGTTTTTTCACTTAAACTTATTTTTCATCTTAAATTTTAAACCATCATTTTTTAGATAAGAAAAAGACGCAAGGCTTTTTTAAGCATTACGTCTAATTTTTGGAGGTTATAATTATTATTCAATTGGATTGATTGTTTGTTTTTTATCTTTAGATAATCTAAAGCAGAAGCCAATATCAAGAGTAATCATAGAGATTACATACATTACTAATGAAACTACACCTAAGTTTAATGCTTCTTCAGCAACTTTGTTACCTCTATCAAGTTCTGAGAACCAAATTGTTCCCATTAAATCGATCTTACCTGTAAAAAGAATAATGATTGTGCATCCTAATAAAATTGTTGCAATAAAAGGAAGAATACTAATCCATAACTTCTCGCCATAAATTGAAGATAATGCAACTGTAGCGATAATAATTAAGGAACCGATTATAGAAAGAGCGACCATTAATTCTTGATTAAGGATTTTGTAAGCGCCATTAGGTGCACTGCAACTAACTACTGCAATCCCAACCGCGATAAATGAAAATATAGCGGAAATTATAAATAAATAGAACGAAACAGTACGTGTTTTCAAAAAGTCTAATACTTTACCCATATTACTTTACCTCCTTTTTGCGAAGTTGGAAGAAGAAATATGCTCCAGCTGAAGCAGCTGCTAAAATACTAGAAGCAGCTAATCCACCCATGTATAATCCACGCCACCATGTCATACGCCATTCTGAATGAGATGTAGTGTTAATCTTATTCATTAAGTTACTTTGTGCGAACACATAAAGGTTTCTATGTGCGATTTCTTTAAGTGATTCAACCACTTGAGCGTCATATTTATAATGTTCAACATTATCATCCCAATCATAATATCCGATATCATCATCACGGAAATCAAATCCTGTAATACCAGCTACATAAAGTTGAGGTGCAAGATCGATATCATCTTTTAAGTCAGTAACAACGTAACCATTGAATCCCCGTTCATCACGTAAGATTTCTGTTAATAATCCACGGTTAGCTGTGCATTCAATAGCTCCAAGTTTACTAAATGAAGTCATTGTACCTAACATACCTACGTTCTTTTCTGGTGTATCATATTTATTAGCTTCAAAAGCAATTTGGAATGCATGAAGTTCGATTTCTCTAGCACGTTGTTCTGTCATAAATGGAGCAACACCTGCTCTGCCATATTCTTGATCATTAAATGCGAAGTGTTTTGGAGCAAAAACACAACCATAATTCAATGCTTCAATTGCCCCTTCCATAGCCATAACGCCTGAAAGTACTGGATCTTCACAATAATATTCACCATTTCTACCATTATATGGATGTCTATGTGTATTTAATCCAGTACCCCAAATAAGAGGAATTTCAGTTAAAATACTCATATTTCCATAGAGTCTGCCTTGTTCTTTAGGGATTTCATGGCTAAATGTTGAAGCGATAAGTGGTGCTTGAGCAGCAACATTACTTACGAATTTACCTTCTTGATCTGGAGCCCATGGAGCTTTTGATTGTTCTGAGCTCTTAATCTTATATCTCATAATTCCGACTGGACCATTTTCAACGAAAATTCCACCAGCGAAGTTAATTGAAGGAATATCAGCAAATTTACGTCCACCCATGAATGCGAATGGTACCAATTCTTCTAATTTAATTTCTTTAAGTAAGTCTTTCCAACGTGGATCATCATAAGCTGCACCTTTTAAGTGAGCGAATTTAAGATCTCCACTCTTGCCTAATTCAATAGCATCTAATTTTTCTTGTGGATCTGGATTAGCTTTGCTTTTAATATCAATATATTTTCCAAGTAAGTGATCAAGCATTGATTTTTCAGCTTTTGCTCCAGGTAATATTGTTGTAGGAATTTTCATATCTTTATAAGCTTTTGGATATGTTCCATCCCAGTCATTACGTGTTAGATGTTTTACTTTGCCTGGTTCATAATCGTTCCAGTCTGAGCCAACAAGTTGATTTGAGATTTTTTCACCTGATTTTGAGACAGAGAAAGTTGTATCATCGATTTCTTTAGTTCCAATTTTTTGGTAATCCCAAGTATAAACAGCTTCTTTTACACCATCATAATCCATGCCATCAGCAGTTGTTTTTCCTTGAACTGCTAAAACATTATTTAATGCATCATGAGCACCATTACCAACTGCAAAATGGTATTCGCCATAATCTAAAATATATGTTCCTGCGCCAAATGTGTCAAAACTTGCTAAATCTTGTAAATCGACATCAACTGTGACAACTATCTTTTTGCCAGCTTCGATTATTGGTGATTTTTCAAAAGCAAGAAGTTGAATGGCTGATTTTTCAACTCCATTATTAATATCATATTGAGTATATGGAGATTGGCCATAAATTTGGACACTTGTTTTAGCTGCTGTTTTACCTGTATTTTCAACAATAACAGGAATCTTTGCAGTTATTGAGTGCTTCGCTGCATTAATGTTAAAAACTACATTAGATTGATCGATTGTCTTTTTAAAAGTTGTATAGGATAATCCATAACCGAATCCATAAGAAACTTCATCTGTATAATTCCACATTCCGCCTTTAGAGTCATAAATTCCAGCAGCAGATTTTGCACCACTATTTGGATTTACAATTCCGTCATAATAACGTGTTTCATAGTATCTATAACCTGTATAAATACTTTCAGATTCAATTAAATATTTTTCTAATCCTGAATCAGTTGCACCGGTGCCATATGCTGCAGTCAAAATACGTTCAGCAAGTACTTTTCCGTTATCATCTAAGAATTGGAAGTATTGAGGTAAACGAGCACCTTCAACTCTTAGATTAGTGTTTTGATATTCGAAATGGCCCATATTCATCATTGCAGGCGATGACATTGAATGCGATGCATAAGTATCGTAAAGTCCACCTGATGGTGATGCGTCGCCAAGGAGAAGATCAGCAACTCCATATGAGCCATAGCATCCATATTTGCCAACATACATAATGGAATCAACTTTTTCATTACGTTTAATTTCATCGATTTCCATCGGACAGTCTGTTGCAATAAGAACGACAACTTTTTTGAAAGGTCCGTTACATGCTGCATCAAGGAGTTCTCTTTCATTTTTAGATAGAGCTAAAGCATTTCTTGATCCGACTCCATCAGCAACTCCTTCTGGACCTGGTCTAAAGTCTTTACCCTCACCAGACGGACGTGCAAAGACAACAATCGCGGCATCATTATACTCATTCCAACTCTTTTGATATTCAGCATTTTTAGTTGCTAAATCATTTAAAGATGGCTCTTGTGGGTCGTATTTCCCTTCTGGATTAGCAACATATGCCCAAGGTGCAGTATTTCCAGATGTATGTTTAAAATTCTTTTCTGTACTTATATCTTTATAGATGTTTTCCATTGTTTCGTTAAGTTGAATACGATTCTTTCCTACTTCTCTTAATGCTGTGCGAAGTGGAATAACTTGGTTTTCAACAACTGGTGTGCCTGCACCAGCACTTACTATATCCATATAGCTACGAACACCTAACATCGTAACTTTTAATGGTTTTTCAGAAACTAATGGTAATCCATTTTCAGTATTCTTTAATAGGACAGATCCTTCTTTAGAAACATCTCTGCCCCATTTTATAAATGCGTTTTTTACTTTTTCATCATCTGCTTTTCCATCAGTAAGTAACTCTTTATCAGGTGTATATGCTGTATATAATTTTTCATCGCCTTCTTCGGTAACAATAGCGTTACTTTCTGTACCAAGCGCTTGATCGACCATGGTACGGTTTCCTTCAAGTGCGATTGCAGCAAGGCCAAAGACAAAAGTCAATTGAATAAAAGCAGTAGATAAACCTCTGAAAAATAATTTTTGTTTTTTCATTAATTTACTCCTAATTGTATAAACACTCTATTTAAAAGTGTTTCAATTTAATTATTATGTTAATGATTTTTTGAGCTCTTTAAATCAACTCTAATTTTAGATAGAGAAAGGTCAAAAAGCAACAGACATGACACGAATTGCCATTTCGCAACACGAATAGCGCATATTAAACACTTTAAATTATATTTTTATTTAATTATTCATGAGGTAATGTTAAAAAAACTTCAATAGTGAAGATATTATTTTCTGCAGTAATATAAACTTTGCCTTTATATTTTTGGGAAATATGTTTTATAGATTGAACACCAAATCCATGAGAATATGGACTATCAGTTTTAGTCGTAATTAGATGAGAATCTTCTTTCTTTAATTCACCATTAAAATAATTCATTGCACTAATAATTACGAAATTCGCTTTAGATTCAATCGTTAGAGATATGATTTTCTTTGTTTTTATTTCTACCTTTCTTAAAGCTTCAATTGCGTTATCTATTATGTTCCCAAACAATGAATATAAGTCATATTGATCTACAAAAGAAAGTAAATCGCCCTTACCTAAAAATGTAAATGATATATTTTCTTTTTTACAAAGTTCTAATTTTTCATTAAGTATAATATCAAGAGTTTCGTTTCCACTTATTATTTCATTGTCATAATTTTCTATGATTTTTCTATATTCTTCTAACTCTTTTTTATGTTCTTCAGAATCCATCAAAGATAAAACATATTTTAAGTCATGATGTTTCAAATTCATTTGTTCATAATTTATTTTACTAGCTTCAAACTGCTTTTTCTCCTCGTAAGTAATTCGAGCAATCGTTTCATTTTTAGAACGCATTACATTAATGGTGTATAAATTATTATTAATAAATAGCAATAAAGCGCAGCAAACAATGCCATATAAACAATTCCCTAAATTTACCAATCCGTTTTCATTAATAACATTAGTTAGCCTATTAATAATTAAACATACAAACAATGTTACAAAAGAAATAACAATTAATTTAGGGTTACTATTCTTATAAAACTCATCTTTCGCTGCCATTCTGCCAAATATTAACCAACCAATTAGATAAAAGAAAGGAAGTAAAATACACTCTAATACCCAAATATATTCTCTATTAAACGTTTGAGTAACGACAGGTATCGCATACATCATAATAACAAGCCTATAAGATAAATGTTGTAACGCATACCCTGAAGTTGTAGCCGATAACAAGGAAATTATTTTGATATCAAAACATACACCCATTCCAGCAATAGAAAAAGCAAACAATATTGTATATTTAAAAAAACGTATCCATTGAGAACTAATAAACTCACTTTTGAGTTCTGGATAAAATCCTGATAGAACAACTAATAGAACACTAGTAGCTATGAGCTTAAAATAAAAATATTTTCGTTTAGGTGCTGAGTAAAGAAATATTAGCTCCGCTAAAATAATTTCTATCATGAAAATCCAATTTTTAAACAAATACATAAACTATCTCTCTATGCCTCTTATGTAATTTTGCATCGATTGAATAAATTTTTTCTTTTGAGGGCGAGCAATCGGTAACTCTTTATTATCTAAAATTAAACAATCAGTTTTGATCGCTTGCACATATAGTAAATTAACTAAACAGCTTCTATTACATTTTGCAAATTGTATTGAAGGTAACTTTTTTTCTTCAGCAGATAAAGTTCCATGCACTTCAAAATCGCCAATTACAGTATGATAGACAATATTGTGTCCCATTATTTCCAAATACTTGATATCACCTACCCTAATAGCTTCCAGTCCTTCATTTGTTTTTAATAAAACTTCAGCTCTTTTTCTTGTAACATTTTTCGTTAAAACTCGATGCATTTTTAAAGCAAAAGCATCTTTATCAACAGGTTTAACGATGTAATCAAGTGCTTGTACTTCATACCCTTGAAGAGCATAACGTGCAGAGTTAGTTACAAAAACAATCATTACCACATTATCTATTTCTCTTATTTTTCGAGCAGCTTCTAGACCGTTCATTTCAGGCATTTCAATGTCTAAAAAAATAATGTCGTATTGATTTTTATATGAGTTTAAAAAAGTATTAACGCTTACAAATTTTTTAATAGAAAAATCTACTCTCTCAATTGCTTCCAAATAAGAAAAACACTTTGAAAGATTATCTAAAGCATTAACGTCATCGTCTATTAAAGCAACATTTATCATACTTATGTGTGCATATATTTTATCACTTCGTGTTAAATGTTTTCTATCTAAATTCAGTTAGACTCATTTTCTTCTCGTGTTTTGAAACATCAAATTGTAAAATACGTCAAAAGTGCCGATATAATCGATACTTTAACCACATCAAACATAATAAATTATATCAATGCTTCTTGTTCTAACTTCTTGTTTTCTTTTAACATGACTTCGATTAATTCTTTAAATTCATTAAATTTAGGATCATCTTTCATTATATTTAATCGCCTAATATCGTTTTTTGTTAACTCTTTAGCGAGTGATAAATTATTAAGTAATATCTCTTCATTCATCTTAAAAGGAATAAAATTAATTCCAGTTTTTTCTTTAAGATGATTAAGGATATAAAATCCACCAGCATCAATATCACCAAAATGATAAAAAGTTAAAGTAGGATTAGCTTCATGCACTTTAAGCAAAAGTCTTCTTTTTACTTTATTGTGGAAGCCTCCTAAATATATAGCAATAAATCCTTCTTCATTAAACTCTAAGAAATTAGTTAAGTTTTCAATAGTGATAATTTTGGAATCACTAAGTGAAATTATCTCGATTTCATCAATCATTTTATCGCTTAAAGCAAGTTCATTGTCATATTTGCCTAAATCAATTTCTTGGTCATGAATTCTTAAAACTAAGTTGCCTTTAATAAAAGCGTAGTTGGTATTTGAAACAACTCCTAAATTAAACAAAGGATCATCTTCATCGTTATATATTTCTTCACTGAATTCTTTTAATACAACATTTACCTTACTTTTAATATTCATGAGTGTTTTAGAATCTCCAAAGTTTTTAATCGAAAATACTCTTTCACTAACTTCGCTTTCTAAATTAGTCGCTTCTAGAATAACTTTGACAATTTCCTTTAGTTCATCTAGAGAAGAAAAATAAGTTTCAACATGTTTTTGTTTGCCAAATCTTAAATCCTCAAGAAAAGAAAGAGCCATATTTTTTATAGTTACGTTAATAGTCTCTTTTAAAGATTCAAGATAACTAATTAATATTTCTTTACGATGTTTTGGATTAACTCGTGACAAAAAAACATAGCATCTATCGACACTTTTCGGATCAAGATTTAAATCAATTCGTTCATACCATGATGAGTTTTTAATAACATTTACGAATCCTTTAAAAGTTAAAACCTTTAATGCTTCTTCAAGTTTACCTTCATCATAATTTCGATGCTCTTTAAAAACATCATCAGTCATAGTTAAAGAAATTTTGACATTTCTTTTTGCTACGCCTTGACTAGCTTTACTATTTTCGTATTTAGATATCAGTTTATTTAAAATAGCTTTACTTAATTCCATATCACTCCTTAAAAGATTGATATATACCTACTTCATCTCCACTTTTTGCTAAAGATATAATTCCATCAGCAAAAGGAGAAATATAGCTAAATCTAGAAGAAGGTACTGAGATCATGATTTGAATGTTTAATTCGTTATAGAATTCAAGCATTTGTTTGATACGTTCTCCATCCATATTATTAAAAGCTTCATCAAATAAAATTAATGTAATTGGTGAACGTCCACTTCTTTCAGCTTCACTAATTTTCATTTCAAAAGCACCAGCTATTAAAGCATAGAAAGGAGTTTGAGTTTCTCCTCCTGATTTAGAGTTACTATTTTTACTGTAGTAAAGAATGTTCTCATCATTATTAATATGAATTTCAATTTCATAATTGAAGTAATTTCGATAATCAATGATTTCTCTTCTTCTTAAAGCCATTTTAGGATCATCTTCATCGCTTGTTAAAATCTTAAATACATCTTCTAGAGTAGTTAAGCTTCTATTATCGAGTGATTCAGTAAACAAGTTATCAACAGCTACGCTTTGATTTGTTTCCATAGCGATTCGATATACTTCACCAAGTAATGGATCGCTTGATTTATTTGCTTTAAAGACAAAGATTTCTTTATTACTACCAAAAGGATGTTTCTTTAATGTTCTATTAAGTAATGAAATTTCACTTTGTGCCCTTTGCAAATTCATTCTTAAACTGTTTAAGAATTGTTCTTTAAGAGCTTGGAAAGTTTTTTCTTCACTTTCTTTTAATTCAGGTTCAAGTTTAGCGAGTTCATCGTTTTTAATCTTAGAATATTTCTTAACATATTCTTGATAATTTTTAATATCAACTATCATTGTACCGGGGAATCTAAGATTAAAATTATTCATATGTTCTACAATATTTGAAGTTGTAGAACTCTTTGAAATATTAAGTTTTCTAGATTCTTCACCTATAAAACTAAGTAATTCTTTTCTTTTTAAAGTTCCTCTTAATTCATTTAAATAGCTAGAAAAGTCTTTAAATTCGATGTTATTTTCTTCTAATTCCCACTTTTTAGTATTTTCTAGTTCATCTATTTCTTTTTCTAGATACTCAATATCACTTTTCTTCTTTCCAATGAATTCTATTTTTAAGTGTTTTTCATTCTCGTATTTTGAGCAAAGACTTCTTTTAACTTTTCTTTCATTTTCAAGTTCAGTTATCTTTTGACTCATGAAAATAAAGTCATCACTTGTCGACTCTAAATCTTTAATTCGTTTAGTTGTTTCTTCAACTTTTTTCTTTGCTAAAATAAAGTCGTTATAATGATTTTTTTCTTCAAGAAGCGAACTCACTTTTGTTATGCGTTGAAGATTCATAGTGCTTGTTACTTTAGTAATTAAAATATTAAGTTCATCAAGTTCTGCTTGAACTTCTTCAAGTTCTTTTGTTGCTTTAATTAATCTAAGTTTAATTGTCTCTCGGCCAATATATGGTTTTAAGTTACTTAAATCAATTTGTCTAATTGAATAGCCATCACTATATGTTCCAGTACTTGTTATATATTTTTCATCTTTACTAAATTCAGATACGCTTTCTACGATATGAATATCACCTAAAAGCATTCTTAAATACTTTGTTGGATCTTTTAATTCTTTTTTGCTAAAGTCTTCTTCGACTCTATTAGCCTCAATTTTATTAGCTAAAGAATTTGAAGGAATATCTTCAGCATCAACTAATGAATTAACATCAATTACGCCAACTCCAAAGTAATTTTTATCACTATATTTAGCATCAAAAATTTCTTTAGCAAGAGGATAGTAATTTGAAGGAATAAACAAATCAAATCTTCTCTTATTTAAAATTCCTTCGATGACATCTCTATATTTAGGGTCATTTATTTCACATAAAGAACATAATGGATTAATGTAAAAATCTTTAACACCATATCTTTTATAAACTTCGCGTTTAATATCTTCAATTAATTCATCTACATAACTTGGATAAGCATAATCATCTTTCTTTAATTTTTCAATTTCATCAATTAAATATGACTTTTTAACTTTTAAGCTACTTTCTTTAGAACTTGTTTCAGCATATATGACTCTAGCTTCATCGATTATCTTTTGAATTCTAGATTCATAGTTTTTAAGTAAGGATAAATAAAGCGAGTAATCTTTTTTAGCTTGTACACCACTAAAATCTAAAGATGTTCCAAATTTAGTCGCGATGATACTCTCATTACTCATTCTTCTTTCCCAAGAAGCAACTCTAGAATTAACTTCTTCATATTCTTTTTGGCATGAGGTTAATTCGCCTTTAAGCACTTTTAAAAGTTTATATGTTTCATCGTTTTCTAAAGCTTCAATTTGTTTGTCGATTTTTTCTATATTATTTTCTTCAAGATCAATTAAAGAACTTATGTTACTAATCTCATCATTAAGAACAACTATTTCTTTTTCGTGCTTTTCTTTTTCGTAAATTGCATCTTCTTTTTTAGCTTCAATCCCTAAAATCTTTAAAGCAAATTCTTTTCTTAATATTTCCTCGTATTTTGGAGCTAGTAAATATATACCTTCAAGTAAATCAGCTTTTTCTTTTTCGTTTTTTACCATGGTAGAAATTTCATGATAACTATCTAGAGCGACTTTTATGCTATCTAAATCGATTTTTTCTTCTTCTAAAAAGAAATCAGTAGCAAATCTACTTATCTCTTGAAGTGGTTCAAAACTCATCGCTTTAAGAAGTAAAAGTTGATATTTTTCATCTATTCCTAAAGAATCAGCTACATACATTTTCTTACGTTTTAAAGAATAACGTTTATTACCTAATGGTCTAATATCCAAATTATTAGCTTTAGCAACTTTGCTTAATTCGTCGAAAGAATTAGTTTGATTATTATCTATGAATAATTCATCAAACAAAGCACTTCCCTTGATTTCATAAAACATTGGGCTATCGAGTTTACCTTCGTTTAATTGAAGAACTACTCCAATTACATAAGGTCTAAAATTTGTTTCATCAAAAAACTCTAAAGCAATGTGGCCAATGATATCTTTTTCTTCGCGAAGGAATTCTTTTTTCTCTCCACCTATTCTTGCTTTCAAATAATTTTCAACAGTTCTTCCAGTACCAAAAGTATTTGCTGCTCGATTAAATTTAGAGTCACCTCCACTAAGAATATAATAGATAGCATCTAAAATTGTTGATTTACCAGTTCCATTTTCTCCAGTTATAACGTTAACTGTTTTAGCTTCTATTGTTTCGTTATAAAAGGAATGCCAATTTATTAAGCGTAATTTTTTAAATCTTTTCATTGTTGCTCCTTCTGTATAACAAAATTTGTCTAGTTAATTCTTCAATTGATTTTGTATCTACAACAAGTAAAACTGTGCGATAAATTGTAATAATTGTCTCGCCACTTGTTAAATCCCCATCAAAATCAATTATTTTGTGGCGTTTTAAGTTTCTTAAAGCATCTTTAAATTCACCGCTTTTGCCATCAAAATTTCTATAAATATCCGTTTTTCTTATTTCTTGAACAAGCTTACCTAAGGTTGTTGTGATATCACTTCTTAAGCTTGCTTTTTGACTTTCTTCATCGTATATATAACGTAAAAGTAAAAGTGAAATAGTATCTAACTTTTTAAGATGAAGTCTATTAGTATCTTTTGTTGTTTTAATATACATAATGCCTTTTTCTTCATCGCTATATAAAGAAAAATCCATGAATGAAAAAAACGCATTTAAAAGAGTGAATAAGTTTCTTGCTTTTAAATAGTCTTCACGGTCTTCATCTTTTGCTTTAACAATAAAAGTATCATCAAGAAGTTTTAAAGCGATGCGAGAAACATCTTCTCTAGTTGAATCACTTATAGTTTCATATTCTTTAAAATTTTTATATGCTTCGCTTTTTGTCATGATGCTCTTTTTCCTTTCTTCTTTTTATTTACACTATAGTTTTTCATCCTAAATCCACTTATAACTACTTCTTCATCTATCGGTTTATTAACTTCAAAATCAGCAAATGAGTTACTTGAATATACCGGTATTAACATTAACTTAATGAAGTCTTCTGCGTTTTCTACTTTAAATTCATTAATGTATGCTTTAGTTTTATCTCCTAGATTTAAATTAACAAATTCATTAACTTTATCTAATGAATACATATTTTTCATTTCTAGAAGTTCTTTAGCTTTTTGACTTAAAGCAGGATCTTTAACTTTTATAGTTAAAGGAACTTTTTTAGGGGCGCTACGAGATATATTTCTAGGTTTATAAAGCGATTTATCATCAACTTGTCCGTATGAATATAAACTAAATACAGAATATATTTCTTCTTCGTTAGGAGTTTCGTTATCTTTGATTTGTTTTAAAATCGTATTAATAGAACCTTTAATATCGTATTCATTATTTAATCTAAAGCGAATTCTATTTTTACTATTTGTAACATAGGTTGCATTTCTACTTGATATCAAATTAAGTGAATTTCCAATATGATTCATCGTGAATTCAATATTAGTAAAGACGTTATAAAAATAACTTCTTGCTTGGTCAAAAGAAGATACATCATTTGCGTTTAAACCTTTAACTAAGACATAATCATTTAAAAGTAAACTAAGAACCTCTGGATGTCTTAAGTTATTAACGGAATCTAAAATTGTATCGATATATTTATCAGGATTATTTCTAGTTAAAAGATTATGGAAAGCGATAAATGAAGGTAATTTTTGGTAATCAACTGTAAGTTTAGTTAAAATTTCTTTTTCTGTAGCATCACTTTTAGACATTGCTTCATTAATAAATCTTTTAATTTTAGAGTTAATAGATAGAAGATTATTTTCTATTTCTTTATTAATTTTATCCATTGTTTCAATGGTCGAAGTTGGGTTGTTGTAATCAAAATTTTTACTAGTTTGATATAAATTCAATATTGCAGAAGAATATTCATCAGGTCTAACTTCATCATTAATAAGCCCTAATAAAGCATCAACTATTTTAATAAAACCATCTGTTCTATTTACAATAAAGTTAAGCTTAGAATCTTGATCAATTTCTAACCATCCTCTATTTATTAAATCTTTTATAAATCTAGAAGCTTTGCTTTTTTCATTATCTTCTTCTTCATCGTCAAAACATTCATCTTCGTCCTCGATTTCATCAATTTCTTCTATGTTCATTAGTTTCATAAAATCAGCTAAAGAACTAACCAAGGTATCTTTAAGTAGTGTTAATGATGAAGAAAATATCCTTGAAATTTCAAAGATAAGTAAAACATTAGTAGTTTTATTTTTACCTGCTAAAATTCCAAAAAAGTTAGGATTAAGTATCGAAAAGATGTCTTTATTCATCCTAAGCGTTCTCCTTTTTACTCCTTAAATTTTACTATATCCAGATTAAAGAAGAAACAAAAGAAGCTCTATGTGTTTATAAAGTGCACATAAAAAGTCATCTTACTTGTATTTTATTAGATACTTCATTTATAGTAGCTTTAAATGTACATATTATAAATTATGTTGCCATTAAAACATCGATGTATTCGAGTAAATTTGGATTATATATAATTTTTAATGTCAAAAAATCATTAAAATAAATCTTCATCAGACATTAAAAAATCAAACAAGGTGCAATTAAAAATTCCATCATCATCATAAAACGATCTTGGTATATCGTTTCTAATAAGAATTCGTTTAAAGAAGTCCCCAATGAGTTTAAATGATTTAGTTTCAGAATTCTTTTTTTCAGTAGTATCAATTTGATACGAAGATTGAATATAAGCTCTTTTATCACCAAAGTTAACAACAAAATCAACTTCAAGTTGTTTCTTCGTTCCTTCACTTCTATCTAAAATCATTCCAACATCAACGTTACATCCTCGAGAAATTAATTCGTTAAATTATTATGTTTTCCATAATATGGCCATAATCTATTTGTCTAAAATTTAATCTACAATTTCTTAACCCAATATCAGTGTAATAATATTTACTTGCACTTTTAAAATAATTCTTTCCTTTGATATCGTATCTATTTACTTTTCGAATCAAAAAAGCATCCTGACAAAAATCTAAATATCTAGAAATAGTTTCACTATAAATTTTCGATTTTCGTAACGTAGTTAATGCATTGGCGATGTTTGTTGGGTTAGTTAATGAAGAAATTGAGGAGGAAATATAATCAAGGACACTATCTAAAACTTCTTTATGTTCAATATGATTTCTTTCAATTAAATCTGACAAATATACTTTAGTATATAGATCGCTTAAGTATTCCATTTTTTGCCTATCATTTTTCTTTTTCAAAATAGCAGGCATCCCTCCAAATATTACATACTTATCTAAAGCGTCTCTCCAATCACCACCAACATATTCAAAGTATTCTTTAAAAGAGAATGGATAAACTGCTATATTAGTTGATCTCCCTCGAAACTCTGTAGCTATATCAATAGATAGCATTTTTGAATTGCTTCCGGTTACATAAACATCTAAATTTTTGTAAGATTTTAAATCATTTAATATATCGTATATCGTAACTTTGATTTCAGGGGCCTCATCATCAGTAAACGTCATGGTAAATTGAACTTCATCAATAAAAAGATAGAACTTCTCATCTTGATGTGTTTTAACGATATTTTCAACATAATCACATAGAGTAATAGGGTTTCTAAATTTGTAATCCTTTCTTTTACCTAGTTCAAAAGTCAGTATGTTATTTTCTTGAACACCTTGCTTCAACAAATAATCTTTAAATATTTCAAATAGGATGGTGGTTTTGCCACATGCCTTGATGCCAACAATCGCTTTAACATGTCCATCCCACATTGCTTCAATTATTTTGTTTAAATATCTATCTCTTTTAATCATACATTACTCCACACGATTTTTAGGACAATAATGGCCAATATTTCTTATCAGTCTTCATTTAATTAAAACTATTCTTTTTAAAATTTTAATCACTAGGCACATTTTTAGGCCACCTTTTTCAAATAGGTGTTTAAATACCTATTTTAGTGATATTGGCTTAATTAATAAATTAGGGGCACTAGTAGCCAAAATTTTGTTAAATGCACCTCTAGAAGGCTATTTGGAAAAACAGGTGGTGGTCTCAAGTATTAAAGAATTTTAGGGGTTAAAAACTCTAACTTTCTTCCCTATTTCATCATTAATTTTAATCACATCAATTTATTAAATAACAGGAATAACAGTGATTACATCGCTACTTTTTAGCTAAGATATTAAACAACTAAATTTTATTATTTCATAAATTAAGTATAATTTTAAAAATTCTTAACCACGTATCAAAGTTTATACATTAATCTTACAACCAGGTATCTTTCTTTTCTGGATAATTGAGTGAATGTATGAATGAAAACTTCTTAACCTAAAAAGAAAGAGTAAAACAAAAGTTATAAAAGATTAATAAATAAAAAGTATGACTTTATTAGCACATTAAAATCATAAGTTTTTTCAAATTCATTAAAAAAAATAGCAGTTATCAATATTATGCTTTTTGCAATATTTGATTTATCTTCATTTTTTCCAAAGTACTGATGTTTTTGTTAATGCAATAAAATATATCAAGGAGCTTACTTGGCACGATTCTTGTTTCCAAGCTTAAAGATTTACTCATCAGATATAATCTAAAGAAACATCTGCATCCCTTATGGCCAATTTATTTATGTAGGTAATTCGACATAATTAAATTGCTCAAACCTACATAAACATATTAGCCTTTGCAAAAATAACGATTAATTGGTTTTATTTTAATGTTTAATTTACAACTTTTAATAAATTAAATTCTCTTCATCTATAAATTTTCCATGTTTTAAGCTTGGATACTTTCTACTAGGAACATCAATATCAATTAAATTCCAAATAGCAGAATTAAAATGGAGATTGTTTTCAATAAATTCTCCAGTAATCTTCGAAGGATCATCTATTACAATTTGTCCTACTCCAGCATCATTACCAGATTTATTTGTTGTGTAGTAATTTTCAATAATATTCCCTTCAACCAAGGATTTGGACGATACTTCACCGATAGCTAAAAAATTTTTAATTTTGATTTTTTCACTATTTTCATAATCAGGTATTCCATAATAATCTTTATAAAAATAAGTACAACGACCAGTCAAAACGAAATTTTCGACCATAATATGGTTATGTTGTAGCTTAAAATCATCACTTGTTTTATTAAAAGGAGCATAGTTATTAAACAAAGGATTATTAGTGTGATAAGCTATGCAATTGGTATATTTTAATTTACAAATATTATAAATATCGTTCACCTTAAATACTTCAAAATTATAAGAAGCTTCGTTTGGAAAATAACATTTATTAAATGTTACATTTTGATCAAAATACTTATCACTTTCAATATAATATTTTTTATAATCATCAAATTGAGGACCTATTTCAGAATTACGTTCAGCTTTTAAGATACCAATATTATCAAAGTTAACATTTTTAAAATAACCAAATTTTACGTTGATGTTCTCAGCGTCTTTTATAGTCATATTTAAAATTCTTTCTTTTTTTGCAAAATTTCCTATATTCTCAAGTATTGCTTCACCTTCTATGTTATGTATGTCTAACGAATAGAGATCTTGCACTCCGCTAAGAAATTGTCCACTGCCTATAAGTTTTAAATTTTTAATTCGACATTTTGACAATTTATTAAACCCAACATTTTCAAGTAATTTTTTGCCATTTAAATCTATTGAATGTCCATTACCATCAATTGTACCTTGGAATTTAGATATCGTTCCACCATAGTCCAATTTAATGTCATTCATAAGGACATATTGTCTCTTTAATAAAATATCATTATCACTCTTTGACACTAACTCGCCTAAAGTTGTACTACTATAAACTTCTACATAATACACAGCTTGTAATTTTTCACTTCTAACAAACTTACATTCAGATAATGATTTTCCTTGAGAGTCAGTAATTAAATTTCCGTTAGCATACCCCCATCCAACGAAAGTTTCTCCAGTTTTTATACTAGGAATTGGCAATCTAAATTTTTTTCCATACTCTATTATTGTTGTTTGTGAGCAATCAAAACCTAAATTTGGATCATATTGATATCTAATCACAACTTCTTCACCTACCCATTTAGCAGTCAAATTGGTATCTTCTTTGCTAATATTCCAAACGCCAACTTCTGGTACTTTAGTATCACCTAAATACCATCCATCAAAGATATAGTTACTTTTTGTGGGTGTAGGTAATTCATATTTTTGGCCAACCTTAATATCGATGGTATCATTTGCAATTTCTCCACCTAAAGAATCTAACGTTACTTTAATATCTTCTTTAATCCATCTTGCTTCAATGGTGACATTTTCAAAAATTCTAGTTTGGTTAAATACACAAACTTCCCCATTTAAGTACCATCCATCAAAGATATATCCAGGTTTTGTAGGGTTTTCTGTAGGTTTTTTAGCATAAGTTCCATAACTTATAGTTTGTGTATCAATGCTACTACCACCATTAGTATTAAAAGTAACAGTCATTTTTTCTTTTAAATTACCGTTAATTACATCTTCTATCCATTGTTCTTCTGTGCCTTTATATTCAGGGTGATGTTTAATATAGATTTCATAAGCAGACTCACCATCATTTGCAACAGCCTTTTTACCACTATCAACATTATTTATAAACCAATTTCCATTACTTCCAATTTCTACTTTCGGTGCTACTCCATCTTTTCCAGGTATGCCTTGTGGGCCTTGTTCTCCAGGTTTACCATCTTCACCATTAGTGATTATGAAAGTATCAGTAGTATTGTCACTATAAGTGATTGTGTAGGTATCAACATTTCCACTTGTTCCAGTTTTTACAATTGAAACAATTGAGCGCCCATCTTTTCCAGGGTCGCCTTTGTCGCCTTTTGGTCCTTGTGCTTTTATTCCGCTATCTTTTTTGTCAATAAACCAGTTACCATTAATTCCGATTTCAACTACAGGAGTATGTCCATCTTTTCCAGGAAGTCCTTGTACCCCTTGGATTCCATCTTTTCCATCCACCCCATTAGTAACTTGGAATTTACTTGTAGTTCCATCTGTAAAAGTAATTGTATAAGTATCTACATTATGTGAAGTGTCAGTTTTTTCAATGCTGACAATACCTTTTCCATCTTTTCCTGGGTCGCCTTTTGGTCCAGTTGCTGGAATTTTACTATCAACTCCATCAATAATCCAAGTTCCATTTTCACCGATTCCAATAGTTGGAGTATGTCCATCTTTTCCAGGTATACCTTGTGGGCCTTGTTCTCCAGGTTTACCATCTTCACCATTAGTGATTATGAAAGTATCAGTAGTATTGTCACTATAAGTGATCATGTAAGTATCAATATTTCCTTTAGTGTCAGTTTTTACAATCGAGACAATAGAGCGTCCATCTTTTCCTGGGTCGCCTTTGTCGCCTTTGTCTCCCTTATCACCTTGATCGCCTTTTTCTCCTTGCTCACCCTTATCTCCTTGAGGACCTTGAGGGCCTATTGGACCTTGTGGACCTTGGGCTTTGATATTTGTATCGTTGTTATCTACAAACCAATTTCCGTTTTCTCCAATAGTAATTTTTGGGGTATGTCCATCTTTACCAGGCTCTCCATTAATCCCATCTTGTCCAGGTGTTCCATCCACTCCGTTTGTAACATTAAAAATAGATGTGGTTCCATCTGTATATGTAATCGTGTAAATATCGACGTTTCCTTTTGATGATGTAAATTGAATAGATATGATACCTTTTCCATCTTTTCCAGGATCGCCTTGATCGCCTTTGTCACCTTTTGGTCCGGTAGCAGGGATTTTGCTATCAACTCCATTAATAATCCAAGTACCGCTTTCGCCAATTTCAATAGTTGGAGTTTCACCATCTTTTCCAGGGATTCCTTGAATACCTTGTTCTCCAGGTTTACCTTCTACTCCATCTTTACCATTAGTTACTGTGAAATAATCCTTAGTTCCATCACTATAAGTAATTTCATAAGTATCAATCAATCCAATACTTTTTGTTTTTTCAATCGACACAACAGATCTGCCATCTTTACCTGGTTCGCCTTGATTGCCCTTATCTCCTTTTGGCCCTTGAGCTTTTACTCCGCTATCAACGCCATCAATTATCCAGTTTCCATTTTCACCAATGCCAATTACTGGTGTCCTACCATCTTTTCCTGGAAGACCTTGAGCACCTTGTTTTCCATCTTCGCCATCTTGTCCATCTTTTCCATTGGTAACAATAAATTTATCTACCGTTCCATCAGTATAGGTGATTGTATAAGTATCAACTCCTCCATCAGATGCAGTTTTTAAAATAGAAACTATTCCTCTTCCATCTTTACCTGGAACGCCTTGCTCTCCTTGTTCACCTTTATCACCTTTTGGGCCTGTAGCTGGAATTTTGCTATCGATTCCATCGATTATCCAGTTTCCATTATCACCTATTCCAATAACTGGAGTATGTCCGTCTTGGCCTGGAAGTCCTTGTGGGCCTTGTTCGCCAGGTTTTCCATCTACTCCATTTCTAACGATGAAATAATCTTTTGTTCCGTCAGTATAAGTAATCTCATATGTATCTACATTATCTTTTGTAGTAGATAACTTAATAGAAGCTATTCCTCTTCCATCTTCGCCAGGTTTTCCTTCTGGACCAGTAGCATTTACTCCACTATCTATTCCATTAATTATCCAGTGTCCATTTTCTCCAATTTTTACTTCTGGAGTTACTCCATCTTTACCAGGAACTCCTTGGATACCTTGGATTCCATTTGTTCCATTTGTAACAGTAAATTCACTTGTTGAACCATCACTAAAAGTAATTGTATATGTATCTACATTTCCTGAAGAATTAGTTTTTGCTATTGAAATAATTGAATTGCCATCTTCGCCATCTTGTCCGTTTTTTCCACTAGCTTGGACGCCAGTATCAACCCCGTCAATCCACCAGTTACCATTGCTTCCTACTTCTACTTTTGGAGTGTGACCATCTTTTCCTGCCTCTCCTTGCTCACCTTTTATCGAATTATCTTTAAAAGAATCTCCTATTGCAATACCAGAAAGAACTACTGATGAAAGGCAAAAAACACCAGCAATTGCAATACCTATATGTTTTATTTTCATATTATCTCATCCCCCTATATAAGCCATTATTTAATATAGCATTTTTATATATGTTTATAACTTAAATGGAGGTGCCATCTTTAGACACAATGATTAAATATTTAGAGATTTTCCATTGTTTTAGTATTTTTAAAAACAAATTTCATAAAAATATCCAATAGAATTATCAAGGATGTTGGTTCCATTGAAAAAATTAACTGATAGGAATTTTCTTTGGTTTAAAAGGAAAAACGAACCATTACTCATTAAAAATAATAATTACTTTGGTGATAATTTAAATGTCTAGTCCACTAGTTTAACTTTTACTATTCTTGAATTTTTCTATCTTTATTATTTAACTTTAAAGAAAGGATTATAAGAACTAAAGCAACGATAGAAACAATTCCTTCGCTTACAGGATAAGCTAACCATATACCTAACATTTTTAAAGTATATGAAAGTAAAAATGTAATTGGTAAAAGTACAAATAATCCTCTTAATAAAGAAACAATTTGAGCACTTATGTTTCGTTCACATGAAGTTAAAAATGTAGATGAAACAATATTGAATCCAATAAACGGGGTAGCAATAAAATAAAGTTTTAATCCTACAGTGCTTAATTCTTTTAAGTAAGGATCATTTTCACTATTAAATACGCCAATAATCGATTCTGCTCCAAAAAATATAATTAAATACATAGAAGACGCTAGTATTAAAAGCGCAATTAAACTATATCGATACAGATTTTTAACATTAGCTACCTCACCTTGCCCATAATTAGAACTCATTAAAGGTTGAATTCCTTGAGATAATCCAGTAAATATTGCAACTACTACAAGAGAAATAACAGTTACGATACCAAAAGCAGCTATACCTACATTTCCTTCTAATCTTAAAATCAAGAAGTTAAATAGGAACATTATTATTCCTGAAGAAAATTCTGTTACTAAAGAAGGGATTCCACTAGATGATAACTCTAGCCCCTTTTTTAAATTAGGTATTTCTTTTTGAATCTGAAAATTATTTTTTCTCATCAATATATAAGGAGAAATTATTAACATACTGATAAGCGGAGATAATCCAGTAGCTAATATTGCCCCAAATATTCCCATATCAAAAGGAAATATGAAAATATAATCTAATAAAATATTAGCTAAACTTCCTATAATCATCGCCGTCATTGATAACATAGGTTTCCCATCATTTCTAACGAAGCATTGTAAAAGATGATTAAACATAAAGGCTGGAGCAAATAGCATCATAGTTTTTAAATATATATTTGCGTAAGGAAGAATCGTTTCATCAGCTCCTAAAAGTGCTGCTATCTCTTTGCTAAATAAACTTCCTAGAAGCATAAAGATGATAGAAAATAAAATTATTAAATATATTGCGTTTGTAAAATATGAGTTACTTTTTTTAATTTCACCTCTATTTTTCGCAATTGAAAATCTTGTTCCAGCACCCATTCCAATCATTAAACCTATTCCACTTATTATGCAAAAAACAGGAAAAGCGATATTTAAAGCTGTTAGTCCATTAGTTCCAAGTTTCATTGACACGAAGAATGTATCTGCCATTGTGTAACAAGAAAAAGCAGCTTGTCCTAAAATATTTAAACTTACGTAAACTAGAAAACTTTTTAATAAACTTCTTTCTTTCATAACACCTTTCGTCCAAGAAAAAAGCTCCAGCAAAGTTATAGCCTTTGTATCTGGAGCGTTTCAAACAGTAGTTATATTCTATTAAGAAAATTATTCTTATAGCAAGAGAAATCAATATATCTTTTTTATATGATTAGATTCTAATAACTTTATTCTAAAGCAATCAAAGCGAAAGAGAATGTTAAATCGTCTTTAACATTTTCTTAAATTTTGATAATTAATATTAATAAATCCTTTAACTTCTTTTATCTTCTTTAGTAGCGTATCTGCAGTGATACAATTTATCATTTAGATAGAAGTTACATTTCTTTTGATGATGAACATCAAACTGATAAGAATGATTTTTAATAAGAAAGAAAAAATGATTCATTATTAAAAATTAATCGATTGAATCGATGTTTTTTAACCAACAAACACTAAACTCACTGTAGAAATTAACATCAAAATAAGACCAACTAAAGCTTTTTTTGATATACGTTCTTTAAAAACAATAAAAGAAAATAAAATAGTAAATAAGGAACTCATTTTATCAATTGGAACAACAACGCTAACGATGCCGTTTTGAATTGCGTAATAATAGCAAAGCCATGAAGCGCCAGTTGCAATACCTGATAAAAATATAAACATCATTTCTTTTGGTTCAACTTGCGTTAGTAAGTTTTCTTTCTTTTTGATTAATACAATCATAAAAGACATTATTAAAACAACACTTGTTCTAATTGCAGTAGCTAGATTCGATTCTACATTTTTTACACCAACTTTCGCAAAGATTGTTGTTAAACTTGCAAAAATAGCTGCAGCTAAAGCTAATAGAAGCCACCTCTTTTTAACTTCTTTATTGTCGCTTTTTTTCTCGATCATTAAAAAGACACCTAAACTATATAAAACAATTAGGACTAACTTGATAATTAAATTATTTGTTTCACCAAAAAGAATAATTGCTAATAATACACTAAGGATCATGCTAGATTTATCAACTACTGTTACTTTATTTATGTTACCGATTGATAAAGCTTTAAAATAGCAAATCCAAGAAGCTCCAGTTGCTATTCCTGAGAGCACTAAAAACAAAAATGATTTATTACTGATATCACTAATTGATTCTGCGCTACCTACAATAAGAACCATTATCCAAGAAAATATTAAAACCACAACGGTTTTCATTAGAGTAGCAACATCAGAATCAGTTTTTTTAATTCCTAATTTAGCAAAAATCGCAGTAAGTCCAGCAAAGAAACTTGAACCTATCGCCATTAAAATCCATAACATAGTAATAGCCTCGATTAATACAAGAAATTATAGACCTTTATTTATATAATTGTATTAAAGTTCTTTGCTTATTCATTTTTTTACGTTTTAATCACCTAATATTTAACGAACGAAAGAGGTATCGTTTTTAAGTCATTCCAAAATTTTATAAACTTCTTTAAAAAATTTTGAAAAATTCTAAAGCTTCTTCTTTTGTGTATAGTGAAATACTCTTTTTGTGTTTTGATTCATTTCTCCAAAATGCAATTGCTCGAGGACGTAAAATTTACGCTCGCTAAAAACACGATTTCCCTATAAATGGAAAAAGCATAAGAAATAGTATTCTCCAGGAGTTAGTTTGAAAGGCCGAAATTCATCATGATGATAGTAGAATTAACTGCCTGCCCGCTTTATGGCCATTGTTTTTGTCTTAAATAATAATAAAAATTTAAGAACCATAAAGCGGGAAAGTAGAGCCTACACAAGCTGAAAAAATTTATTTGGTTTTTCTATTTTTTTAGTATGCAATTTTTTTATAAACTTATCGCGCCTAAAGGCACTTCATCTTCATATACATACGATATATCTTTTATTGTATCTATATCTAAATTAAGTTCAGTTACTTTTTTATTAACTTGAGTTTTATTTAATCTTTTTCTAATGACATATAAAGTAATTTCTTTGTCATTATTAAGTGCTTCAATTACTGTAAATTGATTATCTAATGAGCTAATGTTTTGAGGAACATAAATTACTTCATCAACATTATAAAAGCTCAAAAATCCTTCATTATTTAAACAGACATCAATTGTTTTATCTTCAATTTGAAGAGAATTTATTTTCTTCTCTAATAATTCATCTATAGAACCATCTGTTGTTTTAAGTAAATATTGGACCTTTCTAGTTCTTTCAAGATAAGCAATATCTTCATGAACACCAAGCACAAATTCTTGTGAAACTGGTACGATAGTTACTAGGTATAAATTATCTTTTTCTTTAGTTATTTTGATATTGGATGCACTCCAATAGTCATCAACATTATTTAATAAATAACCAATTTCTTTTACTTTTCTTCCTTTGAATTTTAATCTTTTCTTAAGTTCTTTAATACGAAAATAGATATCAACCGATAAGGTTTTCGTGAATCCATTAATAGCTACATCTTTTAATGCTTCTTTTGATTCAAGATAGAATCTTAAAGCTCGATAAAGATTTTGATCGTCATTAAAACATTTCTCTATAGCTCTAGCGTATAAATAAGCTACTTCATAATATAATGAAGGCTTATTATGAATAAATTCTCTTCTAGAAGAATCTAAAATTTTATCAATTAATCTATATGATAGTTCTTTATTTTCTTCTACACCTTTTCCTTCTAGATATAATCTTGCTACTTCTATTACATCTTTATGATTATTTAAAAAATTATAGTCGTTAAGAAGTCCTTCACCTTGTACCAAATATTTTTGGATTTTATTTTCTAATGTCATTTGTTACTCCGTTATTTTATAGGTAGGAATTAAGTGATAAATTCATTATAAATGAATTAAGTTAAAAATAACTAAATCTTAACCTAAATGAACATTTAGGAAAAATTCTTTTTATAGTTAAAAGTTAAGCACTTTCGAGAATATAAAAGAGATCTGATTTTTTTAACGCTTACCCTGTAATTACTTTTATATCAGGAATATTAATTACATCTATTAGATTATTTAAATATTTTTTTCCTTTCAATTAATTTCATTTTGATCGCCTTCGACTACATTGCATCTTATTTCGCAAATTTAAATAAATCTTATTTTTGCGAAATACAAAAGCATTTAAAGTATGTCAGATTAATTAAAACAATTAATTTACTTCCGAATTCTCAGTTTTTCTAACATAAAGCAGCTCAGTAACTAATCATTTCAACGACATCATTTTTGATATATACCAAAATAGTATCGATGTAGTCGATATTATTTCGCATTTAAATTATTAAAGGCAAATCTTTATTTGCTCTTACCAACCAACCATTCTAAGGCATTAATTATTTTTATACCATTATATGAAGATGATGGATCTTCATCGAGAGTTAGAATGATTTTTTGATAATGGTCATTAATTTTCTCTAAAGAAGTTATCTCTCTTTTCAATGTAGTAGCATCCCTTAATGTAGCTGCAACTTGGATATAAATAGTTTCTTCATAACTTTGGGCAACAAAATCAATTTCTAAATCATTATATTTTCCAATACTAACTTTATAATTCCTTCTGATTAGTTCTAGGTAAATAACATTTTCTAAAATGTGTCCGATATCAGTATAAGAATTTCCAAGCAAAGTTCTTCTTAAGCCAATATCAACGACATAATATTTCTCTAAAGTTTTAAGATATTCTTTTCCTTTAATATTAAATCTTTTGACTTCATAAATTATGAAACTTTCTTTTAGCCAAGAAAGATACTTTTCAACGGTTTTAGAATCTATTTTTCTGCCATTAGAAGTTAATGTATCCGCTATTTTCTTAGACGATAACTGACTTCCAATGTTATCAAAGACATATCTAAATCCTTTTTAATAATTTTAAATTAAATATTATAAAAAATTAAAAGTTTTCGGATTGAATTCCGAAAACTTATTAATTTTGTACACTTTTCGGAGCCACTTCCAAAAACTTTTTTATCATACGTTCTTCTTTTCTTTATTCACACCACGCATGTGCAAATATAAGTAAGTCTATATAGTTTAATACTTCTTTATCCCGAGTTGTTTCAGCGAGTTTTTCATAATCAAATGCTCTCATAAGAAAACACCCACCCATTCCTTTATTCTCCTAATTTTTATACTATTTTAGGAGATTGGTCCATGGATTAGGGGAATATTATATTTTTTAATCATAAACAATTAATCTGCTATTTCATTAATCGCTACGTTTATAAATACAATATTTTTGCCTTAGTAAAAACAAGGAATTAGAGTTGACAAGTGCCTAAAATACATTTCCTAAGGCATTGCGTTTTGTGTTACATCCTTTAGTGATACTACTCCAATAATGACAAGCTCACAAAAAAAAGAGCCCATCTAATCTAAATTTTAATTTTTTCGATTAAATGGGCGTTTTGATTAATTTCGATTATTTTTGATTTTTTAATGTCAGTAAACAAACTGTTTCAACATGATATGTTCTAGGAAACATGTCCACAAAAGATATTTTTTCTACTTTGTATAACTTTTTAAGAATAGCAATGTCTCTAGCGAAAGTTCCGACATCACAAGAAATATAAACAATTTTATTTGGCTTATTTTTCATCAAAGCGTTGATAAATTTTGTATCCAATCCTTTGCGTGGAGGATCAACAAAAATGACATCAAACTTTTTATCTAACATATATTCGCTAGCGTCTTTACATTCATAGTGGCAGTTGGTAATTTTATTGATTCGAGCATTGTTTTTAGCATCAACAATTGCTTCTTTAACTATTTCAACGCCATATACTTCTTTGACTTTTTTACTTGCGATAAGTCCGATTGTACCGATTCCACAATAAGCATCTAAAATTACATCGCTCTTTTTAAGTTCAGCAAAATCAAATCCTAGTGAGTAGAGCTTTTCACATTGGTCGTGATTTATTTGATAAAAAGATTTACTAGAAATCTTGAATTTAACATCAAGTAAATAATCATAAATGAAGCCAGGTCCATATAATGTTTCTTCTTTTTCACCTAAAATTACATTAGTTTTACGTTTATTTTCGTTTAAAACTACAGTTGTAATCATAGGACATTTAGAAATTAAAGCTTTTACAAAGTTATTTCTAGAAGGGAAGCGAGCGTCTTTAACAACAAGAACAACCATTACCTCTTTGCTTACTTTTCCAACTCTAATTAAGACATGGCGAATAGTTCCTGTTTCTAAATCTTCATTGTATGCTTTGATTTTCATATCAAGCATAAGTTCATGAATTGTCTTTAAAATTTTAGTATGCTCGATCGATTCGATTGCACACTCTTTAATTGGTACAATTTCATGACTCTTAATTTTATAAAAACCATAAACAAGTCTTTTTTGTCTATCATATCCGAAAGGAACTTGGATTTTATTACGATAATAATATGGTTCTTCCATTCCATAAATTGGAGCATCTTTAAATGAGAATCCTCCAATCTTATTGATTGTATTTAAAGCATTTGATTTTTTGTATTCAAGTTCTTTTTCGTATCTTAAATTTTGAAAAGAGCATCCACCACAACTTGTGGCACAAGGACATTTTGGAGTAATTCGGTCATCAGAAAAAGAAGTAATCTTAACTATTTTTCCAACATCAAAATCTTTTTTACGATATAAGATTTTGACATCTGCTTCTTCTCCAATTAATAAAGAAGGTACAAAGATTACTCTTCCATTAGCTTTACATAAACCTTGACCATCAAATGTAAAGTCAACACATTTAACGTGAACAATTTCTTCCATATTACTCTAAAACTTGATTAACTAAATTTATATCTTTCTTAAGTTCAATAAATTCTTTTGAACTCATTTTTTGTCCTTTGTAAATTAATTCATCAACACCTAAAAAACCATTGTTAACTTTGATAATTAAGATGTATCCGAAAACACTTTGAATTCCTCCGTTAGGTAAGAATTGTAATGTGATAGGACCAACATATTGTTTAAATGAAGTAAAAATTAACTCTTCTCCATTTAAAATTACTTTATAAAATTCTTTACTTTCAAAATTAAAGTCTTCTTTAAAGTTGATACGACTTATATTATTTTGCATTTCCACTCATTAAACCTTTAATGTATTCAACTTCTTTAGCAACATCTAATCTTGGGAATAAAACACCGTTTTTATGTACATTTTTTCCGTTTAATAACTCTACATTTGTAAGGTTGTTATAGTCACTTTCTTCTGCAGTTAAACCAATTGAATCAAAGATTTCTTTTGATTTTGTAACTAAAATCGGTTCAAGAAGTTTACTTCCAACAAAAATTGTTCTAGCTAAGTGAGCTAAGACACTATCTAAATTTTCTGCTTTAGATTCATCTTTAGCTAAAGCCCAAGGTGTTGTTTCTTCAATATATTTATTCGCTCTAGCAAGTAAATTCATTACATCAATAAAGCCTTCTGTAACATGGAGATCATCTTCTTTTGTTTCAAAGTTTTTAATAGTTTCGATAGTAAGATCTTCTAATTCTTTATCGAATTCATTTACACTTGATTTAAATGCTGGAATTACTCCACCTCTATATTTTTCAATCATAGAAACAGTTCTACTAACTAGGTTACCCAAGTTATTAACTAAATCCATATTGATTCTTTCGACAAATTGTTCAGGAGTGAATTGTCCATCAGCACCAAAAACAACTTCTCTAGCTAAGTAATATCTAACAGCATCAACGCCATATCTATCGATTAATGGATAAGGTGAAACGACGTTTCCTTTTGATTTAGACATTTTGCCATCTTTCATCATAAGTAAGCCATGAACAAATACTCTATCAGGAAGTCTAGCACCAATGCTTGTTAAGAATTCTGGCCAATAAATTGTGTGGAATCTAGTGATATCAGCTCCAATAATATGAATAATTTCACTTTCTTCACTAGCCCAGAACTTTTGATAAAGTTCATCGTGATCTGTTCCATATCCTAATGCGCTAATATAGTTACATAAAGCATCTAACCAAACATAAGAAACATGTTTTTCGTTTTCTTTTAAAGGAACTCCCCAAGAGAAGCTAGTTCTAGAAACACAAAGATCTTCTAATCCAGGTTTGATAAAAGTGTTAACCATTTCGTTTTTTCTATTTTCTGGATAGATTGATTTTGGATTGTCATACCAAGCTAAAACACTATCTAAGTATTTTTTAGTTTTAAAGAAGAAACATTCTTCTTCACTTTTTTCTACTGGTCTATGGCAATCAGGACAAAGATGTTCTTCACCAACTTGTGTATCAGTCCAGAAAGATTCACATGGAGTACAATACCATCCTTCATATTTTCCTAAATAAATATCATCATTTTTATACATCTTTGAAAAAACATCTCTTACACATTCGATATGTCTTTCATCAGTTGTTCTAATGTAATCATCATTTGAAATATCTAAAGCAACCCATAATTTTTTAAAGACTGCTACGATTTCGTCGACGTATTCTTTAGGTGTCTTATTAGCTAACTTAGCATTTTTTTCGATTTTTTGACCGTGTTCATCAGTTCCAGTTAAAAAATAAACATCAAAATGTCTCATTCTCTTATAACGAGCAATGATGTCTGCTAATGTTGTGCAATATGCGTGTCCAATATGTGGATTTCCACTTGGATAATAAATAGGTGTAGTAATATAAAATCTTTTCTTTTCCATAATAAATAGCCTCGACTATAAATTTACCATTTTTAAGCGCGTTTTTAAATTAGTTAACTATGTTAACTACAAAAAAATCACCCGAAGGTGATTTAATTTGTAATTTCTTATTTTTTGAATCCGTATTTTTTGTTGAAACGATCAACTCTACCATCAGCTTGTGTAAATCTTTGTTTGCCTGTGTAGAATGGATGACAATGTGAACATGTATCAACTCTGATTTCATTTAATGTTGATTCTGTTTCAAATGTGTGTCCGCATGAGATACATGTAACTTTACATGTGTGGTACTTTGGATGAATATCTTTTTTCATTTCTAATTACTCCTTCCGCCTTAAGAATCATTGCGTCCTTAAAGAAAGCATATGTAAATAAAGTATATAGATTTTTACATAGTAAAGCAATACTTTATTTTAGTTCCCCAAGCGATCGTTTAACACTAAAAATATTTTACGCGATTAGTTCATTATGACAATATTTTCTTTAAGACATCATTTTTAGAAAAAACTTAAAAAGTTCCGATAAAATCGAAACTTTAACGACTTTATATTTTATTAATCAAACTAATTATTATGAAACTTACTTTAATTTTTTCTATAAAATGAATGCAAAATATTTTTTATGAATCCTGTTCAAGATTCGTATATTTCATTTATATAAACGTGATAAAATAAAAAAGATGAAAAAAATTTATTGGTGCATTCAACAATTAGAAAAAGTCGGTGGAACCGAAATGGTAACATTACAAATTATAAATTTATTAAAAATCGACTATGAGATTCATTTAATTCCTTTTGGATTTCCATCAAGTGAAGATATACCTTATACGATTCCAGAAGGTGTTATTTTAGAAAACATTTCGTTTCCGAAAGAGTTGACTCAATTCGATATTAATTTTTATAGTTTATTAAAAAAGAAACATTACATCAAAGCAATTGGGTTTTTGTTTAAATTAATCAATAATTTACTTTTTGGTCGTTTTAAGGAAATATCCTAAAGATTGTGTAAACAATTATCAAACCCCCTAGGGGGTTCGC
>ERZ1036460.149-NODE-149-length-45734-cov-9.348628_pt1 | contig 45734 bp, 36 predicted proteins | sample MGYA00514229_ERZ1036460 | MGnify/ENA primary metagenome ERZ1036460 (study PRJEB33795, sample SAMN09464921) | human gut metagenome | host: Homo sapiens | place: USA: Stanford, California | collected 2016-08 | study: EMG produced TPA metagenomics assembly of the...
CAATTATAAAAGGTTCCTTTTTATTTTGTTACCTACAATTATGAAACGTAATCTTTTAACTATAAAAATATTTTAAATTTTTGAATTTTTTGGTATTATTATAACGCTGCTGCGTTGGAGAAGTGGCTTAACTCAACGCCCTCTCAAGGCGTCATTCACGGGTCCGAATCCCGTACGCAGTACCATATTTTGAAACTATAGATTAATATTTTGATATATTAATCTTTTTTATTTTGGAAAAAACTTTAAAAATATTAATATGTCCGATAGCTTTAAATGAGACCTAGACGATAAATTACTGTTATTAATAAATACATTTTATGCGCCAAGCCAATAGATAGTTTTTGATATGAATCTTTAATTGCTTCAAAAAGTAATGACGCCTTCTTTTTTAAAAAATAATAAAGAAGTACATTAACTGCTTGGTTTTAATACAAAATCACTTTATATAATTAAATAATCGTGTTTTGTAATGCTTTTAATGATTAAGTTCGCTAACTGAGATACTTAATTAGAATATGCTGTCAATAAAATTACAATATTTGTTGACTCAAATTTCAAATTGCTTAAAATTAATTAGTCATGACTAACTAGCGTGATTTAGGAGATGATATGAAGATTGAAAAGGAAAGAAAAATAGTAAAATTGATGATTGAACTATATTATGACAAGAAGCTTAAACATCAATTTGAAGACGAAAAAAACGATTTAATCAAATACGTAAATTTTCGATTGGACAAGTGTCCTTTTCAAGATAAAAAAACATTCTGTTCGAAATGCAAGATTCGTTGTTATCAAGCGGCTTATAAAGAAAAGATTAAAAAAGTTATGCGATACAGCGGTCCAAGAATGCTTTTCTATCATCCGGTTTTATTATTTAAGCATCTATTTACTTCAGGTAAGTCAAAATAAATTTATAAATTGAATGATCTAAACCATATATTTGTTATGTTGCTATAAAAGCAATCGATAAAGCATAAGATAAAGTTAGTTAAAACTAACAACTGCAAGGAGAATAAAGGAATGTATAAGAATAAAATTATAAGATTTATTTTGTTGATTATCGGATTTATATCTTTGGGCCTAGGAATAATAGGAATAGTAATTCCGGTTTTACCTACTGTACCTTTTTTATTGCTTACTAGTTTTTGTTTTGTAAGATCGAGTGAAAAGTTTAATAAGCGGTTCCTCAATAGCAAAATCTACAAAAAGTATTTGGAAAATTTTCAAAAAAATAAAGTAATGACAGTTAAAAGCGAAGTGATATTGATTTCCTCTGTCTCCGCTTTATTAATGACTTCACTTTATTTCGTTAATAATTTAGCGATGACTATAGTTTTTCCTTTAATCATAACTTTTAAATGTGCTTATTTTGTTTTTATGGTTAGACCAGTTACAAAAGAAGAGTTTATTAGGCTAAAGGAGAATTTGAGAAAGGAAGTGGAGCAAGATGTTAGATAAAGAATTATTGAATTACATATCTAAAAAAAAGAAATATCTATACTTAATTACTTTTTTTAATGTGATTGGATTGTTGATTAATGTAGGAACAACTTTCTTATTATCTTTTATGATAAAAGATTTCATTGATCAAAATTATATTGATGCAATCGTAAAAATTTGTGTTTCTATAGGGTTAATTGTTGTTAGAATTGTCCTATATAAATTATCATCATTTTTATCAACTAGTTTAGCAAATTATGTAACGTATAAATTAAGAAACGATACCTATCTCAAATATTTAAAAGTTCATGGGAAAACACCTTTTTCAATTCAAGAGATGACTCAACTTTCTACTGAAGGAATAGAACAACTTAGATTATATTTTTCAACATATATCCCTTCATTTTTTTATGCAATGATTGCTCCGATTCTTCTTTTTATTATTTTTGTATTTATTGACTACAAGGTTGCTTTAATTTATTTAGCAGCAGTTCCTTTAATTCCTATTTCAATAATTTTAGTTTCTAAACGGGCGAAAAGAATTTTTAATAAATATCGGGATCAATATACTTCTTTAGGTGATTCATTTTTGGATAACGTTTATGGAATGAAAGAATTAAAAATATTCACTTTTGATAAAGCTAAAGAAGAAAAGATGAAAGAAGAAAGTGAAGAATTTAGAAAAATAACAATGAAAGTTTTAACTATGCAACTTGCATCAATCACAATTATGGATTTAGTTGCTTATGGTGGAGCTGGATTGGGAATTATTTTATCACTTATAGCGATGCAAAATGGCTTAAGTGTTTATTTAACATTATTTTTGATTCTTGTTGGTGCTGAATTCTTTTTACCTTTAAGAGGGTTAGGAAGTAGTTTTCATGCTGCAATGAATGGAGCGACAGCTGGAAAAAAAGTAATTAAATTATTAAATGAAAATGACTATGTTGATGGCACAAAAAATATTCAAGAAATTAAAAACATTAAGGTTAAAAATTTAAGCTTTTCTTATGAAGATGAAAAAATCTTGGATGATATTTCTTTAGAATTATCAACGGGATTTAATAGTATAGTTGGAGTATCAGGAAGTGGAAAATCCACTCTAGCGAAATTAACTTCAAAAATCCTTAAAGCAAATGAAGGCGAAATATTATTTGATGATCTTAATATTGATGAAATTCAATCAAATTCTTTTTACGAAAAGGTCTGCTATGTGAGTAATAATTCGTTCTTGTTTCATACTTCAATTAGAGAAAATTTTAAGTTTTATAATTCACGTTTAAGTGATGAAAAAATGCTTTCGCTTTTAAAAGAAGTGAGACTAGAAAATCTATCATTAGATTTAGTGATTAACGATACAATATCTAATATTTCTGGTGGAGAAAAACAAAGATTAATTTTAGCATTTTATCTATCTAAAGAATTTGATTTTTATATATTCGATGAGGCTACATCTAATATTGATGTCGAAAGCGAAGAAATTATTTTAAACAAGATTTACGAATTAAGTAAATCTAAGATTGTTTTATTTATTTCACATAGATTAAAAAGTGTAATTAATAGCAACAATATTTATTACCTTGGAAATAAAAAGATTATTGCAAATGGAGATTTTAAGTCTTTAAAAGTGAAATGTGTTGAATTTGCAAGGTTGTATGACTATCAAAATAATTTAGAAAGCGAGGCTAAGTATGAAAAAGCGTAATGTATTTAAAGTAATATATGAACTTATTAAGTTTGTTGGCCCTTTCATTTACGTAATTTTATTCGCTACATTACTTGGAACACTTGGGTTTATTCTCGCTATGAATATAACTATTTTTGGCGCTTTAGCTATTGTAAAATTTATGGGAGTTGAAGTGTATTGCTCTTATTTAACGATCTTTTTAATCATTGGAATAAGTGGGATTTTTAGAGGTGTAATAAGATACGGAGAACAATATTTTAATCACTTTATGGCCTTTAAACTTTTAGCACTTATAAGAAACAAATTATTTCATAAATTAAGAGAGCTTTCTCCAAGTAAACTTGATGCTAAAAATAAAGGCGAGATCATTTCTTTATTACAAAGCGATATTGAAACATTAGAAGTATTTTATGCCCATACAATTTCTCCTTTATTAATCGCGGTTTTAACATCTACAACAGTTTTCCTTTTTATTGGATTTATGACTTCTTGGTATTTAGCTTTAATTGCTTTATTAAGTTATATTATTTTAGGAGTAATCGTTCCGACAATTTATTATCTTGTCAGCAATAAATATGGCAAAAAATATAGAAGTGAACTTGGTAAATTTGAAGAATTTTATCTTGACTCGATTTATGGATACTATGAAATTTTATCAAGCAATAATGAAAATAATCGAATTAAGGAAATGAATAAAAAGTCAAAATCTTTAATTGAATTAAATACAAAACTTGAAAATAAAGGTGCTTTCTTTAAAAACGTTACTACAACTGTAATTTTATTAATGAATTTGTTAATAATTGGAGTTGGTGGTGTTTTGGTTAAGGAAAATTTAATAGCTTCACCTAATATAATTTTAGCTTTTGTTGCCTTAACTTCATCTTTTGGAAGTGTATTAGCGTTAAGTCAATTGCCAGGTAACTTAGCAATGACTTTTGCTAGTGGAAATAGAGTTATTGATTTATTAGAAGAAAAGCCTCAAGTCATTGATTCGGCTAATCCTCTTACTTTTGAATTTAATAAATTAGAAGTTAAAAACATATCTTTTAAGTACGATGATGAAGTAATTTTAAAACATCTATCTTTAGAAGTTAATAAAAATGAAATTGTTGGAATTTTAGGGCCTAGTGGAAGTGGAAAATCTACTTTATTAAAATTATTGATGCGTTTTTATGATCCTAGTGAAGGTGAAATTTTATATAACGAGCGAAACATTAAAGATATTAAGATTGAAAATATTTATAATAATGTAAATTTGTTTTCCCAAACGACTTATTTATTTAGAGGAACCATTTTAGAGAATTTATTAATTGCTAATCCATCAGCGTCTAAAGATGAAGTGATTGAAGCCACTAAAAATGCTAGTATTTATCAATATATTTTAAATTTACCCAAGGGATTTGATACTAAAATCAGTGATTTAAAAGACAACTTCTCAAGTGGAGAAAAACAACGTTTAGGATTAGCAAGAGTATTTTTAAGAAAGCCAAAATTATTACTTTTAGATGAAGCAACTTCAAACATTGATGCAATTAATGAAGGCATTATTTTAAATGCCTTGAAAAAATATAAAGGTGAAATGTCTATTGTAATTATTTCTCATAGAGCATCTACTTTATCGATTTGTGATCGAGTATATAAAATTAATGAGGCTAGATAAATGGAACATAGACTTATTGGTATTATTATTTCTTTAACGGTTGTACTATGTGCTTTAGGAATAATAGTTTATAGATATTTTAAAAATAAAAAGAAAAAAACTGATGACTAAAATTATAATTAATGATAATTATTACATGTATTTAAATTAATAAATATCATAAAAAGCTCGATGGAATCAAATCTTTGCTGCTCATTAGATTTGCATTATAGTGAAGCGCTATTTGATGGTTGCAAGTGTTTTTTAAGGGGCTATAGATGCTCTATAGGCCGAAATAAAGGCACTTTTAGTAATAATAGTATTTGAAGGTAGTTAAATACCTTTTAATAAAAGAGGGCCTTAAAACGAAAATGTGTAGCTTTTCTAATCTTTACATTTTGATAAACGAATGTTATATGAGACAATCTAGAGGTGAGGTAGAAAAATGAATAAAAATATAGAAAAAGAATTAATTGAATTAAAAAAGATATTAACTAAGAAGCAAAGATTATCTCATATGATTGAAGTTATTAATTTCGATCAAGAAACTCAAGCTCCTTTTAAGGGAATTGAAGAGCATGGTAAAGATATCATTGAACTTCAAGCTCAAATTTTCAAATTAACAAATTCTAAGAAATACAAAGATTTAGTCGTTAACTTATATGAAAGTCTCAACGAAATTGAATGTAAATATGATAAAAGATTAATCACATTACTTCATGATAACTATTTAAGAAATAAAAATATAACTCCAGCGATCCAAAATAAGATTTCATCAATTTATAGCGAAGCATATTTAAGTTGGATAAACGCTAAAGAAAAGAAAGATTATTCTTTATTTAAACCAACTCTTGAAAAAATTGTCGAAGCTACAAATTTAAAATTGGAATTAAGTAAACTTCCAACAAAAGGAAATAAACTTAATGATTTAATGGAAGAATATGAAGGTGATATGACAACTGATCTTCTTGATAATTTCTTTAATGAATTAAAAGAAGCTATTGTTCCTTTACTTAAAAAGATTCAATCTTCAGATGTTAAAATTAGAACCGATTTTACTACAAGAAAAGTTGATAAATATAAACAAATTGAGTTTGGTAAATATTTATTAGATGTTATCGGCTATGACTTAAGTAGAGGTGCTTTAGGATTTAGTGAACATCCATTTACAACTTCAATTAGTCAAAACGATCATAGAGTAACAACCCACGTTTATGAAGATAATTTCATTTCTAATATATATTCAGTTGTTCATGAAGGTGGACATGGAATTTTTGGCCAAAATGTATCAGAAAAAAGTTATAAACATTTTGTCGATGGCACTCGCTCATTAGGCGAAGACGAAAGTGTTTCTAGATTCTTCGAAAATAGAATCGGCCGCTCTAAAGAATTTATCCATCTTATTTATCCAAAATTTAAAGAAATGTTTGCTCCTACATTTGACGATGTAAGTGAAGAAGAACTTTATTTAGCAGTTAATGAAGTAAAACCAGGTTTGATAAGAACTGAAGCAGATGAATTAACATATACACTTCATATTATTATTAGATATGAAATTGAAAAAGAAATTGTTAATGGAAATATATCTTTAGAACATTTAAATGAATTATGGAACAAAAAATATGAAGAATATTTAGGCGTTAAAGTTGATAACGACGCTAATGGAATTCTTCAAGATATTCATTGGACTGGTGGATTTGGATATTTCCCAACATACGCTATAGGTAATGCATATAACGCAATGTATTTTAATCGTATGAAAAATGAACTTAATGTTAAAAAATTAATTTTAGAAAATAACATTAAAGAAATTGTTAAATGGATGAAAGAAAATGTATTTGATAGTGCTACTTATCTTTCACCTAAAGAATGGATTAAAAGTTTAACTCTTCGTGAATTAGATCCAACAGATTTTAAAGAATACTTGGTTGAAAAATATTCTGAAATTTATAAACTTTAACGAATTTAAGGCCTGCTATAAGTAAAAACGCTTAATTTGCAGGCTTTTTATGTGCACATAATTCAGTTTACTTGTCAAATACTAATTGAAAATCAAATTTAAGGAATATTTTAACCTCCTTAAATTGATTAAAAATTAGCAGTGCGATGACACTAAATGACAAATAGAAGAACGTTATGAGTGTATAAAAATTTATTAAATGTAACAGAAAAAATATAAAAGAAATTGAAGCCTTACATGTTAAAAGTAGCCAAATTAATTATGTAGAAAGTTCAAAAGATTCAATTGAAAAAAATCTATTAAATTCCCTTTTTGGAATGCTGCAGGAATTTATAAAGATAACTTTTTAATTGGATTTGCAGTGTATGTATTATATAAAAATAGTTACCAATATGAACTTTGGCTTGATAGATTTTTTATAGATGAAAAATATCAAGGACATGAATATGGAAAAGAAGCTTTATTAGCTTTAATTGAAAATATCAAAATTGAATTTGAATATGATATATTGTTTTTAAGTGTTTATGAAAATTATTTACTTGAATTTGATTTTAATGAATCTTTAGATATCAACGGTGAACTTGTAATGACTAAAAAGATTCGATAATAAGCACTTAATCTAACGATGGCGATCTATTTTGTTAATATTAGTATCATAAAACTAAATGAAATATTATTGTAAGAAGTGACACATAAATGTTATCTTTTAATAGGTTAAATTATGAGTGAAAACGTAAAAAACATTAATGTTGCAATTGTTGATGATAACTTAAAAGATCAAGCGGCAACAAAAGAAGCTTTAATTCAATATCAAAAAGATACACCTAATGTAAAATTTGATATTAGTTTTTTTGATGACGGAAATAAGTTTTTAAATTCCAACGTTCATTCATATGATATTGTGTTTATGGATATGATTATGCCTTCTTTTGATGGCATTCAAACTTCATTATCTTTAAGAAAAGTGTCGATGTATACGAATATTATTATCATTTCGTCTTCGCCAGATTTCGCAATTAAAGGTTATAGTGTTGACGCTTTAGGTTATGTATTAAAACCAATTAATTATAAATTCATGAAAACAATTGTTGATAAAGCAATATCGAATATTAAAAATAACGAAGAAGCTTACATAGTTTTAAATGTCCAAGGCGAAAAGAAAAAAATCCTTATGAGAGATATTCTTTATACCGAAGTCATGAATCACGACTTAATAATCGTTACTAATGAAGGTCAAATTAGAACGAGATTATCTTTAGAAGAATTTTCAGCTAAATATTCTCGTTATGGTTTTAGTAAATGTCATCGATGCTATTTAGTAAATTTAAAACATGTCACATCTTTTAATAATAACGAAGTTATTGTAGGTGATTATACAATTCCACTTTCTAGATTAAGAAAGAAACAATTCGAAGAAGATTTTTATGACTTTTTAGGAGAATCCATATGACACAAGGATTCTTTTTCTTATATTATCTTTGTCGATTTATATTACCTTTATCGATAAATGAGTGTTTATTTTTACCTTACATTGAAAGAAGGAAATATTTTTGGATAATTTTTCCTATTTGTTTTGCTCTTTTTATATTAGCAACGTTTTTAATTACATATTTTAATATTGATATAATTTTAGGCGGGTGGTTTAGATTTAATTTCTTAATGATTTTTATTTTATCTTTAATTCCGTTCTTAGTAAGTACAAAAGTTGGATTAAAACAAATGTTTTTCTTCGCGATGGCAAGTTATGCTATGCAAAATCTAGCAGATAAAAGTACAGCTTTTTTAATCGTTGGTATTAATGTCTCACTTTATGGATATGATAGTTTATTAATTTTCTTATTTGGGAATTTATTTTTCAGTATTTTATTCTATTTAATTTTCGTTTTAAGAACTGAAAATCATAGTTTAGATGCAATGAATAATAAATATATTTATACGTTAATGGGTATCACAATATTAATTGTTTATGTGTTAAGTATGTATGCTCCAGTTGTAGAATCTTTTGATAGAACGTTTATTACGATCTCAATTTATTCGATTACATCGTGCTTATTGCTATTAATTACCCAATTTAATCTATTTAATTTTGGTTTTTTAGAGTATGAAAAGAAAACGTTAGTTAATCTGCTTGATAAAGAAAATGAATATTATAAACAAGTCAAAGCTAACATCGATTCGATAAATATTAAAACTCACGATTTAAGACATCAAATTCGTGATTTAAGACAAGTTGTAACTGAAGAAAATGAAGTTAGGGCTCTTGATGATTTGGAAAAAGAAGTTCAAATTTATGATAATTCAATTAAAACAGGTAATCCTACTTTAGATATTTTAATTCAAGATAAGAAATTTTATTGTCATAAACATGACATAGTATTTTCTAGTTTAATAGATGGCGAAGCTTTAAATTTTATGGATCAAATGGATATTTATTCTTTGTTTGGTAACTTATTAGATAATGCTATACAAGCTGTTTTAAAATTACCAAAAGATAGAAGAGTTGCTCAACTTAATGTTAAAACAAAACAAGGATTTGTAATTATCCAAACAATAAATGCTCATGATGGCAAAGTTAAATTTTTAAATGATATGCCTATAACGACTAAAGATAATTCCTTACATGGTTTTGGAAGTAAATCTATAGTGTATATAGCAAAAAAATATAATGGTAAAGTCACTTTTAAGTCAAAAGATGATGGTTCTTTTGAAGTAAATGTTTTCTTACCAATCAAATAAAATATACATCTCGCGTAATTTTTTTGTTCATTCACGCCTATTTATGACACGATAATTTTAAAAATACCTAAAATGAAAGCGCTTTCAAATGATGTGGGTTATTAGTTTTTAAAGTCCATATCGAATTTAGGAGAATAACATGGCAAAAAAATTTTCGAAAAAGAAACTTTTAGGAATTTGGATTCCTTGCATTTCAGCAGCAACTGTTTTAGGTCTTGCTTTTGAAATTGTTTCTAACAACAGCTACTTATCAAACATTTTTGATATTTATCTTGGAAGAGGTGAAATCGTCAAAACACAAGCTGAAGGTACTGAAGGTTGGGACACACAATACTATAAGAAAAAACTTAATAGTAGTGATGAAAGTAAAGCAGCAGGCGAAAAATTAACTGAAGAAATTTGTAATGAAGGATTCGTTTTACTTAAAAATGATGGTACTTTACCAATCAGCACTAACAAAGAAATTACTTTATTAGGAAGAGGAAGTATTGATTCAGTTTATGGTGGAAGTGGAAGCGGTAACGTTGATGCATCTAAAGCTGCTACTCCAAAATCAGGATTAGAAAAAGCTGGATTTAAAGTTGATAGTGGTGCTTATGATTTCTATAAAGGAATCGAATTAAAAGATTATCCAAAAACAAATATCGTTATGGATAATCATGAAAAAAGCCAATATTTTATTGGTGAAGTACCTGCTTCAAAATTCACATTCGATATTAAAAAAGATAACGTTGCTTTAGTTGTCGTTTCTAGAGGTGGAGGAGAAGGTGGAGATCTTTCAACTGATTTAAAAAGAGATTTAAATACAACTCAATCAAAAGAAATTTTAAAAAGTTCACCAAATGCAAAATCAGAAGCAAATAATTACGCTGATGGACAACACCAACTTGAATTAACTAAAGAAGAAAAAGATGTTATCTCTTTCGCTAAAGAAAACTATTCAAAAGTTGTCGTTGCAATTAATAGTAGTAACGCAATGGAACTTGGTGATTTAGATAAAGATGAAAAAATTAGTGGTATTGTTTGGTGTGGAAGTGCTGGAAGTACTGGATTTAATGCTTTAGGTAGCATTTTAGCTGGTAAAGTTAACCCTTCAGCAAGTTTACCTGATATTTATGTTGAAGATTTAACTAAAGATCCTACATTTGTTAACTTCAGTAGAAATGGAATTCACGCATACACTGGCATTAATAAAGAAGGCCAAGTCGGACAAGGTGATGCTGCCAACTATGGTTATACAGCTCATTTTGTTGAATATGAAGAAGGAATTTACGTTGGCTATAAATATTATGAAACAGCTAGCGAAGAAGGATTTATCAATTATGATGATGCAGTAGTTTATCCATTTGGTTATGGTTTAAGCTATACTACTTTCGAAAAAGAAATCACAAAATCAACTGTAAGTGGTGATTTTATTGAGCTTGAAGTTAGAGTTAAAAATACAGGTAATGTCGCTGGAAAAGAAGAAGTTCAATTATATTACACAGCACCATATACAAAGGGTGGAATTGAAAAAGCTAGCACAAACCTTTTAGAATTTGGCAAAACTTCAACATTAGAACCAAATCAAGAAGTATTCTTAAAGTTTAAAATTAATGTTGAAGATATGGCTTCATATGATTATAAAGTTAATCAAGCTTATGTTTTAGATAAAGGAACATACAAGATTCAAGTTAAAGAAAATTCACATGAAGTTACTAAATTTAACAACGAAGAACAAACATTCGAATTTAAATTAAATGAAAAAATCTTTAAAAATGGTAGAACAAGTGACTTTGAATTTAGCGGAAACCAATTCAATGATGTAAATGCTAAATTTAGTGATACACCTACTACAGGAAAAGCTACAAATATGTCACGTAGCAATTTCAAAGACACATATCCATCAGCTCCAGTTGAAGCTGATGCTGATCCTAAAAATACACTTGGTGATTTTGGAACAATCGAAGAATTAATTAAACCTTATACAAATAAAAACAATGAAGGAGATGTTCAACCAACAGTTGGTGCATCAAACGGCATTGGTTCAATTGATTTAAGAGGATTAGATTATACAGATGACACATGGGATTTATTATTAGATCAACTTACAGATGAAGATTATAAAAAAGCAGCTGAATATTTAAATAGATGCGCATTCAATACTCCAGCAATTGAAAGCATTAGTAAACAAGCAACAGAAGATCATGATGGTCCTCAAGGATTCTCAGTCATGTGGGGAAACCGTCCAAATGCATGTGCATATATGTCAGAACCAATTTTAGCTGCTACATTCAATAAAGAATTAGCTAAAAAAATGGGTGAAACAGTTGGTGAAGAAGCACTTCAACTTGGATATACAGGTTGGTATGGACCAGCTATGAATACACATCGTAGTGCATTTGCTGGAAGAAACTTCGAATACTATAGTGAAGATGGTGTATTAGGCGGATTAATTGCAGCTGAAGTTGTTAAAGGATCAGCAGAAAAAGGATGTGTTGCTTACCTTAAACACTTTGCTGTAAATGATCAAGAAGCATTTAGAAATGGTAATCTTTGTACATGGTTAAACGAACAAGCTTTAAGAGAAATTTACTTAAAACCTTTCGAATTAGCTATTAAGAACTCTTCAGTTACTGTAAATTATATCAGTGATGAATTAGGAACTGTTTCTCAAAAAGAAATTAAAGGCGCTAAAGCTGTCATGTCTTCATTCAATAGAATCGGAACAACTTGGGCAGGAGGAAGCAAAGCCCTTATGACAAATGTTTTAAGAGGTGAATGGGGCTTTGAAGGTGTTGCTGAAAGTGACTTCAACCTTTATGGATATATGGATGCTGATCAAGGTATAAGAGCTGGAACAGATATACAATTAACTTTCGTAAAACCATTTGCAGATACAGAAAGTGCAACTGCTAGACAAGCAATTAGAAAATCAATTAAAAACGTTACATATATGTCAGTTTATAGTAACGCAATTAATGGTGTTGCAGCTGGAACAATTATCACACGTACAATGTCACCATGGAGAATCGGTACAGTAGCAGCAGATGTTTGCTTATTCACATTTGCTTTAAGTGGATTAGTTTATGTCTCATTTAGAATGTACAAATTCAAAAAAATGGGTGATGTAGTTGTTTCTGAATAGTTAAAACAATAAAAATGATAAGAACTTATGGGATTAAAACTGTAAGTTCTTTTTTGTAGTTGAAACGATGAAATTAAAAAATATTGATGAAATCAATCTTTTAATGACATAGATTAACTTTTCTTAAATTTTATAAAGTAGATAAAAAGTGCTTATTAAACTATAATAATTAAGAACGTAAATAACGTTATTAGGGGTTTTAATGATTGAGTTAAGTAATGTTTATAAACATTTTATACAACATGATGGTAGTAAATTAGAAATCTTAAATGGTGTAAATTATACTTTTAAGGACAGTGGTTTATATACAATTTTAGGATATTCTGGCAGTGGTAAAACTACTTTATTAGACATAATCGGCGGAATTGATGATCCAACGAGTGGTGATATTTTTTATAATGAGAAAAAAGTAAATGAAATACCATCAAATGCTAAATCGGATTATTTAAATGAAATTGTTTCATTTATTTTTCAATCAAATAATATTATTGAATCCTTAAATGTTGAAGAAAATATTCTTTTGTCTTTATCAGCTAGAAAAATAAAAAAAGAAGAAATTCAAGAAAAGCTTAGCGAAGTTTTAAACCTTTTGAAAATAGAAAATAAAAGATATTCAAAAGTAAAATTTCTTTCTGGAGGAGAAAAGCAACGCGTCGCTATTGCTAGAGCGTTAATTAAAGGTTCAAAAATCATTTTAGCAGATGAACCAACAGGTAGTTTAGATGAAGAAACTAGTGTTGAAATAATGAAAACACTTAGTGAAATAAGCAAAGATCATCTTGTAATTTTAGTAACGCATAATGTTGATTTAGCAAAAGAATATGCTGATGTTATATTAACTTTGAAGAATAAAAATATTAGCGAAACTTTTGCTAAAAATTCAAATAGTAACGATATAGACGATACTTTAACGACATCAGAAAATCAAATAATTAGAAGGCTATCGTTTTTAAATAAATGTAAGCTTGCTTTTACTAATTTTAAAGCGCGTAAATTTAAAACTGGAATAATTGGTTTTGCTCTTCTTATGATTATTACAATTATTTCCTCGACTTGCTTAATTAGTGATGGCTTTTCTAATTATTTAAAAGATATTAATGACTTATCTTTTTCGAAATATCCGATTTCAATCGAACCGTATATTACGAATATTGATTTACTTTTAAATCCAGAAAATAATAAAGATCATAATTCTGATTATTTAGATAAGCCTTTTCATATTAATATAAATGAAGCTGGCACTGTTCTTACAAAAAATAATATTAACTATAAACTCATTGAACATTTAGAAAAAATGGATTCTAAATATAAAAAGAATCTTGTATATACAAAAAATTATACTTTAGATGCTTTAGTTAAAAGTAATTATGAGGATATAAATCATGTTGAAGTGGGTTCTTATTCTTTTAGTGAAAGAACATTTAATGATTCTATAAATTACTTCAATGTTTTACCTGAAAATGAAAAAGTTCTTAATGAAGACTATGTTTTAATTAAAGGTAGAGCGCCTCAAAATAAAAATGAAGCGATTTTAATTGTCGGGCAAGATCATTCATTAAGTGAAAATTATATTACTTCGTTTGGTTTAAGCAGTTATTTAAATAAAAAAGATTTATCTGTAGATGATTTTTTAGGTTTAACATATAAATTTATTCCACAAAATAAATACTATACTCAATTAGCTAAAACGAAAGCTGTAGATGGGATATTTTTTAAACGTGAATATCAATTAATTAATGAAGGTAAAGATTTAAATTCTTTATATAAATTAATCGAAGAAAATATTGATATTCTCCAATCTTTAAATTCATCAGATGAATTAACTTCCACACCTGAAGGTGTTGATTTTTTAAAGAAATTATATCCTTATTTAGATAAAGAAGTAGTTTACGACTTAGATAAGATTAATTTCAATGATAAAGATCAAGTTGAAGAACTTTTATTATCTTTAATTTCACATAGAAACTTAAAATGTTACAAAGAAAAAACTGGAGAAAGTTTAAGAAGAATTTATGAAGAAGATAACCAAAATAAAGCTACTATAGTTGGTGTTTATAAATTAGATAATGAAAAATTAATCAGTTCTTTTGCTCCTGGAATTTATTTTGATAGCGATATATTAAATGATGCTTATTTAGCAAATCATCCAGAATGGAAAGATGTTGATAATGATGGAATTTATACAAGTAAAGATGATAAAAGATCATATATCATGAGAGATTTTGAATCTAATTTTTTCATAACTTATGATGGTACTTTTACAATAAACACACCAACAATTTTAGATGAAATTGTAATGAAAACTAACGATTTCACTAGTTATTTTAATAACGTAAAAAGTTTAGGGCTAATCGACTATGTAAGCGCCATTACATACTATCCAAGTAACAACAGCGAAAAAGAATATTTTATAAATTATATTGATGAATTCAATAAAATGGCAACAGACACATCAGATATAATTACCTTATTTGATGTGAGTGGAATGTCCTTTGATATGACTTTAGAAATATTTTCTATTGTTACAAAAATACTTATAATCATTTCGATTTTAATCGCTTTTATTTCTATAATTTTAGTGGGCGTAATCCTTTATGATTTTATAAATAATGAGATTTATAATATTGGAATTTATATGTCTTTAGGAATAAGAAAAAGTGATATAAGAAGCATCAATGCTTTAGAAGGAATTATTATGAGCTTATTCGCTTCAGGCATTGGAATTGGATTAAGTTATTTGATTTTATTTTCAATGTCGAATTTCTTAAAACCAACATTAAATTTCTTTGGTGGTTTTTCGCTTATGAATATTACTCCATTTGTTTTTTGGCTAATTGTTTTAATTAGTTTCTCTTTAATTATTATTCTTCATTTTTTACCGATATTTAAAATTAATAAACTTACAATAAAAGAGATTTTACGTAAGTGATTTTCAAATATCTGTCACTTATGATATGAGTTTCAAAATACTATAATATATATATCAAATTTAAGGGGTGATTTTTTTATGCTTAGAAAAAAATTTTATTTAACACTTAATTTATTACTTGGAGGATCTTTTTTAGTTACCCAAGGATTAACAAGCTGTGAAGCTGCCAAAGAAAAATTTAGTATTTTCTTAACTCAAAATTATGATGGAGGAGGAATTGTTAAATCAGACAAAACTCAAGGTGAAGTCGGTGAAACTGTAAAAATTGAAGTTGAACTTAACGATGGATATACTGTCGCACATATAAAAGTTAATGGAGAAATAAAATCCCAAGGAGTTACAACTTTTGAATTTCAACCTGTATCAGGTGAAAATAAGGTTGAAGTTGTTTTTTCTGATGAACACGGAACGATTATTGATCCAGGTGCAAAACCAATCAAAAACCAATTCGAGTTACATATAATTCTTAACGGAAATCATGGTGTTGTTGAAGCTGATAAATTAAAAGGAAAAGTTGGTGAAACTGTAAATGTAACCATTAATCCTGATCCAGGATATGAAATTGAAAGTATTGAATTTAATAAAGTTGAATATAGCTTAGATACTAGAACTTTTACACCTGTTGAAGGCAAAAATAAATTAAAAGTTAGTTTTAAAAAAGTGGAAGAAGTTCATTATGACTGGTCGCTTGATGTAGTTCATAATGAAGGAGGTGTAGTTACTCCTAGTGCAATTCAAGGTAATAAAGACGAAAAAATTGAAGTTGAAATTACTCTTGAACCTGAATACATTGTTGACAAGATTATTTTTAACAATAAAGATTTTAATGTTGATACTAGATTATTTACACCAGTAGATGGAGTAAATAAACTTGAAGTTAAATTTATTCATGAAAGCGCACTTAGCAAATTAGATAAAGGATTTGAACTTACTGGTAAACTTGTAAAAGAACATGAAACAGATATCAAAACTCCAGAAGAATTTATAGAAGTATTAAATGGATTAGAAACATTTAATAACGCATTTGGTTTTATTCATGGTCAATGGGAATATTCAGTAAATAATCATCCTGAGTTTGCTACTTTACCTCAAAAAACAGGTGTTACTAAAAAAGAATTACTTGATGCTGATAAAATTGTTTTCAACGGAACTTTAGAAAAAATTTCACAAAATAAATATGATTGGAGTAATAAAGACGATGTAAAAGAAATCATGACATACTTCAAAAATGTCTATGATAATATGTCTTTACCAGTTTGGTATACTTGTGTAGCTGCTTTCTATTTTGGTACCACAGTTATTGTTAACGATTTTAATTACTTTGAAAATACGAACAATTTCATATCTATGCAATATGTTCAAGAGAAAGAATATATACTTGAACATTATTCGAATATTGAAGGTGTTAAAGAATTTGTAGAACAATTTAAAGTAGATACCACTTTGGCGCCTAAAGACAATAATTATTTTGATGAAGACTTACAACGCAACCTTTATATTCTTTGTGAATTTGGATATAAACTTTGGGGCAAAATTTTTGCTGTTACTAGAGATGTAGACACAATTGCAAAGCATACAGTAACGATTTTTAAGTTTTTGATGTCAGGAAGTTTTGAAGGAAATGAAAAAGAATTCACTGAAGCTTGTAACCTTTTTGGTCAATTAATAACTGAAGGATTCTGTAATAAAGATAGTTTTCCGATTTTTTTAAATGCCTTAGGCTTTATCGATAATATGAATAACGATAATGTGGCTCATTATGATTTAAGAGGTTCTTCGGGTTGGATTTTAACTAAATATAAAGAATTAATGCCTGAAATAACTAAAGATATTCATCATTTATATAGAGTTTTTAAATTTATAGGTTTTATAGCAAAAGATATAACTATAAATGAATTAAATTTCCTAAAAGTGCTATTTAATAACTCACAAGATATTAAATATTCAGAATCGTTTATTCATGCAAGTAAAGCCTTCATGAGAGCTTATACCAATTTAGGAAATGAAGCTTTATTAGTAAAAGAAGCTATTCCTCAAGCGATCGAAAAAAATAATTATTTATTCAAAAATGTTTTTAATAGTGCTACTTTTGATAAAAATTATGAGGATCCTTCGATTATTAATGTCAATACATATTTCACAAATACTACTGATTTCAGCATTGGTGAAATTAATAGCAATTTGAATATCGATAAAATTTTAGAAGAAATTGAAAACGCATCTAAAAAAGACATCAAAACATTAACAGAAGAAGACGAGACTTATTATAAGAGTTTCGTTGAAAGCGAATTATTAGGAAAAATGCAAATTGAAAATAGTGTAACTAGATATGCACTTAAAGGAAAGACAGATTATAAACAAGGTGATAAGTTGGATCTAACACTTTATAAAACTGAGCCTAATAAAGAAACTGAAATTATTAAATTAGATGAATCTAAAGTTAAGGGATTTAGTACGAATAATAAAAAAACAGATATCTTAATTTTTAACTTAGATAGCAGTAAAGATATTGCAGTTTCATATACTGTTGATAATTTAAATTTATCGTTAAAGTTAGAACAAGAAGGTGAATACAACGAGCTATGGAATCTACGAGAAAATTATCTTCCTCTAGATTTCGATTCTACTTCTTTAAAATTTAAGAGTGGATTTAATGGTGTTGAAATTAATATTCCTGAGATTTTAGGTGTAGATAGAACAAAAACGGGCCGACAATATGTCGCTATAAAATATAACGAACAATTTTTATTCGGAACTGTGTATTTATATGATCCAAAAGATGTAATTAATTTTACATGCGTTGATGATTTCAATGTACCTTTAAATAAAGAAATAGATTTAAAAGCGATAAGTGGAGGTAGTGTTTATAATTGCAAAGCAATATATGTCGATGAAAAATTTACTGTTTTTTATAAAATCAGAAAAGAAGATCTTCGTTTTTTAGATATTGTTGGAATTAATGGAACTAATGAAACAAAATATACATTTAATACGATAGGCTTACAAAAATTAAATGTTACTATTACCGATAAAGATATTGAGTCCAAACAAATAGAGTTAACTTTTAATGCTAGAGAAGCTATTTCATACTCAAAATCGATTCACTCAAGAGAAAACGAATATTACTCTTTTATTGGAGCGACTAGATTTGAAGATAAAGTTTTAGATTTTACCATTGAAGAGAATTATGATTTTGGTGATATGACGATGAATAGTTCTTATAGGGAATCAAGAGATATTAAATTAACGGCAAATGATTTTGATAACAAATTAGATTATACAAAAATGGAAATAAATAGTTATGGAGAAGTAACTGATTATTATCAAGGAATTCCATATGAATTTCGTTTATATAGATTAAAACAAGAATATATTGATAAATATTTTTTAGGAAACGCTGGTGATGAATTTGCTTTTGTTTATGGGTTTAAAGTTAAATTCAGCGACACAGATATATCTAAAGGAATTTTATATGTCTATGAGGATTATCAAAATCCAGAATATGTATCAACTGTATTTAAGCAATCTGAATATATTAGTATATATGACAACAATAGTTATATAGATACATCCTTTACCGGAGAAGGCTTAGCTAAAATTGATATAAAGAAGTACGACAACGAAAATCTACAAACAACAACTGAATCTATCGAAGCGATTTATAATGTCGTTAAACCATATAATGTTGAGGATCAAGGTATGAGAGTTGATAGTAATATTAGCGTTTCGAATCCTTTAAACGATGATTATGTTTTAAATGTTACTAGAGAAACGAAACACTTTATTTATTTACCTTATAGTAAAAGAGATCATAGTATATATGTAAATGAACTTATTGAAGACATTACTTTTAAAGACATTAAAGATTATATCGATTATTCATATCCTTTATATGAAGAACAAGAAATCACAATTCTTTATCACGGAGAAAAAGTTAAATTACGTTTAAGATTAACTGAATAAAAGATGAATCGAAACAAAAAACCTTTGAATTAAAAGGTTTTTGAAAAAAATAACTGAGTAACGAAATCGTTACTCAGTTATTTTTTTAACCCCTATTTATCCATTAAGCAGTAGCTTTTATCTCTAGCGCTATATTTAACAACTTTACCTTCATGGTTTTTTCTACGTAATCTTTAACTGCTGAAATGTATCTTTTAGCTGTTCTTAAGGAACAATTTAAGACACATGGCAAATCACTTGATTGAAAGTGTTTACCTTCTAAGAGTAAATCGTAGATGTAAAGAACTGAGAAAGTTTTGTTCATAACTATTTTTAGCCTCCTAATTTGGAGGGTAACGAAAACGATGAACCTTACGTAAAATATTGATTTTTAATTAAAGAAAGTTATACCCCTATAACATCAATAATTTTCGCGTTCAGAAAAGCATATGCTTTTCTTTTTCGAACCCCTAAATCGCAAAATATAATGATATTTTCTTTACCCGACTAACTTAAATCGGATAGATTTTATAAGGTTTTATTTGGTTTAACCTTATACTTATAATTTAATGGTTTTAGTTTAAATTTAATAGTTACGATATAAGGAATTTTTAAACTAAAAAGAATATTTAATGATTTTTTGTTTAAAAAGCCGAATATATCGGCTAAAATTGTTAATGATGGAATTGAATGAATTTATCAAAGCTAGAAGAAAGGCTTTGGGGCTTTCTCTTCAAGAAGTAGGGGATTCGATAAATTATACTCCACAGGCAATCCGTAAATTTGAAACAGGGGATGTTAAAATTGATATAAGACTCGTTGGTAAGCTTATAGAAATTTTAAATGTAAGTTTAGATTGTTTCTTAAATGCAGATATTGATCATATTGAGGAATATAAAGAAATCCCTCCTTTTGAGGCGGAAAAGTTTACAGCTAGATTAAAATTTTTAAGAGAAAAGGCTCAAATTACTCAAGCCGATTTCGCAAATGAATTAAACATTAATAAAACACGTGTTTCTAAATTGGAAAATGGTGAATCTTTTCCTAATACACTAGAGTTTATTAAAATTGCTAATTTTTATCACGTAAATTATGAGGAACTTTATTCTGGAATAATTGAAAAGAAAGTAGTTGTTCAAGAAGCAACTGATATGGTTGATATAGTTAAACCTAAAAAAAGAAGTGAAAAGTCTTCTGTATTTTTAATTATGCTTCTTATTTTATCGAATATCCTTTTGCTTACAACCTCTCTTGTTTTTGGGTTAACTTCTATAAATAATGTTGCAACAACTGAAAATAATGGTTCTAAAGATGATGAAAATAATAATACTTTAGATAATTATCACGAAGTAACTTATTATTTTGATTTGAGCGGTGAAGAAATTAAAGAATATGTTTATCATGGAAAAACTGCTAAAAATTTAATTTATCGTCATGAAGGATATGAACTTGAAGGTTATTATTTAAACGATCAACCATTTGATTTTTCAACTCCTATTAATAGTGACATAAAGATTACAGGCAAATTAAATAAAAAATCATTTAATGTTAAATTTTATAACGATAAAGGTGTTTTAGTTACTGAAGAAGAGGCTTTATATTTAGATAAAGTTGAACCACCAATCTTACCTCAAATACCTAATAAAAGATTTATGAAACGGAATAGTGAAGAATATTTGTCAGTCAAAAAAGATTTATCTATTTTTCCTATCTATAATAGTTATGAGACTAAAGCTTTCTTAAATCTAAATGGCGGATCTTTTATTGATCCTAATTACCCACTTACAATTGATAATTTTTATTTTGATGACTTATATAATTTGCCTAAAATAATTAAAAAAGGATATAAGTTTATTGAATTCAGATATAACAATAAACCAATCAATGAAAATACTATTTTCGATGATGTTGTTACTCTAGACGCAATTTATGAAGCAAATACCTATACAATTTCATTTTATGATTGTTATTTGCCAGAACTTACAGTCAAATATGACGAAGAAGTTCATTTGCCAAGAACATCAAGTGACGAATCTAGAATTATTGAAAGATATTATATTGATGAATATGATACTTTAGAATTCGACTTTATTTATAATTTCGATCACGATATCGGCCTTACTCCGATTTTTAGTGGCTCAAAAATTGCTTACTCATATAGCATAAAAAACAAAACTGCTGAAATTACTTCTATTGAAGACGATACTGCAACTCTTTATATTCCTTCAGTGATTGATGATTTTACTGTTGATAAGATTAAAAAAGGCGCTTTAAAAGATAACAATTCAATTAAACATTTAGTTATTGAAAGTGAAACTGTTCAAATTGAAAGCGGAGCATTTGATAATTTACCTAATTTAATATCGGTTGATATCGGAAATTTAAATGGAAAGTCTAAATTAAATGAAGACATCTTTATTAATTGTCCAAAAGTAAAATATGTAAGGTTAGGTAATCCTTTAAACGTTAAAACTAAAACTATAATGAGAATTGGAGAATATGGTTTTGTTCAAAATGGAGATGTAACGGTTGAACTTAGTGATCAAGTTAAAGTTTTGCCGATCGAATTTAATAGAGATTTTGGAAAGATTAAAAAGTTGATTACTGGTGATGGATTAAAAGAAATTGCTAAGAAACATTTTAATTTTGATACTCTCGAATTAGAAGAATTTGTTCCAGGAAAAAGGTGCATGAATATAAATTTATGGTTAGATGAAAATTTCAATAATAAAGAAATTATTGTTTATAGTCGAAGTGATCGGAATTTATATTCTGATGTTCCAATTAAACTTGATAGACTTGTTTTAGAAACTCGAAGTTATTTTTATCCAACTTGTAATGTTGAAGTCGATGAATTTGTTGTTCAAGGCAATGATTGTAGCGGTAAAGATGAAAATTTATGGGTTACTTTATGTGTGAATAGCAAAATTATCGCTAATAAAGTGAGACTAGGAAGTAAATTAAATATTGTTCGAGCAGAATCAAATGAAGAACCACCGATTTTTTATCCATACGAAGATAAAACTCTAAATGTATTTCTATTTGGGGCTAATACAATTCCAGATTACTTAAATGATAAGAATTGGTTAGGGAATCCTGAAAAAACAAAAATATTTTTTTGCTAATAGCGAATTAAAAATAACTCATCTGAAAAAAAGTTAAGTTAATTTTAGGAAAAATTGAAAAAAATCAAGATTGATCCTTTTGTGTTAGTGAAGGGAATTAAAAAAGAAGCTTTCCATCTTTAAAAGCATCACCAACGTCTTCGCCAACACTTACATATTTATGGTTTGATGTATCGTAAATTAATGGTTTTAATTTTCTTAAATCGATTTTTTTGTTTTCGGTTAATATATTTTCTTCACATAATACATTAACGACTCGCCCGAAAAGATAATCCGTTGAAGGATCAAAACTTATTAATTTACATTCTAGTGTTAAAGGAAGTTCATTGATGATAGGTGCTTTAACATTTTCTGATTTAGTTAAAGTGAATCCGCTTTTTTCTACTTTATTTATTTCCTTCTTTTGACTGACGATACCAACGTAGTCGGCATTTTTCACATAGTCACTTGTTCCAATTGAAACTGTGAATTCTTTATGGAGTAAAATATTCTCCATTGTTTTATGATTGTGGTCAATACAGATAAAAATTTTATCAATATCAGCGACTCCTCCCCGAACTGCAGTCATAATATTTGGAGATAATGAAGCATCATAACTTGATATTAAAAGAACTGGTTGAGGGTAAATTAATGCTTTTGTTCCTAAACTAATTTTCATATTAAACTCCTTTTTTCGTAGTTTTCGCACTTATTTTAGTTACAAGTTTTCTTGGTGCGAATCTCGTAACGAAACAAGTGAATCTATTTTTAAAGCCAACTATATAAAGTGACTTACCTTTTTGAGATTTTTTATAGCCAATAAGAGCAACTTTACTTGCTTCGAATGGTTTAATCTTACTAAATGTATAATCGTTATGAGCAAGCTTTACAAAATTAGAATTAAAAGGTCCTGGGCAAAGTGTAAGTAGCTTTACATTTGTATCTTTTAACTCGTAAGAAATCGCTTCTCCTAGAAGTAAAACATAGGCTTTTGTGGCATGATAAGTTGACATAAATGGACCAGGCATAAAAGCGGCGATAGAAGCGACATTAATAATATGGCCTTCGTTTTTGAAGATCATATCTTTTAAGAAGAACTTGGTTAAATATAATAATGCATTGCAGTTTAGATTCGTCATATTGATTTGTTTATCAATGTCCATGTCTTTAAAATCTTCTCTGTCTCCGAATCCAGCAGCGTTTATTAAATTGTTAACGAATACGTCTTTGGTATTGAGTTTTGCTGTTAACTTTTTAACTTCTTCGATTTTACTTAAATCGCATTTTTGAGTAACAACAACTAGATCTTTATTAATGCTTAAGATTTCTTCTTTACATTTGGTAAGTCCGGCTATATTAATATCGATTAAAATTAAATTGTTTCCGCGTTGAGCGTAAATTTTAGCGAACTCTTTTCCTAAGCCGCTACTTGCTCCTGTAATTAGAGTAAAATTCATAAAAAAGCCCTTTCTAAAGTAAAAATATCTATGTTTTGCAAGGTTTTAGAACCTATCATCAATTTTATGAGCAGCTTTATAAGCTAAAAAATCACTGATAAAAGAAGAAGTAAAACCTACAATTATCATTAAAGGAATGTTGATTAGCCAATCTATAAAACACTCATAACCAGTTTGCCTTTTAAGTAAAAAGAAATTTAAGATAGTTAATGTTGGATTAATAATTATAAAAAAGATAAGAGTACTTATTAAAGTTGCGAGAATTCGGTATTTTATATTACCTGTATAAGTATCATTACGAACATGGAATAAAGCAGTGAACCATCTACCGATAGCGGTTAAAGGAATAAATAGCCCAATAAACATTGCTAGGACAAACGAAACACTAAAGTTAATTCCAAAATTAACCCAATCAATATCTACTCCGTGAACTAGGCTAGCAGCTAAGCATAAAAAGAAGCAAACAGGTATGTTACAAATTATGTTGTAAACGAGTTTTGACATAAAGAATTTCATGTATTAATTATAAGATAAAAACTAAGTTTAATGCGATAAAATAGTAAAGAAAAAAGCCTTGAGATTATCTCAAAGCTTAATTAATTAATTTCGAGAATTCTTTTGGCTCTTTTTATCTCTTCTTCGGTTGGTTCTTTTATATCAAGAAGTTGATATGGCAGATTAAGTTCTTTATATTTAAAAGTTCCAAATGAATGATAAGGAAGAATTTCGAATTTCTCTACGTTATTTAAAGTGTGAACAAAGTTTTTTAATTCAACTAAATCTGTTTCATCATCTGTAATAGTTGGAACTAAAACGTGACGAATCCACATTTTCTTATTTTTATCACTTAAGTATCTAGCGAACTTAAGGATATTTTCGTTACTTCTTGAAGTTAACCATTTATGTTTTTGGTTATTCATTTCTTTTAAATCAAGAATAACTAAATCAGTTAATTCAAGTAACTTATCCATTTTGTCAAGATAATCGCTTTCTTCTTTAAATGGCTCCCCACTTGTATCAATACAAGTGTTGATTCCGTGCTTTTTAGCTAAAGTGAATAACTCAATAAGAAAATCAATTTGTACTAAAGGATCTCCGCCACTAACAGTAATTCCGCCTTCTTTTTTCCAGTAAGTTTTATATTTTAAAGCTTTGGAAATTAATTCTTCAGCAGTTTTAGTTTCGCAAGCACTTCCAAACCAAGTATCAGGGTTATGGCAATATTTACATCTCATATTGCACCCCTTTAAAAAGATAACAAATCTTATTCCTGGTCCATCAACTGCACCAAAAGTTTCTATTGAATGAACTTTACCTAAAATCATGAATTATCTCGATTCTATCGAGGAAATTGCTAGATTGTCTTGTGACATGTTCTAGCAATAACGTCGAGTTGTTGTTCTTTTGTAAGGTCGATGAATTTAACTGCGTAACCACTAACTCTGATAGTGAAGTTTGCGTATTCTTCTTTTTCAGGGTGATTCATAGCATCGATTAATTTTTCTGTTCCAAAGACGTTAACATTTAAGTGGTGAGCGCCTTGGTCAAAATATCCATCGAGAATATTAACTAAGTTGTTTGTTCTTTCTTCTAATGAGTGACCTAATGCGTCTGGTGAAATTGTTTGTGTGTTTGAAATTCCATCGAGAGCATATTCATAAGGTAATTTAGCAACAGAGTTAAGTGAAGCTAAAAGTCCGTTCTTTTCAGCTCCATAGCTTGGGTTTCCGCCAGGTGCTAATGGTTCGCCTTTCTTTCTTCCGTCTGGTAATGTACCAGTTGCTTTACCGTAAACAACGTTAGATGTAATTGTTAAGATTGAAGTTGTTGGTTCTGAATTTCTATAAGTTGGATTCTTTCTAACTTTATTCATGAACATTTTGAGTAACTTGACTGCGATTTCATCAGCTCTATCATCATCGTTACCATATCTTGGGAAGTCACCTTCGATTTCGAAATCGATTGCGATTCCGTTTTCGTCTCTGATTGGTTTAACTTTAGCGTATTTGATAGCACTTAATGAGTCGACAACGTGGCTAAATCCTGCAATACCTGTTGCGAATGTTCTTCTAACATCTGTATCGATTAAAGCCATTTCAGCAGCTTCATAGTAATATTTATCGTGCATATAGTGGATTAAGTTGAGAGCGTTAACATAAACTTTTGCTAACCAATCCATCATAGCATCGTATTTTGTTAAGACTTCTGAATAGTCTAAATATTCTGTTGTAATTGGTTGATATGCAGGTCCAACTTGGAGTTTTGAAATTTCATCTTTACCGCCGTTGATTGCGTAAAGTAAACATTTAGCTAAGTTAGCTCTAGCTCCAAAGAATTGCATTTCTTTACCAGTTTGAGTAGCACTGACACAGCAGCAGATTGAGTAATCATCACCCCAAATTGGTCTCATAACATCATCGTTTTCGTATTGAATTGATGAAGTAGTGATTGAAATTTTACTTGCATACTTTTTGAAGCTTTCACTTAAACGTGAAGAATATAAAACAGTTAAGTTTGGTTCTGGTGATGGTCCCATGTTTTCGAGTGTATGTAAGAAACGGAAGTCGTTTTTAGTAACTAAATCTCTTCCATCCATACCTAAACCTGCAACTTCAAGTGTAGCCCAGACCGGATCGCCTGAGAAAAGTTGATTGTATGAAGGGACTCTAGCGAATTTAACCATTCTGAATTTTAAAACGATTTGGTCGACTAATTCTTGTGCTTCGCTTTCTGTTAATTTTCCTTCAGCTAAATCTCTTTCAATGTAAATATCTAAGAAAGTTGAGATTCTACCAACTGACATAGCAGCGCCATTTTGTGTTTTGATAGCAGCAAGGTAACCGAAGTATAACCATTGGAATGCTTCTCTAGCGTTTGTAGCTGGTTTTGAAATGTCATAACCATAGCTTTCTGCCATGACTTTCATTTCTTTTAATGCTTTGATTTGATCAGCGATTTCTTCACGAACTCTAATAATATCTTCGTGCATAACGCCGCATTCGTGTTCAAGTAAATCAGCTTGTTTCTTTTCGATTAAGAAATCAATACCATAAAGTGCGATTCTTCTATAGTCACCAACGATCCTTCCTCTACCATAAGTATCTGGTAAACCTGTGATGATTTTAGCGTGTCTAGCTGTTTTGATTTCTTTTGTATAAACATCGAAAACACCTTGGTTATGTGTTTTGTGATATTTAGTGAAAATTGTATGGAATTCTGGATTTGGTGTATATCCATAAGTTAACAATGACTCTTCAGCCATTTTGATTCCGCCATAAGGCATGAAAGCTCTTTTAAGTGGTTTATCTGTTTGAAGACCGACGACTTTTTCTAAAGTTTTGTCTTCTGTGATATAAGCTGCTCCATAAGCACTAATTCCGCTTACGACATCAGCTTCCATATCTAAAACGCCGCCTCTTTCTCTTTCGAGCTTTTGAAGACGTTTGATTTCTCCCCAAAGAGTGTTTGTAGCTTCTGTTGGTTCAGCAAGGAAGCTATCATCGCCACTGTAATGCGTGTAGTTCTTTTGGATGAAGTCTCTAACATCGATTTCATCTACCCAGTGACCGGTATTAAAATTTCTCCATTCTTGTTTCATTAATTTTTTATCCTCTCTTTTAACCTAGAATAGTTTAAAGGTAGGTTTTATGTTATGTCAACAAAGAAACTTCAAAATTTTTATATGCTTCAAATTGATATAGATTTATTAAATTGTTGTGTATTTAAAAAAGTCTTAAAAATATAAAAACTTTGAAATTCATGGATGAAAAATGGTTGTAGCATAATACAAAACAAATTACAATATTTATAAACAATATGATTTTTATAATGTGTAAGTAAGATTTTAGATTATATTAAGTTCGTTAAAATTTTTTATAGATTATAATATTTAATTGAAAGGTTTAATTAAATGATCAAAACGTTATATTCTAGAATTATTTTAATTACATCGCCTCAACAAACATTGTTTAGGAATTTGGCAAATTATCAAAAGTGCTTAGTATGTTTACGTGATAATAAACTTATTTTTGACACGCTAGATGAAAAGTTTACATTCGGAATTGAAGAGATTAAAGGTGTAAGATTTCAAAAATTTAACGGAACACTTTTAGCTTATATCGATACTACTAAAGGTATGTTTATTGGTTCTCAACAATATAAAGAATATAAAGAGGAACAATCGAAAATTATTTTTGAATGGCTAAGACCGATGTTTTTAAATGGGAAAATTTACGACAAGCTCATTAAGTCTAAGACTAGAATATCTTTTAGAATGTTTTGCAAGCAAAGTTAATTATTAATAGGGAACAAAAGTGAATAACATTAATGAATTAGTGATTGAAGCGCTAAATTGCTCAAAAAGCGAATACCATAGCGTCAATAAAATTAAAGAAATTTTATTAAAAAACGGCTTTGAAGAATTAAAAGAAAGCCAACCTTTTAATTTAAAAGAAGGACATAAATATTTTATAACTAGAAATTTATCTAGTGTAATTGCTTTTTCTTTACCGGAAAAAATCGAAAAATTATATTTTAAATTAATTGCAAGTCATACTGACTCACCAACATATAAAATTAAAAGCGATCCAACCATTGTTGAAAATGGCTATGAAAAATTAAAGGTAGAAGGTTATGGAGGAATGATTATTTCTTCATGGCTTGATAAACCTTTAGGTATCGCTGGGAGAATTGTATATAAAAAAGATAATCAAATTTTCTCGAAGTTAGTTGATTCAAATGATGATACATGCATTATTCCTAATGTTGCAATCCACCAAAATAGAGAAATCAATAATGGATTTAAATACAATAACCAAATCGATTTATGCCCAATTATTGGTGTTGCAAAAGAAAACGGAACCCATTATGAAGATTTAATCAATTCTTTTTTAGAAGAAGGTGAAACTTTTATTTCAGAAGATTTTTATTTATATAACAGAGATAAAACTAGAGTTATCGGATTCGGAAAAGATTTTATCGCAGGACCAAAACTTGATGATTTAAGTGCTGCATTTACTTCTTTATATGGATTTATTAATTCAAAAAATAAAGATGGGATCGATGTTTTTGCTTCCTTTAATAACGAAGAAGTAGGAAGTTTATCAAATAATGGAGCTGATTCAACATTCCTTAATGATACCTTAAGAAGAATTGTTTTATCATTAGGTAAAACCGAAGAAGATTATTTTATGGCTATTGCAAAATCAATCTTACTTAGTGCTGACAATGCTCACGCAATCCATCCAAATCATCCTGAATTAAGCGATAACAAAAACAAATGTTTAATAAATAAAGGTGTTGTTATTAAACATAACGCCAATATGCTTTACACAAGTGATGCTTTATCAACTTCATTTGTTAAAGAATTATGTGAGGGCAACAATATTGCTTATCAAGAATTCTTTAATAGAAGTGATGTAAGAGGTGGATCCACTTTAGGAAATATTTCAAATAGCCATGTTTCATTTTTAAGTGTTGATATTGGATTACCTCAACTTGCAATGCATTCTAATTTCGAAGTAATCGGTTCAAAAGATGTAACTCATTTATTTAACTTAACAAAATCATTTATGGAAAAATCTTTTGAATTAAATGATGCATCGATTAAACTATTTTAGTTAAATGATATATAATTTTGAAATGGAGGAACGAATATATGTACGGTAAATACGCATTTGAAAAATACAAAGGCGAAGAAATGAAAAAAGTTTTCGATTTTGCAGAAAACTATATGGAATTTTTAAGTGCTTCAAAAACAGAACGTTTAGCAACAAAAAATTCACTTGAATTAGCTAAAAAATTTGGATTTAAAAATTTAAACGAAGTTGAAACTTTAGAACCTGGAGATAAAGTTTATGTAATTAATAGAGACAAAAATATTGCTCTTTATGTAATTGGTAAAGAAAAAATTGAAAAAGGTTTAAATATTTTAGGTGCTCATATTGATTCACCTAGAATTGATATCAAACAAAATCCACTTTATGAATCAACAGGATTCGCTTTATTAGATACTCATTATTATGGCGGAATCAAAAAATATCAATGGGTTACTATTCCACTTGCATTATATGGAGTCATTGTAAAAAAAGATGGAACTAAAGTTGATGTAAATATCGGTGATGATCCAAAAGATCCTATTGTTGGTATCAGTGATTTATTAATTCATTTATCGCAAGAACAATTAACAAAAACTGCTGCTAAGGTTATCGAAGGAGAAAAACTTGATATTACAGTCGGTACTTTACCACTTGATGGAACTGAAAAAGACGCAGTAAAAGCTAATGTTTTAAGAATTTTAAATGAAAAATACGGAATCGAAGAAGAAGATTTCTTAAGTGCTGAAATTGAAGTAGTTCCAGCTGGAAAAGCTAGAAGCTATGGTTTAGATTCATCTATGGTTGCAGGTTATGGGCATGATGATAGATGCTGTGCTTATACTTCATTAATGGCTATCTTAGATTTAAAAGATATTCCAGAAAGAACAAGTTGCTGCATTTTAGTTGATAAAGAAGAAGTAGGATCAATTGGTGCAACTGGTGCCCAATCAAGATTCTTCGAAAATACAATTGCTACATTATTAGTTAAATCAAATGAAACTTCACCATTAGCATTAAGAAATGCTTTAACAAATTCAAGAATGTTATCAAGCGATGTCTCAGCTGGTGTTGATCCTTTATTCTTAGAAGTAAATGAATTAAAAAATAGTGCTTTCTTAAATAAAGGTATCGTCTTTAATAAATATACAGGTAGTGGTGGAAAGAGAGGATGCAATGATGCAAATCCAGAATTCGTCGCTCATTTAAGAAACATCTTAGAACAAGATGGAATTTATTATCAAACAGCTGAACTCGGTAGAGTTGATCAAGGCGGCGGTGGAACTATCGCTTATATCCTTGCAAATCTCGATATGGACGTAATTGACGCAGGAATTGCAGTCTTAAATATGCATTCTCCAATGGAAATTGTTTCTAAAATCGATCTTTACGAAGCTTATTTAGCATATTCTACTTTCTTAAAAAAAGCCTAGTGATATAATTTAGTTAATAAACAAAAAGATTCCTTACAATTATTGACACAGTACCTCCTTTCCATTCTAAAAAATTATTAGCATCTGTGTGCTTCTATTCTCTAGTAAGGAATCTTTTTTTATTGATTTTTAGTTATAAGAACAAAAAAACTCGACATTTCTGTCGAGTCATTAATATTAAGCTTGGTGGGTACTGCAGGGATCGAACCTACGACCTTCTGTACGTCAAACAGATGCTCTCCCAGCTGAGCTAAGTACCCAAGCGCTTAATTAGTTTACCATCGCTATAAGGGTATGGCAAGTACTTTTTTAAAAAAATTTTATCATTTACTATTTTTGCAAAAAGTAAATTATCTTTTAAAGCCAAAAATGTGATAGTGACGATTTGGTTCATTATACTCGTAAATCGGCAAAAAAAGTTTCTAATTAACGTTATTTTAACTTTATAAATTTACTAAAAGTTATTAAAATATTAAGTAGTATGAATTATACAGACTTTATTCTCATTGGGTTTGTTGTCTTAGGTTTAATACTAGGTCTAATCAGGGGTTGGTGGAGGACCTTTATCGGTTTAACAATTTTTGCCATTGGCATGGTTGTCTTCCTCAAATCCGGTGTTACTGATTATATTGCAAAATTTGTAAGGTATGATCTTATAGATTGGTTGGTTACGCAAGGCTGGATTCAGCCAATTCGAATAGACATGACTGAAAGCTTAGGCGTTGTATTTGAACTTAAGACGGTTGAAGAAGCGGTATTGTTACTTCAAAATTTTGATTTGGATCCTAATTATTTAATCCTTAATGCAAGTTTTTTATGCAAATTTGCCGCTACATCAGTTGTTGCAACTTTGATGCTTCCAGTTGCATTCTTACTCTCTACCATTCTTTATTGGTTGATAATAAGATGGATTACTCCAAAATTCATGAGAAAAGGTTTTATACCTCGAATTGTTGGAATTTTTGTAGGAGCTGCAGGATACGCAATCATTGGAATTGTTGTTATAAGCGTCATGTTCTCACCATTGCAAGGAATCGACAACAACATAATTACTCCATTAAAAGATACATCTAGCAATTTATATCAAGCTATTAGTACATTGTTACCTGATCACATCAGCAAAATAAGTGAATTTGTTAACAATTACTCTGGAATCATAGAAAATATGGATCCATTGTCTACTACATCACAACTTTGTAGACCGTTTATTAATACTTTGGACAGTATGGGACTTAATCCTTTATATATAATATCTGAGACTGTTAAAGAAACTGGCGAAAACGTTAACTTCCAAAACGCATTTGACTATTTCTTAAAAGATGTCACAGATGCAATTACATCAAAGGTACTTGGTTCTAGTGGAACTGTTTAATTGGTGAGGTTTGAGGGAGAGAAATATGAAAAAGAAAAACCATACGCTAAGACACTGGACAATCTGGACTATTACATGGACAGTTGTCACATGGGTGTTAATCTTACTTGGAACAGTCTTATCCGGATCATTAAATGAAGGCGGAAATGTTGTTCCTAAAGCCGTTAACTGGTTCAATGAATTTGGAACCTATGTAGATGTTTTCGGAGCATTAAAAGAGGGTATGCTTTGGGACTTCTCACATCTTTATGCTGATATCGTTTGGTATATCGGAATTACATTAACAGGTTTAGCGTTCTTTATCGCATTCACAATTGCTTGTGCTAAAAAGAAAGCTAAATACATCTTTGTTAGTATTTTAAATTTAGTACTCTGTGGTGGAATTCTCTATGCATATTTAGGATTATATTACAGCAACTATTTAAACCCAGCATATATTCAACCTGGTTTGTTGGCAAAACAATTTGCTGAATTACTTTTATTTAAAGCAGAAGGTGTTAACTTTGGATGGTCAATCTATGCTTATTGCTTAGTTATTGCTATCTTATTCTCATTAATTGGTGTTATCGGAATCTTCTTTGTAACATTAGTTAGATTATTTAAGAAAGAAGAAATTGCAATTGCAACTGAAACAGTCACAACAAAACAAGTCGAAAAAATTACTGAAACTCCAATTGTTCAACCTGAACCAAAGAAGAAAGGTGTTTTAATTTTAAAACGCTATGATAAATATGGTAAGAGTGGTCCTATTTTCGAATCACAAGATACATCTTATCCAAATCAAACAATCGTTCAAAAATCATTAACTGCTGATGAAGTTAGAACTGTAGTTAGAGATGAATTTGAAAGACAAGAAGCTTTAAAACTCGCTGAACAATATAAACAAGAAAAAAACGCACAATTAATCGCTGAAGCAATCGTCAAAGCAACAAACTCAAATAAAAGTGCTGACGAAAAACTTAAAGTAGAAGAAACATGCGCTTCTTCATTTGAACAAGAAGAAGAAAAGAAAATTTATCCTTCACCAATCGTCTTCGCTATGCCAGCAAGTGCAGGTGAAGAATTCAAACAAAAACCTGTAAAAAAGCCTGAACCACCTAAAAGTGAACCAAAGGCAAAATTAAACACCGAAAGAATTCACGAAATTATCGCTGAAGAACTTTCAAAAGCTTTAAGCGAATTTGTAATCACTAAAGAAACAGTTATCCAAAAACCAGTCGAAATAAAAATTCCTGTTAAAGAAGAAAAAATTGAAGAAGTTAGTGAAACACCTGTAATAGAAGAAACTACTCCAGTTGAAGAAACAAAAACTGTTGAAACTGAAGTTACTCCAGAAGTAATCGATGAAACTGTTGCTCCAGATACAGTTGTAGAAGAAACGGTTGTTGAAGAACTTCCAGAAGAAAAAGCTGAAGAAACAACTCCAGAAGTTGAAACAGTCGAAGAAGCAAAAGAAGAAACACCTACTCCTGAAGTAGAAGAGAAAAAAGAATATCCTGCTGACATTCCTTTAACAAGTAATGGGACACCAAAAATTATTAGAATTCCATTTACAGTCAGAATGGAAAGTGCAGATCAAGGATTAAGGGATGCATATAATGAGTTAAAATCATTATTAAAATCTTATGGATTAAACAACAGAGTTTCGAATAGTGGCGATACATTTAGATTACATCGTGTTACTTACTGTAAAATTACGATTGCTGGTAAATCATTAAAACTTTATCTTGCTTTAAATCCTGCAGATTATGTTGATACAACTTATCCAATTAAAGATGCTTCTAGTAAAGCAATTTATAAAGAAACACCATTAGTCTTCAAAGTTAAGAGTGGCTTATCATTAAGAAGAGGCGAAGAATTGATAAGAGACTGTATGGATAAACATGGTCTTGAACAAGTCAAACAACTTGAAACACGTGATTGGGCAACAGATCTTAACAGCGTTGAATTCGAAAATGACGATTTCGACGATGGTGAAGATGAAGAATAGGGGAGGCACAATTCTATGACTAAGGGAAGAATTACAAAAGGTATATTATTAACTACATTATTTAGTGGATTAGCTGTCTTATTCTTTTTCTTAACCTTTATGACAACTAACCTTGTTCAAGCAGGTGTTAACGAATTAGTATTTGGCGCTCCAGCGGTTGCTCTTTCTGAGTTTACTAAAATGGAAACCATCAGTGCAGCATTCCAAAACGCATTCTGGAATACATGGTGGCCAGGACTCAAATTATGGGGAAAAGAATATTTCAATTTCTTTAACCATTTATTTGAAGCTTCATGGTGGGTTTCAGGTAATTTTATTAACTCATTAACATTCTATGGATTTGCATTAGTTATTGCAGTCTATGGTTTATATGTTCTTTACACATTAATCTTCGGATTATTTATTTACAAAAAGAAAAAATCAAGTTTATTCAATATTATTTGGTTTGCTATTCCAACATTCTGTATCTCATTCTTAATCGTTGGTTTTCATGGCGCGATTTATGGAAATGAAGCATATCAAATCGCAGGTGGCGGAAATGCTACAACTGGACCATTATTCTTACTCTTAAAGAATATTTTATCCGTCAGCAATAATCCTGCTTTCGGAATGGGTACAAAAGTTAAAGCTTGGACATTAGTCGTTGGATTAATTGTCTTATTAATTATGCTTCTCCCATTATTATGGCAAGCAATCGCAAATATCTATGTTGGTATTCCACTTTACTTACATCAACATAAATATGATTACCTTGAAAAAGTCGAAAGAAAGAGAAGACAACAATTCTATAAAAACCACGGCTACGAAAATATTGCTAATCAACAAACTGAAAAAGGCAAAAAAGGTAAAAAAGGTAAGAAGGATGCAAATGCTTATGAAAGCAATAATCCTTACGTCCAACAACAACAAGCAGCTATGGGATACACAGGTGCTAATCCAAATCCATATATGAATCAATATGGCTATGGTCCTTACCCATATGGCGCTCAAGTAAATACAATTCCTGCAGGTGGAAATACAGTTCATACCGGAAATAACGCTCCATTAATCGTCCAATATATCACAAACGGACGTGATGAAAATCAATTAAGAAGTAACCAAATTGATGAAAATACAACATCAATTTATGGAACAAGTAGAGCTAGAACAGTAACTCCTCAACCAGCACCAGTTACATCAACTAATGATTCATTAACAAAAGACGATATTAAGAGTGCTGTCTATGATATCTTAAAAGAAAATAATTTAATTACTCCTGAAGTAGCTCTTGAAGCAACAAAGGATTTACAAGAAACACATACTATTGAAGATGATTATGATGTTTTAACTCTTGATGATTTAAAAACATTAATCAAAGATAGTGTTCAAGATTTACTTCCAAAAGCAGAAGAAAAACCTGTTGAAGAAAAGAAGGTTGAAGAAGTTAAACCTGCTGAGGAAATTAGAACTCATTTAGATGAAGCTTTAACAGAAGAAGCAAAAATTCAAGAAGAATCAAAAGCTGTTCTTCCAACTACACAAGAAGAAAAAATTATTCCACCAATCGTTGTTGCTATTCCAACAAAGATTGAAGAAGAAGTTGAAGAATTCCCATTTCCAGAAACTCCAGAAGAGGAAGAAGCAACAATTGATGAAGAAGAATTACGTACATTAATTAGTACACAACTTCAAGAAGCTTTAAAATCAATTAAAGTTGAAGAAAAAGAAACTATTCAAGAAGTACCAGTTTACGTTAAAGAAGTTGAAAAACCTCAACAAATTATTAAAGAAGTGATTAAAGAAGTTCCAACTGTTAAAGAAATTATTAAGGAAGTTCATGTTCCTATAGAAAAAACAGTTGAAATCGTTAAAGAAGTTCCAGCTGTTCAAGAAACACCTGTTGAACCAGCTAAACGTCCTTTAATTCCACAACCAGAAATTAGAGGAAAAGAAAAAGAAATTAAGAAAGTTGAAGCTGTCAAACTTAATTTCCAAGAAAAATTGCTTACAAGCGGAACTGACCTTGTATTAGCTTATAATTCACTCAAGAATTTATTAATGAGTTACGGATTAAAAGATAGAGTTAGTAATAGTGGAGATACATTCAGATTACATAAGAAAACTTATTGTAAGATTACAATGGGTGGGTCACATCTAAAGATTTACTTAGCTTTAGATCCAAAGAATTACTTAAACACAGCAGTTCCAGTTGGTGATGCATCATTCAAAGAACTTTATAGAGATATTCCTCTCGTATTTAGAGTTAAGAGTGATAGTTCTCTCCAACGCGCAAGAGACTTGGTTGTTGATTGTATGAATACACAAAACCTCACACAAATTAGTGAAGAAGGTCAAATCGATTACGCAAGTCAATTAAAGAACAAATAGTTTTAAAAACTAAATATATAAATGAGAAGCTTCAAAATGAAGTTTCTCATTTATTTTGAAAGGATTTTAATGGGACACGATGATATAGCAGGTGGTTCGCTCGAAGTTATTTGCGGACCGATGTTTGCCGGTAAAAGTGAAGAATTATTAAGAAGAATTAATAGATTAGTATATGCTAAAAAGAAATTTTTAGTATTTAAACCATCAATCGATAATAGATACAGTGAAACAGAAGTTGTATCTCATAACAAAAAAACTTATAAAGCTATTTCTATAGTTAAAAGCCACGAAATTTTAAAATACTTAGATAAAAATTTAGATGCAATTTGTATTGATGAAGTTCAATTTTTCGATGATGAAATCATCGAAATCATCGATAAATTTGCTAACAAAGGTATTAGAGTTATAGCTGCTGGATTAGACCTTGATTTTAAAGGAGATCCATTTGATATCGTTGCAAAGTTACTAGCTAAGGCAGAGTTTGTTACGAAATTAACTGCTATTTGTTGCGTCTGCGGTAAAGAAGCAACAAGAACTCAAAGATTAATCAATGGGGAACCTGCATCGATCAAAGATCCAATTGTTTTGGTTGGAGCTAGTGAAAGCTATGAAGCTAGATGCAGACATCATCATATTGTCAAAGAATAAACAATTTGATATAGTATTAAACAAATATGGACCCGAATTTTATATTACTTACGAATTCAATTGATTATCATACAGTTTATGGAATGCCTGATTGGGTATGTTGGATAATCATAGCAATACTTTTATTAATAAGCGCACTATTTAGTGCAGGAGAAAATGCCTTTAGTAATTGTAATAAGTATCATTTTAAGGTACTTGCAGACGAAGGAAAAATTACGGCTAAAATTATTGTTAAATTAATTGAAAAATTTGACAATACTTTAGTCACTATTTTAGTAGGGAATAATATCGTTCAAACTCTTACATCGTTTTTAAGTGCTATGTTATTTTATAATTTAGCAAAAATGTATGGTTTACAAGATGGTGTAGAAGCAATTTTATCAACTGTTGTCATGGGCTTTTTAGTCTATATTGTAAGTGACACAGTTCCTAAAATTATTTCAAAAGAAATACCGAATAGGTTATGCTATTTTTTAGCTTACCCTGTTTATTTTGTGTACATTCTTTTAACGCCTATCAGAATTATTTTCCAAGGAATTTTGATCCTTGTTCATAAAATATTCAAAATTAAAGATGAAAACATTTTAACAAAAGAAGATTTTATTCTTAGCGCTGATGAAGCTGTTGAAAATAATGATGAAGAGGATGAAGAAAGTGAAGAAAGCGAAGAACTTTTTGAACCTAATGAAATAAAAATTTTAAATAGAGCATTCTATTTTGATTCAATTTCAGTCAATGAAGTATTAACTCCTAAAGAGAAAATTTTCGCTCTTGATATTAATGGCTTAGCTGCTGAAAAACTTAATGAAGCTATTTTAAATACGACTTATTCTCGTATTCCTATTTATGATGAAAATATCGATAACATCGTAGGAATTTTAAATGTTAAAAATTATTTTAAAGAATATTGCGAAGATGAGCATGTCGATATTAGAAGTGTTTTAACAAAACCTTTTGTTGTATCAAAAGATGCTAAAGTTGATGATATCTTTAAAGAATTTAACAAAGAAAAGAAACACATCGCGATAGTAAAAGACAATGATAAAGTCATTGGCATGATTACTATGGAAGATATTCTCGAAGAATTAGTAGGCGAGATTAATGAAAAAAGAACAAATGTTCTTAAAGAGGCTAGTGAAAAATGAGTAACGAACAAATTTTAATATTAGTCTATTCTTTAATTCTCGTTGTATTACTTTTCTTAAGTATGTTCTTTTCAAGTAGTGATATGGTTTATGGAAGTGTAAATATAAATAAACTTGAAAGAATGTATAACGAAAATCCTACTAAGAAATCATTGCGTCGAGGATATAAGTTAGCTAATGAATATGATCAAACTATTTCAACAATTTTATTGTTAAATGATACAGTTAACGCAGGTCTTGATACTATTGCTACACTTTTAGGTGTTAATATTGCTTTAATTGTATTTAAAGATAATCCGAATATCGAAACAATTAGTGAAACATTCGGTTTAAGTACTTCCTTAATTGTTTTAGTCTTTAAAATTACTTTTGGAGAAATTATCGCTAAGTCAATTGGTAAAATTTATAACCTTAAATTCTCAGTTCTTTATAGTAATATCATTAATGGCTTAAGATATTTATTCTTCCCAATCACAATTTTTGTTACAACATTTGGTAAAATTGTATCTTATCCGATTACTAAAAATGCTAATGAAATTAAAATTGGTGATGATGAACTTCATGAAATGGTCGATGAAATCGAAGAAAGTGGAGTTGTCGATGAAGATAAAGCTGAATTATTACATGGAACAATTGATTATGCTTCAACTGAAGCTTATGAAATTATGACTCCTAGAGTTGATGTTTATGCGATTGATATTAATGATCATTTAAATGAAGTCTTAAAAGATGAACGTACATATATTTATTCAAGAATCCCAGTTTATGAAGATTCTATTGATAATATTATTGGTTATGTTTTAACTAAAACACTTGTAAGAATTAGACTTGAAAATAAAGAAATTGCTATTAAAGATATTCTTTTAAAACATCTTACTTTCCCTCGTTCAATGGAAATCAATGATATTTTAATTCGCTTTAAAGAAACACATCAACATTTCGCTGTTATCCTTGATGAGTATGGCGGAACTGAAGGTGTTCTTACGATGGAAGATATATTAGAAGAAATCGTTGGTGAAATTTGGGATGAAAGCGATGATCCTGAAGAACCATATGTTAAGACTAAAAATGGTTCATATATCGTCGATGGTAAGATGAATTTAGAAGACTTTTGCGACCTTTTCGATCTAGATTACGAAGAAATTGATACTGAATATGTCACAATTGGCGGTTTTTGTATCGAGCTTTTAGATGATAATTTTGCTAAATTAAATGATGTAATTATATATAAAAATTTAGAAATGAAAGTTATTGCTATTGATGAAAAACAAACAATTGAGAAACTTAAAATTAAAGTAAATGAAAAAGAAGAGGAAGATAAACCTTTCCATAAAAAAGTAATTGAAAGTATAAGTGGACAAGATGATTAATTAAGTTTACTTAAAACATCTTGATAAATTTCATAAATCTTATTAGCTGAATCTTTAATAGAGGTGTCATTATTATTTTTGATAATAAATGATGCCTCTTTTTTTGCGCTTTCGAAATAGATATCGTCATTTTCAATACGCTTTGTAATTTCTTTAGGATCGTCTTTTCTTAAAATCATTCTTTCTTTTCTGGTTTCTAAAGAAGCATCGATATAAAAAGATACGATTTTTGAATCGTTTAATTTTTTGAATGCAATCAAACCTTTTGGCTCTAAGATTAATACTTTTTTATCATCAATTTCTTCTAAAGTTGTACCATAAAAGTTATCGTTATAATTAACGTATTCAATGAATTTATTTTTAGAAATTAAGTCTTTAAATTTTTGAGTATCAATAAAATGATAATCGACATCGTTAATTTCGCCAACTCTAGGTGCTCTAGTAGTTGTTGTAACAAATTTTTCAAAAGAAAAATTAGATATTAAATATTTAGCAATCTCTGTTTTTCCGCTTGCGCTAGGTCCTATAAGAATAATCATAGATAGATTCTATCATTTTATGTAGGTAACACATAAATAATTTTAAATATTTTCTACGAATTTTGAAAAAAACCTATCTTCAATCTTTTGTGTTAGTAAAGGAGGTAAAAAGTAGAAATATTTTTAAACAAATTGAATTTAAATATCATAAATTAAGTTGTGATAAAAAATATTTAAGAAAAAATGAAAAAATTGAAAGTTCAGTTGTTTGTGATTGGTGAAAAGGGCCTAAGAAGGCGAAAGGAGGTTAAATGATTAAACTTATTAAATTATTATCATTAAGTGCTTCTTTGTTATCGGTTGGGTTTCAAAATGAAGCAACTAATAAGATAAATAGAGCGTTTGATTATGAAGCGATTGATGCTAAAGATAAAAAAATTATACCTAGATATGACTTTGAAAGAACATTACCAGATCCAGGTGATATAGTAAATATCCCTATTTCGCAACATGATTTTGCTACCATTGAAGATTTTTATATAAATATAGATGATTATACTGGCGATACTTATAAAACTAGTGTCAATATAGTTCATTTTACATATGAATCATTATATATAAAGTTTGCAATGACTACGGCTGAAGGTGAAACATATGTGTTAGGACAAAAACATATTCCTAAAAAGACTTATCACACTAGAACTCCGTTTGATTTAATTATCGATTTTACAAAAATGAAATCATGGGCAACATTTACTATTAGCTGCTATGAGCCGCTTAATCCAGATGTCATTAATAAAGTTGATTTCAAATTAAGTAAGCCTAAAGAAATTGTTTTAACTTCTAAAGAACTAAGAGTTTTCTGGTATGCAAAATTTAAAAATGGATTACTTAGCAATGAAGAAATTAGAGTTGAAATATACAATTTACCATCTTTAATTTATGAAAATTATTATTTGCGTGTTCCTGTTGAAAAAATATATTTACGCCCATTTAATCGTAAGTATTTAACTTATGATAGCTCATATGTATTTATTAAAGATGATTATGGATATATGAAAAAAGCTTATGATCTTATCGATCCTAGATTTGAAGGTTATGTAGGAAATTGGCTTTCTAAAAGTCATACAAGTTACAATAACTTAAACTACTTATCATTTAATTATAATTATTATGTAGATAGAAGAACTCACTTAATGAGTAAAAATAGTAAAGAGTTTGAATATCCAGCTCCTTGTACTCAATTTTTTATGCCTAAAGGTAAATATGAAATGTATAAAGAAGTAGAGTGCGCTTTATATATCAAAAATATTTTTTCTACTGGAATTAATGTTGTTTACCCTTTTAAAGTAGAATTTTTAAACGAGCATCCAGATAATCGAATTATTGATTCTAAAAGTGAAACTATAAGCGACGATATTTATCAAAAATTTATGAAGGAAGAATTAGTGTGACAAGTTCAATACTTTATTTTTCAATGTCGATAATGATTGCGATTATGTCTTTTTCAGGTATCGCAATGAAAGGTATGTTTATTTCTAGAACATTTAATGAACTTACACCAAATCATGTATCAAATTCTATTTTACATATCGATTATTCAGGAACATATTTTGAACCTTGTTACAATCCAACGATATTCAAAGAAGAAGTTAATGCATATTTTAAAAAGACACTTAAAGGTGAAATAGATAAATACAAAATTGGTTTTGTCTACTATAAATACGATAAGACAAACAAAAAATATGTTTATTGTAGCGGCTCATATACAGAGAGAATTAAAAAAATTGATCTTTACTTTGAATGTCAATATAACAAAATATTCACTTTCAAAGGAAAAGGTAGTTTTGAAGTAACGGAGAAGGATTTATGATTGATAAAATTGTTGAATATATTGAAAATAGTTTTTTAAAAGATTTATTAAAAGAAGATTCTATTACTGACATCTCGTACAATGGAGAAACTGTATATTATAAAGATAATCTTAAAGGTAGATTGAAAAGTGACTTATCTATCACAAAAAATGAAGCTTATTCATTCATTAGACAAATAGCTAATTTAACTGATTCGCTTTTTAGTTATACTAATCCGATTTTAGATGTAAGTGTTGGCAGATATAGAATTAATGCGACTCATAGCTCAATTAGTCGAAAAAATAGAGAAAAAACGACTACATTCTCTATAAGAATTGGATATGAGAAATTAAGAATTAAAGATAATGATGGATTTGTTAACCCATTAGCTTATAAGTTAATTAACTTTGCTTTAAAAAGTAATAACTCAATTGTTATAAGTGGTAAAACAGGCACTGGAAAAACAGAATTTCAAAAGTATCTATTATCAAAGTTGCCACCATTTTCTCGAATCATAACAATTGATAATATTAACGAACTTGAAACGGATTATTTTGCTAAAGATATCGATTCATTAACTTGGCTTAATCGCGTATCAGAAAATAGCAAAGTGGATATCGACACATTGATTAAAAATGCTTTAAGAAGTACTCCTGATTGGCTAATTGTTGGTGAAGCTAGAGGTAAAGAAATGCTTACTTTATTAAGCAGTGTTATGAGTGGCCACCCAACAATCACAACACTTCACTCTAAAAGAAGTGAGTTCACATATAAAAGAATGGCTCGTATGGCGATGATCGGAAATGAGTCTTTAATTTATGAAGAAACGCTAAGTGATATCTATGATCATTTTAAATTAATTGTTCACTTAAATTCTTATTATGATTTTGAGAAAAAAATGTATGTGAGATATGTGGATGAAATAGGTACAAATTGTAACTCAGTATATAAAAAGTTATATGTTTATCCTAATGAATTTGATGAAATTAATGACTCATTTAAAAAAGACTTTGAATTAAATGAGCTTGAATATAATTCATATAACGATGAAGTTAGAAGGACCAAAACATGTCAAAATATTTGATATATAGCCTATTTTGTTTAGGTTTTACGGGGATTTTCTACTTAGTTACTGGAGATTTGATATTAACTATCATTGTTTGTTTACTTTATTTGCTCTTCTTTTTCGGACTGTATAATTTTAAAGCTAGTGAGTTTAGTAAAAAAATTGATAGAAATTATGAAGCAATAAGTTTTATGAATAACTTCATTATTTCATTAAGTGTTACAAATTCAATTAATGCAACTTATGAAGCTATGAAAGAAAATGCTAGTGAATCTTTAAGACAACAAATGAGTTCAATAGATCATTTAAACGTCGAAGTTAAAATCGAATACTTGAATAAATATTTCGAACTTCCTTTATATACAGTTTTCGTCAATATCATTAATCAATATGTTGAATCAGGAGCTAACATTTTAGATATTTCTAAATTATTAATTCATGATACTCGTAATCTTGAAAATAGAATTCATGAATTCGAATTAACGTCAAAAAGAAAAGAAAGAGATTTTTTAGTTAGTTGGGGATTTACTTTTATTATATTAGCGATTCTTCAAGTAGCTTTATCTTCATTTGTTAAAGAAGTCAAAGATACATTAAGTTATTTTCCGTTTTTGATTCTAGGATACTATTTGATGTTTTTAGGAGTTTATTATGCTTACACCACAAGAATATTTGATTTAGCTTTCATATATAAAGGAGAAACTAAACATGAAGAAATTCAAAGAAAAGATAGAAAAATTAAATTTGGATTTAAAAAAAGAAGTAGCGATTCTAACTAGTTTAATTACATTAAGTTTAGCTATCTCATTTGTTATATATTTTTTAACTTTTGGATTAATTGTTAGCTTAGGAATCATCTATTTTTTATTTAAACGTTACGATTACATGCTTGAAAATAGAAGACGACATTTAGAAATGGAATTTATTGAAGTGTTTTCTTATTTAAGAATTTATCTAAGTAATAAAGAAAGTGTCTATCGTTCTTTAAAGCAAGCTAGTGAATATACTTCAATAGAAATGAAAAGAGAAATTACTAATTTCTTAGAAAGAATAGATGATGATAAAAGCATATTACCTTTTATTGAGTTTGGAAATAGTTTCAAAAATAAAGTTATAGAAGAAGTAATGATTTCTTTATATCAAATGATTGATGGAGGCTTCACTGAAAACTATTTAAATCAATTTATCTCTTTATTTGATAATTTTAAAAGTCGTTATTTAAAAGAAGATATGCTTAATAGATATAAAAAGATGGATGTATTTACAACTTTATCTCTATTAGGAAGTGGATACATATTACTGACGATGTTATTGATCATTGTCAATATCATAGGAGGCATGACTAATGGCTTCTAAAATCGGAATGATGCTATCTTTATTATTTATATTTATAGCTTTCTTATTCGGAGTGGATTTTGTAATGATCCAACTCAATTACACAAACTTAGATGCTTTAAGTTTAAGCGTCAGTTATAAAATTTCTCGAACAGGGGAAATTAATGATTCATTAAAACAATATGTTTTAGAATCTGCGAATGCGCGAATTGAACCAGTGAGTATAGACCACAGTTATCAAGAAGGCGAAGTTTTAGGTTATTACTTGATTAAGGACTATAAGTTAATAGCTTTTGAAACAGAGCCAATTGAAATTAAGGTAAAACGTTACACTGTTATCAATATATATGGTTAATAATTTGAAAGGAGAAGATTAATGTCAGAAATTAAAGGCCAATTATTAGGAGTTTTATTAGTAGTCAGTATTTTTGGAGCAATTGGATTTACGCTTTATACCGCTTTCCAAGGAGCAGCAACAAAAGTTAGTCAGTCTTTTGAAAAATTCGATCCAACAAAGAATCCAGCTGGTGTTGATGTTATTTCGACAAATAGTGGTAGTGAATTAGGATCATTAACTTTCTAAAAAGCGTTACCAATAACCTAGAAGCAATTGGGTCTAATCTCATGTTTCTAGGTTTTCTTTTAGTTACGTAATTATCTTTTATGATATAATGATTGCAATTGAAAGGACTTGAATAGTTATGAGCGAAAAAAACAATGAAGTCATTAGCATGATTAAAGAAAAATTAAACGTTACTGAAATCGATAGAAATGCAACAATTGCAACTTATGGCTTAGATTCTTTAGATGTCGTTGAATTCTTATTAGATTTAGAAGATAGATTTAATATTGCTTTTGAATCATCAGAGACAAAAGGTATTAAGACTGTCGGTGAACTTTTAGATTTAATCGAAAAGAAACTTGGATAGTCCGAGTCAAAAAATGCTTCATGAAAAGGCTTTTATAGGTATTAAAACAAATAAAAACAAAAAAATTAAAAAAATCGTTAAGTGACAAAGCTATTGCAATAAAAAAGAAATTAAAAAATATGAATTAGA